>Ga0185299_10000693_pt1 | contig 82135 bp, 73 predicted proteins | sample PaiPotPPA55metaG_FD_128002 | JGI IMG/M metagenome (GOLD analysis project Ga0185299, IMG submission 128002) | Iron sulfur acid spring bacterial and archeal communities from Banff, Canada, to study Microbial Dark Matter (Phase II) - Paint Pots PPA... ...
GAAAGCGGGCAAATGAGAGTGTGTCTTCTGCGTTGTCGAAGATGAAGCCATATTGGCCGGCTTTCGTCCAGCGGTGCAGGCGGTCCTTCAGCTCACCCACAATGTTGGCGAAGTTCGAGAGGGTGCGCTGTTCGGGCTCCAGGACGTACATGCGCTCGATGCCGTCCCACAGCTTCCGCTCCTCTTTGAAGTCGAGCCGGTAACGCTGGTCCGATCCTTCGATGAGGACACGGAAGAGTGAAAAGAGAAATTGCAGGTTTTCCTTTGTCGGGGCCAGAGAGAACGGATTGATGGGGAAGTCGCGCGAATCTTGACCGACATTCAGGTAGGTGCCGCCGAAGATCGTCGTGAGAGATTGAAAGCTCCCGCCGATATCAAAGATGTACGTCTGCGGCTGGTACTTCTGCGCGTTCTGCAGGAGATGGCTGGCTAGGTAGGATTTGCCCGATCCGGTCATCCCAAGGATGAGCGTGTGGGCCACCTCTCCGTTATGCAGGTTCAGGAAGTACGGTGTGCTGTTGTCCGTCTCCAGTACGGCCAGGTACTCCGCGTTCAGATGTGCGTTGTGTCTTTCGCCAGGCAGGATCGTAAACAGAAAGCTCAGGTCGGCGTAGTTCGAGTTCAACAGATACAGCTTGCGCAGATTCAAGGCGTAGTTGCCGGGAATCGTCGCGAAGTAAGCGTTGAGCTGGTTATAGGTTTCGCTATACAGCGAGCCATCCGCAGTCGTGAATACGCCCTGAAACTCCCCTGCGAGCTGATCGAGTTCCTGCAAGGAACGAGCGTGGAGAACGATAGACAGAGAGAAGTCGCCGAGCGATTGGCCCTCGCCGAGAGCACGCAGGCATTCGCCAAGGTTTTCGATGTCGGCCTGCTTTGACTCATCCACCAGCACATCGCGAGGGTTAGTTTGGGTGGCATCGTTGCCGAGCTGGGAGACGAAGCCTGTCTTTGAGACATTGAAGTGACGGCGGCGCTTCGTGACTTCCTTCCTGGCCTTGTCCTGTGGAAGCGGAACCCATTCGGTGCAGACGGTGAAGCTTGCGGGGATCTTCAGCAGCGAATCGAGTACCAGAGGTTTGGTCTCGCTGATGCACTCCTTCATGGTGAGGACGCGCACGAGATGCGAACCAACACGGAGATGACCGCGCTCCGCCTCGATGTCAGAGTTCACCACCTGGAAGTCGAGGAATTGGGTACTTTGCGGTCGTCCCGCAATCCTCACTTCGTCGTAATTCAGCAGGCGACGAAAGAATGTGAGCTGTTCCGCACACGGCAGCGCAACGATCTGTACGAAGTCTGCAAGCTGTCGACTGAACGCCTCGACACGCTGCTCCAGGCGGGTGAGGCTGGTTTCAATCTGGTTGCGTAAAAGGGTCTTCATACGGCTCTGGCTGAACTGGCTTGCGATTTCGCCGAACGCACCAGCGGGATCGGAGAAGAGCATGGTCAATGCAGTTCCGATGCCGCGCTTGGAGCGGGAACCCTCCAGCAGAACCACATAGAAGATTTCGACTTGATAGAGAGAATCCAATTTCGCTGCGAAGAAACTGCGACGCTGCTCAACAGCGGCCTCTACAACCGGGTCGTCGTAGTGAGCGAACGGAATCTCTGGTCGGCTGATCTTGATGAGGTACTGGTAGATATGGAATCCGGGACCGAAGGACTTCAGCGCTGCTTCGAGTCTTTTGACGGCATATTCTTGCTCCTCGCGGTCAAGGCTCTCATAGTCCACGCCTTGCACACGCAGCACCATGCCAAGATCGCCAGACTTGGTGAGAAATGTGCGCTCGCTCCAGAAACCGAATAGATTGATATGGTCGCTTAGCGCAGCGGCTTCCTTCCACGGCTTGATGAGTCGATCAATACGCAGCATCAGTGGACCTCCACGCGCGGGACAACTTGCTTGGCGGCGTCGTAACGCAGCTTGTATTTTTCGGAACGGGCGAGGATACGAAGAAACGCCGGGTCGGCGTTAGTCACCCAGGAACCGAAGGCATAGCCTCCGATGAAGACCAGGAATCCGGCCAGCAAAGAGTTGAGAAGATTGAAGGTTCCAACTGCGCCCACGCAGATGAAGAAGAAAAGCGTCCGTTCTACGCCAAGGTAGGTGAGGGGCTTATGTAAGCTCTTGAAGACACGATTGCGCCGATATTTTGGCCTGGCTTGTTCCTGCATAAACCCCTCCTTTTCTGCGGCTGTGGAATGACACAAATGGGCTGAAGAAATGCGCAGGTCATCAACCCCAAAGCCAGGAAAGGACATTGGTTGCGAGTACGGCAATGCCCGTACCGGCAGCGACACCAGCGAGAGCCTTCTTTGCACCCGGTTCGCCATGAGCGAACTGATAGCCGCCAATCACAATTGCGATCAGCGATGCCACCTTAGCGACAGTTCCCGTGAAAAGCGTTTGAAGGTTGGTAAAGCCAGTGTCGAACGGAGAACCTGATTGCGCATGTGCGGCAACCGGAACGAGCAGCAACACACAAAGCAGTGCGGAAGATGAATGAGACCATCTACGCACTGTCTGAATTGTTTGGCGTGGAATGACACGGATACGGCGGGACATTGGCACCTCCTGCGACTGTGTTCAGTCGGGATATGCCGAGACATTAGGCGGGATCTTCGTTCTCGTCCAATACTTTATTGCGATGGATGGCGATGCTTAAACGAGATGGCAATGAAGATGAGTCGCAACATGAGAAGTCTTACGAGGATGTGTTATTTTGTCCGCCGAAAGACAACCGCTGCTGTTCTTGTCTCTCTGTCACTCGTTGTGGTGGCTTCTTGTGCGGGCTTGGCTCCGCCACGGAGAACCGCTTCTCAAGGTCACGGAGCAACAAGGGAAGAGCCTCTTGATCGTGTTCTTCCCGATAGGCAATCGCTGAGTCAATGGTCCAATTGACGTCCTGAATTGGCCGGGTCGTCAGGTCTTCATGTAATGTTTCGCTTTGACGTATCAGCGCAATGCAGAGATGTTCCCTGACCATCCATTGCACGTGCTCCGAATTGAATGTGGGGTTGGAGATCCTCGGCTTTATGCCTTGTCCCTCCAGCATTTCCAAGAGCCGTTGATGCGCCCTCGGATGGTGTCTTGGATCGCTGAAAATAGCGAGTCGTCCATTCAACGATTCAGCGGGCAGCTCCTTTTGCTGGGCCAACGGGTCGTCCTTGCGAATACAGACCCCTAAAGGTTCGTGCATTACAGGCTGAATGCAGTAACCATCCGCTAGCACAGGAAGAGTCACGAGCGCAGCATCCAATTCATCCGCTCGCAAGCGGTTGATTACGTCCTCCGTGTCGCCGTTCTCGGGGTGAATGCTGCCCTTTGGAAACAAGTCCCGGTAGGCATCGCAGACCGTCGAAATCACTTGGTGTTCAATGAATGGGGTGAAGCCGAGCCGAAAAGGGCGCATCGTTGCTTGGTGGATCGCCTGCACCGCTTTTACGACATCTATCCGGGTTTGGAGCAATTCGCGCGCGAATCGGAGCAGGGATTCACCCGCGGAAGTGAGGTTCATTCCGCCGCGATCCCGTTCAAAAATTTGGATGCGAAGGGCGTCTTCTAGATCGTTGATTTGCCGGCTAAGAGCGGATTGAGCCAGCGGAAGGCGTGTGGCAGCGGCAGTAATTGTGCCCTCTTCCGCGATTGCGACAATGCTCTTGAGGTGTTTGAACTCAAGGTGATCGTAGACACTCATGGACATGCCCCCCGAAACTCAACTGAGCGGTGGTGCTGCCGTAACGGGAGTTCTGTCCCGGAACTTCTTTCACTTCAATTAGTACCAGATTGGTAAACAAAAGTTGCGTGATCCAAGGCAACCCGGCGAACGCGCAATAGGTGAGACGCAGCAATCCCCATCTCGTTTAAGCATAGCCATCCATCGCAATAAAGTATTGGACGGCGCCATATCGAACGGGCACTATCACCGGAAGGTGTCATTCCTGTCCCAGGAGGTCCGCTTGCTCTCCGACCACAATCTCCCGCCTAAGAAACCGTCAGATCGCGTGCGAATGGCCGCTGGCCGCTCTGCGCTGCCAAATTCTCTGGAAGAGGTCAGTTTCCTGCGTCTACCAGACGTAAAATTGGTCACGGGGCTGTCGAAGTCTAGTCTCTACGCACTGATCCGTGCGAACAGTTTTCCGTCTCCCGTCCGACTTGGACCGCGCACAGTCGCATGGGTAAGATCAGAAATTAAGCAGTGGGCTGCTGAGCGTGTCCTTACGTCAAGATCCACTACTTTGAATCCAGGCAGGAAACGGATGCCGCAGCCCGCTCTTCGCGAAGCGTGGGCTTCCTCGAAGAAATGGGCTTAGGCGGCCAATGCTCTCCTACCCTTAGCAAGCTGTGCTTCCAGATAGTCGGCCCACCACTGCATCATCTCCGTGCGCTGTTTTAGATACTTCGCGTGGTTGTAGGCTGCGGACACCTTGTTCCGCTTCATGTGGGCCAGTTGCAAATCTACATGCTCATCGTCAAAGTCGTTCTCATTGAGGATGGTCGAAGCGAGGCCACGGAATCCGTGCCCGGTCATGCGGCCTTGATATCCAAGCCTGTAGAGCGCGTACAGGAGCGTGTTGTTGCTCATGGGCTTCTTCTTGTCCATGGCCCCTGGGAATACCAGCTTGCCATTACCAGTTAGCAATTTAAGAGCTCGAAGCACTTCCACGGCCTGTCTGGACAGAGGAATGATGTGAGGAGTCTTCATCTTCATGCGCTCCGCAGGAATGTCCCATCGTGCCCTGTCCAAGTCGAACTCGGTCCATGGCGCTTCGATCAGTTCGCTGGTCCGAGGAAAACAGTAAGCCAGAAGCTTGAGACCAAAGCGCGTGATCGCGTCTCCGTTGTAGTCATCCATCTTCGCCAGCAGCTCGGGCAAATCCTTCTCGTCTACATGGGCGAAGTTTTCTGATTCGGTTGCCGCCAACACGTCTCGCGGTCTGAAGTCGGCCGCCGGGTTCCGGCTCGCAAGTTCACGCGCGATAGCAAAGCGGAAAATCTGTCCGATGGACTGATGTGCTCTTTTTGCGACATCGCTAGCGCCTCGCGTCTCGATCGTAAGCATGATGTCCCGAATATGGGCAGTTTGGACGGCATCAATGAGCAAGTGCCCGATCACGGGGAAGACATCAGTCTCAAGCCGATTCATCAGGGTCTCTGCGTGCCTGGGAGACTTGCCAATCGACCACCATGCCCACCACTTTCGGGCGACCTTTTCAAAGCTGCTGTCAGCCTCACGCTGAAGTGCTTTGGCCTCCTGCTGCTTCGTCTCGGCTTCTGCTTTGCGTTCGGCCATTGGATTAATGCCGGTGGCCAGTAGCTTCTTCGCAGCGAAGTGAAGCTCGCGGGCGTCCTTGGGGCCGACGAGCGGGTACTCCCCGAATGTCATGTTCTTCTCGCCGCCATTGAATTGATAGCGCCAAAGCCAGAGCTTCGTGCCTGTCGGCAAGACGAGCAGACTGAGGCCGCCTCCGTCGAGCATCTTGTACTTTTTGGCCTTGGGCTTCGCGTTTTCGATTTCCTTGATGGTCAGTGCCACGGTGAGCCTCCAAAACAGGGGAATTATCATTCCCCAAACTTTGGTTCATCGTACCCCAAACTGTTCCCCAACAAAATTGGTGGCTGCAGTCGCACGCCTTCGCACGTCCTCGCACCTAATTTTCACGTAAGTTATTGTAAAACGACAACATCCCCGCGTGCGAGGATGTTTTAGGAGGTGCGAGGAAGTTCAAGTTTTAGGTGTTTTGGTTGCCCCCCAGGGATTCGAACCCCGATCGAGCGAGTCAGAGTCGCTAGTCCTACCATTGAACGAGGGGGCAACAGGTTGAAAGAGAGCCGCGAGGATGCTTGCTGGCTGCCTTTTAGAGTGTACGAGGTGAGCGAGATAAGGTCAACGTGCGGGAACGTTCTCAGTGTGGTTGCGCAGACTAGAATGCTGTGATGGATAACCTCGCGAACAAAATTGCTGCTGACTTTGCGGATGTATCGTGTCGACGGCTGGGGACAATGACAGAATACCTTGTCGCGTGTTTGAAGAAGCTGACTGACGAGCAGATTTGGCAGCGGCATGGTGTGTATGAAAATGCTGTGGGGAATTTGGTGCTGCATCTTTGTGGAAATGCGCGACAGTGGATTATGCATGGGGTGGGCGGAGCGCCGGATGTGCGGGTGCGGGACGAGGAGTTCAGCGCCGATGGTGGGATGAGCGGGGCGGAGCTGATTTTTCTGTTCGAGTCGACGATAGATGAGGCGAAGAGGGTCATTGCCGCAGTGCCTGCGGAGAGGATGACGGAGAGAGTCCATCCGCAAGGGCGCGATGTGAGTGTGCTGGAGGCGATCTACCAGGTGGTGGGGCATGTGCAACAGCATGTGGGGCAGATCATTTTGGTGACGAAGCAGATGCTTGGGACTGACTTAGATCTGACGATGCCTCGACCGCGGTGAGGGATGGCTTGCTGGATTCGGAGAGTTGGATAAGGTCGGGATGAGGTGGGTGGAGGTCGGGGTGGGTGGCCGCGGCGATGCAGGCGAGACCTTGCAGGAGTGTGTGGGCAGGGGTGTTGAGGAACTGGTCGGGGATGCAGAAGACTCTGCGTTCGCGGACGGCCCTGAGGGACTGCCAGTTGCGTTGGGCGATGACGCGATCGAGGGGGACGCGATTCCCTGCTCCGCACCAACTGAAGAGGAGGACGTCGGGGTTGGCGTCGGCGATGGCTTCTGCGGTGGTGTGAGCGCCAGGTTCACCGAGGTATTTGCCTCCGGCGGCTTCTACTAGTTCGGCTACCCAGGATTGGGAGTGGATGAGGGGCTTGCCCCACTCTTCGCAGTAGACGATGGGGGTTTGGGTGCGGGAGGCGCTGCGGTCGCGTGTGGATGCGATGGCGGATTGCATTTGAGTGATGAGGGCTTCGGCTTCGGGTTGCGCGTCGACGACCGCGGCGATGAGGCGGATGTCTTTGTAGACGTTGGCGAGGGAGTGCGGGGCGAGAGTTAGGACTGGGAGGCCGGACTTCAGGATTGCGGCGAGGGACTCTATGCGGTAGGGGATGCTGGCGATGACCAAATCGGGTTTTGTGGCGAGGATTTCTGCGGTGTTGGCGGTCCAGCTGTCGTGGAGGATGTGAGGGTTTTGAGCGGCTAGTTCGGGGAGGGCTTCGAGGCAGTATTTGGTGCAGGCGCAGAGTGTGTTGAGTTTGTTGAGGGCGGCGAGGGTGATGGTGATGGAGGGCTGGAGGCTGGCTATACGCATCAGGTTTGAGTATTGCATCTTGGGAGAGATGGGGTAACCCCCTACCCTGTCAAAAAGTGTGTAAAGTCTTCGAAGGAGATACTTTAAGCTTTGACTTACGTTTGACGAGTGGGGCGGCTGGCCAGCCAGACGGGCTTTTTGTGAGGTGTGTTTGTCAAGTGCGGTGTCGAGCCTGTGCGGTGAGGTCCAGAAGCGGATCTCTCCACTTCGTTGCGCTTCGGTCGAAATGACATCGTTTTAGCAGTGAGGAGGACGACAGGCAAGTGCGACAGCAATGGCTGGCTGATCAGAGCTGTACATTCCCACCTTAGCGACGATAAAACCGTCGCGAAGATGGGGCACCCATTTGTCGTGGCGGCTTGAAGGAGAACAGGCAACAGCTATAGCTACAGCTACAGCGAAGACAAAGCAGATCCTCCGCCTGCGGCGAAGGATGACAACTAAAAAGACAACGAATACGTGTTGCAGGCGTTATTCGACGGGGAGTTTGGCGTTGTAGCCGTCGCGGGCGATGATGGAGTACTTCTGGGGTTTGCCTTTTTCGTCCTGCATACGGAGGGGATGGCCTTCGTTGTCGACAAGGAGGACCTTGACCTTGCGGTAACCGCCGTCGTTCTTGGTGTTGGTGGGACGGTAGGTGAGGATGTACTGGTTGCGGATGGAGTCGTTGATTTGACCGAAGATGTCAGGCAGCGCGCCCTCGAACATGGGGTAAAAGCTGAGGCCGCCGGTCATCGAGGCGAAGGTGTTGAGCTGATTCTGGGCCTGGAGGTAGTTCATGTCGCGGATTCCGCCTCCAATGCCGCCTTGACCGCCATAGATCTCGTTGAGCAACGCTCCGGTGCCGATGGAGAAGATGGTGACGTTGGGGGTCGCTTTGACCTTGGCGAGGATCTTGTCGAGGGTGAGTTTGGAGAAGGTGTCGCGGCCGGAGCTGATGAGGATGATGTATTTGCGGCCTTCGATGCGGCTTGTGCGGTCGAGTGTCTCGTAGAGGGCGTCGAAGAGGTTGGTCTCGGAGAAGCCGGGGATGATGAGAGACTGGAGGGCCTGGGCGACGATGTCCTTGTTGTTGGTGAAGTCGGTGAGGATGTGAGTGTGCATGTCGTAGGTGACGACGGCGACGTAGTCATCCTTACGGAGAGAGCGGAAGAAGTAGTAGGAGGAGGTCTGCATGTCGTTGATGAGGTAGTAGCTGTTGGCGGCGAACTCGAGCAGCATGACGGCGGTGATAGGGGTCTGGGCGACGCGGACGCTGGTGATGGTCTGGGGGACGCCGTCTTCGAGGACAAGGAAGTTGTTGGCCTTGAGGCCGGGGACGAACTGGTGGGTCTTGTCGAGGATGACGTTGGCGTCGATGTTGACGATGGGGACGTCGACGCGGAGGGAGTAGGTGTCGCCGTTGGGGTTTTTGACCTTAGGCTCGGGCGGGGCGGCGGGCGGCGGCGGCTCGTCGGCTTCCTTCTTTTTCTTGAGGATGATGGAGCCGTTATCGGTCTGGGGGCCGGCGTCGTCGGGCGGCGGTTGGGTGGTGGGCTTTTGTTGCGGTTGCTGGGGCGCGGCGTCCGGGGTTTGCTGGGCGTGGGCGCGGGGGACGGGGAGCAAGAGGACGCAGGCGATCGGAATCACGCTCGCGGCGCGACAGAGGATGCGGGCCGGATGGTTAGGATGGATGGTCATCGTCTAAAACTTTACTCCGATTGTTGGACGGCTTTGAAGGGCTCTGGTGAGAATTGGGTAGTGTCAGGGCGGTTTGGCGGTCGGATAGGTCGGGCTTTCAGCCCTCGAAATTCACTTGGCTTGTTACCCAGGGCTTCGCCCTGGGCTGATGATATAGGACGCGCCTTTTGGCGCTCTTGCTGGGGTTGATCGGTGCAGCTGCCGGGTTGATTCGTTTTGACCGGAGGATCATAAAGAACTGGATTCTGAGCCGATTGGATCATCCTGTGCTGCCCAATTGAGTATTCTAGTAGTCTGTAAGACGTGATTCCTTCAGCAAAGATTCGGCGGGTGGGGTGTGGCATGGCCATGGCCGTGACGCTGGGGGGTGGAGTGTGGGCGCAGACGCCGGTTAATGTGGCATCAAGTGCACCTGCGAATTCCGCCGCGCGCGTCTCTGCGGAGACGTGGAGTTCGATGGCTCTGCCTCCAGCGGCCCCGGCACTGACGCGATTTTTTCCGCTGGATGAGGTGAAGCGGGGGATGAAGGGCGTTGCCTATACGGTGTTCGAGGGGGTGAACCCGGAGCCGATGCCGGTGGAGATTCTTGGCGTGTTGCGGGACGCGCTGGGACCGGGGCAGGACATGATTCTGGCGCGGCTGCACGGGGACAAGCCCGAGTATACGGGCGTGGTGGCGGGGATGAGCGGAAGTCCGGTGTACATCGACGGGCGGCTGGTGGGAGCGATCAGTTACCGGATTGGCCAGTTTACCAAGGAGCCGATTGCGGGGATAACGCCGATTGAGTCGATGCTGCAGGTGCGGGATGGGGACGGCGCTGCTTCTCCATCTGGGATGCAACCGGCGGAGGGGCAAAGAACAAATACAGGGGTCCCTTCGGCAAGTTCAGGGCAGGCTCTTCCCCTTCGACAGGCTCAGGGTCAGGATGACAACAGTTTTTCGAGAGGGAGTCTTCCCCTTCGACAGGTTCAGGGTCAGGATGACAACAGTTTTCTGAGACACGATCCTGAGATGCGGCCGATGGAGACGCCGCTGGTCTTTGGCGGATTCAGCCAGGAGGCGGTGGAGCGGTTTGGGGACAGGTTTCGCGCGATGGGCTTGACGCCGGTGGCGGGGCTTGGCGGGGCGGACCCGAAGGCGGTGCAGCCGGAGCCGCTGGTGCCGGGAAGCGCGGTGAGCGCGGTGCTGGTGCGGGGGGATCTGTCGATGGCGGGGACCTGCACGGTGACGTATGTCGATCCGAAGCTGCTGCTGGCGTGCGGGCATCCGATTACGCAGTATGGGCCGGTCGATATGCCGATGACCAAAGCGGATGTGCTGACTTCGCTGGCGTCGCCGCTGAATTCTTTCAAGATTATTAATACGACGGAGACGGTTGGGGCGTTTACCGAAGACCGGGCCTCGGCGATCATGGGGCGGTTCGGCGTCAAGGCGCGAATGATTCCGGTGGAGGTAGAGGTGGCGCCGCCGGTGGTTAAGGACAGACCAGCGGGCTCGGCGAAGACGCTTCACTTTGAGGTGCTGGACAACCGCCAGTTGACGCCTTCGACGATGCTGGTGTCGGTGTATCAGAGTTTGCAGACGAACAATACAGCCGCGGAAGAGATGAGCTACCGGCTGACGGGAGAGATTGATGTCAAGGGATTGCCGCCGGTGCGAATGCAGGGGATGATGGCGCAGAATGAGTTCTTTCCTGGCACGATCAATGCTGCGCTGCTAGTGAACGATCGGTTCAGCAAGGTGTATGGCAATGCGTTGGAGCAACCGATCGTGACGGGGCTGAAGCTGAAGGCGGAGGCGATTCCGGCGCGGATGACGGCGGTGCTGGAGTCGGCGCGTTTGAGCAGGATTGATGCCCATGCGGGCGATGAGATTGAAGTGGAGGCTACGCTGCATCCTTATCAGGCCGATGCGCGGATGGTGCGGGTAAAGGTGAAGCTGCCGGCGGAGTTGACGCCGGGGACGATGCGGGTGGTGGTGAGCGATGGCGCTACGGTGGACAGACTGATGACGCGGACGGGCGCGCAGCAGCAGGTGGGGCTGGCCGATATGGTGGCCGCGATGAATCGGATGCATGCGAACGACCGGGTGTATGTGACGCTGCTGGACCATGCGACGCAGGCGGTGCTGGAGGGTGAGGCGCTGCCGGGGGTGCCGCTTTCGATGGCGAATGTGCTGGAGCCGCTGAAGGACGCGCAGAAGATGCAGTTGACGGGTGAGAGCGTGGTGGAGGCGGGGTCGACGGATGCGGGATACGCGGTGAGCGGGTCGCAGGTGTTGAACCTTCTGGTGAAGTAGGTCGGGTTGATAAGTGCTGACTTGTGATTTTGTTGGCGGCTTGTGTCCTGTCTGGAGAAGTTCGCGACATAACAGCGGCTTCCGGTAAACCAACTTCTGGTGAGTGGCGAGAAAGAACAAACAACGGCAAGAACAAATACAGGGGTTCTTCGCTTCGCTCAGAATGACAACCTAAAAACAAGCATGTCAGATAACAATGAGCGGAATTGCGATCCTCTGGAGTGTGATTTTTTTCTCTTTGGGGTGTTGTAGCATCAGAGAGTGAGCGCGGCGAGAAGTTTGCGCTAAAAAGGAAAGATTTCGAATGAGTGAAATACATGGTCTTGGTGTGCATGCGGCCGGTGCGCAGTTACTGACGTACAAATATGATCCGGGTGCGTTGCGCGCCGATGAGGTTGAGATCAAGATTTCGCACTGCGGCGTGTGTTACAGCGATGTTCACCTGATCGATAACGATTGGGGGATAAGCAAGTATCCGTTTATTCCAGGTCATGAGATTGTGGGGACTGTGGTGGCGGTAGGGTCTGCGGTGAAGGACCGGGCGATGGGCGAGCGGGTGGGTGTGGGCTGGCAGGCAAACAGCTGTGGGATTTGCGAATGGTGCAGGCAGGGCGACGAAAATCTGTGCGCGAAGTCACAGCCGACCTGCGTGGGAAGGAATGGGGGATTTGCCGACAAGATTCGCGTGAACTCACGGTTTGCTATTCCTGTGCCGCCGGCGCTCGAGAGCGAACATGTGGCTCCGCTGATGTGCGGAGGGATCACGGTATACAGCCCGCTGCGAAACTATGGGGTGAGGCCGTCGTCGCGCGTGGGCGTGATCGGGATTGGCGGGTTGGGGCATCTGGGAATCCAGTTTGCGAAGACGTTTGGCGCGGAGGTGACGGCGTTTTCGACCTCGAAGGATAAAGAGGCGGAGGCGCGCAAGCTAGGAGCGCATAATTTTGTGAATACGCGGGACACCGGAGCGTTGAAGAAGGTGGCGGGGTCGTTCGATCTGTTGCTGTCGACGGTGAACGCGGACCAGGACTGGCAGGCGTATGTGACGGCGCTGCGGCCGAAGGGAACGCTGTGCATCGTGGCGGCTTCGCCTTCGCCGTTACAGATTCCGGGAGCTTCGCTGATCGGCGGGCAGAAGGCAGTCTCGGGTAGCAATACGGGGAGTCCGCGGGACCTGTTCGAGATGCTGGATGTTGCGGCGCGGCATGGGGTGAAGGCGGTCACGGAGAAGTTTGCGATGGCCAAGGCGAATGATGCTGTGGCCAAGGTGAAGAAGAGCCAGGTGCGGTATCGGGCGGTTCTGACTAACTGAGCTGCTGCATCGTTACTGCCTAAAGGCGTAACGGTGATTAGAAGGATAAAACGGGATAAAAGCGATTCGAGTATGGCTGTTGCTTTTGTCTGTTCTGATCCTTTTGATCATTGTTACGCCTTTTCCTTTTGTGTCTGCAGGACGGGGATGCGGGATGGTGCTTTAGACTCATCATCAGGATGATGCGACGAATATTGGTGACGGTGTTTGTGGTGGCGAGTGGGCTGCTGCCTGGGTTGGCGAGCGCGCAGGGTACGAAGCTGTGGAGCGTGGGACGCTACGACGAGATGGAAAAAGGCACGGCCGATGGTGTCGCGATTCGCAGCGACGGGCGGCTGGAGGCGGGGCCGATGAGTTCCCTGCTGTATGCGACCGGGAAGAGCTACGTGTGGTCGATGGCGAGCGACGCTGCGGGAGATGGCTATCTGGGGCTGGGTGGGACGGCTTCGGGGTCGGCTGTGGTGATGAGAATTACGCCCGCGGGGAAGGCTTCGCAGATTTTTGAGGGCAAGGAGTTGGCGGTGCAGGCGGTGCGTGTGGCCGGCGATGGGAGTGTGCTGGTGGCGACGTCGCCGGATGGGAAGGTGTATCGGGTTTCGGCCTCGGGGGCGACGGCTGCGAGTCCTGCTGTGGTGTTCGATCCGGCGATGACGGAGGAGAAGCCGAAGTATCTTTGGGATTTGGCGGTGGGTAAGGGTGGCGAAGTGTATGTGGCGGCTGGTGCGCCCGCTGTGGTGTATCGTGTGCCCGCGGGTGGAGGGAAGGCAGAGGTGCTGTTCAAGACGGCGGACCAGCATATTCGGTGTCTGTTGCTGGGGGCTGATGGAACGCTGTGGGCGGGATCGGACGGGTCGGGTGTGATCTATAAGTTCGCACCCTGGACTGCTGGAGCGAAGCCGTTTGCGGTGTATGCGGCGGGGCGGCGGGAGATCACTTCGTTGGCGATGGATGCGGCGGGGAATGTTTATGCCGCGGGGGTGGGGACGAAGGGGCATACGGCGCTGCCGCCGTTGCCGGTGACGGGCAGTGTGGGGATGACGATTACGTTTGTGCAGCCGGGGTCTTCGACCGCGGCGGGGTCGAATACGCTGGTGCCGGATGGGTCGGAGATTTATCGGATTGCGGTGGATGGCTCTCCGCAAAAGCTGCTGACGCTGAAGGACGATGTGGTGTATGCGCTGGCGATGCGAAATGGGAGTCTGCTGGCGGCTACAGGGAATCGGGGGCGGGTGTATCGCGTGGATACGGACGCGACCGGGCGGTTTACCGATGTGGCGCACGTGGAGGCGTCGCAGGGGATGGCGTTTGCTCCGGTAAAAGATGGATTGCTGGTGGCGACGAGCAATAGCGGGAAGGTGTTCCGGCTGGGGGATGCGGTTGCGACGAATGCGACGTATACGAGCGATGTGTTCGATGCGCAGGGATTTGCGCAATGGGGACGGGCGGAGATAAGGGCTGGTGCGGCGGCTGGGTTCGATCTGTTTGTGCGGAGTGGGAATGTGGAGAGTCCGCTGATGGGTTGGAGTGAGTGGGCCAAAGTTGGGGCGGACGGTGGATTTACGGCACCGGCTGGACGGTTTGTGCAGTGGAAGGCTGTGCTGCGGAGTGGCGGTTCGCTGGATTCGGTGGCGCTGAATTATCTGCAGAAGAATCTGGCTCCGGTGGTGGATGAGGTTGTAGTGGCTCCGGGGGCCCGGGTGGCTGTCACACCTGCGGCTCCCAATGCGGCGACGGTGCAAGTGGCGTTTCCTGCCGCTTCAGGGGCTACGCCTGCCGTGAACTTTACGCCGGATGCCGGTTCGCAGCCGTTGACGGCGCAGAAGGATAAGACTGCTGTGACGGTGCGCTGGATGGCGCATGATGACAACGGCGACGACCTGATGTTCGCGGTTTGGTACCGCGGGGTGGGCGAGGCGAACTGGCGGTTGTTGAAGGACAAGATTTCGGATAAGTCTTATAGCTTCGACTCGGCGTTGCTGCCGGATGGGAGTTATGAGCTGAAGGTGGTGGCGAGCGATGCTCCGGTGCATACGGATGCGGAGGCGCTGACGGGGGAGCGGGTGAGCGAGGTGTTTGTGGTAGATACGACTCCGCCTATGCCTGGGGTGCTGACGGCGACGATGATTGCGGGGACGCCAGCGAAGATTCACGCAACCCTGGAAGCGCGGGACGCTACTTCGCCGATTGCACATGCGGAATACTCGCTGGATGCGGGGCCATGGCAGTACCTGGAGCCGGTGGGAAAGGTTTCGGATTCACTGACCGAGCGGTATGACTTTACGGTGGCAGTGCCTGCGGCGACGTCTCCGGTGCAGGATGCGAAGGAGCATGTGCTTGCCGTGCGGGTTTATGACCGGTACGAGAATGTGGTCGCGGTTAAGGCGGTTGTTCGCTGATGCCTGGTTGGTTGACGGCGCGATTTCCGAAGTACACCCAGGATTTGCTGCTGCTGGTTGTCGACCTGATCGGGACGTCTGTGTTTGCGGTGGAAGGGGCGCTGGCTGGGATTGACGCGGGGCTGGATGTCTTTGGACTGCTGGTGTTGTCGTTTGTGACTGCTCTGGGTGGAGGGACGATTCGCGATCTGCTGATTGGGGCGATTCCGCCGAATAGTATTCGCGACTGGCGTTACGGGGCGACGGCGTTTGCGGGTGGGGGTGCTGTGTTCTTCTTTCATCCGCTGTTTCAGCGAGTGCCGACTCATTTGATGATTACGCTCGATGCTGCGGGGCTTGCTCTGTTTGCAGTGGCAGGAGTGGGTAAGGCGCTGGAGTATGGGATTACGCCGCTGCTGGCGATCATGATGGGTGCGGTGACCGGCGCGGGAGGCGGGACGGTGCGGGATGTGCTGCTGGCGCAGGTTCCGGGAGTGCTGCACTCGGATGTGTATGCTGCGGCGGCGCTGCTCGGGGCAACGGTGGTGGTGGTTGGGTTGAAGCTTAAGATGTCGCGGGGACTGGCGATGAGTCTGGGTGCGGGGGCTTGTTTTGTGTTGCGGATGGCGGCGGCGTGGCAGCATTGGAACCTGCCGAAGGTGATGGTGCATTGAGGCGTTGCCCTAAGATAGGGTCAGTCGTCGTATGGAAGATCGTCGGGACGTAGGCCGACGTAGTCTGGTTCGGGGTCATGGAGGAAGCGCACGGCTTCGATGTCAGTAAGACCTTCGAGGAGGGCCTTGCAGATTCGGTGCATACCGTCCATGACACGGCCGTTGCTGGAAAGGATGACAGGAAAGCCGAGGTCGCAGTCGCGGATGAGGCGGGCGTGGTCAACGATCTGGCGGCAGGTGATCGATTTTGTAGGATCGCCGTCCCAGTAGGGCTCGTCGAGTTCGCGGATGGCGGAGAGAGGCACACGCTCTCGCGGCAGGGTGGAGGAGATCGCGACGAGACGGTGGACGTTCCAGGCGCGAAGGCCCTGGGGCGATTGGCGGAAATGATATTGGGCACGCATTGTTTTCCTGAGTTGGATAGTAAGCTGGGGGTCGATGCGATTTGAACTTTTTATTGCGGCGCGGTATCTGCGGGCGAAGCGGCGGCAGGCTGTGGTGGGGGTGATCACGGCAATTTCTGTTATTGGTGTCGCTGCGGGAGTGGCTTCGCTGATTATTGCGCTGGCGATTACGAATGGGATGCGTCGGGATCTTCAGGAGAGGTTGGTGGGGTCGACTTCGCATGTGGACTTGATGCGTGTGGCCGGCGATGGAATACGGAATTGGCGGCCGCTGCTGGCTCGGCTGCGGAAGGTGCCACATGTTGTGGCTGCGGCTCCGGGGCTTTATGGGCAGGTGCTGATCTCGCATGGGGCGCGGAGTGGCGGTGGGTTGATCAAGGGTGTGATCCCAGCAGATGAGAAGACGGTTGGGGATTTGCTGCAGAGTGTGGTGCAGGGGTCGGCTGCAGAGTTGGAGCCGCTTCAGACCGACGTGGAAACCCAGGTCCCAAAATCGGGACGTGGGGCACCCGATTCTGTGCCGACGCAGGCTATTCCTCCGATCGTGATTGGGCAGGATATGGCGGAGACGATTGGTGCGAAGGTCGGCGATGGAGTGCTGGTGACGAGTCCGCAGGGGGAGTTGACGCCGCTGGGGCTGGTGCCGCGGTATCAGCGGTTCCAGGTGGTGGGGATCTTCAAGTCGGGGTTTTATCAGTACGACTCGAGTTATGCGTTTATGCGGTTGAAGGATGCGCAGAGCTTGTTCAGCGAGCCGGACCTTATTTCGGTGATCAGCTTCAAGGTGGATGATCTATATCACGCGGACAGGGTCGGGCGGGAGATCGAAGCGGCGGCGGGACAGGGTTTTCAGGCGACGAACTGGATGGAGCAGAACCGTGAGCTGTTTCGGGCGTTGAAGCTGGAGCAGATTGTGACGTTTATCGTGCTGGCGCTGATTGTTTGTGTGGCTGCGCTGAATATTCTGATCGCGTTGACCATGATGGTGATGGAGAAGACGCGGGATATCGCGGTGCTGATGAGCTTTGGGGTGAGGGCGGAGCAGGTGCGGGGGATATTTTTGCTGCAGGGGCTGCTGATCAGTGTGATTGGGACTGTACTGGGATTAATTCTTGGATATGGATTGAGTTGGGTGGGCGGGCATTATCCATTCCCGCTGAATGCGGAGGTTTATTCGATCGACCATCTGCCGTTCGCGCCGCGGATTTGGGATGGGCTGATTGTGGCGGCTGTTTCGTTGGGGGTTAGTTTGATTGCTACTCTTTATCCGAGTGGGTCGGCGGCGAAGGTGTTGCCGGCGGAGGCATTGCGGTATGAGTGAGGCGAGATTGAGGTATGGGCAGTTGGCACCGGAGGGTTTGGCGAAGATGACGGCGCTGGAGCATTACCTTAATAACGGGACGGGGCTGGAGGCTTCGCTGCGGGAGTTGGTCAGGCTGAGGGCTTCGTTGATGAATGGATGTGAGTACTGCATTCGTCTGCATACTTCGGAGCTGCGGAAGATGAATGAGACGGCGGAGCGGATCGCGGGTGTAGAGCGGTGGCGTGGTTCGGAGATTTATACGCAGCGGGAGCAGGCGGCGCTGGCGTGGGCGGAGGTGGTGACGAATATTCAGGAGGGACATGCTCCGGATGTGGTGTATGACGAGGTACGGTCGTATTTCAGCGATGTGGAGACGGTGAATTTGACGCTGGTGATTTCGACGATCAATGCGTGGAACCGGATTGCGATTTCGTTGGGGGCGCATTCTGGACATGCGGCCGGGGTGAAGGGTTGATCGATCCGAATGAGGGGGATGTGCGGTTTGAGAATGAGGGTTCGCTGGAGCCGCTGCCGGTGGTGCGGGAGCGGATGGTGGTGATGCGGGCGGTGGGGTTGACGAAGATTTATCCCGCGGTTTCGGAGGGGAGCGGGGCCGGGCGTGCGGCGCTGGAGTTGTTTCGCGGGTTGGATTTGAAGGTGTATGCGGGGGAGATGGTCGCGATTGTGGGGGAGAGCGGCGCGGGGAAGAGTTCCCTGCTGCATCTGCTGGCTGCGCTGGATACGCCGACGGCCGGAGAGGTTTGGTGCGGGGAGAGCCGGTTGAGCGGGTTTACATCGAAGCAGGCGGCGGAATTTCGCAATCGGGATGTGGGGTATGTGTGGCAGTTTCACTATCTGCTGCCGGAGTTTTCTGCGCTGGAAAATGTTGCCATGCCGCTGCTGGCGCGGGGGATTGTGCGGGGGGCCGCGTTGGAGAAGGCGGGGTTCTGGCTAGGCGAGGTGGGGCTGGCGGACCGGGCGGAGAACCGCTCCGGGGAGTTGAGCGGAGGGGAGCAGCAACGGGTGAGCGTGGCGCGGGCGCTGGTGACGGAGCCGAAGATTCTACTGGCGGATGAGCCTACCGGGGACCTGGACGGGAAGACGGCGGAGGCTGTGTTTGGGTTGATTCAACGGCTGCATGCGGTGCATGGGCTGACGAGCGTGCTGGTGACCCATAATCTCGAGTTTGCGGAGCGGTGTGACCGGGTGTTGCGGCTGCGGGAGGGGCGGTTGGTGGAGGCGAGGAGCTCGGGGACCGAGGCGGGCGCGGATTAACCTGGGTCCCTGTGGATTTCAAATCTTGCTTTTTGTTGGGTTTGTGGTTTTGGTGGGGGTGTGCCTCGGAGGTGGGATGCACCTAGTTTGGTGCGGGTTTTGCACAACGTGCATCTAAAAGAGTGCTAAGTTAGGGCATAACTTTTGAGGGATTTCGATTATTTGCTGCGGACGACTACACTGTAGTAGTGGAATGGGTGCTTTGTAGCTTGAAGTAGCCTAGGTGGTCCCCGAAAGTGGAGATAAGACGGGGACGGTTGTAGGGACCAATGGCGCTATTCGGCCTTCGGGCTGAACGGTAGCCAGCTTGAAGGGGATGTCATGTTCGAACGCTATACGGAGAAGGCGCGGCGGGTAATTTTCTTTGCCCGGTACGAAGCAAGTCAGTTTGGGTCGCCTTACATCGAGACCGAGCACCTGCTGCTCGGATTGTTGCGGGAGGACAAGGCACTGACCAACCGCTTTTTGCGGTCGCACGCGTCGGTGGAGTCGATACGCAAGCAGATTGAGGGGCATACGACGATTCGAGAGAAGGTGTCGACTTCGGTCGATCTGCCGCTGTCGAATGAGTGCAAGCGGGTGCTGGCGTATGCGGCTGAGGAGGCGGAGCGGCTCTCGCATAAACATATTGGAACGGAGCATCTGCTGCTGGGTCTGCTGCGCGAAGAGAAGTGCTTTGCGGCGGAGATTCTGCAGGAGCGTGGGTTGCGGTTGCCGGCGATCCGCGAGGAGTTGCAGCGGACGACACAGGAGAAGACGCCTTCGACGCAGAGCAGCAAGGGGCAGCGCGGCGAGCAGAGCATGTTGGCGGAGTTTTCGCGCGACCTGACGCAGAGTGCGATGGACCAGCAGCTTGATCCGCTGGTTGGGAGGGATGCGGAAGTGGATCGGGTGATTCAGATCCTGTGCCGCCGGACGAAGAACAATCCTGTGTTGATCGGCGAGCCGGGTGTGGGTAAGACGGCAATTGTGGAGGGCCTCGCGCAGAAGATTGCCGATGGTGAGGTACCGAGTTTTCTGGCTGACAAGCGGGTGCTGGCGCTGGACCTTTCGTTGATCGTTGCCGGCACGAAATATCGCGGGCAGTTTGAAGAGCGGCTGAAGACGATTATGAAGGAGCTGATGGAGAATCAGAACTCCATCGTGTTCATCGATGAGCTGCATACGCTGGTTGGCGCTGGATCGGCGGAGGGGTCGCTCGATGCTGCGAATATTTTGAAGCCGGCGTTGAGCCGCGGCGAGATTCAGTGCATTGGCGCAACGACTCCTGCGGAGTACCGGAAGTCGATTGAGAAAGACAGGTCTTTGGAGCGGCGTTTTCAGGCGGTGAAGGTTCCTCCGCCGAACGAAGAGGACGCTATCAAGATCATCATGGGGATCAAGGAGAAGTATGAGAAGTTTCATGCGGTGAGCTATACGGACGATGCGATTACGTTTTCGGTGTCGCATTCGAGCCGGTATATTCCGGATCGCTTCTTGCCGGATAAGGCGATCGATTTGATCGATGAGGCGGGGGCGCGGGTGAAGTTGCGGCAGACCTCGATGCCGGAAGAGTTGACCGAGGTGCAGAAGCGGATCAAGTTCATCGTGCATAGGATGGAAAACGCGATTGCGAATCATGAGTTCGAGAAGGCGCGGTTCTACTCGGATGAGGAGCGCAAGGAGCGGGAGAATCTGCGGGCGCTGCGGGACAAGTATCACCTAGATGATTCTTCGGCGGGGATTGTGACGCGGGGAGATATCGAGGACGTGGTGAGCCGGTGGACTGGCGTTCCGATCACTTCGCTGAAGGAAGAGGAGACGCAGCGATTGTTGCGGGTTGAGGAAGAGCTGCACAAGCGCGTGATCTCGCAGGACAAGGCGATCTCGGCGCTGGCGCGGGCGATTCGGCGATCGAGGGCCGGGTTGAAGAATCCTGCGCGGCCGATCGGGAGCTTCCTGTTCCTTGGACCTACGGGCGTGGGCAAGACGGAGATGGCGCGGACACTGGCGCAGTTTTTGTTCGGCAGCGAGAAGGCGTTGATCCGCTTCGATATGTCGGAGTTCATGGAGAAGCACTCTGTTAGCAAGTTGATTGGTTCGCCTCCGGGATATGTTGGCTACGAAGAAGGCGGTCAGCTTACGGAGCGGGTGAAGCGTAATCCGTACTGCGTCGTGCTGCTCGATGAGATCGAGAAGGCGCATCCGGATGTGTTCAATCTGCTGCTGCAGGTGTTTGAAGACGGGCAGCTGACGGATGGGCTGGGCAACACAGTCGACTACAAGAACACGATCATCATTATGACTTCGAACATTGGGGCGAAACATCTGCAGAAGCGGCAGGGGCTTGGCTTCCAGAGCGAGAAGGAAAATATGGTGCTGGACAAGATGGAGGAGCTGGTTCGCGGCGAGGTGAAGCGGACGTTCAATCCGGAGTTCCTGAATCGCCTGGACGAGATCATCATCTTCACGTCGCTGTCGGATGCCGATCTGATGCAGATTCTCGAGCTGCTGGTGCAGCAGTTGAACGCGAATCTGGTGCATAAGGCGATCACGATCTCGGTGACCGATGATGCGAAGAAGTGGATCATCGAGAAGACGGCTTCGGACCGGACGTATGGTGCGCGGCCTCTGCGCCGGGCGCTGCAGCGGTTTGTTGAAGACCCGCTGTCGGAGGCGCTGATCGGCGGTGGTATCGTGGAGCGGCCGGCGTTCCTCGAGGTCTACATGGAGAACAATCAGCTGTTCTACCGGCCGGTCTCGACGGACGGCGAAGAGAAGATGGCGGGGATGGCACTGATTACTGTGTGATGCTGAGTCACAGAAAAACTTACGCCCCGGCTGGATTGCCGGGGCGTATTGTTTTGATGGGAGGATTTTGAGTTATGGATCGTCGTGAATTTGCAGCTTTGCTTCCGGTTTTGTTGGCTGGGTCGGCGTTGGCGCCGGAGGGAGTGGAGGCTCAGAACAGCTTGCCTAGCTTTTCTGCGATTGAGTCGGGGGTGTACAAACCTACGCCGCCGAAGGCCGGGTCGCAGGAGGGGCACTCTTCCAGCCACTACCTGACGGGGATGTTGAAGGCGGGAAATATTCGACTGGAGATGCATGAGTCGACGATCCAGCCGGGGGCGCAACATGAGCCGGTGGGGACTCATCTGCATAGCGAGATCTGGCTGGTGCGCAACGGGACGGCGGAGCTGACGACCAATGGCGTGGCGAGGACGATGGTGGCGGGTGATGTAGGGATCTGTGTGGCGGGGGATAAGCACTTCATCGCGAATACGAGTGATAAGCCGGTGACTTATTTTGTGGTGACGGTCGGGCCGCCGGAGTAAGGGTGGAAGGCAAGGAGCGATGCGGCTGGTAGAGGGTTTGGGTAGAGAAGCAGGTTTCTCACTGCGCTGCTCACGGTGAGACTGTGACCAGACTTCGGTCGAAATGACGAGGCTGTTGGTGCGACGGAGAACAGGCAAATGCTGGAGGACGAGGTTGAAAGGACTGAGCGGGGTGAGTGGAATTCTTCGGGATCCTTCACTGCGTTCAGGATGACATCAGGAACTTGCAACAGCAAAGGACCCACTGCGTTCAGGATGACGGCGGGAACTTGCAACGGCAAAAAACGACTGATTGCCAATACGAACGATATCGGTTCACTTTGAAGTTGCAAAGGCTGGGATTGGGGCTTCGGTGGGCTTGCGGGAGAGGAAGTAGGCGAGGAGGATTGCGGCGCCGATGGCTCCTACGACTGCGTCTGTTCCTGCCAGGCCTCGTGCTCCCCAGAGCTGGCCGCCTCTGCCGTCGAGCGCGGTCATATAGACAACGGGCACGTTGCCGAGTGAGTTGATGATGGAGTAGCGGCCGCAGCCGCTCTTGCCTGATTGACCGAGGAACTCAAGCACGACGGCGGTGAATAGTGCGTAGCAGGCGCCGATGGTGAAGAGATAGAGGGTCGCTCCGATGAAGTAGGTCGATGGACTCAGTGGACCGAGCCACAGGATGACGAGGAGCGCTTCGTTGAAGAGGCAGACAGACAGATAGGCGACCGATGCACGGATGCGGGCGGGAATGAGGGTGGCTGCGAGCGAGCCGGAGGCGGTGAGGAGAGCTCCGGCAAGGCCGTTCATCCATGCCATCTGCTGGCCGTTGACGTGGTAGTCCTGCGCGATGCCGGGAAGGAGGCCGATGAGGGCCCCGCTGGCCATGGGAAAGAGCATGAGGAGGGTGTAGGGGATGGCTCGCCAGCGGAAGAAAGTGGCTTTGAACTCCTGCCAGATGCAGGCGAATGTTTGCCCGATTCGCTGCTCTTGTTCCCGCGGCTGCTCCGGAGCTGCGAAGGCAGCGAAGGACGGGATAGTGATGAGGGCTGCGGCGATCCAACCGAGAGGGCCCATGCCCATTCTCTCAGCGAGGCGGGCCAGAACAAAGACGCCCAGAGCGCCGAAGGCGAGCGCTCCAGCCTGATACGCGCTGCTGGCTTTGCGGCGGGTTGCTTCGCTGCGGAGGGTGCCCATCATTCCGCCGCAACTGGAGACGATCAACTGGCCGAAGCAGGCGCTGAGGAACATGAGCGCAACCGCTGACGGTGTGTCCAGCCTGCGGCCGTTGAAGGCTGCGGCCATAGTGAGCGCGCCGGCGACTGCTCCGACCATGAGCCAGGTGCGACGGCGAATCCAGAAGTCCGTGATGGGGCTCCAGAGGAAGTAGATGGTCTGAGGGAGGATTAGAAGCGAGATGATCTCGGAGCTTCGTCCGATGCCGACTCCCTGCCGGCGGAGCAGATAGGAGAGGGCGCCGCTGATGATGCCGAATGCGAGGACTGCATTCGGCGCAATGAGCAAACCGAAGAGCCAGGGACGTTCTTTTGGGGTGGAAGGATCGAGGCCTGCGGCTTGCTCCAGGTCGACTTCGTGCATGGGTCTGACGTTAGCACGGCAGCCGCGTTTTTAGCTCGGGAATTAAGGAGGAAAGAACAACGACGTCAAGGTGGGTTGGGCTGCGGTTGAGAAGCGGATTTCTCCGCTGCGCTGCTCACGGTGAGACTGTGAGCAGCTTCGGGTCGAAATGACGGGACCTTATTTGGGGCGGCGAGCGCGCTAGACGAGGGACTGAGCGGTTTTGACGGCGCTCTGCACAACGTCGTTGGCCTTGTCGACGGCGTACTCGACCTGGCCACGTGTGCGCCTGACCGCTTTTTCGGCCTCTTTGCTGAGGCGCTCCGCCTGCTCCTTGAGATAGTTGGCGGCGTCTTCGAGGTAGTCACTTGCGTCCTCGACTCCTTTGCGGAGCTGTTTGCGGGTCCTGGCTCCGGTTTGTGGAGCATAGAGGAGAGCAATTGCGGCGCCTGCGGTGACGCCGATGCCGAAGGCGAACCAGTAATTTTTTGCGCTCATTTTCGAAGGTACCTCGTGCTTCTTTTTTGATTTCTTTCTCTACCTGCTTGGATTCAGATGGATTGCGATTGGTTGGTTGGTTATTTGTTGGTTTGGCGCCGATAGGTGGGGATTTAAAAACCCGCAAAAGCAACGACGAAATACAGAGGTCGTCCTTCACTCTGTTCAGGATGACGACGAAAGACAAACAACTGCAAAAATATTTTTTCTTTCAACAAGTTCTTAGACTGCGAGGCCTGCCAGTTCCCTTGCCCGCAGGAAGATCCGGGTGAACATGGTTCGGTTGAGGCGGCCGGTGTTGGTGTTGCGCAGGGACGGGTGATAGGTGGCGAGAAGATGCAGGTTGTTGGGGAGAATATATTCGGCGCCGTGGGCGAAGCGGTAGTCGGATTTGCGCGTGATGACGCCTGTGTTCAGCAGGAAGGCGAGATAGCCGTCGAAGGCGATCTTTCCGAGGCAGACGACGACGCGGACACGCGGCAGGGATTGGATTTCAGCGGCGAGATGGGAGCCGCAGTTGCGAATCTCCTGGGGGAGGGGCTTGTCGCCGGGCGGGGCGCAGCGGACGACGGAGGCGATCCAGGCGTGACGGAGTTTGAGGCCGTCGTCGCGGTTGATCGCGCGGGGTTTGCTGGCAAGGCCGAGTTCGTGCAGGACCGGGTACATGAAGTCGCCGGAGCCGTCGCCGGTGAAGGGGCGGCCGGTTCGGTTAGCTCCGTGGGCGCCGGGGGCGAGGCCGAGGATGAGGATTCGGGCGCGAGGGTCGCCAAAGCCGGGAACGGGACGGGCCCAGTAGGTCTGGTCCTGGTAGGCGCGGCGTTTGGTTTCGGCGATGCCGCGGCAGTAGTCGCGAAGCCGGACGCAGCGCTCACAGGTGATGATGGAGCGGTGAACCTGCTGGAGCGGAATCTGCTGGTGAATCTGCTGGAGGAGCTGAGACGTAATCTGTGCGCTGGAGGATGTCACTGCATCCCATGATAGTCGGAGTGAAGCGCCGGCGGTTCCGGCGTAGCCTCATGCTTTACGTAGAATGATTTAGCAGAAAGTGAAGGACAGGCGGCGAGTTGGAAGATCCAAGGCTTAGCAGAATGTACTGGGCGCTCCTGAAGCAAGGAGTTGGCAGGTGGCGCAGCCGTATATGGCGCGCGGCAGTGATGCGGTCGGGCCTGCTGACTTTCCTGGTGCTGACGTTTGTGCTGGCGGGACTGGCCTTTGGATGGCATGAGCACAGACTGGGACAATTTGCGCAGCTGAAGAAAGAGCTGAATAAACGGCCAGTACACGAGGTGGCGGTACGGCCAGGGGGGCAGGATGTCGTTCAGTTGCAACGTTCGCAGCTGATGGGAGGAAGTGGGCCGGAGTTTCTTACGGCGACTCTGTTGCCCGGCCGCGGAATGAATATGCTGCAGATCACGGCTTATCTTCCTCAGAAGGGAGAGGTGAACCTGCTTGCGTCTCCGCCGCTTGAAGAGGCGGCCCGGTTGTTGAGCGGGACCGGCGCGGATGCGACCGGGGCGAAGAGCTTGACGATGGGAGGGGCGATCGAGACGCCGTGGGCGAGCCGGATCTCCGGGGCAGCCACACCGGATGGGAAGAGCCTGATCACGATGTGGCACGGAATGCGCCTGACTCTGCCTACGGACGCGAAGGACAGCTACGGGGTCGGAGGCGCTATGGCTGCTGGTGGGCTGATGCTGAAGCAGGCGTCGGACTCGGTGACCACCAACGTGATGCCGGATGGCGGAGAGGCGCAGGCTACCTTCCACCCGGGAAGTTTTGACGATCATTGGCCATCGCAGACGGAGATTTCGACGACGGTGGCGCTGAGCGGCAAGGCCATCGACATGAAGGTGGTTGCGCGTAACACGGGCAATACTGCCGAACCGATTGGGATTGGGTGGCATCCGCGATTTGCGATTCTGAGCGGGCATCGCGGACAGATGATGTTGCGGCTGCCGCAGGGACTTCGGGTGGAGGTGAAGGATCGCCGCACAGGGCAACTGAGCGGGAAACTTTTGCCTGTTGAGGGGACCGAGTATGACTTCACCGGCCGCTATGGGGCGCAGCTAGGCGCGCTCAACCTTGACGACACCTTTGTTCACTTGCGCATAGGACTAATGGAAAACGGACCCGTGGCGGAGCTGCGCGATCCGGAGAACGACTACGGTCTGCGGATCACGGCGATGACGGCTGCCATTCGAGCCATACGGGTGTATGCGCCGCTCGATGGATCGTTTATTTCCATTGAGCCGCAGTTCAACTATGACGACCCGTTCGGACGGGAGTGGGCGAAGGACGAAGATACGGGGATGGTGGTGCTGCAACCGGGACAATCGACGCAATGGAGGATTCGGCTGGAGATATTTTCGCTGAGTTCGGACCAGGCGAACCATTTGTAGAATGCATTTGGTGAAGCTTGAGGTGACGGGTGGCTTTGGGATGCACGTTCGAAGCAAGGTTGAAGGGCACCTCCAGGTTTGACCCTCTCTATCGAAGGCTCGTACAGTAGTAGAGAGGCGTAGACCGCGCACGTCAGCGCATTGCGACGACGCGGCAGACGACAGACGCTTCATGGAAGGCATGGATTTGACCCCGACTGAGATGACAGAGACGAATGAGACTGCAGAGCAGCAGTCCGAAGTAACGCACACACACGAGCATACGCATGATCACGATCATGAGCACACGCATCTGCCTGCTCCTGCGCTGAACCCGGAGCTGACCCGCGAGATTGAAGTCGAGGTTGGGGCGGACGAGGTATCAAAGAGCTTTAAGACAGTGGTGAAGCGGTACCAGAAGCTGGCCCGCATTCCCGGCTTTCGCGCCGGCAAGGTGCCGGAGTCGCTGATCCGGTCGAAGTTTGCGAAGGAGGTTCGCCAGGAGGTTCTGGAGAGCTTGGTTTCGGAGCGGTTCCGGAAGGCGATCAATGATCAGAAGCTGCGTCCGGTTTCTGAACCGCAGCTGCTGGATATGCAGTTATTCGATGGACAGCCGCTAAAGTTCAAGGCAGCGTTTGAGGTTGCTCCTGAGATCGATATTACGGGGTACGACAGCGTTCGCGTGAGCAAGCCCGACGCTGCGCTGACCAGCGAAGAGTTCGATGCAGAGCTGATTCGCGTGCTGGATAGCCATGCGACGGTTGAGCCGGTCGAGGAAGATCGCGCGCTGGTTGACGGGGACTGGGCCGAGATTCAGTTTCGCGGCGAGGTAAAGGACCTGGCGCAGACGGTGACTGAGGAGGGAGTGCAGAATGCTTCGACTCAGGCGCCGATTACTGGCGAGGATGTCCTGATCGAGATTGGCGGGAAGAATACGCTGGCTGCCTTCAACGACGCGTTGCGTGGTGCGAAGCCGGGTCAGGAGTTGAAGTTTGAGGTTGACTATCCAGCAGACTTCGGTGAACGGCGACTGGCGGGACAGACGGTGAGCTACGACGTGACCGTGAAGGGGATCAAGCACAAGAGCTACCCGGAGCGGGATGCGGAGTTTGCCAAGCAGCTGGGGAATTATGAGAGCTGGGATGACTTCGAGACCAAGCTTCGTGAACATGCGGCGGATCGCAAGAAGAGTTCGCTGGACAATGCTGCGAAGGATAAGATGCTCGGCGAGCTGATCGAGCGTTTCCAGTTCCCTGTTCCGGAGTCTTTTGTACAACAGCAGATTGAGGCACGCTTGGATCGCGGGCTGCGTGCGCTGGCGCAGCAGGGCATGTCGGTGGAGGACATGCGCAAGCTGGACTTCGTCCGGCTGCGTGAGGCACAGCGCGACCAGGCGGTGAACGAGGTAAAGGCTTCGATGGTTCTTGACCGGATCGCTGAGGCTGAAGGCGTAACGGTGAGCGATGAAGATGTCGATCGAGAGCTGTTGATGCTTTCCATCCAGTCGCGGGAGCCCCTGGAGGCGCTGCGTGAGAGGCTGTCCAAAGACGGGGGGCTGGATCGGATTCGCGAGCAGATGCGGCGCGAGAAGACAGGAAGCGTGCTCTACGAGAAGCTGGCTTCGTAGATAAAAACTTAACTGTGTAGATTTAAACCATCTTGTTTAAAAAGATTTATAGAAAGAGAGCGTCATGGGACTAGTACCGATGGTAATCGAGCAGACGAGCCGGGGCGAACGCGCCTACGACATCTACAGCCGTCTGCTGCGGGACAACATCATTTTTCTGGGCACGCCGATCGATGACAATATTGCCAATGTGATCATCGCGCAGATGCTGTTTCTGAGCGGCGAGGACCCGGAGAAGGACATTCAGCTTTACATCAACTCGCCAGGCGGATCGATTACTGCAGGGCTCGCGATCTACGACACGATGCAGTACATCAAAAACGATGTGGTGACGTTCTGCATTGGACAGGCGGCGAGCATGGGGGCGTTTCTGCTGATGGCGGGCAAGAAGGGCAAGCGGTTTGCTCTGCCGAACTCGCGCATTTTGATTCATCAGCCATCGATGGGAGGACTGAGCGGTCAGGCGACTGATATTGACATCCATGCGCGGGAGATCCTGCGGATTCGCGAGATTACGAACAAGCTGATGAGTGCGAGCACGGGCCAGACGCTGGAACGGATCGAGCGTGATGTGGAACGCGACTTCATCATGACCGCCGCGCAATCGAAGGAGTACGGCATCATTGACGACATTATCGATCGGCCGCGGACGTAACTGCCACGTTGTTCATTTAACCGAGAAGCCCAAGCCTATGGCTTGGGCTTCTCACATCGGGGCACGACTTCCTCACATCTGCTGCGTTATGCACCTCGTTATGCACGTCTATGACCATTTCGAGGTACAGCGGCGGATACCTACAACATGCTTTGCGGGATGAAACGGGTGTAAACTTTAACTTAGTAGTGTTTGCGCGGACCACCCAGGAGCTGTCGTACTTATGAAAACGTCACGGGGCTCAGACGAATCACTTCGTTGTTCCTTCTGTCATAAATCGCAGGATGCCGTTGCCAAGCTGATCTCTTCCCCGTCGGACTACCCGCGGGCCTATATCTGCGATGAGTGCGTGGCGGTTTGCAACTCAATTCTTGAAGACGACCGTACCGAGGCGCAACCCGGCGTAGCGCCGGCCCACCTGCCGAAGCCACAGGAGGTCAAGGCGTTCCTGGACGAGTACGTGATTGGACAGGACCAGACGAAGAAGAAGCTGGCGGTGGCGGTCTACAACCACTACAAGCGCATCCAGATGAACAAGACCCGCGGCAACGATGTTGAGTTGTCGAAGTCGAACATTCTGCTGGTGGGACCGACCGGCTCGGGCAAGACACTGCTGGCGCAGACGATGGCGAAGATGCTGGACGTTCCGTTTGCGATTGTGGACGCGACGACACTGACGGAGGCGGGATATGTCGGTGAGGACGTCGAGAACATCATTCTGAAGTTGCTGCAGGCGGCCGATGGCGATGTGCAGCGGGCGCAGAGCGGAATTATTTACATCGATGAGATCGACAAGATTGGGCGGAAGGACGAGAATCCTTCGATTACGCGGGATGTCTCGGGTGAAGGCGTGCAGCAGGCGCTGCTGAAACTGCTGGAAGGCACGGTCGCGAATGTTCCGCCGCAGGGTGGACGCAAGCATCCGCACCAGGAGTTTACGGCTGTTGATACGACGAATATTCTTTTCATCTGCGGCGGAGCTTTTGTGGGGCTTGAAAAAGTGATCGGGCGTCGTATCGGCAAGAAGGCGTTGGGATTCAAGGCGATTGCAGATCCAGACGCGAAGGATGGGGATGTGACGCCGATTCGGGCGCAGCGTGATGCGGAGTTGCTGCGGCAGGCGGAGCCGCAGGACCTGCTAAAGTATGGGCTGATTCCGGAGTTTGTGGGACGGTTGCCGGTGCTGGGGATTCTGGACGAATTGGATGAGGCGGCGCTGATCGAGATCCTGACCAAGCCGCGCAATGCAATCCTGAAGCAATACGCAAAGTTGTTTGAGTTTGAAGGTGTGAAGGTGACCTTTACGGACGAGGCGTCGCGGGAGATTGCGCGGGAGGCGCTGCAGCGGAAAGTTGGCGCACGCGGCCTGCGGATGATTCTCGAAGAGCTGATGCTAGACCTGATGTACTACGTTCCGGGCAACAAGAAGGTCAAAGACCTCTCCATTACGGCAGAGATGGTGAAGAAACACAGCTTGACACTGCCCATCCTATTGGAGAAGGCAGGTTAAGCGGCGATGCGCGGGCTGGCGCGCAGATTCGCGACGGGGAGTCTGCCGAGGGTAGCCGTTGGCGAGAGATGGCTCGCAATTGCAGGGCCTGACCTGATTGTGTCCTCCAATTCCACAGACGTTGCACTTTGTTCAACAGACGTTGCAGTTTGCCGGATGCATGGCGTTGCCCGACGAATTACAATCACCTGAAGCCGCACCGCCGATGCATCATTCTCGGTGTTTTAACGTCTAATTGGAGAGCGATGACAAACCAACCCAAAAAAGCGCTGAGCGGCGATGTTCGCAAGCTACCGATGATGCCCATTCGTGACATGGTCATCTTTCCGCATATGATGACGCCCTTCGTGGTGGGGCGCGAGTCCAGTGTGCGTGCCCTGGAAGAGGCGCTGTCGGGCGACCGGAAGATCTTTCTGGCGACGCAGCATGACGCCTCCGTCGACGAGCCGAACGCCGATGATATATATGAGACGGGCACGATTGGCAATATCGTCCAAAGCGTCAAGATGCCGGACGGTAATATTAAAGTACTGGTTGAAGGTGTGGAGCGAGCTCGGGCCACCGAAGTAAATGATGTTGACGGATTTTTTGTGGCGACGGTGCGCACCGGTCTGACGCAGTTGGATTTGACGCCGCAGGTGGAGCAGCTGATGCAGCGCGTCCACTCGCTGTTTGAGCAGTATGTGAAGCTGCAGCAGTCGTTGAACTACGAAACGATGGCTGCGAGTGTGCGCGCCGATGAGCCTGCCAAGCTGGCTGATACGATCGCTGCGAATTTGCAGTTATCGATCGAGGAAAAGCAGCAGCTTCTGGAGGTCTTCGACCCGGAGAACCGATTGTCCAAAGTCGCCGATGTTCTGGATGTAGCGATCGAGAAGCTGAACATGGATCGCACCATTCAGTCGCGGGTGAAGCGGCAGATGGAGAAGGCGCAGAAGGAGTACTACCTCAACGAGAAGATCAAGGCGATCCAGAAGGAACTTGGGCGCGGGGAGAAGTCCGAGTTCGATGAGCTGAAGAAGAAGATCGAAGCGGCGGGGATGCCGAAGGACGTGCTCGAGAAGTCGTTGCAGGAGCTGAAGAAGCTGGAAGCGATGCCGCCGATGTCTGCTGAATCGACGGTGTCACGGAACTATCTGGACTGGCTGCTGGCGGTGCCGTGGAAGAAGCGGTCGAAGGAGATTCGCTCGATCGAACATGCCGAGCAGATTTTGAATGAAGATCACTATGGGCTGGAGAAGATCAAGGAGCGGATTCTCGAATTTCTCGCGGTGCGGCAACTGGTGAAGAATCCGAAGGGGTCGATTCTTTGTTTTGTCGGGCCCCCGGGTGTCGGTAAGACTTCGCTGGGGATGTCGATTGCCAAGGCTACCGGGCGGAAGTTTGTTCGGATGTCGCTGGGTGGCGTGAGAGATGAGGCGGAGATTCGTGGGCATCGGCGGACTTACATTGGCGCGCTGCCGGGGCAGATTATCCAGTCGATGAAGAAGGCCGGGACCAAGAACCCCGTATTCATGCTGGATGAGATCGATAAGATGGCGTCGGACTTCCGGGGCGATCCTGCCAGTGCCCTGCTTGAGGTGCTGGATCCGGAGCAGAATACGTCGTTCCAGGACCACTATCTCGATGTGGAATACGACCTGTCGCAGGTTCTGTTTGTGGCGACTGCTAATGTGCTGCATACGATTCCGGGGCCGCTGCAGGACCGCATGGAGATTCTGAGGCTGCACGGTTATACCGAGGTTGAGAAGTTGGAGATCGCCAAGCAGTACTTGGTGAAGAAGCAGCGTGAAGGCACGGGACTAACCGAAGAGCAGATCGTGTTTGAGGACGATGCGCTCAAGCAGATCATTCGCGGTTATACGCGCGAGGCCGGCGTCAGAAACCTGGAGCGCGAGATCGGCAACGTGTGCCGCAAGGTTGCGCGGCGCGTGGTGAAGAATGGCGCGGAGCACAAGGAGATCATCACTGGCGAGAATATCGGCGAGATTCTTGGCGTGGCGAAGTTCCGTGACTCGATGGCGCATGAGAAGAGCGAGATCGGGTTGGTGACGGGTCTCGCCTGGACGGAGATGGGCGGAACGATTTTGCAGACCGAAGTGCAGGTGCTCGACGGCAAGGGGAAGATGACTGCTACGGGGCAGCTGGGCGACGTGATGCAGGAGTCGGCTCAGGCTGCACTTACTTATATTCGTTCGCGTTCACATCATCTCGGGCTGGCGAAGGATTTTTATAAGAACGTCGATATTCATGTGCATGTGCCGGAGGGCGCCATCCCGAAGGATGGGCCATCGGCGGGGATTACGCTGGCCACGGGGCTTGCGAGTGCTCTGACCAAGATCAAAGTACGGCGTGATGTTGCGATGACCGGCGAGATTACGTTGCGGGGCAAGGTGCTTCCGATCGGCGGCCTGAAGGAGAAGCTGCTGGCGGCGCATCGCGCGGGGATCTTCGAGGCGATTGTGCCGGAGGAGAACCGCAAGGACCTGGCCGATCTTCCGGAGCTGATCAAGACCAGCATGAAGCTGCACTTTGTCGAGGAGATGGACCAGGTGCTGAAGCTGGCGCTTGAAGGAAATCTGCCGGAGCTGCATGAAGAGACTCCGGAGGCGCTGGCTCCTGTGCTGCCGGTTCCGGGGATCGATCTTCCTCAGCCTGTGGCTCATCAGTAATGCGATTGCCGGAGACGACAAAGGCCGAACCCCTAGGTTCGGCCTTTGCTTGCGTTGCGACCGCTAGACCGCTCGTCTGCCGCCGACGAAGTTCATGATAATCGAGATCAAGGCGAAGATGAGCAGCAGGTGGATCAGGAAGCTGCTTACGTGCAGGACAAAGAACCCGCCGAGCCAAAGCAAAACCAGCACCACAGCCAGAATTAGAAACATTGGATGACCTTCTTTCTTCGTACGGATTGACGTACTAGCTATCAGGTTCATATGAGCCGGGACGTTCTGGATTCGTTGCTCCGCCTGGGAAGATTGGTTGTGTAGCGTCAAATTTCTGATACTTTCGGCGATCCTTTCCCGGGGGTACCCCCTCCCCCCTATTGCCCGCGTGTAAGTCAAATGGTTGCAGCAGTTTAGCGGGAGTCGATGGCGCTAAATTCTTGCAGTCATTGGGTTTACGTCCAAATTCGTGCCAGCAAACGACTTACGGGATTAAATGCGAAACCCCGGCAATTGCCAGGGTTTTTCCTTAAGTCTATATATTTAGGATACCGGATTGAGCGTAACTAAATTTCCAAATTGGCAAGAAATATATTCCGTTTGTTATGTGTGAGTTAGCTGGTTTTTGGGAGGTTTGCGGACTTGACATGCGATTTTTGGGCTGAACCACGCAGAAGATAATTTAAGAGCAAGATAAAGGTAATAGGATCAGCCGCTTCCCTCCTATGAGTTTGCATGGAATTTCAACTATGTAGCAAACTACTTGACATTTGAAGGATAGCAAACTACATAGGTATGGGAAACTAATGCTCGAACTTCGCAATGTGTGTAAACACTATTCCAGTATTCCGGCGGTGGAGGACGTGAGTTTTTCTGCTCGCGCCGGTGAAGTGACGGGCTATCTTGGTCCGAACGGCTCTGGCAAGTCGACGACGATGAAGATGATTACCGGGCTGATCGAGATGAGCTCGGGATCGATCCTCTTTCAAGGGAAGCCCATTCAAGACGACCTGATGGCGTACAAGCAGCGTATGGGCTATGTGCCGGAGGAGCCGCATCTGTATGCCCATCTCAGCGGCGTTGAATACCTTGTCATGGTCGGGCAGTTGAGGGATATTGCCCGGCGGGTGGCTTCGGAACGCATCGATGGGTTGCTGCGCTTGTTTGCGCTCTACGACGATCGGCATGTGCCGATCTCCGCGTATTCGAAAGGAATGCGTCAGAAGGTCTTGTTGGCTGCGGCGCTGCTGCACAATCCCGAGCTCATTCTTCTGGACGAACCGTTTTCAGGGCTCGATGTCGGCTCGGCCCTTATCCTGCGGAGTTTGATCGAGGAGCTCGCAAGCCGAGGAAAGGTAGTTCTGTTCAGCTCGCATGAGCTTGAAACAGTGGAGCGCATCTGTTCGCATATTGTGATTCTGCATCGCGGACGAGTTGTGGCCGACGACTCGATAGAACGGCTGAGGACGTTGATGTCGCTGCCTACGCTTGAAGGTATCTTTTCGCAGCTCGCGGTGGAACAGGACACCGTGGGAATTTCAAAACAGATTGCGGACCTCATCGATGCGTAAGCGTTACGACCGTAAGTCCAACAACATGGAGAAGCGCCAGTTTCTCGTGCTGTATCGATCGTTCCTGATGCGGGTTATCGACCTGGAGCTTCTGTCCGCCGATGCGGACACTGCCAGACTGCTTGGGCAGTTTGCGGCGCTGTTTGCGGGATTGAGCTACCTGTTCACGGTCTGGTTGATTGCTGCCGGAGGATTTCCGAAGGCCTTCCTCTGGGTTATGGAGCACTTCCTGATTGCGACGACGATGGTCGTCGTCAGCCTCTTCTCGGTCCTGTGCTGGGATTCTATCTTTCCCGACAAGCGCGATGTGCTGGTGCTGGCTCCGTTGCCGATTCGCGCCAATACGCTCTTTCGCGCGAAGCTGGCGGCGCTGATTGCAGCGCTGAGTCTGTCAGTGGTTTCTCTGAACATCTTCTCGGGCCTCGTCTGGCCTTTTCTATTTTCTGCCACGAACGGTGGCGGCTTTCTGGGAATAATCAGATCGCTGAGCGCGTATTGGATCACAATGGCGCTGGCTGGATTGTTTATGTTCTGCTGCGTCCTTGGAGTTCAGGGTGTGACCTCGCTGGTGTTGCCGCGGCAGCAGTTTTTGCGTCTGTCGGCGCTGTTGCAGGCTGGCGCATTCTTCGTTTTCTTTGGCGGGTACATTCTTGAACCTTCGCTGGAGACACCTAAGGCTCTGGCGGCGCCGGAGAACCAGAGACTGTTGGCTTGTCTGCCTTCGTACTGGTTTCTCGGATTATTTCAGCAGCTCAATGGATCGATGATCCCGGCGTTTGCGCCTCTGGCGAGACGGGCCTGGGTGGGTCTGGCGGTCGCGGTCTGCGGCGGTGTGGCGTCGGTGCTGCTGGCTTACTTTCGAACGATGGGAAAGACGGTGGAGGAGCCGGATATTGTGCCAGGCGTTCATCGGATGAACTGGTCACTACGGTTTGGACCACGGTTTGGATCCCTGCTCGAAACCTGCGTGGCGTTGTTCAGTATCCGCACTCTGCTGCGCAGCCGCCAGCATCGGGTATTACTCTGCTTTTATCTGGGCACTGGGTTCGCGATCGTGCTTGCGTGTGTGAGGACAGCTCTTGGGCAGCGAGGATTGCTGCATGGACCACGCGGCGATGTGGTGGATCTTGCGTTTCTGGTGGCGAGTCTGTGGGTGATCTGTTTTGCCGTGATCGGTGTTCGAGTGGTGATAGCGATGCCGCATACGTTGCGGGCGAACTGGATCTTTCGCATGACGGAGACTCGGGGAGTAGGAGAGTATCTGGCGGCGGTTCGGCGGTCACTGCTGGTGATCGCGCTCGCACCGGTTTGGCTGCTCCTGGCCGTTCTGTTTCTTTTTCGGTGGCCCACTTGGCCGGTAGCCGGCCATCTCGTTGTGCTTGGGCTGGTGGGTGTGATTGTTGTCGAGCTTTGTTTGGATGGCTTCCACAAATTTCCCTTCGCTTGTTCTTACCTGCCTGGTCAACCGAAGGTCCATGTTGTTTTCTGGGGCTTGCTTCTGGTGCTGGCGCCGTTGAGCGCGGCCCGAGTCGAGAGGCAGATGTTGAGCCGGCCATTCAGCTACCTATGCATGGTCGCTCTGCTTGCCATGATTGCGGCCTTTGTTCGATGGCGGACGGCCGCTGCCGCAAAGTCGACGGAGAAGTTGGTGTTTGAGGAGGAGTATCCTCCTGAGTTATTGGCTTTGGGATTGGATGGAAACTAGTGTCCTGAGTCTAAAATCAGCGACATAATCGCGAAGCGTTAGCATGATTGCTAACCCACACAAACAGCAGATCCCTCCACTCCGCTTCGCTCCGGATGACACATCATGTGGGGCGAACTTTAGACTCAGGACACCAGGCTGGTATTTCGTGTCTTCGTCAGCCGGCTTGTGGTGAGTTGAGAGTGCGGTTGAAAAGGTCGCAGAGCTGGGGCTGGTGGGGACTCTCGGGATCCTTCGCTGCGCTCAGGATGACAGCAGAAACAAAGGCAAACCCAACTGCAAAGGCAACGGCTGGCTGGCGCCGACGATCCCGCCCATCGCAAAAGTGCTCACTGTATGGACACCCGTTCGTTTGCGGCCAGCGAAGGAGAACAATGGTTCGAGTCTAGTGGGCGCCGCCGGCGATGGAGGGGATGAGCATGATTTCGTCGCCGTCCTGGAAGGCGTAGGTTTCGCCGCCGAGGAAGCGGATGTCTTCGTCGTTGACGTAGATGTTGATGAAGCGGCGGAGCTTGCCGTCGTCGCCCTTGATCTGCGTGGAGAGGGCCGGGAAGGTCTGGTCGATGTCGGCGAGGAGGCCGGAGAGATTGCCGGCGGCGGAGTCGAATTGTTTGCGGCCATCGGTGTGGCGGGTGAAGGCGGTGGGGAGGGTGACTTTGATCGACATTTATTCGGCTCCTGCGGTGGCGAGTTCGGGTTCTGCGAGGCCGTCGAGCTCGCGGAGGTAGGCGTCGAAGTCTGCCAAGCGCGGACGGACGGCGCGGGCGTCTAGATGCGTGTAACTGTGGGCGAGGGCGTCGGTGGTCTTGAGACCGTTGCCGGTGATGCAGGTGACGGTGATCTGATCTTTGCCGATACGGCCGTCGGCGTAGAGACGCGCGGTGACGGCGGTGGTGACGCCGCCGGCGGTCTCGGTGAAGATGCCTTCGGTTTCGGCTAGCTCCTGAATGCCGGAGACGATTTCTACGTCGGAGACGTCTTCGGCCCAGCCGCCGGTTTCGCGGATCATCTGGGCCGCTGCGGGTCCGTCGGCTGGGTTGCCGATGGCGAGCGAGCGGGCGATGGTGTTGGGGCGCTGCGGCTCGATGCCGTCAGTTCCCTGCTTGACGGCGACGGAGATGGGCGAGCAGCCAGTTGCTTGGGCTCCGAAGAAGCGGACAGGCTTGTCTTCGACGAGGCCGAGGTAGATGAGCTCTTGGAACGCCTTGCGGATTTTGCGGATGAGCGAGCCGCCAGCCATCGGGACTACGACGTTGTCTGGCAGGCGCCAGCCGAGTTGTTCGGCGATCTCGTAGCCTACGGTCTTCGATCCTTCGGCGTAGTAGGGGCGGAGGTTTACGTTGACGAAGCCCCAGGCGTACTCGTCGGCGATCTGGGTGCAGAGGCGATTGACGTGGTCGTAGTTGCCGTCGATGCGGACGAGACGCGCGCCGTAGACCTGGGTGTTGAGGATCTTTGCTTGCTCGAGATCGGCGGGCACGAGGATGCAGGCTTTGAGGCCGAGGCGGGCGGATTGGGCGGCGACGGAGTTGGCGAGGTTGCCGGTGGAGGAGCAGCCTACGGTCTCGAAGCCGAACTTGCGCGCGTTGGCGAGGGCGACGGAGACAACGCGGTCTTTGAAGCTGAGAGTTGGGAAGCAGACGGCATCGTTTTTGATGTAGAGATTGGTTGCGCCGATGCGTTTGCCGAGGTTGGTGGCGCGGACGAGTGGGGTGAAGCCTACGGGGAGGTCGGGCTGGAAGCCGTCGGGAATGGGGAGGAGAGCGGCGTAGCGCCAGATATTGGCGGGACCGGCGGCGATGTTTTCGCGGGTGAAGATGCCGCGGACAGCTTCGAGGTCATAGGCGACTTCGAGGGGAGCGAGGCAGTCGGGGCAGGCGGAGAGAGGTTGGTTGCCGAACCGTTTGCCGCACTCGTTGCACTTCAGCTCATACCGGCTACAGGAATAATTCATGATGCTCTTTCCGAGGGGAAAGGGCTCTGAGCTTTTTGACTTTTCTCTTTGGGAGTGCGGCGGGAAGGTGAAATGCGGGGTGCAGGCCTTAATCCGGACTGCGTGCTCCGAATCTCATGTTCCCTGCGGCGTACAGCTTCCCAGGAGAGAGTTGACACCGGTACGTCTTTGTTCTGTCCGGTTGTCGTGGCGTCAAAGGGCTCGTCCCTCAACCACTCTGCATGAAATTCAAATCTGCCGAAGCAGACTGGAATATATCGTTTGTACCACAGCAGGTGGAGGACCGCAACTCGTTGGGTATGGTGCCGCAGAAGTTGTATCGACGGGGTGCGGCGGGGTGGGTGTACTGGAGAGGCGATGTGAGTGGAAGCCTGGTTCAGGAGAGGATGTTATGAAGAGATATTTGAAGTTTGCTTCGAGTTTCTGGATGAGCGCGTTCCTGGTGACGGCATCGATGGCCACAGCACAAACTACGTCGACCGCAAAGGCGAAGAAGAAGAGCGGGAGTTCTACGACGAGCACTGCGCCTGCCGCGACTGCGCCGAGCGGAGGGACGACAGTATCGACGACTTCAGCCGATGCGGCTTCTGCGACTCAGACGACTGTGACCGCGCAGACCCAGCAAAGCACAACGACCACCACGGCGCCAAAGATGATGATTGGACCTGATAAACATATGATTCCGGTACCGCAACAGTAGTTCGGGATCAGGCAGTCGGAATCAGGCGGTAGGTGGGATGATATCGCGCACGCCCTGGGCGAAGGCGGCGGGGTTGAACTCGGTGCGGAGGATTTCGTCCGGGCAGTCGGTCATGATGGCGACGCGCCAGTTGCAGACGAAGGCGACGATCTGTTCGGGTTGGGCGGTTTTGATTTCAGAGCATACGTGTTCGGCGTCTGGGATGCCGGTCTCGCCTTCGACGTCGATCAGGACGAGGTCGTAATGACGTGCCCAGAACATGGAGAGGCCTTCGTTGTAGCTAAGGGTGGAGTCGACGTCGAAGCCTGAAAGAGTGAGGATACGGTCGCGAAGGGGACGAATTGTTTCACGAGTGCAGATGTGTAGTACGGCGCGCTTGCTGTTCGTGCGGGTTTCCATTGTCTGCCTGACTCTCACCATTTCTTAGCAGCCCGGAAGTCACACCTTCGCAGAAGATGCCTGCTGTGAGTTAAAGGAGCGAGCATTTTGTACCATGTTCCGATTGTAGACGGCCATCTTTATTTTACCGGTGGTTCAGACCCTTTGATGCTACTCGGTCGGATACGTTGGTTAGGCGACAGAGTATCCTCGGGGAGCATTGATGCTCTGCAGATTCCACGTGTGAGATTTTACGCTGGGTCGTAGTTCAGGTTTTGCCCCAGCCATCGCTCGACCTCTGCCACGCTCATCCCTTTGCGTTCGTGATAGTCGGCGACCTGATCGCGGTCGATCTTGCCGAGCGAGAAATATCGCGATTCCGGGTGGGCAAAGTAGAGCCCACTTACGCTCGAGCCGGGCCACATGGCAAAGGATTCCGTAATGAGCATTCCTGTGTTTTTCTGCACATCGAGCAGACGCCAGAGCGGGCCCTTTTCGGTGTGATCCGGGCACGCCGGGTAGCCTGCGGCCGGCCTGATTCCGCGATACTTTTCCTGGATGAGATCGGCGGGACTGAGGTTCTCCTCACAGCCATAGCCCCATTCCTCGCGCACGCGCTTGTGCAGGCATTCGGCGAAGGCTTCCGCGAGGCGATCTGCGACGGCTTCGGCCATGATCGCGTTGTAGTCGTCGTTGTCGGCGCGGAAGCGGTCGCACAACTCTTTGAGGCCGATACCGCTGGTGACTGCGAAGGCGCCGATGTGATCGGGCAGGCCGGTTTCTTTCGGCGCGATGAAGTCGGCTAGCGATCGGCACGGCTCGCTGCCTTCCTTGTTTGCCTGCTGGCGGAGGAAGTGGAATCGCTCGAGAACTTTTTCGCGTTTGCCGTTCGTGTACAGCTCGACGTCGTCGCCGACGGCGCTGGCGGGAAAGAAGCCGTATACGCCGCGCGCTGCGATCAGGTTCTTTTCAATAATGCGATCCAGGAGAGCGTTGGCATCGGTGAAGAGTTGGCGCGCTTGCTCACCCTGCTCTTCGTGATCAAGGATGCGGGGGTAAACGCCTTTCAGCCCCCATGCGTGGAAGAGTGGCGACCAGTCAATAAAGTCGCGCAGCGTTGCTAGAGGAAAGTTGTCGAGCACGCGTACGCCGGTGAATGCGGGGGGGGGGAGGTCTCCGGGGCGCCATTCGATCGGAGTCCGCCTTTTGCGAGCGGTCTCAAGGGAGACGACGGTCTGGCGCGGCGCGGCGTGGGCCTTGCGAAGCGCTTCGTAGTCAGCGCGATGCTGCACCACGAACTCCGCCTTGCCATCGTCGCTTAGGAGGCTGGTCGTCACAGGCACCGCGCGGCTGGCATCGAGCACGTGGACCACCGGCTCGCTATAGTGCGGCGCAATCTTGACGGCGGTGTGACGGCGGCTTGTGGTTGCTCCGCCGATAAGCAACGGCAACTTGAAGCCTTGGCGCTCCATTTCGCGAGCCACGTGCACCATCTCGTCGAGAGACGGCGTGATGAGGCCGCTGAGGCCGATCAGGTCTACCTTCTCCGCCTTCGCGCGTTCGAGAATCTTTTCGCTGGAGACCATCACGCCCATGTCTATGACCTCGTAGTTATTGCAGGCCAGGACGACGCCGACGATGTTCTTGCCGATATCGTGAACGTCGCCCTTGACCGTTGCGAGCAAGATTTTTCCCTGCGCCTTTACCACCTGGCCAGACGCTTCCATGGCAGCCTTCTCGGCCTCCATGAACGGCGTGAGGTGCGCCACGGCCTTCTTCATCACGCGGGCAGATTTGACCACCTGGGGCAGGAACATCTTGCCCGCTCCGAACAGATCACCCACCACGCCCATGCCATCCATCAGCGGGCCTTCGATCACCAGAAGAGGGCGGCCGAGTTTGACGCGGGCTTCTTCGGTATCGATCTCGATGTACGCGTCGATCCCTTTGACCAAGGCGTGAGAAAGGCGCTCCTCCACCGTGCCGTTGCGCCATTCTTCTGTCTTCTTTTCACTCGCCACTGAGCCAGCGCCCTTCAGCGTCTCGCCGAACTCCACCAGGCGCTCTGTCGCGTCAGGACGGCGGTTGAGTAGCACGTCCTCGACCAGCACCTTCAGCTCGGGCTCAATCTCCTCGTACACTTCGAGCATCCCGGCGTTGACGATGCCCATGTCCATGCCCGCCGCGATGGCGTGATAGAGAAACGCGGAGTGCATGGCCTCGCGAACCTTGTTGTTGCCGCGAAAGCTGAATGAGATGTTTGAGACGCCACCGCTGACTTTGGCGTGGGGCAGGTTGGCCTTGATCCAGCGCGTGGCGTTGATGAAGTCGACCGCGTAGTTGTTGTGCTCCTCCATGCCGGTGGCGACGGTGAGGATGTTCGGGTCGAAGATGATGTCTTCGGGCGGGAAGCCGACCTCGTCGACCAGGATTCGGTAGGCGCGTTCGCAGATGCGGATCTTTTCGTCGTAGGTGGCGGCCTGGCCCTGTTCGTCGAAGGCCATCACTACTACCGCTGCGCCATACTTGAGCACAGTGGCGGCGTTGTGACGAAATTTTTCTTCGCCTTCCTTCAGCGAGATCGAGTTCACGATGCCCTTGCCTTGGAGGCACTTCAAACCTGCCTCGATGACCTCCCATTTGGAGGAGTCCACCATAAAGGGCACCTTGGCGACTTCGGGTTCGCTTGCCAGCAACTGCAGGTAGCGTGTCATTGCAGCGACGCCGTCGATCATGCCCTCGTCCATGCAGATGTCGAGGACATTCGCGCCGTTTTCGACTTGCTGCCGGGCCACGCTTACTGCTTCTTCGTATTTGCCTTCCTTGACGAGCCTTGCGAACTTGGGCGAACCGGCCACGTTGGTCCGCTCGCCGATCATGATAAAGACGCCGCGCTGCTGGGTGAAGGGCTGCGATCCGGAGAGACGGAGCGGCTTGGTCTCTGCGCCTGCGTCTACGCTCTCAGTTCCGCTCACGCTGCGACCTCAATCTGGCCGAGCTTCCGCGGAGGCTGGCCTTCGAGCGCTTTGGCGATCGCGGCGATGTGCTCGGGCGTGTTGCCGCAGCAGCCGCCGGCTATGTTGATCAATCCTGCCTGTGCAAAGTTACCCAGATATCGAGCCATGTCTTCCGGGCCTAGATCGAACCCGGTCTCTGAGAGCGGATTCGGCAGACCGGCGTTCGGGTAGCACGAGATCGCAACGTCGGCCTTCTCCGAGAGTTCTTCCAGGAACGGATACATCAGATCAGGGCCGAGAGAGCAGTTGAGCCCAACCGACAGCGGCTTCACGTGCTTGACTGCGTTCCAGAATGCCTCTGTGGTCTGCGCGGAGATGAGCGTCTCGCCGCCACGCCCCACTGCTGCCGAGATCATCACCGGTAGCTTCTTGCCGTCCTGGTCGAATACCTCACGGATGGCGACAAGTGCGGCCTTGGCGTTCAGCGAGTCAAAGATTGTTTCAACCAGAAGCAGATCAGAGCCGCCGGCGATGAGGGCGCGTACCTGTTCAGCGTAGGCGGTCTTCACCTGATCGAACGTGACAACTCGGAAGCCTGCATCATCGGCATCGGGCGAGTTCGACAGAGACACGGTCAGCGGCCCGATCGCCCCGGCCACGAAGCGTTGACGTCCGGTTTCGTTCGCCACACGATCGGCCCATTCACGGCACTGCCGCGCCGATTGCTCGTTGATCTCCCAGGCCAGGTTGTTGAGCATGGGATCGTCGATGATCTTCTGGTAGAACTCGGGGTCTTTGCGGCCGCCGTGCTCCCGCGGGTCGTCCACGAAGAATTCGCTCTGGGTGATGCTGGTTGCGCCGAAGGTGTTCGTCTCGATGATGTCCGCACCGGCGTCCAGAAACCGGCGATGGATGTCACAGATCATCTTCGGCTGAGTCAGGGAGAAGAGGTCGCCATTGTTCAGCAGGTCCTTCGTCGAGCTCTTGAAACGCTCCCCCCGTATATCAGCTTCCTTCATGCCGTAGGTGCGGATCGTCGTCCCCATTGCTCCATCGATGATGGCGATTCGACTCTCGAGGATTTTCTCCAGAGGATGTTGGCGGGGTGTAGTCATATCTGTCTGATGCCCTTCATTCGTTGCGCGGTGCACGCTCGCGCCGATCGTAGTACGGAGAGCCATCGAGGCTCACCGTTAGTCTCCACGCTTCAACTTGAAGCATTTAGGCGAGAATCTCAGCCTGATCTTTCGCCGAGGTCACGACATCGGGGAGCGCTGGCGTGGGGACAAGCAGGTCTTCCTTACGCATGACGAGAGTGGTTGCGTTGAGGCTTGCGAGTTCGAAGCCGTGGCCGTGGGTGATGGCGTCGGTGGGGCAGGCCTCGACACAGTAGCCGCAGAAGATGCAGCGGTTGTAGTCGATGTTGTAGACCTTGGCGTAGCGCTCGGCGCTGGAGATGCGCTTCTCTGCCGTGTTCTCGGCCGCTTCGATGTAGATACAGTTCGAGGGGCAGGCGGCGGCGCAGAGGAAGCAGGCGACGCACTTCTCCAGGCCGTTTTCGTCGCGCTGGAGTTGGTGTTTGCCGCGGAAGCGCTCCTCAAATTTGGCTCCGCGCATGGGACCTTTGCCGTCGGGGTAGTTCTCGACCTCGGTCGGCTGGAAGACCTCTTTCAGGGTGATGCTCATTCCCTTGACGATGGCTGCGGCATCCTTGACGATAGGCATATCTTGAGTATACGACGGAGGCGCGATAGGCTGAAAGCCATGAAAACTACTGTCAGTTCCCTCTCGTGTGTGATTGCGCTCTGTCTGGTAACAACGAGCCCTGTGCGTGCACGAGCGCAGGCTGCGCCGAAGGCAGAGGGCGCGATGGGGGAGCATGACCATGCTCCAGCGCCGGTTTCGACGAAGCTTACGCTGACTATCGACGGGAAGGCGACGACGCTGTCGGTTGCCGAGTTGCAGGCGATGCCGCAGAAGACCGTGACCGTCCATAACGAGCATACGAAGATGGAAGAGACCTACACGGGTGTGCTGGTGGGCGACTTACTGGCGAAGTGCAGTTTTCCAGTGGACAAGACGACGCATAGGAAGATGCTGCGCAGCTACCTGGTTGCCGAAGGGACGGATAAGTACTGGGTACTGTACTCGATGACGGAGGTTGAGGGCTCGGAGCATAACGGTGACGTGATCGTGGCGACGAGCATGGGAGGCAAGCCGCTGGGTGAAGACGGGCAGTTCAAGTTGATCGATAACGGCGACAAGAAGCCGCAGCGGTGGGTGCGGAATTTGAACGCAATTACGGTGAAGAGCGCAGAGTGAGGACGCCGCGGAGCTACCTGCCGAAGTTATAGGTCAGCTTGAAGAGTCCGTTGTCGACCCCTGGATTGGTTTGGGCCGTGTATGCGTTTGAGAAATGCTGGATTTGATATTCGAGGCGGATGGAGCGGGATTGCGATTGGTAGTACTCAAGACCACCTCCGAATTCGAATGTGAAATTGAAGGAGCCTGCGGAGTCGAGTGGAATTTTCTTAGCCGAAAGTATATAGCCAGCAAGAAAACTGATCGTTGGCTGAAGTCTTCGATGTGGCAAGAGATTTATCCTTGTTCCCGCAGGGGAGAGGCCTTGCGCGTAGGTCCAACGGCGTCCACAGTTCGTCAAGATAGCCTCTGAATAATGAATTCCGGTAATTGGGTCAGTCCCTGAAAAATTCCTTTGTCCGGCGATGCATTGCAATGCGGCAGCCGACGGCTCGATGATGGTTATCGCTGGAGGAGGCGCAATTATCGAAATTGTCTGAGTTGCAGTCGGGTCGCTCTCAAGAACAAGAGGACGGAACTCTGCGGCGTATCGCCATACAAATATGTGGTTCGATAGGAGGCGGCGTTCATATTGGAGCCCGAGGCTGACGAACTTTCGATCTGGCGAACTGCCGAGGACGATGTGGCTGGAGTCGTTGGAGTATTCGAAAAAGGCGGAGTAGGTGTTTTTGCTGCCGAAGGTGGCTGTGTCTCCAATTTGCGCGTTCGCTGCCGAGACAAGGCCGAGAAGGACTGCAAGACTTGCAACTGCTGCTGGCTTCATTCGTTCCCCGGTGGCTCTGTAAAGTACGCCGATTCTATCGTGCAGGGTGGACGTTGCCCATAGCGTTCTGCTTTTTCTTTTCCGTTTCGTAACACGCGAGCAGTATCGTTATCTGTAATTCGATCGAATCGTGGAGGCGATATGCCGAAGAAGCCAGCTGGTTCTTCCTCACAAGACGCCATGAAGCATTCCAAGAAACTGGCACAGCCGCCCAGCGCTGGTAGCGCGAGTGGTCAGCCGGGCCAACCGGTTTTCGCGCAACCGAAGCCTACGCCCGATCCGACCGGATTCAAAGATCCAGTCACCGACCAATCGTTTAAGGGAGTACTCAAGCTTGAGCCCGTGCCTCAGCCGCTGGGTGGTGCAGTGGAGCCGATCCTCACGCTTGCACAGGTCTACGGCAGCGCAGGGGCAGCAAAGATCGCGGCGATTCAACAGGCGGGACAGATTGTCTTCCATTCGGTGGGGGACACGGGCAGCGTGATTGGGCCGGTGACCCAGTCGCTGGTGGCGGACAAGATGGTGACCGACTTTAGTGAGGCGAATCCTGCGGACGTGCCTTCGTTTCTGTTTCATCTGGGCGACGTTGTCTACTACTTTGGCGAGGCGACGTACTACTACGACCAGTTCTATACGCCATACCGCGACTATCCTGCGCCGATTCTCGCGATCGCGGGCAATCATGATGGCATCGTATATCCGAAAGATCCTGCGCCCACGCTGGATGCGTTTCTGAAGAACTTCTGCACGGTTACGCCGACGCCGTCGCCCGATGCAGGCAATCTGCTGCGCACTACGATGATCCAGCCCGGAGTGTACTTTACGCTCGAGGCGCCTTTCGTTCGCATTCTTGGGCTGTACAGCAATGTGCTCGAAGACCCGGGCGTTATCTCAGGCGAGAACGGACAGAATACAGTGCTCGACAACCGCCAGATCGCTTTTCTGACGGCCGCATTGAAGCGGGTGAAGAGCGACAACTTTACGGGTGCGGTGATTATTGCAGTGCATCATCCACCGTTCACTGGCGGCTTGGAGCACGGTGGCAGTCCGCTGATGCTTGCGGATATTGATAGCGCCTGCACGGCGGCAGGGGTGTGGCCGCATGCGGTCTTCGCTGGCCACGCACATAACTACCAGCGGTTTACGCGCACAGTGAACAAGATGCAGATTCCGTTTCTTGTGGCTGGGTGCGGAGGACATTCGCCGCTGTCGAATATGCGCGCCACCTACCGCACACCGTATGTGATCGACAACACGCTGACGCTGGAGAGCTACGATACTACCGACTACGGCTACCTTCGCGTCATCGTCAATGCAACGACGATGAGTATTGAGTATCATCCGCAACACGATGGCGGGACGACGAAGACCCCGAATGATTTGGTTACGATTACGCTCGCAACGCATGTTGTGAGCTGATAGCTTGCGTTAGAAACAAACGCTATTCGATGCCTAGTTTTTTCCAGAGTGCGTCGACCTTTGCTTTCACTTCGGCATTCATGGTGAGCATTGCGGGCCAGGGGCGGGTGAAACCCTCGGCGGCCCATTTGCGGGTGGCGTCGATGCCCATCTTGCTGCCGTAGTTGGGCAGGCGGCTGGCGTGGTCGAGCGAGTCGACCGGGCCGAGGGTGAACTGGATGTCGCGCTCGGGGTCGATGTTGTTGGTGGCCCGCAATGTGACTTCGGCGAGGTCCTGCACGTCGCAGTCTTCGTCGACGACGATGATGCATTTGGTGAACATGGCCTGGCCCATCGCCCAGATGCCGTTCATGATCTTGCGGGCGTGACCGGCGTAGGATTTTTTGATCGAGACGATCATGAGGTTGTGGAAGACGCCCTCGGGGGGGAGATTGACGTCAACGATCTCAGGGAGGGTGAGTTGCATGAGCGGGAGGAAGATGCGCTCGACGGCCTTGCCCATCCAGGCGTCTTCCATGGGGGGCTTGCCTACGATGGTGGCGGCGTAGATGGGATCTTTGCGGTGGGTGATACAGGTGATGTGGAAGACGGGGTAGTCCTCCTGCATTGTGTAGAAGCCGGTGTGGTCACCGAAGGGGCCTTCGGTGCGGAGCTCGCCGAGTTGGACGTAGCCTTCGAGGATGTACTCGGCGTTGGCGGGGACTTCGAGGTCGACGGTTTCGGCTTTGACGAGTTCGAGGGGCTTCTGGCGGAGGAAGCCAGAGATTAAATATTCTTCGACGTCGGGTGGGGCGGGGACGATGGCCGAAAATGTTGTCGCGGGGTCAGTGCCTATGGCTACGGCTACTTCCATGCGTTCTTCGCGGATCTTCGTGACGGTCGTGGTGCTGAGTGTGTCTAGCGAGGATGCGGCGGTGGTGCCTCCGGCGGTTAGGGCCATCAGGTCGACACGGGCTGCAGCCGCAGCCCAGGTCTCAGAGTCGGGACCCTTCGGCAAGCTCAGGGCAGGCTCTGGGGCACCCAAACTTGTGGTGGCGCGGAGGCGGTCGCGCATGTGCTCTGCGGCGACCTTCTGGCGCTGCCAGTGCATACCGGTGGTCTTGGCGTCGTAGACCTGCATGCGGTACATGCCTACGTTGCGCTTGCCTGATTTAGGGTCGCGAGTTACGACGCAGGGGAGGGTGATGAAGCGTCCTCCGTCTTGTGGCCAGGTTTTGAGAATGGGGAGGTCGAGTAGGTTGACGTCTTCGCCGCGATGGATGACCTGTTTGCAGGGAGCGTCTTTTGCGGCGATGACTTTGGGGAAGAAGCTGCCTACCTCGGCTAGCGTGGGCAGGAGCTTTAACTTGTCCATGAAGCTGGTGGGCATTTGCGGTTTTAGGAGGGTGCGGATGCGGTCGGCTATGTCGTCGAGCGAGTCGGTTTCGAGTGCCAGGCGCATGCGGCGTTCGCTGCCGAACTGGTTCATCAGGACGCGGGCGTTGGGATGCCCCTTTACGTTTTCGAAGAGGAGAGCGGGACCGCCGGCTTTCGGTGTGCCGCGGCCTAGTTTGGCGGTGCGGTCGGCTATTTCGGCCATCTCCAGGATGGGGTCTACCTCGGCGGTAATGCGCTTGAGTTCGCCGGATTTCTCGAGCTGCTTGATCCAGTCGCGTAGATCGTTGTAGGCCAATTCCCTCTCCTTGGGTGGGGTACACCCCTCCCCCGGTAAAAGTGTGCAAAGTCTTCTAACGAGAGACTTTAGGTCTGGACGTCGGATGTTGCATTGAGGCTGCTCTCTAGTTTAGCTCTTTGTGGGCGGGGGTGGGTTTGTCAAGTTTTGCCTATGGGCCTGAGTTATGCCCCCAGCGGTTTGAGCTGTGGCCGTAAGCAAGACATTCGCGGGGTGGGTGAGGAGTGCCGTTTCAAGCGAAAAGCAGATCCTTTGCACAAAATCGGGCAGAAGGGTGGTACCCCAGTTGAAAGATGAAAGGAACTTATTTCATCAAACTAAAGAGATTGGAGCTCCCCAGAGCATTAATGACACTCAGCAAAGCCTGATGCTGGGTCTCAGCCTGGGACAGCTGTGTAGCCACAGTCGCAGGATCAGCCGAGACCAGACTGCTCTGTGCCACCTTCAGTTGGCTCTCCTCCGTCTGTACGTACGTACTGCTCGACTGCAACCGGCTCAGCGAACTATCGAGTGTGCTCCTCTGGGATGAAAGTTGGCCCAGTGCTGTCGTCAACGCGGAGGTGTGGGCCGTAATCGTGGCTGTCGTCGCACCACCCGAAAAATCGGAGATCAACTGATTGAGCGCGCCCAGCACGCCCGAGCCCGCCGCACCAAAGACGGACGACCCCGGAAGGTTCACCTGGATATTCTGCCCGCTCGGAGTCTCAACATACTGCAGGTTGGTGTCTCCGGAATAGGTTGCCGTCGCAGGGTTGGTGGAAGTGTCAAGCGAAAATGGAGGTGTCGAACCCTGGCTCCCGCCAAACAGATACTGTCCCTGGTAGCTCGTATTGGCCAGAGAGAGAACCTGATCGCGAATCCCGCTCAACGTCTGAGCAACGCTGGCGATATTGCCGGCATTGAGCGTTCCATTATTGCCCGAAACTGCGGTAGACAACGCCGAGGTCACCTGGGTGACAACCTCACCCAGCGTCGAATCCGCGACCTGCAACCGCGAAGCCTCGCTGGAGGCAGTCTGAACAAAGGTATCGGCCTGCGCAATCGAACTGCCCAGCAGCGTGCTCTGCGCCACCGCAACCGGATCGTCCTGCAATGAAGCAACCCGCAACCCGCTGGACAACTCGGAGGTAAGCGTCTGTTCCAAGCCGGTGGACTGGTTCAGCGATGCAGACAGGTTGGTGACGTAGTTCGGATCGACTCGCATGATAGTGCTCCGGAGTTTTAGTCTAGGAATTCGGGTATAACTCATCGCCGCCTTTTAGGTCACGGTCGTCTGGACACCGAGGTTGAGCGCGCTCGCCATAATGGAGTTGGCAATGTTGAAGACCTGCGCTGCCGACTGATACGCCCGCTGATACTGCGTCAAATTCGCGGCCTCCTGGTCCAGAGACACACCGGAGAGCGAATCTCTCTGAGTCGTCAGCTGCGTGAGTGTCGCCTGCTGTGCGCTGTTATTCGTCGTAGCCGCAGAGGCATCGCTGCCGATCTGGCCAAGAAAGGATGCAAGAAATTCCGAAGCCGTTTGACCACCCATAACACCGGCGCTCGAAAGGCCTGCAAGAACATTTGCATTCCCCGCAGAACCCTCGCCCGGCGCAGCAGCCGCAATCGCATTTGGATCGGTCGTCGCAACCGCGATCAGCGCTGCTGCCCCGCTCGGAGTAGGCGGAAGACTAAAGAGGGCCGCCCCAGGGTTGCCATTGCCGTCGACACCCAGTTCGTTCTGTGCGTTCACTGCACTTCCGATGCCGAAAGCAAAGCTATCGAGCTCATTCTGGTAGCTGGGCAACTGCTGGTCTCTTGCCTGTAGGACGCCGCCAAGATCGCCGCCGGTGAGATTCGAGGTCACATCCTGGCCGTCAACGCCGGCAAGGATGTGGATCGTTCCGCCCACCAGGGTCGTGCTTACTGGAAACGACTTGCTGCCGCTGACGAGAACAGCGCCGCTGCTGGTTGTCAGAGTAATGCCATTGTTCTCGGTCGAAATTTGATTCAATCCAACCAGTTTGGACAGCTGCGCAATCGCCAGCTGGCGCTGATCTTCGAGAGCGCCAGCGTCCGCATTGGGGCTGGAAGAGGTGATCTGCGCATTGAGCGAAGCAATCGTCTTTGTGAGTGAGTTCACCTGACTCACATCGCCGACAACCTGCTGATTGAGGCTCGTAGATACTTGCGCCAGTTGATTGGACGCCGAATTGAACGCCCCTGCCAGAGTATTGGCCGCGGTCAGCACATTCTGCCGTGTCGCCGTATCGGAAGGATTGCTCGCTAACGCAGTGAGAGAACTGAAGAATGAATTGATCGCAGTGCCCAGAACTGTCGAACTGGCGGAACTCGTCGTCGAACTCAGGCCAAAGATATTCTCGACCTGCTGCAGGGCCGATTCGAACGCCCCTGACTGCGCCTGCGTCTGCGTCTGTTGCTGGACCTGTTGTTCAAGGACCCGGTCTCTCTGCGAGGTCGCGCTTGCCGTGACGCCGGAGCCGAAGGTGCTGCCACTAAGCGTGACCGCGTCGACCGACTGAAAGTTCACGACCTGCCTTGTGTACCCTGCAGTGTTCTGATTTGCAACGTTGTTCGATGTCACATTCAGGGCCTCTTGGTCGGCCATCAGGGCTTGTTGAGCGATATCTATTAGCGACGTTATTGAGCCCATTGGTTCCTCATATTTCTGGCGTGGAGACGGGTAAGCGCATCAAGATTTACGTGACAGTTCTGAAGCATGATTTCGAGCTGACGTTTCTTCGGCAATATCAGCCCAATGTTGTCTCTTGCAAAGTTCGAGTTAGACTCTGCGAGCAAAACGATCCGCCGCTCTAACGCATTGAGCTTCTCTAAATCCAGATTGCTGAGAGCCTCAACCGTCTCATCGAGAATGTCTATTAAGGTTTGATTGATCATCATACTTAGTCCAACAGAGACTGGATGATCTTGTCCGCCACGTCCGACGACGGTACGTTGTAGGTTCCAGCGGCGATTGCCTGCTGCAAAGATGCAACCTTCGCAGACCGTGTATCCGAGCTCTCAAGTGCCTGAGCGACAAGGCCTGCCGTGGAACTTAGGTTCGTTTGATCGGGTGCAATAGGTTTTTCATTGACGTCACCATCAGATGCGCTCGTACGGACCGCTGGCTTCGCCTCTGATGGCGCGATCGAGTCGATTGCCTGGTGTAGACTGCCGATTCCACTTGCATAACTCATCGTGAACCTCCGTCTACTTGAATATATCGGCGTGAAATCCGGAAACTTTAGTACTGGGAGGTTTTCTTTTCGGAATTTCTCTGATGTTTCAGTGTTACCTTCGATACGATTTGTTTCGCTATCCCGAAACCGCCTCCTTTAGAGACGGCCTTTGCGATCGCCTCCGTACCAAAACTACTTATCGTGTCAGAGGCTGAGTCGTCGCTCTTCTCCTCGCCTCCCCAGCTGTCCTGCCCATGCTGCATAGGCTTCAACAGCTCCTGCATGATCGTAGCTTCGAACTGCTGCGCGGCATCGACCAGTTTGGCTTGCTTCTGACCCTCAACTGCGGTCCCCGGCGGACTTGAAACATCCAAGCTGATCTTCATAACACCTCAATCTCCGCTTCCAATGCACCGGCGGATTTCATCGCCTGGAGGATTGAGATGACATCTCGTGCCGAGGCGCCGATCGTCTGCAGGCTGCGCACCAGGTCATCCACAGTTGCTCCTTGCTTCAGCTCAATACGATTCACCGGTTTATCCTGGGCGTCGATTCTGGTTTGCTGCACGACCTGCGTCGTACCACCGGATGAGAAAGCATTCGGCTGCGACACCTGAAACTCGCTCACAACATTGACCGCTAAACCTCCATGAAGGATAGACACTGGCTGCAAGACAACCGTCCCACCGATAACGACTGTTCCGGTTCGTTCATTGACTACAACTTTAGCCCGAGGGAAAACAGGCACTTCAATCGACTCAACCTTTGCGAGTAGAGCGGGGACCTCTTCACTCTTGGCGACCGTGAGCTCGACTCGCCTGCTATCAAGGACATGTGCAGCTGGGCGACCCAATTCTTGATTGATTGCAGAGGCCATGGCCTCTGCACTACGAAAGTCGGCGTCATTCAGCAACAGCGAAAACTGGTTCCTCCCCTCCAACTCCAAAGGAATCCCGCGTTCTACGATTGCTCCGAAAGGAACTCTCGCCGTATTGGGATGGTTGAACTGTTTCACATTGCTGTTAGCAGTAATCGAATATCCGCCCACGACGAGGGAACCCTGCGCCTGGGCATAGATCTTGTCATCTGCTCCATAAAGTGGAGTCATCAAAAGTAAGCCGCCCTCAAGGCTCCTCGCATCCCCCGCGGAAGAGACGGTAATATCCAACTTTGTGCCAGAGCGGGCGAAGGGTGGCAATGTTGCGGAGATAAAGACTGCGGCCAGATTTTGTACGCGAATTGAGGATGCGGGAACACTCACTCCCATGCGAAGAAGCGCTGCCGCCAGTGTTTGTATTGGAAACGTTGTTTGTTGGCTATCGCCGGTGCCTTGCAAGCCTACAACAATGCCGTATCCAACCAACTGATTGTCGCGAATACCCTCGATCGAAGAGATATCTTTGATTCGCGCTTGCCTAGGCGTTGGTACTGCCGGATCAGAGGCGAAAGCACAGGCAGCAAAAGCAAGGAGCATAATAAATACGCGGGGGTTGTAAAAGCAGACGCTGCCGACGTAAGCTTTAGATGTTTTTGACGCCGTCGATTTGCTTGTTTCAGCACACATAGTCCCCCACTAGAAGATCAATACCTTTTCCAGAAGGCGAACGAGAACATTCTGGCGATGAGTGTAATCACTGATAATTCCCTTCCCACGTACTTCGAGCTCAAGACTTGAGATGGCGGTTGATAGAACTTGATTTTGCTGGGATATGTCTTCAGGTCGAACCAGCCCACGCAGAACAATGGTCTGCGTTTGCTGGCTGAACTCGACTTGTCTAGCTGCCTCGATCACAAGCATTCCATTCGGAAGCACTTCAATCACTTGCCCTCCAAATGTAGTACTCAAGCTGGAATTCGTCGCGCTTGTCCCTTGTGCGTTCAATCCGGAGGACGATGTCTGATTGACTAAATTCTGCAATGCGTTGCCAGCGTGCAAAGTTCCTATCAGACCTGAGACTGCAGAGCTAGCATTGGAAGCCCGCGAGTTTTTCACCGTTCCGTCCGTAGAGGCTGCAAGACTCTCTGAGACAACAACGGAGATCAGATCATGAGGCCGCATGGCTCGCACGTCTGTAACCATGCGGGCAAGCCGCCCGTTGTCGATCCAAATAGAGCCGGGCGCGGCCTGGATATTGGAGTTTTCTGCCCGAACTCGTTCCAAATAGGAGGACAATGATGCTGCCGCCACATTGGGTTTTGGTTCAATCGCCTTATGGATCGCATTGGTCTGCGCCTTGAGCGGAGAGACTGTCAATAATGACAGTAACGTAACAGCGATCGACTTGAGAGACGAACCCATCTGTATTAGTTTCATCGCGGCTGCATCTCCACATTCAATGGGCCTCGGACAATGCCGGAAAACTGTTGCGGGATCGATTGATTGTCCGTGGTTCCACGCCACAATCGCACACGTATGGTGTTACCCAAACCGCCGCTTTCTTCGGAAATTCCGTCAACTTCGATTCGAAGAAGGCTTTCCTGCCTCCACAGTCGCACGATGTCGCCGGCATGTACTACGGGAGCCATTTTTACAGTCTCGATCAAAGAATGGTCCCCCTCTTGAGGTGGTCTTATCGAAATTGCTCCATTCGCTGGAAAAGCAAATGCAGGCCATTCCGGATGACCGCAACTGACAATCATTGCCCATCTCTGTCCCAGCACTCGATCAGACTGTATCCTCGTTACTCGGTATCCGCCGCTCTCTAGGGTCGGAGACAACGGTGAACTCGTGAGGACCGCGTCGAATGCCGTACGTGGCGTGCTGTAGCACGCCGCGCGTGCCGAATTGACCACGATTACGCATTGGAGCATGAGTAAAGAAATCACTCTGACATATCTGAGTTGCGAACGAAGACGATTGCTCATAGCTCCTACCGGATCAGCCCGTTGATCTGTGAGTACATATCGTCCGCTACGTGGATTACTTTGGAGTTACTCTCATATGCGCGTTGCGCCAGAATCATCTGTACAAACTCTGCGACGACATCGACGTTCGAGTTCTCCAGATAGCCTTGTTGCAAGGTGCCCATTCCACTGGTTCCTCCTGGAGTGTCGGTAATTGGGTTTCCCGAAGACGCCGTCTGTTCGAGGAGATTGCCGCCAACTGAGCTCAAGCCTGCGGGATTGGCGAAAGTCGCCAGCTGTATCGTGCCGAGTTGCGCTGGATTCGTCTGGCCGGGAAGCGTTGCTGTCACTACTCCATATTGGGAGATAGTGATATTAGTCGCATTGGATGGAACAGTAATCGCAGGTATAACGGTGTCACCGTTAGAGGTGACAATTGTGCCTTGGTTGTTCGGATGAAAGTTTCCTGCTCTGGTATAAGCAATGGTTCCGTCGGGCCGGGATATCTGGAAGAAACCTGCGCCCTGAATGGCCAGGTCAAGTGGACCGTTCGTCTGGTTGAAGTCACCCTGCGTCATGATCACTTCGCTGGCGGCTGATTTGGTTCCGAGGCCGACCTGCAGGCCGACAGAAAGGGTCTGTTGAGTCTGCGCGGAGCCTGGAGTAATGAGGTTCTGATAGATCATGTCCTCAAACTGCACCTGACGCTGCCTAAATCCCGCAGTGGCCGAGTTGGCGAGGTTATTCGCCACGGTGTCCAGATTGGTCTGCTGAGCACTCATTCCGCTTGCAGCTGTGTATAACGCTCGAATCATTACAAGCTCCTATTGTGGGTGAACATACGTTGTCTTGCGTCAGACTCTGGGAAGGTCCTCTGACGCGGTCTTGTCGAAGTCGTTGTTGAAGACGCTGAGTGCTTTCTGCATCATCTCTGCCTGTCGTTGGACCAGGACTAACTGCATCGTTCCGTGAACGGCGTCTTCGTTGGCTCCTTCAACGGAGCCTTGTTCGATCAAGGCAGTTGCTGGAATCGGCCTTGCGCCATTTGCAGAGAAGCGATTCGCTCCTTCGGCAGTTAGAACAGATTTTTCGGTGAAGTCGAAGGCCCCCACCTTGCCGACGATCACGCTTCCGCCACTCGTGGAGACGGAGATGCTGCCGTCTGGGGCTACGTAGATGGAGCCGGTGGGGATGGTGATGGGCTTCTGGTTGGGGTCGAGGACGGGTTCGCCTTGAGCGGTCTGGAGGACTCCGGTGGAGGAGCGGGAGAAGGCTCCATCGCGCGTGTATCGAATACCGTTGGTGGTCTGGATGGCGAAGAAGCCCTGACCTTCGAGGGCGAGGTCCAATGGATTGCCGGTGGCTTTTATCTCACCTTGTCCTAGATCGAGGCGGTTACCGCCGAGGACGCCGAAGCCGTTTACGGACTGGCCTACCTGGGAGGCGGTTTCAGGGTCTTGATCCACGCCTCCAGCCAGAACGCCGCTAAAGTAGTCGCGCTGGGCGCGAAAGCCGGTCGTTCCCGCGTTCGCTAGGTTGTTGGCCGCGGTGTCGAGCGCTTGCGTTCGTGCGAGCAGTCCTGTGTAAGCTGCGTAGAGTCCGCTGTCCATGCACAGGCTTATGCAGTTGGGTGGCCGAAGTTCGCGCAGCGTGGGTTAGAAGATGCTAAGGCCCGAGTTCGCTCAAGGTTGATGGCTGGTTGCCGATAGTGATTTCAGACCAGATGCAATCTGGATGCTGAGTTGGGGAGGGTTGGTTGCGAGCGCTAATTGTTGACGATTCGGCGGTGATGAGGAAGGTGATCGAGCGGGCGTTGGGCCAGGCCGGGCTGGAACTCACTGAGGTTTTGCAGGCCTCGAATGGCGAGGAGGCCCTGCAGATGCTGCGGGACAATCAAGGCGCTTCTATTCCTCTGGCATTGATTTTGAGTGATATTAATATGCCGGTGATGGACGGGTTGCAGTTTCTGGAGACGAGGCGGCAGGAGAATCTGGCACCCGGTGTTCCGGTGGTGATGATTACGACAGAGGGTAATGAAGCTTTTGTTCTGCGGGCGATTGCTGCCGGCGCTCAGGGTTATATCTGCAAGCCGTTTACTGCGGAGCAGGTTAAGGTGCGGGTGCTGCCGTTGTTGCGGGCGGCTTAGCGATCTGTGGTGGCTTTGCCGGATTCAAATTTGAAGCAGGAAGAGGACAAGCGTGACCAACGTGCAGGATGATGCAATGAACCGGCTCGACTCGGCCGTCTCGGAGGTGTTTGAGACGATGCTGGAGCGAAGCTGCGACCCTTTGGAAGGCGAGGTCGACACGGTTGAAGGCAAGATCGTGGCGAGGATTCAATTCACCGGCGCTGTCGACGGCGAGTGCCTCTTGTATGCGAGTCAGGCGACGGCATCGGTGACAGCAGAGGCTTTGCTGGGTACTCCTTCGGAGCCTCACGATCCGATGGTGGACGATGCGATCGGAGAGCTGTGCAACATGATCGCCGGTGGCTGGAAGAGCAAACTTGCCTCTCCGGACTCGAACTGCTCGATCTCCACTCCTGCCGTGACCCGGGAGGGGCTTGAGGGATATCAGGCCAAGTTCGGAACCAAGTTCAGCCGTAACTACTCCTTTCAGGGGAATGTGTTTGGGGTGGTGCTGGCGTTCTGAGGCTGCACTCCCCTCCTCCCCTAAATTGGGTAAAGTCTTCATAAAAGAAGACTTACTTTTGGACTTTGGCTGCAAAGTACTCATAATAAAGGGTTCATCGTGCAAAGTCCTCTTTCTAAATAAGTTAGCCCCGGAGGATGTCTATATCCCTGCGGGGCTCGCTTGTTTTGATCTATATATTCATTATAGCGGGTTGAATGGAACTAACATGCCACGTGGATGTTGTTGTTGGCTAATGGGTTAGGTGGTTTCGGGGCTTGACATGCGATTTTTGGGCAGAAAATGGGGAAAATAATATTGGCAAGCAAAAAATAACAACAGGTGAAGGACTTATGGGTGGGGTCCGCACCTAGGGAAGCCACGTCCAAATAGTACATCAGCACCCGGAGCGGGCCTTTTAAGGAAACAATATGAAGGTTGCTGGGGGACTTTGTTGTGCGGAATTATTCCTGTCGCAGGGCCACTGACGGGCTGACTCTTGCTGCGCGCCGCGCCGGAAGCCAGCAAGCGAATGCAGAGGTAAATACCACCAGACCCACCTCAATGCAAACGTTCGCGGCATTCCGAGAAGCAAGCCCCAAAAGGACCCCGCGAAGGACGCGAATCAGCACCAGCGCTAGACCGAGTCCAATTGCCGAACCTACGGCAGCAGTGAGAAATCCCTGCCGAAAGACCAATGCTTGAACGTTGCGGGGAGTGGCCCCGAGCGCCATCCGCACGCCAATCTCTTGCGTTCTGCGTGTTGTGGTGTAGGTTGCTACACCGTAGACGCCGGCCATGGCCATCGCAAGCGCAAGGCAGCCCGTAACCGCTAGGAGCGCCATAATAAATCGGCGGTCTGCCAGGGAATCGGAGATTAGTTCTCTCATCGAAGCACTGAGAAAGACTGGTTGATTGGGATCGACGCCGGCAATCGCGAGCCGGATTGCCTTCTCCATTTCTCCCTTGGGTCGGTCACTTCTTACCACTAGGAATGCCGCATTCTCCAGGGCGCCGGCGGAAAGATAGACGCTTGCCTGCTCTGGCCCATCCATCGTTGCATGGCGAGTGCTGGACACAATTCCGATGACGCGCTTCCAATTCCCCGGTTTGTCGGGCGAGCAGTACACACAAATTCTCTTGCCAACAGCACTCGTTCCCGGCCACAAACGCCGGGCGGCGACCTCGCTCACGATGACCGCGTCGCTGGAGTCTTTCATGTCGCCTTCGCTAAACCAGCGACCTTCAGTCAGGCGCACCCCCATGGTTTGCAAATATCCGGCGCTCACCGTATCAATCTCCGCTGGCATCTGGTCTTGCTTCTCCAGCCCTCCTGCTTGGCTGCCGCCGATCAACCCGCCGTGGTTCTCCCCGCTAAAGGGAAGTGCGTCGATCGTTCCTGCGCTCTGAACCCCGGGAAGTCCTCGCACCGACTCCAAAATGCGCCGGTAGAGCATCCCATGCTGTTCTGGGCTTTTGTACCGATCGTCTGCGGGAAGAACGACAGATGCAATAACGCGGTCCGCTTCAAAACCTGGATCGGTATTAAGCAAGGAGACAAAGCTACCGAGCAACTGGCCGCCAACCACAACCAGCGCCATCGCCAAAGCGACTTCGACGCCCACGAGTGCGCCGCGAAACCCATCGCGCCTGCCTGCGCTACTGCCTTGAATGCGAAAGTCCTGAGTCGTAATCGCGCGCGTCCAACCGGCTCGGAGTGCCGGCGCCATGCCGAATACAACACCGTTGACCAGGGTGACGATCAAACAGAAGACCAAAACTGTCCAATCCGCGCGGGCCGCAGCAAGCCGCGGAATGCTCACCGGAGCCAATGCCGGTAGCAACTTCCAGGCTGCGACAGTGAGTGCGTAGCCAGCGATGCCGCCAAGCGTCGCCAGTGCGCAACTCTCTGTGAGAAGCTGACGAACAATCCGCGCCCCACTCGCGCCGATTGCCAGCCGTATAGCAATTTCGCGCTGCCGGGCTAGGCCTCGGGCGAGCAGCAGATTCGCTACATTCGCACAGCCAATCAGCATGAACATTCCTGCTGCGGCCATCAGAAACCAGAGTGCATCCTTTGCACTTCCCAGTGTGCGGTTCCTGAGCAAGCCCACCCTCAGCGTGTGGTCACGGTTCGTGACCGGTAATTCTCGACTAAGGTCCGCACTGATCGACGCAAGGTCTTGCTGCGCCTCAGCCAGAGAAACGCCTTTCTGCAGTCTTCCCAGCAATCCAAGCCCCTCCGTCGCGGAAACAGGCTTGCCACCACTACGAAGCGGCGCCCAAAATTCCACGTAGGGCGACGGGGTATGAACCGCGCCCCTCCGCAATGGGAAATTGAATTCCGGTGGCATGACTCCAATCACGAGGCAGTCGTGCCCATTTACAGTGACATTGCGGCCAACCACATTAGGGTCGGCATTGAATCGGCGGGTCCAGAGCCCGTAGCTGAGGATCATCTCATTCGAATGACCAGGCTGGTCTTCATCTGGAAGAATGTTGCGTCCGAGCATGGGCGTCACGCCCAGGGTTGGAAATAGGTTCGCTGACACCCGGAGGCCGTAAAGAGCCTCTGGCGTCGTCGATGCGTTCCCCGCCAGATTGAAGATCTCGTTCTTGTACACCCCCACTGACGCAAGCGTGCGAGTGCGGCGGGTGATCTCCTGAGCATCGTTCCATAATGCCCAATCTGAATGAGATGCCTCAAACTTAGCAAAGTCAGTCCTGATCTGGACGAGTTCGTCGGAGTGAGCATAGGGAAGCGGATTGATAAGCACAGCTTTGATAGCGGTGAAGACCACGGCGGTCGCCCCTACACTTAGCGCAATGGACAGAAGAGCGACGCCTGTCAGCAAAGGCGTATGCCAGAACAGACGAAGTGCCAGCCGGAGATCTCGCAGCATCGACATACAGCGACAGTGTATTTCTCCAAAGGCAATTGCGGAAGCGAACGTTTCTGCGCCGTTTCTCGATCTGGCCTAAAACCCCGAAATCTACATTGCAGAAGGGATTTCAAAGCCGATACGTTTCAGCAACAGACCTAAACGTACGATTTTCGACATTTGGTGTAGTGACCCCAATGATACACGCTGCGGGCCGGCCCTTTCGTCACATCTGATCTTCAAACGGAATGCTAGGGTTTGCAGTGTAGCGGTCGAAGTGGAGAAGCGGATTTCTCCGCTGCGCTGCTCACGATGAGACCGTGAGCAGCTTCGGCCGGGATGACGCAGTTTTCGTTGGGTTGTGCACATCCGGGATGACGTCTTCGTTGCTCCTTGTCAGTTGGTGAGGCTGTTGAAGAAGAGTTTGAAGGTGCCGTAGGTTTGAGCGCGGTGTTGGGCGCGGAAGCCGATGAGGATGACTTTGCCTTTGCCCATCTCGGCGGAGATCATGGCCGCTTTGCCGGTGATGTTACCTTCGCCGACGAGCCAGCCGCTCTGGAGGATGTCGCGCTTTTCGTAGCTGACGATGATGGAGTAGTGTTCGTTGGAGTTGCTGGGGGTGATCTGGAAGACGGGGTCGCCCTGGAGGTAGAGCGCGAGGCTCTGTTTGGGCATGCCGTAGCCGAGTGGGTTGGTGGGATCGACGGAGACTTTGAGGGTTGAGCCGGGGCACCAGAACTGCTTGGTGGGCAGATCGCCGACGATGTTGCGCGCGTGGACGCCGAGCTTTTCGATGGCGAAGTCGCCGGCGGTGCCGAGGGTGACGATGGTGCCGCCTTTCTGGACGAAGGATTTGAGCGCGGTTACGCCCTCTTCACCGAAGCCGCTGCGATACTCGGGAGCGTAGTCGGTAGGAGTGCGTCCAAAGCCTTCGCCACTGCCTCCACCACCGCCGCGGCGTCCACCGGCGGCGGAGGCGGTCTCGCCGGTGAGAGTGGAGGTAGAGTCATCGGGGATAACGATGACGTCGAACTTTGCGTTGAGGTCTCCCTTTTTGAGCTCGGGGTCGAGGAGGCTGGTGGGGTTGTAGCCCCACTGCTCAAGGAGCCAACGGGTCCAGCCCTCGTCGACGTTGCCACCGTAGTAGTGCTGGTAGAGGCCGACGCGCTTCTGCTTTAGTGCGAGGGTGCTATCGGCGGGGATGGTTGGGGCGGGTGCGAGGTCAACGCCGGTGGATTTGGCGATATCTCGGATGTCGGCTTCTGAGCCTTTCGCTACGAGGAAGTCGCCGAGGGCAACTCCATCGACTGGCTTGACGATTCGGCTGACAGCGACGCCTTTTGCCTGAAGGAGATTGACTGCTTTGTAGGAGGCGTCGAGTTTGGCGCTGAGGAGATAGCCGGATGATCCTGCGGCGACCTTGCCTGGGGTGAGCGGAGCTTCGGTAATGAGTTTGGCTTCGGCGTTGAGCGGGCCGGCGACGTGATCGACACGGACGCCCATGAACTCGGCTACGTTGTCGGTCGAGAGGTCGTAGGGGCGGATGGGATCGCCGTTCTTGTCGCGAGTCCAGTCGTTATCGGGGAAGAAGTTGCGATCGAGGAGGTTTTTGACGAGGCCCATCTTGGGTTGGGCGAGGGAGATGATGTAGGAGCCGGCATCGTAGGTTTGCCCGTCGGCCGAGGTGAAGGGTTTGGTGGCCTTCTGGATATCGATGCCCTGGACGAGGAGCTTCTGGACGAGGAAGTTCGTGGTGATGGGGTCATGCTGGAGAGTGGGGATGACGTAGTTTGGGGTGTCGGACGCGGCGCCGCGAGCGGTCTGATTTTTGGCCTTCTGGTAGGCGTTCCAGAGTACGGTCTCGCGGTTGCGGGCGGAGAGGTCGAGCGCGGCCCAGGCTGCTGTCTTCTGCATGTTGACGATGTCGCGGAGGTGCCACCAGCCGCCGGGCCATGGGTCGGGGAAGATGGTTTCTTCTTCATACTTGGGCAGGTTGCGTGCGCCTCCTGCGAGCTGCTCGGGCAGGATGTACATGGGGGTGGCGAGCTTGGCGCTGGCGGACTCGGTGAGCATGCCGTCGATGTTGTGGAAGGGGGTGATCCAGTGGAAGCCGAAATGTCCCCAGCCGGAGTAGATGGCGTTGTTGATGGCTCCGGTGTATCCGTTCTCGGTTTCTTTGTAGGCCATCTGCGCGCCGTACCAGGCTACTTCGCGCCAGATGAGAGGGTCGGCAAAAGGACGGGAGGGTTCGGCGTACGGCGGCAGGGAGATGCGCGCGCCGTAGCTGCCCATGTGGTGGTGGTCGACGTAGACCTCGGGCCGCCAGCCGGTGAAGAGAAGGCTGGCCATGTACTGAGACTCGTTCATGGAGGTGAGGAGAGCGTCGCGGTTGTCGTCGTGGCCGATGTATTTGGCGTAGAGGGAGGGATAGTTGGAGCCCTCGTAGGGAGTGCCGAGGGTGGAGTTGTAGTAGTCGGTGACCATGATCTCGCCGTCGGGGTTGAAGCAGGGGACTTCGATGAGGACGACGTTGTCGAGGATGCGCTGGGCGTCCTCGTCGGTGCGGGAGATGAGGTCGTAGGCGAGTTCGGGGGCCATCTGAGTGCCACCGATCTCGGTGGCATGCATGCTCATGGACTGGACCTGGATGACTTTGCCGGTGGCGATGAGCTTTTTGATCTCGGCTTCAGGTGTGCTGTGCGGATTGACGATGGTGAGGTTGTTCTTCTTGATGGTGTCGATGTTCGCCATGTTTTTGGCGGAGGTGATGATGACCATGAGGAAGGGATTGCCGTTCATGGTGGGGCCCATGTTGATGACCTTCATCTTGCCGCCGCTCTGTTTTTCGATGACGTTGTAGTATTCGACGATCTTGTCCCAACGTGCCATCTTGCGATCGGCGCCCAGCTGGAAGCCGAAGAATTTGTCGGGCGGTGTGACGGTGGACTGGGCGAGAAGGGTGGCGGTGAGGGTCAGGATCAGAGCAAGGAACGAGCAACCGGAACGAACAGAGCGCATAGACAGCGGGGCCTCCAGAATCGGTGAGTTCATGCGTGACGAGCAACACGGCTTCCCTGCTTCAGAAGAAGCTGGGACAGGCTTGTTGTGAAACAAGATCGTTATAGAAAGACCGGAGCTGCGGTGGCGCTTGGTCGGTATCTACCGGTACGACGGAGTACTTAAGTTGTGTGGGTACGCGGCAAGTGTAACCGCAGTGTGAATGAAAGTCCAGATACGAACTGGCGTGACATAGCAAACGCGCGATTCTTCGCTTCGTGGACCGGCTTGCGAAATTTATCGCGAAGCTGTGATTCTTTCTTTAAGATGCAGAAGACAGAGACATCATGAAGATGGAACAACGCGTCAAAGATGGAGAGTCCTCGATGATCGAGACGCCACGAGTTACGCAGACGGTCGCGCAGTTGACGGCATCGATTCATCTCACCGTTCCGCGCGCTGAGATTCGCAACGTGATGGGGCCAGGGCTAAGTGAGGTGAGGGCCGCCATCGCGGCGCAGGGTATCGCCACTGCGGGTCCGTGGTTCACGCATCATTTCAGGATGGAGCCGGGTGTCTTCGATTTTGAGATCTGCGTGCCGGTGGAGAGGCCGTTTGCCGCCACTGGCCGGGTGGAGTCTGGCCAGTGGCCGGCAACGACGGTAGCGCGTACTGTGTTCCATGGCGACTACGAGGGGCTTGGGTCTGCGTGGGGCGAGTTCGACGCATGGATTGCAGGCAAGGGATACACGCCCCGCCCCGATCTTTGGGAACGATATGTTGTTGGGCCGGAGTCGGGGCGTGATCCGGCAGACTGGCGGACTGAGTTGAACCGGCCGCTGGTGGATTAGGTTAAATGAACAAAGCCCGATCTTGTGTGTGCGAAGACCGGGCTTTGTTGTTGACTTTGGTGTTGCCGCTTACTTGACTTACTTAACCACGGACTGGAAGAGCGGCGAGGTGAGAAGGCTGGCGAACTGGCTGTCCGAGGAGGAGTAAGCGACGGTCAGGGTTCCGGCGCTGGAGTCGATCGTCGTCTGATCAAGAGCGGACTTCTCGAGGGGGGAGCCTGAGGTCTTGCGCATGATCGATACACCCTTCATCAGCGTCGCAGCGGTGGCGGCGGTGAGGGTGTCGGACATGACGACGGCCATATCGAACTTGACTCCGTTCTGAAAGTCCATGGTGTAGCGGCTGCTCTTCATGCGGTTCTTGACGGTGTCGTAGTCGGCGAGCTGGGCGGCGTCGCCGAGGACACCCTTCATCATGGTCTGGGTTCCCTTTGCGTCGAGGAGGCTCCAGACGGCCTTGGAATCGACTGCTGCCATTTCGCTAACCATGTCGCTGTTGGAGAGGAAGTCGGGGACCATGCCGTCACGGGCATCCAGCGCTTCGCTGACCGCCGACTTGTCGCCGAAGACCATGGTGGTCTGGTTGAGGAAGACGACGCTCATGCCGTTGGAGCCCATGGGATAGACGCTGTTGTTGCGGACCATGATGGGCTTGGTCTTGTTCTTGGTGAAGTTGGCGAGAATCTCGCGGGTGTGGAACTGACCTTGTGCGATGCCGACGATGCGGGTTCCTTCGCCTTTCTGTTCGCGGAAGGCGGCGAAGGCGAGGACGTCGGCGTCCTGATCGACTTTGAGGCCGGAGCTTTTGAGGGCGGTCTCGAGGCGCTTGAGCTCAGGGGGAAGGACGCGGTCCTTGAGTTCCATGGCTGCGGGGGAGTTCTGCATGGCATGGTAGTCGACGACGATGAGCTGTTGGATGTCCTTGGGGATGGCTGCCTTGGCATCGCTGGAGAGCTGCGCAGCGGATGCGAATGTGGGGGCCATGATGGTCGCGATGGCGACGGCCGCGGTGAAGAGGTTTTGCTTGATCGATGTCATATGTTCCCTTTTACTCCATTGCTTTACTGCTTGAGCTACTTGCAAGTGTAACGTCAGTACGACCATTGTTCCGTGAATAGGCTGCACTTGCAAGACTGGAGGCAGCGGCTTCTGTTAGCAAGGCTTGCTACTTTTGTGGTAGCTGAAGAGGTGCAAGACGTTACAGGGCAGGCCATGCGATGGGGGCGTGGAGCTTACGCTCTAATACCTTGCCGTCCGGATCGAAGCCAGTTATTTGACGTACCCATTCTGAATCCGGCTCATAGGCAGCCTCGGGAATGAGTCCGATGAGTTCGGCGTCGTCGATGAGGACGCCGTGGCGTTGCGCCAGGTGCTGGATGGTGGCGTAGACGTGACGCATGGGGGTGAGGGTGAAGTTGGTGACGTTCATGCTGACCTGGGCGCGGCCGTTGGCGACGACGCCGATGGCTTTGACGCCGTGGAGGCCGCCGTTGGCGGCGCGGATGTCGCGGGCGATGGCACGGGCGGCGGCGATATCGGAGCCCTTAAGGTGGATGTTGTAGGCGATGAGGAAGCTGCGGGCTCCGACGGCGCTTGCGCCAGCGGTCTCGTGAAGTTCGGGGCCGCCGATGTCGGGGCGGCGGGAGGCGTCGCGGCGAGTGGCGTCGCGGAGGCCCTCGAACTGACCCTTGCGAACGTCTTCGAGCTGGACGCGGTCGGGACGGGCGGCGGCGGCTCCGTAGAAGTAGACGGGAACGCCGTAGCGACGCCAGATGAGGAGGCCGGCCTGGCGGGCGAGGACGGCGCACTCGGCGAGAGACGCTCCGCTGACGGGGATGAAGGGGATGACGTCGGCTGCGCCGATGCGGGGATGGACGCCATTCTGCTTGGTTAGGTCGATGAGCTCGGCGGCTTTGCCAGCGGCGCGTGCGGCGGCTTCGACGATGCCGGTTGGAGTGCCGGCGATGGTGACTACGGAGCGGTTGTGAGCCTTGTCGAGGGACCAGTCGAGTAAGCGAACGCCTTCGACCTGCATAGAGGCGACGATCTGGCTGACCTTGGTCGCGTCCGTTCCTTCAGAGAAGTTTGGGACGCATTCGATGATGGCTTCTGGATTCATAACGACAGGGTGTAGGGAATAGGGTGTAGGGAGTAGGTTTTCAGGGGCAGCTTGCGGGTTCGGTTGTTCGATTTGCAGTTGCGGGCTGTGGTCAAGTTAATCATCTGTCGTTTTCTGTTTTCTATTGCCTACACCCTATTCCCTACACCCTGTCTATTTCCACCATGTGTAGCCGAGGGAGAATTGCAGGCTGGCGTTGACGCCGGGGTTGCGGTCGCCCAGGGAGGCGCTGGAGATGTGGACGCCGTTGGCGCCGAAATCGATGGAGCGATGGGGATGAATGAAGTAGTGGACTCCGACGCCGCCTTGCGGGGTGAAGTTCCAGACGCTGGCGTCGGCGTTAGGGCCATCGTTCTGCGAGTTGTAGGGTGGGCCGCCGAAGGCCGGGTACTTGTGGTTGGTCCAGATGAGACCGCCTGCAGCCTGGCCCCAGAACGAAAAGCGGCGCGTGCCGACCACGTTCCAGCGGAGAATGATGGGGGTGATGGAGGCTCCGGTGAAGGTGCCGCCTACGGTGTAAAGAGGGGTGCAGGCGGGCGGGGTGCCGGGCGGGTTGGTGCAGAAGGGCCGCTGGAACTTTGGGGTGTAGGACTGCCAGAAGGGGAAGACCTCGACGGCGTACTCGAAGTTGCCGCGTAGAGGGCCGTGGCCGATGTTTGGGGTGAGGACCTTGCCGGCGTGCACGCCCGCCATGAGGAACTTGAAGCCGTCGCGGCCTTGGGTGAGGCCGACGCCGCCCTGGACGAGGGCGCCGATTTCTAAGGGCATGTGGCCGGAGGTGTCTTGGAAAGGATTGGCGTCGTTGTTGACGACTGCTTGTGCGAAGGCGAATCGGGCTGCGAAGAGTATCAGGGCGAGGGCCCACACAGCCATTGTTCGGATGCGTTGCTTATTGTTGGTCAATCGATAGCTCCCGTTGTTTGATCACAGAAGAAGGCCGCCGATGACCGGCGGCCGTCAGGTTCCAGCTACCATTTTGATTACTGTGCGGCCACCGCGGCTTCATCGAAGTCGAAGTTGGAGTAGACGTTTTGCGTGTCGTCGAGGTCTTCGAGGGTTTCGAGGAGACGGATCATGGCGTTGGCCTGCGAGCCCTCGAGCTTGGTGTAGGTCGAGGCTATTTTTGTGACCTCGGCGTGCTCGGGGGTGATCTTTGCGGCTTTGAGGGCTTCGGTGACGGCTTCGAAGTCCTTGGGGTCGGTGAGAACCTCCCAGTTATCGCCTTCGTCGGAGAGGTCTTCGGCTCCGGCTTCGAGGACGATCTCGGTGAGTTTGTCTTCGCTGGCGGCGGACTTGGCGATGGTGATGACGCCTTTCTTGGTGAACATCCAGGCGACTGCGCCCTCGGCTCCGAGGTTGCCTCCGTTTTTGCTGAAGGCGTGGCGGATTTCGCTGACGGCACGATTTTTGTTGTCGGTGAGGACTTCGACGATGAGGGCTACGCCGCCGGGGCCGTAGCCCTCGTAGGTGATCTCCTCGTAGGAGACGCCTTCGAGTTCTCCGGTGCCGCGCTGGATGGCGCGCTTGATGTTGTCGGCGGGCATGTTTTCGGCTTTGGCGGCGGCGATGGCTCCGCGGAGGCGGGGGTTGCCGTCGGGGTCGCCGCCACCGCCGGTCTTGGCGGCGATGGTGATTTCCTTGATGAGGCGGGTGAAGATCTTGCCGCGTTTGGCGTCAAGCGCGCCCTTTTTGTGCTTGATTGTCGCCCATTTTGAGTGGCCGGACATGAGTTACCTCTATACAGATTTGCGCCGCTGCAGCGCGGAACCTTGTGAGTTTAGCATGTTTGACCGGTGGCTCGCTTGTTCGGAGTACACCCCCCATCCCCGGCAAAAGTGTGCAAAGTCTTCGAAACAGAGTGGATAGGTTTGGACCTGCATTGTGCAGGAAGCTCTAGAGTCACGAAACGCGCCTTCTCGGCTTCTTTCACCCCACCCTATTTGCGAGGGAAGCTTGTCAAGTCTTACGCGACTGTTTCAATAGCGTAGAAGAAGTCGCCGGACTCACTGTAGACGATGATTCTCTAGCCGGAACCCTTGCCGAGTTCCTGCACCATCGATGGGTTCAGGCCGGAAGAGAATCCATGCGAGTAAGCCGAGAGGAAAAAAGAAAATGACGATCACCGATACCAAGAAAGGTGACTTCCCCCGCCGCCTAGCATCGTTCGCACACATTCTGATCGCGATTATGAACGCAATCAGGAGTCCTAATCCGAAGATCGACGGTAATAGTATGCTCAAGGCGTCCCGCATCTTTGCCTCTCTCGCTGCGAGAATATTACCTCCAGACAGCGGGCGAGAAGCTACTGTGTTGTGACAATTAAAGAATCATCTGCTGCGTAGTGGTCTTTGATGGTCTGGCGGCGCTCTTGGCCTGGGAACGAACCTCTTCACTCACGGCAAGGGGATCGGCTTTGACGCCCGGTGCTTTTTCCGGCACCTGTCACACGTATTACTGATCGCGTGTAGACCCCGACACGTACGATGACGGTTGAAGTTGATGTCGGAAATCCGAAGCTGTGGGAACTGTGATGAAGCCTTTGATCTTTGCTCTTTGTGTTATGTCTGCGTTTGGTAGTCTGAGCGCGCAGAAGCCTGTATGGCAGCCATCGCCGGGACATGCGCAAGTGCCAATATGGCCGGGGGCGGCGCCCGATCCGCAGCCTGTCGCGGGGCCGGAGTACGCTGAGACGTCGGGGAAAGACTTTCTTCCTGGCGGGAGGCCGGCGGTTGGCGTGAGCAACGTTACGCGGCCTACGATGACGGTCTACTCGCCAAAGGGAAAGAATACGGGCGCCGCGGTGGTCGTTTTTCCTGGCGGGGGCTATCAGGTTCTCGCCATCGATCTTGAAGGCACGGAGGTCTGTGACTGGCTGACGCCGAAAGGGATCACGTGTGTGCTGTTGAAATACCGTGTGACGGATGTTGGGCCATATCCGAAATCGGGGCCATATCCGGAATCACCGATGGCGCTGGAAGATGCACAGAGGACCGTGGGGCTGGTGCGCTTCCATGCCGCAGAGTGGCACATCGATCCGCACAAGGTTGGAGTGCTTGGGTTTTCGGCAGGCGGGCATCTGTCGGCAGCGATCAGCACGCATTTCGAGAAGCGTTTGTATCCGGCTGTCGATGCCGCCGACAAAGAAAGCTGCCGTCCGGATTTTGCGGTGCCTATCTATCCGGGACATCTGTCGTTTTCCGCCGCGGAATGGGATGCGAAGCAAGGCACCAAAAAGTTTGTGGTTCCTTATCCGGCGACCGCCGATAAACATCTTGCGCTGAATCCCGAAATTCCCGTCACAAGCCAAACGCCTCCCACGTTTTTGTTGCAGGCTGAGGATGACCACGTGGACAACGTAGACGACTCGCTGGCTTATTACATTGCGCTGAAGAAGGCTGGAGTTCCCGTGGAGATGCATTTGTACGCGCATGGCGGGCATGCGTTTGGTCTGCGGCGTACAAAGTTTCCGATAACCGAATGGCCTCAGTTGGTGGAGACGTGGCTTGGGACGATTGGGATGATTTCGGACTAGGTGCTCTGGTATGTTTTGGCGGTGTGTGTGAGGAAGACGGTTCGCGCGCTGCGCGAATGCCCACATCTCAGAATCGAGATATGGGGCACCCGATTATGGCTTCGATTTAGAGGTGGGCCACGCCCGTAGGCGATCCTTAGTTGTTGATTCCGCTTAGTTCAGGGGCCAGGAGGTCGCGCATGGTTTCGCGGCGGCGGATGAGGCGGGTGGTCGTGCCGTCTATGAGGACTTCGGCTGGGCGGGGGCGGGTGTTGTAGTTCGAGGTCTGGGACATGCCGTAGGCTCCGGTGTCGAGGAGGACGACGAGGTCGTTGGGTTTGACTGCGGGGAGAGCGCGGTCGCGGGCGAAGAAGTCTCCCGACTCGCAGACGGGGCCTACTACGTCGACGACGAGGGAGGACTTCCCTGCCGTTTGTTTGGCTGGTTGTTTTACTGGGATGATCTCGTGGTGAGCGTGGTAGAGCGCGGGGCGGATGAGATCGTTCATGGCGGCGTCGGTGATGACGAAGGTTTTGCTGCCGTTTTTCTTGACGTAGAGGACTCGGGTGAGGAGCGCTCCGGCCTGGGCTACGATGAAGCGGCCTGGTTCGAGGAGGAGGTGTGCGGGTTCGCCGGCTAAACCTTTTGTCAGAGCTGCAGCGTACTTTTCTACTTGCTTCGCGGGGTCGAAGGCTGCCGAACCGGAGATGTGGGCGCCGTAGTCGATGCCGAGGCCGCCGCCGGCATCGACGTAGCGGATGTTGTGGCCGTCTTTGCGCAGGTCGGCGATGAGGCTGGTGACGCGAGTGAGAGCGGCGGCGAAGGGGTCGACTTTGCGGATCTGCGAGCCGATGTGGACGGAGACTCCGGCGGGATCTAGCCACTTTGATTTTTTCGCTTTGCGGTAGATGGCGCGGGCGGCTTTGATGTCGATGCCGAATTTGTGTTCGCTTAGGCCGGTGGAGATGTAGGGGTGGGTTTCGGCGAAGACGTCGGGGTTGACGCGGAGTGCGAAGCGGGCGATCTTGCCGCGGGCTTCGGCGCGGGCGGCGAGGAGGTGGAGTTCGGCTTCGGATTCGACGTTGAAGAGGAGGATGTCGGCGTCGAGGGCGGCGTCGATCTCCCAGAGCTGTTTGCCTACTCCGGAGAAGACTACTTTTTTGAGGGCGGGCTTGTGGGCTTTGCGGACGCGCTCGAGTTCTCCGCCGGAGACGATGTCGAAGCCTGCTCCCTGCTTTGCGAGGAGGCGGAGGATGGCTAGAGAGGAGTTGGCTTTGACGGCGTAGCAGATGGTGTGAAGGCGGTTGCTAAAGGCTCTCTCGAAGAGTTGAAAGCGCTGTGTGATCTGCTCGGCGGAGTAGACGTAGAGGGGAGTGCCGTATTCGGCGGCTAGGGTGGTGAGGTCGACTCCGTCGCAGTGGAGCACGCGGTTACGATAGATGAAGGGGCGGGGGTTGACCTGGGGTGCGGTGATCTTCTTGGGCAAGACTTAGAACCTGTCTAAAAACTGTGCTATTTCGGCCTGGATGGGGTCATACATCAGTTGGTGATGAGATGTGTCGGGCCTTCGGCCCTTGGTTTTTCATCCCGACTTGGTTTTTCATCCCGACGATTACCTGGGGCTATGCCCCAGGCTGGTATAGGTTGCGCCTTTGGCGCTTCGATTACCTTGGGTCAGGATGACGACGTAAAGACAGGAAAATTCTCAGAGGCTCTTTGCGGGAAGAGTGTAGGGAGCCTCGGGGATGATGACCCAGGCGATGAGATACGCGATGGCTCCGACGCCGGTGAAGAGAGCCACGAGCGCTGTGAGGATGCGGACGAGGTTGAGATTCCAGCCGTAGTGGAGGGCGAAGCCGGCGCAGACTCCTGCGATCATGCGGTTGTTGCGGGGGCGCGTGAGTTGACCGGTGTTTGGATAATAGCCTGGCGGAGGTGGAGGAGCCGCGGAGATGGTGGCTCCGCAGGCGGGACAGAAGCGGGAGGAAGGTTCGATTTGATTGCCGCATTTTGAGCAGAACATGGGAGTCTCCGGAAGACTCTATTTTGCCATAGTGGGTCGGTGGCGTAGCAAAGAGATGGGCGGGTTGCCAGGCTTATCGATCTTAGCGACAACTGTAAAGGCAGGTCCTCCATCTGCCTGCTCGCAGCGAGCACAAACCGCTTGCGGAGGATCCGGTTCGGGGAAGGGTGACAATAAATATTGGTGGGCTGGGTGGAAGAAAGCAGATTTCTCCACTGCGCGGCTCACGATAAGACTGTGATCCGCTTCGGTCGAAATGACGATTCGGGGAGGCAACAACAACAATAACAACAGCGACAGCAACAGCAGTGGTGAATGGGTCTATTTGCCGGTGTAGGGGGTCTTGAGGTAGCGGTGGGCGGCGTCGGCCTGGGATTGGTCGCCGCCTCCGGCTGAGGCTAGTTGGTATTGCTTGATGGCTTCTTCGCGCTTGTTGAGGAGGTCGAACATTTCCCCGGCGTTGAGCTGGGCGCGGCGACGGAGCCAGTCGCTGCAGGTGGGCTGGGCGGCGGCTAGGAGATAGTTTTGCGCGGCGTCTGCGATGTTGTTCTGGCCGCGCTCGGTGTCGGCGAGGCCGAAGTAGGTCATGTGGAGGCGGGGTTCGACGAAGTAGCCGGGCTTTTTTGCGTCGGTGAGGATGTCGCGGTAGATGGCGATGGCGCCGGGGCCGTTGCCGGAGTCCTTGGTGAGGTTGGCGACCTCGATGCGGAAGAGGTAGTCGCGAGGGTATTGGTCGGCGAGACCCTTCTGGACGACGATGGCCTCGGAGTAGCGGGCGTCGTGGCGCAGGAAGAGCGAGAGGGCGGTGCGGGATTCGATGGGGGTGACGATGCCGTGGGCGGCGGACTCGCGGAGGAGGTCGAGGCCTTTTTCCTTGTGGCCGCTGACGCCGGCGATGCCGACCATGATGCGGATAAGGCGCGGGAGGCTGGCGACGGCGAACTGCTGGATGCCGATGGCCATCTTAGCGTCTGCATAGCCGGGATCGATTCGGAGGGCCTGCTCGCTGTCGCCGCGGGCGGCGAGGCCCTGGCGGGCGGCGGCGACGTAGCTGTGGTCGACGAGGGTGATGAAAGAAGCGTGCATGCCACGAGCGTAGCCGCGGGCGAAGTAGGCGTTCGCGTCGTTGGGGTTGGCTTTGATCTGCTGATCGCAGAGCGCGATGGCGGAGTTGGTGAGGGATTCGATGCGGTCGCGCGTGGCCTGGGGGACCGGGACGCTGCGCCTGGAGGTGAGGAAGGAGTCGTGGGCGTAGTAGGTAGTGTCGAGGAGATCCTGATGGTAGAGCTCGCGGAAGACGAGCGTCATGAGGATGTAGCCGGTGGCGATAGCTGACTGGGGATGGGCCTTCTGGATGGCCTCGAAGCGTGTGAGGGCTCCTTCGTAGTCGAGGTTGTAGAAATGGTCGTGAGCCTCGCGGACTTCGGGGGTGAGATTGATGGGGTCGGTGTGGGCGGCGGGATCGTAGGTGTTCGCGAAGGCTGGGGTTGCCAGCAGGAGGGCGAGGAGAAAGAGGCTGAGGGTTTTGACGCTGCGTTTTATGGTTCTTCTCCGGAGCCTGTCGTATTCGTTATTGATGAACTTTACCTTCTGATGGAGATGATACGTCCAGACGCCGTTGCGCGGTATTGGACGCAGGCCACGGTAAACTATACCCTTTGGTACCGGGAATCACCGGCGTTGTTGTGCTTTCATTTGTGCTGAACGGACTTTATGACACGGTTTGAATTGCTTCAGTTGTTGGTTGGGCAGGCGCGCAGTAATGGGTTCGAATTTCGCAAGTGGTACGTGAGCAAGCTGGGGCTGCCGTGGCAGAGCGCTCGCCATGCCGTGGAGACGCTGGCTGGGGAGCGACGGTACTATGCTCTGCTGTTTTCGCATGAGTTCGCTTCGAGCTTCTGGAAGCCGGGTGAGGTGATGACCTTCCAGGTGCCGACACAGACATTTACCCGCAGAATGAAGGATGGAACGATCGGCACGGTGAAGCGCAAGGGATATACGCGGCGCAGTGCGCGGGAGGATGCTTGGCTCTATCACTTGAAGGAGCTGGCGGCGGCGGAAGAGCCACTTCGGTATATGCGGCGGTTTCTGCGGGTGGAGGATGAGTTGGTGGAGGATGATGCTGTGGTGGAGAGTGAACTGGAAGAGCAGGATTGAGAGTTCGGGATCGGTGGTCTGGGATCCTGTCTCTAAAGTTCGCGGCATAATACTTTGGCAAACGGTGGAAAACAGCAGATCTCTCCACTCCGCTGCGCTTCGGTCGGGATGACACATTTTATGTGACGAACCGTGTGCGGCAAATTATCGACTCAGAGAGATTAGAGGTTGTGGGCTTTGCGGATCGCTGCGACTTGTTTGAGGTGGTGCCTGCCGTGGACGAGCTGGAACATGCGCCACTGGTGGATGTTGAGCGGGCCGAGAACAGCGTGGCTGGCACATTGGCTGGTGGGTCCGAAGAGAGTCTCGGCTTCGGTGAAGAGCAGGTCGAGGTGGGCGAGATGTTCGGCGACGGCCTGGGTGAGATCTTTGCCCGAGAGTGGATGCGTGGTTGGCTGCGGGGTGACGATCGGAGGGGCCTCGCGGCCTGTGGGGAAGTATCCGCAGCGGGCGACCGCATACTGAAAGACACGCTGCTTGAGAGTGGATTTGGCTCGGGTGGGAGTCCGTTTGGTGAGGCGGGCGTTGATGGCTGTTTCCGTGCTGGAGTAGGTGAGGAGCAGGTGCTCGATGATCTGCTGGATGCTCCACTTGCCGGGGCTGGAGCGTGGCTGGAGCTGGGTCTGCGCGGCGTCGAGTCCGCGGAGGGAGGAGGCGATCTCGCTCTGGAGTTGGAGGAGGGTGGAGTTCATCCGGGTGGTTTCATCTGGCAGAATCACGTTACACCGGCTTGCGGGCGCGACGCCACATCTTGTGACAGAGTCTAGAATTAGCGACATAATCGCGACGCGTAGCAGAGTGCTAACCCACGCAAACAGCAGATCCCTCCACTCCCCCTTCGACTCGTTTCACTCGCTCAGGGGCCGGTCGGGATGAACAAATTATGTCAATAACTTCAGACTCAGGACACTAATGGCAGAGCTATTGGAGTTCGGCTAGGGCCTTTTTGGCGGCCTTCGCCTTCTCGCCGTCGGGGTCGAGCTTGAGATAGGTCTGGTACTCGGCGATGGCTTCGTCCTTTTTCTTCATCTTCTGCGCGATCTCGGCCAGGGCAAAGTGGGTGGCGGAGTAGTCCGGTTGGACGCTGACCGCGTCTTTGGCGCGAAGGTAGGCGCCCTGATAGTTTTCGTCGCGGAGATAAAACTTTGCGACACTGAGGTCTTCGTCGACGCGCTCGTCGTCGGTCTGGACCCGCTTGACCTTGGGGAGCTTGCGATGAACGGAGGTGCCTTCCGGAGGATTCGAAGGATCGCCGCCTTTGGCGGTTGGATTTTCGTCTGGCGCGGCGTTGGGGTCGTCGCTATTGGAGCTGGAACTACTGCTACTGGAGTCGTCGCCGGGGAGTTTGGGAGGCGGTTGCGTGGGGAATGGGTGTTGAGTCGCGGCGTCAGACGGCTTGGTGGTTGGACTTGGGGAGTCTGGTGGGTTCGCGGGATTTGCGGACTTCGCGGGTTCGCCTGGGAATGGGAACTGCTCGGCTGCGGATGGCTTCTTTGCGGCGGGAGCCGGCGGCGGGCAGGGCTTGGCGGTCTGATTTGCCTGATCGGATGTCTGAGCCGGAGTCTGGTTTGGAGTTGGACAGGGTGCGGCGGGAGGGTTTTGCGGGGTTGTGGTCTGCGCAAGGACGGCTACAGAGAGAACAGATGCTGCCAGCAGCGCTCGGGTTATTGAATGAATTGCCATCTGGTCCTGAGTACTCGTCCAATACTTTGACGGTGTGGCGCGACGGTTTGTTATAGTCAGCAGACCTGGGTCGGCTTCCCTGCTGCTATTTTATTGGATGGAACTTTTTTAACTATGGTTGATGGACTGATTATTCGTTCTTCGTCGATTCATGCGGCGGGCTGCTACACGACACGGGCGATAAAAAAAGGCGCGCGCGTCTGCGAGTATGATGGGCCGCGGTTCTCTAAAGATGAAGCGGATGAGCGATATAGAGATCGGTACATTACCTATCTCTTCAGCTGTGGGGACGAGGGGACGGTGATCGATGGTTTCGGGATCGCGATGTTTATCAATCACTCCTGCGATCCCAACTGCGAGTCCGATAGCGTGGATGGGCGAGTGTTTATTATGGCGATTCGTGACATCGCTGCGGGAGAGGAGCTGACTTATGAGTACAACCTCTTCGACAGCGACGACACCGACGCCGATTGCTACTGCGGTGCTGAAAAGTGTCGGGGGACGATGTTCAGCGAGGATGAGGTGAAGCGGCGGGCGAAAAGAGCACGCGCTGCGGCGAGGAAAAACGGTAAAAACTAAAGCGTGCTACGCGCACGGCGCGATCTGCCATCGAGGCTGACGCGCCTTCGGCGCCGAAGAACAGAGGCTCCGGTGCGGGCGATACAATGGAGCGCAGGGCCGGTGCAGCTTGTATCGATGGCTGCCTGGGTTTTTTAACTATTTTTTTATTTTTCTATATGGCATATCAGGTTCTTGCACGAAAATACCGGCCACAGCGTTTCGCGGATGTTGCGGGACAGGATCATGTGACAGTGACGCTGATGAATGCGCTGATGCAGAACAGGATCGCGCATGGGTATATCTTCAGCGGGCATCGCGGCATTGGGAAGACGACGATTGCGCGCATTTTGGCGATGGCGCTGAACTGCCGCAACGCGATTGGATCAGCGGCGCGGCCTACAGCAGAGCCTTGCGAGGTGTGCGATAGCTGCATGGAGATCAGGGCGGGCAATGCGGTTGATGTGATCGAGATCGATGCGGCGACCAATCGCGGGATCGACGAGATTCGCGAGCTGAGAGATGCGGCCCGGTATCGGCCCGCGAGAGATAAGTACAAGATTTACATTCTGGATGAGGCACACCAGATTACGGATGCTGCGTTCAATGCGCTGCTGAAGACTCTGGAGGAGCCGCCGGATCATATTGTCTTCATGATGGCGACGACGCAGCCGGAGGACATTCCGCAGACGGTTCGGTCGCGTTGCCAGCACTTCAGCTTTCACGCGGTGAAGCTGGTGGACATTCTGGGTGAGCTGCGTGGAATTGCAGAGCGCGAAGGTGTGGATGCGGATGAGGGAGCGTTGAGCTTGCTGGCGGAGGCGGGCGATGGCTCGATGCGCGATGCGCTGTCGATCATGGACCAGGCGATTGCGAGTGCGCCGGTGGAGGATGGTCGGCCGCGGCTGGATGCAGGGCAGATTCGGGAGTTGATGGGGACGGTTCCGAATGCGGTGTTTGAAAAGATCCTCGAGGCGGTGGATGGGAATCGGAGCGCCGAGGTGATTACGGTTGCGAATCAACTGCTGGATGCGGGAAACTCTCCGGCGCAGTTGGCGCGACAGTTTGTGCGGTATCTGCGGAATACGGTGATTGCGAAGATTGCCGGGATTGGGGTGGATGGCGCTGGTGCGGATGGTGTGGCTGGGGAGTTGCTGCAGATCTCGTCGGATGAGCAGCGGCGTGCTGGACGCTCGGCTGCGCTCTTCAGTGAAGAAGAGCTGACGCGGTTTCTGCAGGTGATGCTGCGGACGTTTGATGAGCTGGGGTATCGGCAGGAACAGAGGTTTCATTTTGAGCTGGGGCTGCTGAAGCTGGTTCACCTGCGACGGCTGCTACCGATCGAAGAGGTATTGAGCCAGTTCGCGGTTGGTGGCGGCTCGCGACTTGGTCCGGGTGTCGCTGCCGCGCGAACGATAGGGGCACCTCCTTCGGGGCCTGGCAGAAACCTGGTGAGTGGGGCGGCGACCGCGCGAGTGCTGCAGGCGGATGTTGCCGTAGAGAGCGCCACGCCGGCGTTTTCTCCGTTCGAGAGAGACCAGAACAGGAGACGGTTTGACGAGAAGGCCGTTGTGGCTATGCCGATCGCGACGCCAGTTACGCCGATTGCGGCGCCGATGCCGATTCCAGTGGCCGTAGCGATGCCGGCATCCATGCCCGTGCCGGCAGAGATGGTTTTGACTGAGGAGGATGCAATTGGAGCCGTGCTGGAGGAGATCGGCGATCGGGCTGAAACTGCCGACGTAGTTTTGCCGGTTGCGGAGGGACTCACTGAACCGGTTGCTGGAAGAGCAGATGCTTTGGGTCCTTCGGATTTGCAACTTTCACCGTTACATTCTCCGGAGACGCTGCAGCGGATCGCGGTAGATGCTTTGTCGGCGGGAAAGAATCAGGCGACGGCGGCAGATGCTTTGACCGATGCGGAGTGGGCTGTGACGGAGGGCGAAGTTCGCGTTCAGACTGAGTTGTCGAAGACGATGCTGCCGATGGTGATCAACGGCGAAGCGGAAAAGCTGGTGAAGAATGCGCTGCGCAGTGCGGGTGCGGGAGCATTGAAGCTGGTGCTGCTGCCTGGAGTGAAGGCCGCTGCCGGCACGAAGAAACCAAGGGCGGCGAAGAGCGGCAGCGCGCAGGCGAGGGCGATGGACCATCCGGTAGTGCAGCGCGCGCAGACGCTGTTCAATGCAGAGATTCGGACTGTGATCGATCTGCGGGAGAACGACTAGCGAGCGAGGACCTGGGCCCGGCGATAGGAGCAGAGAAGAACAGATACAGGGGTCCTTCACTCCGTTCAGGATGACGGCTCTAAATAGGATGACGACTCTAAACAAGAGTGCAAAAACGTCGATTTTGTATTGAGAGGGCGATGATGGATTTTTCCGATCTGGGCAAGATGAAAGAGATGATGGGGCAGGCGAAGCTGATGCAGGAGCAGATGGAGAAGAAGCTTGCTGCGACGGTGGTGGAGGCTTCTAGCGGCGGAGGCGTAGTGACGGTGCGGATGAATGGGAAGAAAGAAGTGCTGCGGGTGAAGATTGAGCCGACGGCGATGGGGAGTTCGGCTAGCGATCTTGAGCTGCTGGAGGACTTGATTGCGGCGGCGATCAATGAAGCGGGGCGGCGTGCGGATGAGGCGATAAAGTCGAGCGTGGCGGGAATGATGGGTGGGTTGGGGCTGCCCGATCTGCCGGGGCTGGGCTAAGTGGCTGGTTCCTTCACGCCGAACTCGAGCCGGTTCGCGGAGCCGATGGCGCGGTTAATCGAGGAGTTGAAGAAGCTGCCGGGGATTGGGACCAAGAGTGCTCAACGGTTGGCGTTTCATGTGCTGCGATCGCCGGCTGAAGATGCTGAAGCGCTGTCGGTGGCGATTCGGGAGCTGAAGCTGCATCTGCGGCTTTGTTCGGTGTGCAATAACATTACGGATGTCGATCCGTGCGGGTATTGCACGAGTGCCGTGAGGAATCAACGGCTGGTATGTGTGATCGAGGAGCCGACCAATATTGCTACGATCGAGAAGACGCGGAGTTATAACGGCGTGTATCACGTGCTGCATGGAACGCTGTCGCCGATTGGCGGCGTTGGACCGGAGCAGTTGCGGATTGGGAATCTGCTGACTCGGTTGGGCGACGTGGATGAGGTGATTCTTGCAACTTCGCCAACGACGGAGGGTGAGGCGACGGCAGCTTATCTGGCTCATGAGCTGCGGGAGGCAAAGGCCGAACTCAAGGTGACGAGGATTGCTACTGGTGTTCCTGCTGGGAGCGACATCGAATATGCCGATGAGGTGACGATGATGCGAGCGATGGAAGGGCGTCGCGAGTTTTAACCATTCTGCAACAACTTTCGAATTGCGGCGTTCGTCTTATGTAACAGTCACACAAGGAGAAATATGAGTTTGAATGGAACGTTGTCGCGCCGGCGTTTTTTGCGTCAGAGTTTTGCGTTCAGTGCTTTGGCGGGGCTCGGAGCCCTGCCCTCGCTTGCCGATCCTAAGCACGGGGGCTCCTCTGCTGGCGGCTCGCGTCTGTTAATGATAGGCGACTGGGGTTATGAAGACTTTGAGGCGCAGGCCCGTGTGGCCAAGGCGATGCAGGATTACGTCAAGGCGCGTGGCCTTACGACCGGGGCATTGCTGATGCTGGGCGATAACTTTTATGGGCCGCTGCTGGACGGCGTAAAGGACAAGCGTTGGAAGACTCAGTTTGAAGAGATGTATCCGAAGAGCGTGTTCGACTGCCCGGCGTATGCTATTCCCGGCAACCATGATTATCAGAGGATGCCGCAGAGTAAGGTGGCCACTGAACTGGAGTATGCGAAGGCCGGAGGGACGCGGTGGACGATGCCGTCGCTGTGGTACCGGTTTGAGTTTCCTGTCAAGAAACCTTTGGTGACGGTGATTGCGCTCGATAGCAATATGCCGTTTGCGAATGGGACGTGGGATAAGGGTACGGACTTTACGCTGAATCCGACGCAGCAGGCAGAGCAGTTGGCGTGGCTGGCGGCGGAGTTGGAGAAGCCGCGGACGACGCCGTTCACGATTGCGATGGGGCATCATCCTATTTTTTCGAATGGCCCGCATGGAGATCATAAGGTGCTGATTCGTGATTGGGAGCCGCTGCTGCGAAAGCATAAGGTGCACATGTATCTCGCAGGACATGACCACGACATGCAGCACCTCGAATTTGAAGGGCATCCGACTTCGTTTGTGTTGTCGGGTGGGGGTGGGGCGGATCTTTATAACCTGAAGATCTATGCCGCGGAGCGTGGGCCTATGGCGCAGAGGGTATACGGGTTCAGCGATCTTGAGGTGACGCCGGAGATGCTTACGCTGCGGCATCTGGATGAGAGCGGGCGGTTGATTCACTCGTTTACCAAGAAGGTGGATGGGACGGTTGGGATCGTCGACAAAGCCTGAGCGTTTCGACCGCTGATCGGGCGGATAGAACGGATTTATTCTTTGATGTTCGCGATGCGGAGATTGCCGCCGGTCATCTGGTTCGGTTGGTCTAGATTGAGGAGCGAGAGGATGGTGGGGGAGATGTCGCGCAGGCTGCCCCCTTCGCGGAGGGTGGGGTGGGTACCCTCTTCGGTGATGTAGAGGAAGGGGACGGGGTTGGTGGTGTGGGCGGTGTGTGGGCCTCCGGTGGCGGGGTCGATGAGCATCTCGGCGTTGCCGTGGTCGGCGGTGACGAGTAACGCGCCACCGCGCTGCTTGACTGCGTTGTAGATGCGGCCTAGCTGCGTGTCGACGGTTTCTACTGCGCGGATTGTGGGTTCCATCTGGCCTGAGTGGCCTACCATGTCGGCGTTGGCGAAGTTGACGATGATGACGTCGAAGGCGGTGTCGCTGACGGCCTTGATGACGGCGTCGGCGATGCCGGAGGCGGACATCTCAGGGGCGAGGTCGTAGGTGGCGACCTTCTGCGAGGGGATGAGGGCGCGGTCTTCGCCGGGGAAGGGCTTCTCGATGCCGCCGTTGAAGAAGTAGGTTACGTGGGCATACTTCTCGGTCTCGGCTACGCGGAGGTTGCGGAGGTTGGCTTGGGACATGAGGTTGGCTAGGAGGTTGTCCATCGATTCGGCTGGGATGACGATGGGGAGCTTGAAGTTTTTGTCGTACTGGGTCATGCAGACGTAGTGGAGGTTGGCGGGGACTTCGTTGAGGGGGATGGCGGCGTCTAGTTCTGCGGCCTTTGGCAGCATGTGGCCTTGTACGCCTACGGGGTCGGCGGTTAGGCCGGAGCGGCGGGTGAGGACGCGGGTGATCTGGCGGACGCGGTCGGCGCGGTAGTTGAAGTTGATGATGACGTCGTGGTCACGGATGAGAGCGATCGGCTCGCCTTCGGGGTTGGTGCAGGTGAAGGGTGGGATGAACTCGTCGGTGATGTTGTTGTTGTAGAGTTCTTTGATTCGGGCTATGGGGTCGGGGTAGCGTCCGCCCTCCGGGTGACCGGTGACGAGGGCGTCGAAGGCTTGCCTTTCTTTTTCCCAGCGGAGGTCGCGGTCCATGGCGTAGTAGCGTCCGCTTACGCTTGCGATCTGGCCTACTCCGGCTTCGCGGAGGGTTTGCTGGAGTTGCTCGAGGTAGCCGAGGCCGCTGGTGGGCAGGGTGTCGCGGCCGTCCATGAAGGCGTGGATGAAGACGTGGGTGAGGTGACGCTGCGCGGCCATGCGGATGAGGGCGTCGAGGTGGCGCTGGTGCGAATGGACTCCACCGTCGGAGAGGAGGCCGATGAGGTGGAGCGCTCTTCCCTTCTGCGCGGCCAGTTCGTAGGCGCGGACCAGCGTGGGGTCGGTGTAGAAAGACCCGTCCATAATGGCGGTGTCGATGCGGGTCATGTCCATGCGGACGATTCTTCCCGCGCCGAGATTCAGGTGGCCGACTTCGGAGTTGCCCATCTGGCCGTCGGGGAGGCCGACGAAGTGCTCGCTGGCGCGGAGGAGGGTGTTGGGGTAGTCGCGTAAGAGGGCGTCGTAGGTGGGTTTGCGGGCTTGGGCGATGGCGTTGCCGTGGGTCTCGGGGCGGTAGCCCCAGCCGTCCAGGATGGTGAGTACGATCGGTTTTGACATGCTTTGTAAGGATACCAAGGTGTGGTGAGCTTTGGGCTGTGAGCCGGTGAGGCTGGATGTGGTTGTGTGGGAGCTGAGGTAGAGAAGCGGATTTCTCCGCTGCGGCGGCAAGTGCGCCCGCCCGTTCGACTGCGCTCAGGGTCGAAATGACGATTTTTGGGGCTGTGTCGAGATCCTGGGGAACCCACGTCCCAGGTGCGGGACCTTCGGCAAGCTCAGGGCAGGCTGTGGGGCACCCATCTTCACACCGATGGGTCGAGACAATGGCGGATTCGGCGTTCAGGGTGGGGAGGATGGTGGGTTGTTGTTGCGCGGTGGGTTCTTCTTCGTCCTGCAGCATGCTCTCGATGAGTTGGGCGACTGAGCTTTTGGGTTGTGTGATCTCGGCGACTTCGGCTCGGGGGGCGAGGAT
>Ga0185299_10000695_pt1 | contig 81988 bp, 72 predicted proteins | sample PaiPotPPA55metaG_FD_128002 | JGI IMG/M metagenome (GOLD analysis project Ga0185299, IMG submission 128002) | Iron sulfur acid spring bacterial and archeal communities from Banff, Canada, to study Microbial Dark Matter (Phase II) - Paint Pots PPA... ...
CGCCGTTTTGCTGGCTGGCAGATCCAAACAGTAACAATCTACCAATTTTAAAATCCGATATCGACTTATCTTACTGCCCTTGAGCATCTTAGGTTCACTTTCATCCTAATCTGCTAGTCAAGAGCCATCAGTAATCAGTAAGGCAGTAATCCGTGTCTTTCCGAAGTCTCCTGGCGACTTGCGGCCTGTCTTACTGATTACTGAGACACTGATTACTGATTACTATTGCCATGATGCTCCCGGAGGTAGGCGCCTCCGGGAGCAAGAAACATAGTTACGCCTAGCGGCTACTTCTTAGGCAGCCACTTTTCCCAATTCTTGGCAAACTCGTCGACGTTGTCTTTCGTGATCGGGATCAGGTCACCCTTAACGAAGCTCGAGGGCGGATTTTTGTGGTCGGCCGCTTTATCATACAGCATATCGACCGACTTTGTGCCCCACTCGTAGACTTGTTGAGCTAACAGCACTTGGACGTGTCCGTCGCGCAGGTAACCCAGCTCAGCCGGAAGCGCGTCCACTGCGACTACTTTAACCGTTCCGGGAGCGAATTTGAGGGCGTTATCCGTGAACAACGGCCAACCACCCACCATGGCCCAACCCGTAACTTCCGGATGGGCTTGCATCACTTGCTCAACTTCAGCAGCGGCATCTTGCGGGGTTTCTTTATGATAGAAGGTGTCAAGAATCTTGATGTCAGGATAGTTCTTGGCGACTTCTTTCACGCCTTGGACTCGCTTCTGCAGATTGGGCGCGTTTTGGTTGCCCGCTAGAATAGCGACAACACCTTTGCCGCCCATCTCTTTAGCGAGTTGCTCCATTACTTTGTGACCGCAGTCAATGTCGTCCGTGCCAAAATCGGCCAGACGCTTGCTCTTCGGAGCATCCGAGTCAAAGCAGACCACCGGAACGCCTTTATCGACCGCGGTGTTAATCGCGTCAGTCAGTTTGTTGGCATCCGAGCAGCTAACCGCGATGCCGGAAGCTCCGGCATTCACTAACTGTTCGATCGCTTGCACCTGCTTCTGCGGATCTTCTTCGTTTGGCGTGCGCCAATCGATCTTGATATTAACTCCGTGCTCCTGGCTTAACTTCTTGGCTTCATCCTCGGCCCCAGTCTTCGCAGCTTGGAAGACGGGGTTATTATTCGACTTGGCAACTATGCCAAATACGTACGTTTTCTCGGCAGCAAAACTAGTTGCTGCTAACAAGCCAACCAGGCTTGTCACCGTTAGTGTTACTTTTTTTATCATGTTGTTTTTGGGGGTTGTTGGGAGAAAGCTGTGCGCTCGGTTCGCGAAATCGCCGAGCTTAACCGGTCGGGCTTTAGTTAACGGAAACGGGCGTGTCGGTCGCTTGCACGACCTCTTTTTTGATATGAGCGGTCTGGGCCAGCAGGCGCCGATCGCTAATCCAGCGGTTGAATTGGTCGAGCAAGACCGCGGTGATAACCACTACCCCAGTCACGATCTGGCTGTAGCTCTGGGGGATACCGATGATGACGATACCGGTCGCAATCATTTGCAAGATGATCGCTCCCAAGACTGCGCCCAGCGCGCTGCCTTTGCCTCCGAACAAGGAGGCGCCGCCTACCACGGCTCCAGCGATAACCGTCAATTCATAGCCTTGACCGTCTCCAGAGGAAGCAGCGCCGTAGTAACCAAGCGCAAGGACGGCGGCGATGCCGGCGGTACCGCCGCTGATGATGTAGGCTAAAAGTTTAACCCTGGCTACGCGGATCCCGCTGTAGCGGCTAGCAGTTTCGTTCCCGCCAATGGCGTAGACTTTCCGGCCAATCGCCATTCTCGCCAGAAAAATACCGCCGACGATACAAACTAATATCATCACGATTAACGGCACCAGACTTAGGTCGCCAATTACACCCTGCCGCACGAAGTCTCGGAAATCCTGAGGGAAACCACCAATTGACTGGCCGTTGGTTAGGACGAAAGCGATCCCTCGATAAATCGCCATGGTACCGAGGGTAATGATGAAAGGATGGACATTAAAGCCAACGATCATGATGCCGTTCAAGGCTCCGCAAATAAGGGCTACTAAAATAGTTACTAAAACGCCTCCAACCGCGCACCAGGGGCCGCCGCTAGAGCCGAACTGGTTCATGAACATCGCGCCACCCACCGCGGACAAGGCATACACAGAACCAACCGAAAGATCGATTCCGGCGGTAATGATCACGATGGTGATGCCGACCGCCATAATAGCGAAGAAACTCGTGTCTTTTGCAATCTGGGTCAGCGTTTCTGCATTGAAGAAGTTGTTTACCTTCACAAAGGCCGGATTTTCCTCGCCGGAAGCATCCTTTTCCATGGCCCTGGTCAGGTGACCGTCCGGCCCAACCATCATTTTCGGGCGCTGAACCTCACCGCCAAAGATCGACAGTAGGATTCCCAGCACCACAATCACGACTATCAAACCGCCTTCTGGGAACTTAGAGAAATTGAGCCTGAGGGGAGATGACATCAATCCAACCCTATCAATTGGACACCCAAATCTGTCAAGTTAGCTGCATCGCTTAACAATGCGTGGGGCTGGCAGTTGCGCGCTGTATCTACTTGGAGCAGCCTCGCTTGGAAGGCTCCCGCGCGCGAAGAAAACGGACCGGCCGGGCCGTACCGTTAGTCGACTACCTTCACCGGCGTCCCGACCTTCACCTTGGAGTACAATGCCTCTGCGACCTCAGCGGGAAGCCGGACACAGCCATGGGACGCGGCGTAACCTGGTAGTATTCCTACATGCATCCAAACGCCTTCCCAGGTTAAACGCATGGCCCATCTCATTGGCGCACCTTCAAAATGCGTGCCGCTCGGCGCTGCATCGATCAAGGCGCTCACTCCGCCCCTGACCACCCGTCCTTTCGAATCAACAAAATTGCCGTAGACGCTCGAATGATGGTTTGCGTCCTTTTCGAGAACGGTAAAGCTGCCGCTCGGGGTCCTTCGCGCGGCTTTACCGGACGAGATCGGGCTGTCGATCGCGACCTCCTGCCCAATCGACGCGTAAAGCCGCTGACGGGAAAGAGACACCAGGATCGTCATATTGCTGGCGTCCATTCGGTCGTACACTTCTCGATTAATCACAGCAGGCTGTTGTTTGCCGACCAGCTGGCTGGGGGGCGTTAGCTGAGCCTTCTGCTGTTGCTTGAACCATAAAAAATCGGCCTCCGCTGGCACCCAGCCAAGTAACCAAAGGCTCAAGAGAACAAAAAAGCGGCAAAACCTCAGCCGGCGGAATGGATGATTCATTTGGTAGTCTCGGCTATCGATACTGGATTTGCCCCTCCCAAAGCAACCGAAAAGCCTGCCTGACACGCAAATGCACCTGCATTTGCCAGGCGGAAGGGCCTGATCCCAAGATTCTTGACCAAGGAGTAGCGGGCGGAACCGAAAGAGACAGGGTCGAACGATTCTTGGTGCCGGACCGCGCCGTCGCAATTTTTGTCCACCTCAAAGGCTGTTGCGTAGTAATCCTCCTCAAAACAGCTGTTCGACGAAACTGAAACGACGCTTTCCCCTAAAAAGAGCTCATCGACATCTGGACATTTTGAATCGATGCAGTCTATCTCGCCGTCCACCCAAGGTCGAGCATCTGGGCGCTACCGGTAATGATTGCACCCGAGTCGGAGCAGAGATACGCCACAAAATCTGCGATCTCACCAGGCTCGATGAGCCGTTTGATGGCCGCCGGCTCGAGCATAATCTTTTGGACCACCTCCTCGGTGCTCAGCCCGTGTGTTCGCGCCTGATCGGCGATCTGTTTCTCAACCAGCGGGGTCCGGACGTAGGCCGGGCATAGCGCATTCACGGTAACGCCGAAGGGCGCGGCCTCTAAGGCGACGCAGCGCGTCAAGCCAAGCAAACCATGTTTGGCGCTGATATAAGCTGACTTGAAAGGGCTCGCCACCACGGCATGAATGCTGGCCACATTGATGATTCGCCCCCAGCCCGCTTGTTTCATCGCAGGGAGCAAGGCGCGGATCAGCTGAAACGGCGCAACCAGCATGACCTGGATCATGGCGGTCCAAGTCTCCTCTGGGAACTCTTCAACTTTGGCGATGTGTTGAAATCCGGCGTTATTCACGAGGATATCGACCTTCCCCCCACTCTTTTCGAGAGCGGTCGAGGCAAGCTGCCGCACGGCGGCAGGATCGCTAAGGTCGCCTGGCAGGAATTCTGCCCCGATTTTCCCAGCGATCTCTGCCGCCGCCGGATTAATATCGTGCAGAAAGACTCGAGCTTGATAGCGACAAAATGTCTCGACAATGGCCCGTCCGATCCCGCTCCCACCTCCAGTGACGAGGATGGTCTTCTCGTTAAAATCCATCCCTGAGTCTTTGGCGGTGAACGGTTCCGGGCAAGTGGAAAGGCGAAAGGGCGAAAGGGCGTATGGCTCGTACGGGCGTATCGCCCTTTCGCCCTTTCGGCCTCTCGGCGTTCCCGCCCGTTCTCGCCCGTTGACGCAGCTAGCTCCCCGGGGTACTCGAAGCCCATGCTTCACCTGATTGATGCACTCCATCTGAACACGCCCAACGTGATTTGCGTGGCAGTACTCCAAGCGGAGGACGGCACTCTGGTCATGGTCGATTGCGGACCAGAGACGGTATTCGAGCATGTCGTTCGCGAACTGAATCAGCGCGGCTTAGGCGCAGAAAACGTGAAGCACCTTTTAGCGACCCATATTCATCTCGACCACAACGGCGGCGCCTGGCGATGGCATCAGGAATTCGGGACTACGGTACACGTCCACCCAGTCGGAGCGCCCCATATGATTGACCCGAGCAAGCTGGTGAGCAGCGCCACTCGCATCTATGGTGAACGGATGCGCCATCTCTGGGGCGAAATCCGGCCGCTCCCAGCAGGTTCCGTCGCCGTTACTTCAGACGACCTAGAGATCAAGGTTTCGGGTTTAACTCTAAGAGTCATCGAAACACTCGGGCATGCCCAACATCATAATGCCTACTGGTTTGAGCCGGCACGAATCCTGTTTGCGGGAGACGTAGCCGGAGTTGCCATCGGCCCTGGGCCGATATTCCCGCCGTGCCCCCCTCCGGATGTGAATCTGGAGAAATGGCGTGAATCGTTGCAACGAGCCCGAAGTCTAAATCCGGCACAACTCTTTCTCACTCACTTTGGCTTGCGGGATAATCCGGAGAACCACTTGGCCCAACTAGAGACCCGGCTCCTCGAGTGGGCGTCCTGGATGAAAAATCGATTATTGGAGAAGAAGTCCGAAGAGGAAATCCTGCCGGAATTCCGCCATTTTACCGATGCACAGCTACTAGCCGCCGGCGTTCCCTCTGCGGATCAAATCGCGTATGAACAGGCGGATCCCGCAGCGATGAGCGTGACAGGGCTTTGCCGTTATTGGAGAAAATATCATCCGGAGATACTCGGCGAACCCAATCTATAGAATCCATTTACCTGGCCGCTTCGCATTGTGGCTATAAGTTTCCGCTTTGTCAGGACGGCCAACGGTTCGAAAAAGATCCTATTCGGTTGACCGAGAGTCGTAGGGCTGATAGACAGAGTGCGACGTAATCATAACATGAAAAGGGTAATGTTATTAGTTGCCTGCTGCTTGGTAGGAGGTTCAACCCTGGCCGATCCCTGCGATGACTACAGCCACGCGGTCGATACCTTCATTCAATCAGTTCGCCAGTCCGGGCAGAAACTGGATCAGGCAACGGATGCGCATCAATTTGCCGACGCCTTGAACCTTTTCACTTCCGCAACCGAGGAGTTAACCGCCACCCTCCAACAAGTTAGCCCGCAGGTAACCGCCCTACATGAAAGACATGGCGCCGGCTCACTCCCGGTATGCGATCGCGCCCAAGAGAAAATGGTGGCTTTTGCATCTGAGCTAAATGCCATTGGCACAAAATTTGGGGAAGAAGCGCCCAAGTACATTTCGGATGCGACGGTGCAACAAGCATTCGAACGTTTGCGCAAATTGCACTTCAAATCGGAGGGGTAGCGACCAGCTCCCGCTCGTCTGCATTCGCGTGCATTTTGCAACGAAGGCTGGTAGGGCGAGGCTCTCGATCTCCGGAGATTGCGGGCAAGGACTAACAACCTAGGTTAGCTCTTCGCCGGCAACGCCATTGAGCGCGCCGACTCTCGAACGAGCAGGAGCTCGTCCCTACCGAGTGTCTTACGCCACGTCGGCCAATTCTTCGGCCTGGACGTTGAACTGCAGGTCGTACAAGCGGCGATAGAGAGTTGAGCTCTCTAGCAATTGGCGGTGCGTTCCAATCTCGCGCACTTCACCGTGATCCATCACCACGATTTGGTCCGCTTTAAGAACGGTCGATAGCCGATGGGCGATCGCAATCACGGTCCGGCCTTGGGCTAACCGCTCCAGCGCTGCCTGGATCTCGCGTTCTGCCTCGGAATCAAGCGCAGACATGGCCTCATCTAACAATAAGACCGGCGCGTTCTTCAAAAGAGCACGGGCGATTGAAACCCTCTGCTGCTGCCCCCCGGAAAGGAGGCAACCTTTATCGCCAATAACCGTGTGATAAGCATTGGGTTGCTGCATGATAAAGTCGTGGGCGAAGGCGCTTTTAGCAGCAATTATCACTTCCTCCTCGGTCGCGTCTAAGCGGCCATAACGGATATTATTCAAGATGCTATCATGAAAAAGAAATGTGTCTTGAGTTACGATACCGATCTGATTGCGTAAAGATTCCTGCGTGATCGTGCGAGTATCTCTGCCATCAAGGAGAATGGCCCCCGATTCAGCTTCGTAGAAGCGGAGTAACAGCGACAGGATCGTACTCTTACCGGCGCCACTAGCGCCGACTAAGGCAAAATATTTGCCCGGTTCAATATGGAGATTGAGCTCGCGGATTGCCCAAGGCAACTCCGGGCGATAACGAAACTTGGTGTTCTCGAACCGGATCTCTCCGTGGCTCTCCGTGATGGCGACGGATCCCGGCCGATCTTGAATCGCGGGTTTCATCCGCATGATTTCAAACACGTTCGTCGTGGCGACAAAACATTGCTGCATGACCAAATGAATACGGCTCAACTTCTTTGCCGGATCATAGAGGAAATACATAGCCGCGAGCAGAGCTAACAACCGGGCTGCGCTCAAATGACAATACCAAACATAAAATAGCGCCAACCCGACACCGACCGCGCCGACTGCTTCCACCAGAGGACTGACAATTTCGATCGCTTTGCGCACTTTGACGGCATTGTGAAAATTTTCTTCACTCAATTGAGTGAACTCCTGCGACTCCCGATCTTCGCGTGCGAACGCCTTGATGACGCGGATCCCGGAGAAGGTCTCCTGCAACGCGGTCATCATGACCCCCACCTTCTGTTCTTCGAGCTTGCCTTGTTTCTTGACCCGCTTACCGAACATGAGGATCGGCAGAAGACAGACCGGAAATAGAAACAAGCTAGCGATGGTGAACTTCCAATCGAGATAGAGCAGCGTAAACATAGAACCGACAATCGTGATCGGCTGTTTAATTAAGTCGCTGCTGACACTGGTCAAAGCCGTTTGCGCCTGGCGCGTGTCGTTGATCACGCGTGACATCAGGTTACCTGCCCGCTCCCGATTAAAGAACTCGAGCGATTGCGAGAGGATGTGCTGGTACAATTTACAACGGAGATCGGTCAGTACTCGCAGACTCACCCAGGCCATTAGGTAGCTGTTGAGGAAGTCAAATAGACTACGCACGATAAAAATAACCGGAATCAGGGAACAATAGAGCAAGACCAGATTTACGTCTGCGCTAGCAGAGGTGTCGGTACCGGCCAAAATTGCCGCCTTATTATGTCCCTGAGGAAACACGTAGGTATTCACGTGATTCATCACCAGCGGGAAAAGCCCGGTAGCTCCTCCAAAGAGTGCGCCAAAAACCAGAGCCAAAGTGAACTGCAATCGGTACGGCCTTAGGTAAGGATAGAGTTCCCGGTACGGCCCGAGCGCCGTCCGGAAAGATTCGGAAATCGAGAATTTGGGGTTACTCATTCAGGTAAAACTCACCACAGAGACACAGAGGACACAAAGGCCGGAGATCCACTGGAAGAAGTGTTCTAAATTAAAATCCTTTCTCCGTGTTCTCTGTGCCTCTGTGGTGAATTTTCGTTTTGGTTCTAGCTTCTAGGTCCTGCTTTCAAAACTGTTTCAATAGCATCGATCACGGTGCTGGTCGATAGTTCAGTCATTCGCCCGCCGGCCTCTCGGGGATTCTGAGGTTCGTAATCTGCGCCAAACCCCGCTCGGACTACCCGGCTTCGGAGATGGATTGGATGCCAATGGTAAGGGTTGGTCGGCCCGAATAGCACCACCTGTGGACATCCGAACGCTGAGGCAACGTGCGCGGCTGCCGTGTCGACGCCCGTGAAAAAAGCCGCTTCGCGGATCAAAGCAGCCGTTAATAAGAAGTCGAGCCGCCCGGCTACGCTGCGAACGGGATGGTCAGCGCCGAGAAACCCTTTGATTGCCTCGATATGTTTCAACTCTTGTGGATCCGCTCCCCCGGTAATCACGGCGGGAAGCCCTAACCGCGCGGTGAGATAGCGGAGAATCTCGGCCCAGCGCTCCGCCACCCAGTATTTCTCCGGTCGCGCCGTCCCGGGATGCACGACAAAAAAAGCTCCATTCAAGCCGAGCTTCGACTTCACTTTTTCAGCCGAGGTTACGGTTGCTTCCGGCAATGCCAATTCCATTGACGGTTTGCTCGCCACTTTGCCCGATCGAACCAGGCTCAAGTAGAGATCGATCGTATGGCTATTGCGGACCGAGACATCCGCTACCTCTGTATAAACCCAAGAACGAAGGCGGTTCCGAGCCGCCGAACGGAAGATAATCCGGTGAGATGCTTTCGATAAAAAGCAGATTAAGGCGGACCGATCCGTTCCCGTGAAATCAATACAAAGATCAAACTCTCGTCGCAGCAATTGCAACCAAATCGGAAGTGAACGTTTCCGTTCGTAGACTAAGACCTCATCGATGTGCTGCAGCGCCGGAGCCAAATCGCGGCTGTAATGATCGATCAGAATGGTAACTCGCGAGTCGGGCTGCTCTTGCCGCAGGGCCGCCAGCGCAGGGGTGGTCAAGATCAGATCCCCTAGCCGTTTGAGTTGTACAATCAGGATCGACTTCATCAAAATGATCGCAAGACCATCGCGAATGGACACGAATAGCCGCTAATAGAAAGCCCTATTTATTTGCATCTAGTTTACGGGCATTCGCGGTTCGGTCTTTTCGCGTTCGCTGCGACCGGGCCGCTGGTGTCTCTCGATTGATATCATTTCGGTGCGGCAACCTCGACCGACTTTAACCGGAGAGCCGCCCGGTAAGCGCCTTGAAGCCGGGCCCGGAAATGGTCCCAAGTGAAATGCTCAACCACCCGTTCCCGGCCTCGTTGTCCAAGTTCCTCTCTCAGCCTTCGATCCCCATAGAGTTTCGTAATTGCCCCCATCAAAGCATCGACATTGTTCGGCGGCACCAGCAAACCGTTCTCCTCATCAACCACGACATCGCCGGATTCACGTGTCGTAATTTGAGGAAGACCGCAGGCGGCTGCCTCGTAGGTGGATTTGGCGCTCCCTTCACACTCAGAAGGAAAAATGTGAACCGAACAGGCTTGATACGCTTTCGCGATTTCTCGGGTGAAGCCGAGAAGTTTTACATTGTCCGGTAAGTCTTTCAAATAGGGCTGCATCTCCGCGTGCGGATGGCCCGCTAGCCAGAGCTCCGCCGACGGAAGTTTTAGGCGCCGCCAGGCTTCAATTAACCAATGAACGCCTTTTCGTTTGATTAACGCACCCACAAAGATCGCCCGGAAAATGCCGGGAGGGGAACCGGGAACGAAGCGATTAACATCGACCCCTCGCGATATCGGATAGAGCTTCTCCTTGGGTGTCCCCAACACCTGGAATGTTTCTGCCGCTTTCACGGAAAGAACGAGTAAAAGGTCGGCGGTCTCATATTCCAATAGGCTTTCCTGACGGCTGATCAATAACCGGTTGAGCCAACGTTGGGGCGCCGGCGCGTTTTCCATAGCGATTTCTTGTTCTGTCTTGGCCGGAAGAACCTTCCCTTTCTGTCGATGCCAGGTAGGGATTTCCAGGAGCGTCGGAATCCCCACGGATTTGGCCACCTGCAGCGACTGCAGCGCTTCACCGGACCACCCGTGAAAGAGGTCAAATCGCTGAGTTCGCAGATACCGGGCGGCGACGCTATCGACTGCTCGCTTCTTCGCTGCGTAATAGTACCGGCTTTGCAGGTTCGAAAGTAGGCGGACCGGATGCCAGCTTAGGTTCTTCACCAGACGGCGCTGTCTTAGCCACATATCCGATTCGGCGGGCTCGTCCCCGGCTGACGATTGTCGTATACCAAAGGAGATTGCCAGCCCGAGTTGGTCCTCCAGACCGCGCAGCGATTCTAGCGCTACCGCATCGAGGCCGACGCCTCCTATCCGCGCAGATGTCGCATACAAAACACTCTTAGGTAGTTGGCCTTTATCCATCAATCGGGCCGAAAGGTCACCCCTGGGAGGAACGGCGTCAACGCCGGGAGCGTGCGGGAACATCCCGCGATGGACCACCACCCTTCCGGCCTGTCCGCCATAGCCCCGCGGCAGCGGGACGACGGCGGAAGGGCCGGATGGATGGTGGTCCATTGTGGCCGTTGTTGGCATTGACGGCGCCGTCGGTGTTGACGCCCGTTCCCCTCGACATGACTCTTTATTCGCCTGCTAAAATGTTGTACAGTCGTCTTTGCGGTCGTTTTTGCGGACATAAATGAAGATCGGACTAGTACGTAGGGGTTTCTCCCGCACTGGTGGTGCCGAGAGTTACCTGAAGCGGTTGGGACGGGCATTATCAGATGCCGGGCATCAGTTGACTCTTTTTGCGACGGAGGAATGGCCTGCCGCTGAATGGCCTTACGGTCAGCTGGTTCGCTTTAAGGAATCCACTCCGCTCGGTTTTGCCAAGGCCGTGGCCTCAGCCCGGCACACAGTCGAGATCTTGTTTAGCCTGGAACGGATTCTGGAATGCGATTGTTATCGGGCCGGCGACGGCGTGCATCGGGTGTGGATGGAGAAACGCGAAGCTATTGAACCCAAATGGCGGAAATCACTCCGTTTCATGAACGGGAAACACGCGGAGTTGGTTCAACTCGAACAGGGTTTGCTCGGGGAAAAACAAGCCAGCCGGGTGATCACGAATTCTGAGATGATCAAGCGCCAGATCATCTCAGAGTTTGATTATCCCGAGAGCCATATCTCCGTCATCTATAACGGAATCGCGGACACGCTTTTTAAAAAGAAACCCGGATCCCGCTGGGATCACCGGTACGATTGGGGGCTCACCGATTTGGATGTCGGTATTCTTTTTGCCGGATCGGGCTGGGAACGTAAGGGTCTGCAGTACGCCATCGACGCGGTGGTGAAGCTAAACAATCGTCATTTGAAACTTCTGGTTGCCGGCGAAGGTAAGAAACCGCCGTTCCCGCCAAAATCTGTCCGCTTTTTAGGTCCGGTGGAGGACATGAATTCGCTTTCGGTCGCCGCCGACATGTTCGTTCTGCCAACACTCTACGATCCGTTTTCCAATGCATGCTTGGAAGCTCTGGCCGCAGGCGTCCCCGTGATCACCACCGTCAATAATGGTTTTTCTGAGATCATAGAACCGGGTCTCCACGGCGAAATTCTAAAGGATCCGGAAGATATCGCTGCGTTGTCGGACGTTATCAATCAGTGGTGCACGCTTTCCCAAAAACCCGAAATCCGCACCGCCTGCGCAGAACGGGGTCACGAATTCACCATCGAACGCAACGTCGCCGATACGCTCAAAGTCCTGGAGCAGCTTTACCAGGAGAAATTCAGTCCATCAGCCGTGCCAGAAGCAGTGCGGGGCGAGAAGTGATTGGTGATTAGTGATTGGTGATTGGTGATTGGTTGTGTCTTGGTTACGGCGCACTAAGGAATCGGTCACGCTGGCTCTTATCGGTCATATAGGTCCTATAAGTCCTATTTTTTGCCAGCCCTGCCGTCGCAACCGTCCAGAGCGCACACTATCTACCATGACCACCAATCACTATTCACCAATCACCAATCACCTCCTGGAAGTCATCCACGAATCGCCTCATCGCTGCTGGGATCAAACAGATGGATTGATTCCGGCGGAATCGACAGCTGCAACCGTTCGCCGGCTTGACGACCCCATTGCTCGTTGACTTGGGCGATCATCTTGGTGTCAGTGCCAACATTAACCTGTAAGATGGTGGTCGATCCTTGAGGTTCAACTACGTCAACCACACCGGGGATCGGGTTCTGCGCTTCCCCGTCGCGAACGAGATGGAGGTGTTCCGGTCGAATACCTAGAACCACTTCGCGCAGCTGTTTGGCGTGGACCGCGTCCGACAGCGGTTTCGGCAAAGTAACCGCAAAATTTTCACCGGCAGATAGCCTTCCATTGTCACCCACTTGCATCCGGACAAAATTCATGGACGGACTTCCGATGAAGCCGGCCACAAAACGGTTGTCCGGGGTGTTGTACAGCTCCTTAGGAGTTCCGACCTGTTGAACCTTTCCTTTGGACATCACCACGATCCGGTCGCCCATGCTCAAGGCTTCAACTTGATCATGGGTCACGTAGAACGTTGTAACGCCGAGGCGCCGTTGGAGTTTGATAATTTCGGCGCGCATTTCCACCCGCAGCTTGGCGTCGATATTGGATAGCGGTTCATCCATTAAGAACACCTGAGGTTCCCGGACGATCGCTCGTCCAAGCGCAACCCGTTGCCGTTCACCGCCCGAGAGTTCCTTCGGCTTGCGATCGAGCAGATGTTGAATACCAAGAATATTCGCCGCCTCTCGTACCCGGCCCTCGATCTTTTCTCGAGGTAATTTCCTCAAGCGCAACCCGAACGACATGTTCCCAAAAACGTTCATATGGGGAAAGAGCGCGTAGTTCTGAAACACCATCGCGACGTCGCGCTCTCGCGGTATCATCCCGACGACATTTTTTCCGCTGATTTTGATTTCTCCTGCTGTCACGGTCTCGAGGCCTGCGATCATCCGCATGGTCGTCGTCTTACCACAACCGGATGGACCGACTAGCACGACGAACTCGCCCTCGATCGTGGTGAGGTTAAATTCTTCTACGGCCAATACATCGCCGTATTTCTTCATTACTTTGGTTAGCTCAACAATGGCCATCTTCAGTGAAAGGTGATTGGTGATTGGTGATTAGTGATTGGTGATGGGTGGAGGCGGCGTTGGGAGCGTGACAATCAGCACAGTCCTCTTACCGCGGTTTGTTTGCGTAGCGGGCTTGATCTCCGTCATCGAGAAGTGACTACGGGCTCGAGCTTCAGCATTCATCGCCCCGGTCGCTCGTCTTGACCGATAAACCTGGGCGGTCAGCGCAAATCGCTCCTCGCGAAGAAAGGCGTTAGTCATTTGGAAAACCACCCTCTCAAATCGCAAAATGACCTAATCGCGCTCATAAACCAGTCACCAATCACCTCTCACCAATCACCTCTCGCGGCTACCCCTTAACGGCTCCAAACGACAAACCCCGGGCAAGGTATCGTTGAACAAAGAACGACATAATCACCGGGGGAGCGATCGCGAGGATCGTATTGACGGCGGCATAATTAAAGTCGACTCCCCGCGTACTACGGGAGGCCAGAATAAAGGCGGGCATAGTGGCAGCGTGTTGCGAAGTGACGGCGGATGCGAATAATGCCTCGTTCCAGCAAAATGCGAAAACGATAAACGCGGTGACGATCAGTCCGTCAAGAGAGAGTGGCAGAGCGATCATCCAAAAGATTTGCCAAAGAGATGCCCCCTCGATCCGGGCTGCTTCTTCTACTTCTTTGCTAACATCGCGGAAGATATCCCGCATAATCACTACACAAAAGGCCAGATTAAACGTGGAGTAGAGCAGGATCAGACCAATCCAGGTATCGATTAGACCTAGTTGAGCCAACAGAATGTAGAACGGAGTTAATACGACGACCGGCGGTAAGACACGCTGAGACAAGAACCAAAGGGTGATATCCCGGCTTTTCATTTTGAACTCGAACCGCGCCAGGCTATAAGCCGCAGGAGTCCCAATCAGCAATACCAGCAAGGTTGTACCAACCCCGACTAAAGCGCTGCTAAATAAACAATTTAAGGCCTGTGGATCACCCAGAACCTCCGTCCAAGTGTCCAGGGTCGGGGTGAACTGTAGAAACGGGATAACAGCTCCGGGTTTGAAAATTTCGGCCTGAGTTTTGAATGAGTTATCAATGGCCCAGAAGAAGGGAAGCACTACCCAGACCGTCGCCAAACAAGCGATCACCACGATGATGGCCTTCGAGCCTCGCTTTGAGTTGGTCCAAAGTAGATTTTCCATGGCCCGTTACTCCCCGGTGAGAAGTGAGAAGTGCGAGGTGAGAAGTGATTGGTGGCGGCCGGCGTCGCGAAGCCCGCAACGCCAAGTCAAGTATCGTCGGTCGTTAACGCTTCTTTGTTTCATATTTGTGTCTCTCGAAAGAGCTCCGCCACCGCCGGTTGTCCGGGCCAACCAACCCTCAAGTAACAGACCGATTTCGCAACGCCGACGATACCAATCACTTCTCACTTCTCACCTCTCACTTCTCACTTCTCACGACTACTCGATGCGTTTGCGCATTTGCTTAAAGAAATAGGTAATCACGACCGAGACCAGGATCAGATAGAGGATACCCATGGCTGATCCGCGACCGAAATCGGTGAACTGAATGGTAGTAAGGTCCGCCATGATACTAAAGAGCTGGGTGCTAGTACCCGGGCCGCCGCTCGTCAGCGCGTAAGGCAAACCGAAAGCTTTCATCCCTTCGATTACCCGGGATAGGATGGCGATGGTTAATACCGGCCAGGCCAACGGCACCGCCACATGCCAAAAAACTTCCCAATGGCTTTTCGCTTCCAAAAGGGCCGCGTCATACATGTCGGTGGGGATCGCCGACAGGGTGGCCAACGACATTAAAAAAACAAACGGCGTCCAAATCCAGATATCCAAAATCATGGCAGCCGCTAACCCACCGGCAGCGGTGGACAGCCAGGGAATGTGAATACCGAGTGCAGCTAGCGCGCCGCTCACCAAGCCGCCTTGGTCCGTAAACAGCGTAACCCCTAAATAACCGATGGCCACTTCCATGGTAAATAGTGGGGCGGTCAATACCGGCCGGAAAAAGCTCTTTCCAGGCAGTCCTATGGTGATGATCCACGCCAGGAGAAACCCCGCGCAAACCTCGATTGGGACGGTAATCCCGACAAACAGAACGGTAATGAAGATGGCGTACCAAAATCCGCTGTCGGTTAGCAGCCGGGCATAGTTGTCGAAGCCGACATAAGCGGTAATTCCTTCGCCTAGCACATAGTTGGCAAAGCTGTAACGGATCGCAGCCAATACCGGTAAAAAAGTCAACGCGATGACCCAAATCACCGCGGGAGCCAGCAAGGCGTACTTGAATGCTCGTTCCGCCTTGCTTTGAACTGAATCAGCCGGCATCGCTTAAAGAAATGCGCCTGCATTTTTTAAGCGATGCAGGCTTTGGCGGCAGGATATTCCGGCTACGCCGTATCATCCTGCCGCTTAGTTGAAGAGGTGAACACATTCCTTTTTTCCCTACTTTTGCCTTCAAATAGGCGCAGAAGCGCCTATTCAAAGGCCACAGCTTGCGAATGGTGTGCGCTGCATGCGCAGCGGACCGATTTGCAGGCTTAGGCAAACGAAGCTTGATAGAGTTTCTTCTGCTTATCTCGCCCGTATCGGTCCGTAATCCGCTCCCAGGCCTTTGCGCAATCGTCTAGAGCCGTCTTCGCTTCGGTCTGTCCCGCGAGGACAGCCGAAACGCGGACATCCAGCTCGTGCCAATATTCAGCGGCTCCCGGGATACGTAGATAAGACTCCTGCACCGGTAGGGTGAGGTTCTGATAATAGGCATCCAGGTACCGTTTGGCGTCATCAGCGTCCCAACCTTGCTCGACCCATTCCTGCACGTTGCCGCTTCCGACAGGCGGGAAGTATTCAAACTTCATCCCCGGCTGGACTCCGGTAAATCCGTGAGTGCAATTGTAGAGCGCATTCGGCTTGTTCGCCATGAACGCCAGGAAATCGTAAGTGGCTTCCTTCTTTTTGGAAAAGCGCGAGATGACACAATGCCAGGTTCCGCCATTGACGTTTCCGACTGTGTTCAAATCGAATTTGTCCCATTGTCCTTTGATCGGATCGTAAGCTTCAGGCGTCCCGGGGGTGATGGCAGCGCCTATTTTGCCTTTCAGGTTCGATTGCTTTGGATCCTGCGCAAAAGTTGGAAGGTCGCCCCAGGTCGGTTCCATCACGGCCTGTCCGGACAGGAACAGGTTCCAACCTTGGCCAAGGGTCCAGCTGATCGCTTCCTTCGGTCCGCAAGGGAGAAATTTAGCGTAATCTTCCAACGCCCGCAGATGGCCTTCCGAGTTGATCAGAGGCTTCATGGTGTCGGGGTTAAACCAGAAGTACTTGTTGTTCGGAGAACAGACGTAGGCCGCGGCCAAGGTCAGGAAGTGGAAGAATCCTTGCTCATTGACTTTGGCGTGCAAGGAAATACCCCAGTCCTCTTTGCCGTCACCGTTCCAATCCCAACCCGTATAGAAGGTCGCAACGTCGTGCATCTCCTTCATGCTCTTCGGCGGATTCGGGAAATCGTAGCCCATCTTATCTTTGAACTTCTGCTGATTCTCCGGCTTATCGAAGATGTCCTTTCGATAGTAAAGGATCTGGCAGTCGCCATCGAAAAGGACACCGTAGATTTTGTCCTCCCAGGTATAGAGCGTTTTCATCGCCGGGATCCAATCGTCCGGCGTCCAATAAGGATATTTTGGATCCTTCAGGAATGGTTCCAGCGGGATGATGTACGGCTCTTTCGGCACAAAGAAATCGCCGTAGAACCAGGCGCCAGTCATGTACGTGTCGTACCGATGAGTCGTTTGTAGATCGGAAAAGATCTGTTGATGCAAGGTGTCGATCGGGACTTCGGCGACGTTAACCTTACCACCGGTTTCCTCTTCCCATTTCGGCACCCAATACTTAAGCCCGTCGCCGACGGTGGCTTTCAACACCAACACGTTAATCGTGGTCCCTTTGTATGGCTTTTTCTTGAGGTACTCGATTCGCTCCTTCGTAATCGGTGATTCGTTCGGCGCGTCCGGCGCTGAGTCAACCAGGTTGTCGCCGGCGGCAAACGCCTGCGGCAAAATCCGGCTCAACAACGCTGCCGAAATGCCCAGCCTGGCTGCCTGATGAATAAAATGACGCCGGGATATCCTGCCTGCGATAAATGCGGCAGTCAGTTCTTTGAAATGCTCTTGGGAGCGATCCTGTGACATAGACTAGGTGACGGTTATTTGCGGTTTTTCCCAAGAAATCTCGGCTCGGTCGGGCGGACTGGCACAAACGCTAGCGCTTGAGGGACTAACGACGGATTGTCTATCACGCCGCCAAAACGAAACTCGGGGGATTTCCAAACGGGGGGTTGCGATAAGCAAAATAGGGAATCACTGCAGCGACGTCAAGCGCCTGCACAAATGTTCAGGATGAGTGGGGTTGGTTCAGGGGCGAGCGAGGACGCCGAGATGATGGAAAACGATATGGCGTGGCACGAATAGGACTTATGGGACCTATAGGAATTATACCAGCGGCGCAGCGCGAAACCGGTCGTAAATCGGGGCTAATTCAAGATCGGCGGCGCCTTACGGAAGGACCCATAAGTCCTGTAGGTCGTATAAGTCCCATTCGATCGCAGCACCCGTGGGCGCTTTGACTCCCAGTATCCCGCTTCGCCCACCGACTCCCTAACGCCCTGATTTTCCGCCCTTCCCGTTTGCGTTGCTGCGGAACCGGCTATCTTCTGACTCCTGACGTCGCCAAAACCCACCCATGAAAACTGTTACCTCCCTGCAAACTGTCGATTTAAACCTCCGGTCACTCGTGGATGCCGCGCTGGAGGAAAGCGGTGGGTTACTCCGGTTGGCGCCGTGCTGGGTGCCGAGGTCGTTCCTGCAACCGGGCCGGCGACTGAAACTCCATCCGGACGATATTTACGCTTATGGATTGGATCGGGGAGGTATCGACGAACGTTGGTTCGGTTCCACTACCCCGGCCGCGAACGAAAATCGTACTCCTGACGAAGGTCTGAGCTACTGCGTACTCCGAGACAAACGTTTTACTTTGACTGACGCGATCCAGGAATGCGGAGCCCAAATCATCGGCGACCAAATCTGGGAGAAGTACGGCCGCTGGCCGGTCTATTCGAAATTTTTCGACAATATGGGACCGATCCCGCACCACATGCATCAATCGGCCGAGTTCGCCCGCCTCGTCGGCCAAGAAGGAAAACCCGAGAGCTATTATTTTCCGCCGCAACTAAACCAAGTGGGCAACAACTTCCCTTACACCTTCATGGGGCTGGAACCCGGCACGACAAAGGACCAAGTGAAAGAGTGCCTGGAGAACTGGAATCTCGGCGACAACGGCATCCTAGATTTATCAAAAGCCTACCGGCTGAAACCTGGCTCGGGCTGGCTCATCGGACCTGGGCTATTACATGCTCCAGGCTCCCTGGTTACTTATGAACCACAATGGGGCTCCGACGTATTTGCGATGTTTCAATCGCTGGTAGAAGGGCGTGAAATTCCCCGCTCACTACTCGTGAAAAATATTCCACCGGAGAAACATTTCGATCTCGATTTCATCGTCAGCGAACTCGACTGGGAAGCGAACGTCGATCCTTATTTCAAAGAGAACCATTATTTAGAGCCGAGATCCGTCGCTGAAACCCAAAAGGAGGGCTATGTAGATCGATGGGTCGTTTACGGAGAGATCGGCGGAGAACAACTTTTTTCTGCAAAAGAACTGACGGTTGACCCCGGAGTGAAATGCGCGATCCGCGATAATGGAGCGTACGGTCTGACCGTGATACAAGGCCGGGGCAAGATGAACAAGCTGACTCTGGACGCCCCAAACATGATTCGTTTCGTCGAACTGACTGATGACGAGGTATTCTGCACTGCGTCGGCCGCCCGAGCCGGAGTTACCTTCGAAAATACCAGCGATGTCGAAGAGCTCGTTGTCCTCCGCTATTTCGGCCCGGGCGTGAATCCGGAAGCGCCGCATGTCGGGCGCGGGTAGAGTGATTGGTGATTAGTGAGAGGTGATTGGTAGACCTCCGTCCAGGGCTCCCGATTTACCCCTCGCCTCCTGGCTCCTGACTCCTTCCCCACCCTCATTCCCACAATCGTTCGGCCAAATCCAGCGCCGCCATATACGTCAGGTGTTCGCCGCCTCGCATCAATTCTTCGTTGACGAGATCCGCCACAGTGGTGCCGCCAGCGGGCAGAAGCTGTTTCACTCCTTGATAATCCGACCAACTACACTCCAGAAACTTCCCGGACCAACTAAGATCGAATGCGCTGTCCGGAAATACGAAATGGGCCTGACTGATCCATTCCCCGGGGACGGCTTGTAGGACCACTCGGACCGGGTTCCCAGACCCCGGATGAGTAAACTTGAACTCCGAATCCAGGTGTTCGACGAGTTGCCAACCGAGTTGCCGTGCTAACCAAGCGAGCAACAAAACGGCGGTGGTTTGATACTCCGGATGGAACACGATGGTTAGTTGCTGGATTGCTTGTAACTTCTCTGCCGCCCATGGCTGGTCGAACATTTGGGCCATGGCCAAACGCAGGTAGATCAACCGGCGCCAATTAAGATCACAGAGGACACAGCGAGAACGGGCGCTGGCAACCGATTCGCGCAGAATCTGAATCTGTCGAGCCGGATCACGCCAGGAACAGCTATCAAATAAGAAACGGTCGACCCATCTCCAGAGCTGGACATCCAGGTTGCTGGTAAACGGGCCTTGCCACCAAAGACAAAGCGGAAGATCCGAATCCAGGTGGCTAAACAATACGTTACGCATTGTTTCCGGACCGGCACCCTCCAGAAGAAAAGCAATCTGTTCACTGCAAACTTCTCTGGCGCCGCCGCCGGTAAGATGACAATGGACGCTGATCCAAGCTTGAATCCTTCGTTTTTGAGCAACTGGATTTGCTGCCAGCAGAATGACCCGGCAAGCGTGTTCCCGCGTAATCTCCGCCATCAAATTGGTGTTGTAAGTCAGCGCATCGGAAGCTTCGCTATAGACCGCAAAGTTCACTAGCGACGCTTTCTGGAGTTGATCCCCCTCCTTTTCCCAGAGCTGGGTCAGACTTCGATTAATCTTGCCGATCTCTATGGGCATTCCTCGTGAGATAGCTCTTGCAGTGGTGGCGCCGGACATAAACTAAGAGCAGTGATTAGTGATTAGTGATTAGTGATTAGTGATTGGTGGAAGGCATAGTTGGCACGCTAAGTCCGTCGGATTGGGGGTCAAATGGTCTTGTGCTACCGATCGTCAATCATGGTCCTAATCCCTTTCTCTCTCTATATCAATGAGCGCATCATCCCAACCGCTTTGTTCTTCCATCACAATACCGCGATAGTCGGTATCTGAGTCATACTTACAAAAATCGGAGGCTCGATCGATCATTCGGCCGAGCATCCCGCCGATCGAACGCCAGCCCTGGCGAGCTGATAAACCCTCAAATCGCGAAATGACCTCGCAGCGCTCATAAACCAATCACCAATCACTAATCACTAATCACCAGTCACTTTCACAACCGCCGCCACCCTCTCCCATCCTGCTCCATCAAGGCATCCGCCTCCGCAGGTCCCCAACTACCGGCTGGGTAAAAGGCCAAGTTCTTTTCGGTACCATGGTCGCGCCAAGCGGCTTCGATCTTATCGATAAAACGCCAGGCTTCTTCTACCTCGTCCCGGCGGGCGAAGAGCGTGGCATCACCTGACATCGCATCGAGCAAGAGCCGCTCGTAAGCTTCCGGACTGGCTTTGCCAAAGGAGGTTCCATACCGAAAATCCATTTTCACCGGCTGGATACGAACGCTAGCGCCCGGAACCTTCGATTGGATCCGTAACGATACGCCCTCGTCCGGTTGAATCCGAATCACGAGGACGTTTTGTGAACCATCGCGAATACTAGAGTGATCGCGGTTAAACAAAACCCCTGGAGCGTTCTTGAAATGAATGCCAATCTCGGTTCCGCTCTTGGGCAGGCGTTTGCCGACTCGCACATAAAAGGGCACATCGGCCCAGCGCCAATTATCGATTAAGATTTTCAGCCCGGCGTAAGTCTCCGTCATCGAAGCAGGATTAACATTCTTTTCCTGCCGATACCCGACGACGGTGCCACCATCGATTGAGCCATCGACATATTGGCCCCGGACGACATTCCGAAAAACATCTTCGCCGCGAACTCGCCGCAGCGAACGCAACACTTTAACTTTCTCATCTCGGATTGAGTCCGCACTCAGGTCCGTCGGCGGCTCCATCGCAATCAAGCAAAGCAGCTGCAACAAATGGTTCTGAACCATATCCCGCAACGCTCCCGCGCCCTCATAATAGCCAGCCCGATTTTCGACTCCGAGCTTCTCGCTAGCGGTGATCTGAACATGATCGATGTACCGGTGATTCCAGAGGTGCTCAAAAAGTGCATTGGCGAAACGGAGCACCATGATGTTCTGAGCAGTCTCTTTACCGAGGTAATGGTCGATACGGAAAGTGTCTTCCTCTTTGAACCCATGGTTGACCACGGTATTGAGCCGTTGCGCAGTCTCGAGGTCGACTCCGAACGGTTTTTCTACGATGATGCGAGCCCACGCTCCATCAGCGGTCCGGTTCAAGCCGGTCGCAGTCAAATGGGCTAAGATAGGCTCAAATTGATCCGGACCTGCTGACAAGTAATAGATCCGGTTACCTCGTGTACCGCGTTCACGGTCGATTTCAGCGAGACGTTCACCTAGCCGGCGATAACCTTCTTCATCGGAAAACTCACTCCGATGATAAAAGATCGAGCTCGCAAAATTCTTCCAAAGCGCGTCATCGATCGGCTGGCGTGAGTACTTCCTGGCAGCGTCATAAAGTTCCTGCCGAAACACGTCATCCGTTTTATCGCGGCGCGCGAACCCGACCACGGTCAGCCCGGGAGGCAGATCGCCGTCCGCTGCTAAATTGTACAAAGCCGGAACCAACTTCCGATGCGTCAGGTCGCCGGTCGCACCAAAAATAACGATTGCACATGTGCCTGGTGCCGCCCGCGACACAAGCCCCTCTCTCAACGGATTTTCACTCAATGTATCAGTCATATTACCGCCCCGATTTTTCAGCGATAGAATACCTATCGGTGGCTTGCCGGAGGAGTTCAAGGACTCGCCTTAGGCTCGTCCCGAATAGCCAATAGCCAATAGCCGATAGCCACTACGGGGCACCGCTCGAATCGTATTCGAGCGCTCGACTCGGTTCAATATTGGCTATTGGCTATCCACTAATGAGCTTAAGACGAATTAGTGCGCGATGACATGTCGTCGTCCGTGGACTCCTCTTGAACTCCTGAAATTCTGCACTCCGGAACTCCTCGCGCGTCCGGTGACACAGAAAGCTCGAGAAACGTTTAAAAAATTTTCACATTTTCACTCGACAGACTGTCGCAGGTTCCGGTAGTCGTAGAGTGCCCTTCAACCATATCCCCCTGAAAGACGAGGAGTAAACAAAATCAAAACGATGTGTCTTCCGGTTAGTTTCCCCAGACTCCCGGGTCTAAGACCGATGTTGGCAGCGGGCCTTACGCTGCTGGCTTCTGGCGGGCTTTTCGCCCAGAGTTCAGACCAAGGTGGTCAAAGTTCGAACGACGTTTCTGCATTGAAGACCCAAATGCAGAAGATGCAGAAGGATTACGAAGATCGTATTTCTGCGATGGAAGCCGAGATGAAAAGTTTGGAATCCAAAGCTGACTCCGGCTCAATCCTGAATACCCGCGTCCTGACGGATGCCGACGGCAAGGAAGTCGCTGCGCCAACGCTTGATGAGTCGTTCTTAAAATCGTTGACCCGTAACTTCACCTTTTCGACGTACATCCGTGCCGGCTTTATGTTCAACGGTAACGGGGGCGGCGGTAACTTCAGCTTCGATATACCAAACGCACCCGGCGGTCGTGAGCGTCTCGGTAACGAAAACGACACCTACATGGAGTTGACCTGGATGCAGGCCCACATGTTGGGTGATAGCCCGGATGTAATGGACGTCTCCATGACGTTCACTCCGGCGATCGTTTATCAGCAGAGCCGCAACACCTTCACGGTGAACAGTGCCCAAGGAGTTGAGTCCGGGGGGCAAGACTTTAAATTCGTTCTACGCCAGGCCTTCCTGGAGATGAAGAACGTGTTTAAAGGTGCGCCTGAGATCACTTTCTGGGGTGGTGAACGGTTCTACGATCGTTTCAACACGGACCCAGACGATTACTTCTGGTTGGATACCTCCGGTTACGGCGCTGGCGTCTATAATATCGACGTTGGTGTCGGTAAACTCGCCTTCGCCTGGCTTGGCGGCCTGAACGATAGTTTCCTCTCACCGAATATTGGCACCTTCTTCAAACACACGTTTGACCTCCGGTTGAAGAACATCTCGCTTGGCCCGATTCCTGGCAATTTGGCGCTGGTCTTAATCAGTAACGTCGAAAAGGGTGGAACCTTTAACCAGACGTACAATACTACGGGTAGCATAGTACCGATTACAGACGGTGACGGCGAGCCAATCGACGTCCGCACGAAATCCTCCTGGGGTATTGGCGGCGGTGCAATCTATAATGTCCAGTTCGGACCCGGCGGCGGAAACAATTCGTTCACAGCCTATGCCCTATTCGGCAGAGGCGCGACGAACTTCGGTGCTGGCGACGACTTTGGCTCGATCAATGCGGCTGCGAGCCTAGCTAACTTCCGCGCCGAATCTCATGACACCGCCACGGCAGTCGACGATTCTACCCGCGGCAATACTGTTACCACCGACGCGATTAATCATTCGTTTGTGTATAGGGCAGGATTCCAAGCCTATGTTGCTCTACCGTGGTACCATGCTGAGCCGGCCCCGGCTCCTGGCATGTCGAAGGACGGAAAAGCAGTTGCGGCCCCTGGGCCAGCTCCTGCACCCGGCCTGCCATGGTTCTCTGTTGGTCTTTGGGCCAACTGGAACGAAAGCTATAACGGCTCAGCGGTAGGCGGAAGCACCGGACCCGGCATTGGTAATACCGGGAACGTGGTATCCCCGAATACGCCGATTGTGTCGAAAATTGCTTCAGGTCGCGTCCACTGGGTTGACTTTGGTACGCGTCCAGCCTTCTGGATTACCGACAATATTGCCCTCCAAGGGTCATTTGCCGGCGTTTACGAGAGCAACAACCTTAACGGCGCTTCTGGTTTTCCCGGCTTTGGCAAGTCCGGTTGGTTAGGCGTCTTTGACGTTGGCCCCGTGATCAAGCCGAAAGGCGGTTATTATACCAGGCCTGAGCTCCGGTTCTTTGCCACTTACTCCATCTGGTCTAACTCCCTTAAAGGGCTGACGACACCGGCTGGTGAAAATGGCGGCGGAGACTACATGGCGCCATACAACGGCAACACCAATCACGGGTGGCTCTTCGGCACCCAGATTGAATGGTACTTCTAGGCCGCTGTTTATTGGCTAACTAGAAAACTCGTTGATCTCCCCGCCTGGAAACAGGCGGGGAGTTTTTTTTGTAGCGCGAAGGTAACGCACGTCCCGGGATTTCGGAATTCAACCGCGAATGGATCCGCCGTCGCTGAATTTGGTTTCTCTTTCTTCGCGTCTATTGGTGGTTGGATTCGAAATCCCGCGACGTGCAGTATCGGACGAGCCGACACTACAGGCCCTGGTGCGGTCCGTCGTACCCCTCACCCGTCACTGTTCCCGTCTTCATCGACTCAGGGATTTGGGGAGTGGCAGCCGGTTGCGCACTGGATTCGGAGGAAATTGCACCCACGTTGTCATCTCCAAAGGAGCAACTCGAAATCAGAAGAACCGCACTGAGTAACGCCAGGATTGGCAGCCAAAGCTTACGAAAGGTCACAAACCCAATCATTGGCGTGGAGCGGGCTCGCTTGCAAGAACGAGTTTGTAATCGGCCAAATGGCAAGATTAGCGGCTCCAACCCGGAGTCTAGTTGCGACGGGAATCAGGCCAACAACTTTTTCATCGGCTGATGAAAAAATACGGCTAGACTCCTGCTACTGCTTAGGTCGATATCGATATCGACTTCAGTTTCCCCAAACCGCCTTAAGTGAATCTGCCTTCAACCCTATCCCTCCGGAATATTCTGGTGGCGCTGGTGGCATTAGCCGCGCTTTACCTTTGTTTCGTCACGTATCAGTCCGGCGGCGATTTAGTCGCCCTCGCCCTGCTGCTGATCACGTGCCTGGGCTTTTTCGTGTATTTGAATCCTCGGGCCGAGAGTTATCGCTATCTCTTTCCCGGTCTCCTCGCCTTCGCTTTGTTCGTCATCTTCCCGATCTTTTTGGTGGTCTACATCAGCTTCACCAAATATAGCGCCAGCCATCTGCTGAGCATGTCAGATGTCCTTCTCCGGTTTCGAGCTGAGGTCACCGTGTCCGGTTCGCAGACTTTTAGTTTCTGGCTCCATCGGCAGCCGGATGGCAAATTTATCCTCGAATTAAAAGACGAAAAAGCGCCAGAAAACCGGTACGCTTCTGAACCGATCGAGCTGATAGCTGGGCAAAACGGTAGATTTTCCGAAGGCCAATTTCGCTTGGCTCAGATTCCGGCCAACGAGTCGATCCCGGGCGAAACTCTGGATCCGGCCGCTGTCGCCCGTGAGCGGCTTTATCAGCCGTTGCGCAACGTTTCTTTTGAGCTGCCGGGTGATTTGCTGGTCGGCAAGGCAGATCTCGAGCATTTCGTGGTTGAGAAGCGCGTCTGGAAAACCAATCCGGACGGCTCGCTGACCAATCAGGTGGATGGCTCCGTGATCAGACCGGACTTTCACCAGGGCCGTTTCTTAGACGAAAAAGGAGAGCAGATCGGGCCTGGGTTCCGCGCTTTTGTAGGACTCGATAACTACATTCAAATCATCACCGATCCACGCATCCAAGCCCCTTTCTTACGGATTTTTCTGTGGACGCTGGGTTTCTCCATTTGCTCCGTGTTTGGAACGTTCACGGCCGGTATTCTCTTGGCCGTGATTTTGGAATGGCGAGAGCTCAAATTCCGGAAGCTCTATCGAATATTGCTAATCCTTCCCTATGCCGTGCCCGGGATCCTATCCATCTTGATCCTGAAAGGGCTTTTTAATCAGGAATTCGGTGCTGTGAACCACCTGCTTAAGATGGTTCTTGGCTTTGCACCCGCGTGGGAAACCGATCCATGGGCGGCTCGAGCCATGATCCTGTTGGTCAACGTTTGGCTGGGATACCCCTACATGATGCTGATCTGCACTGGAATGTTGCAATCGATTCCTTCGACGATCTATGAGTCCGCCGCGATCGAGGGCAGCAATCCGGTACTCAACTTTTTTTACCTGACTCTTCCGTTAGTGTTGCCGCCGCTCTTCCCGGTGTTGGTCGCTAGTTTCGCTTTTAGCTTCAATAATTTTGCCTTGATCTACCTTTTGACGGCGGGCGCACCCAGAATGCCCGGCGGCGGGATCGCCGGCGAAACTGACATCCTGGTTACCTACACCTATAATCTCGCGTTCCGAGATTCCGGCGCCAATTACGGGGTAGCCAGCGCCATTGCTACCCTCTTGTTTTTCATTGTCGGAACCCTCTCATGGATAAACCTGCGATTTACCCTGAAACGCTATGCCACGGGAAGATAGGCCGGCGAACGGGCGCAGCCGTAGCTCTCCTTACTGATTACTGAAACACTGATTACTGATTACTTCCGAACTACCCCCCAACGGCCTCGCAACCGAGCCGTCCTCCACCCATGCGTTCCCAGCGGTTACTCAAACTGATCATCGCTCATACGGTTCTGATCGTTGTATGCGCGCTGATTCTTATTCCGTTTGCGATGGTTGTAATCGCTTCATTCCGGAAGGGAAATTTCCCTCCGAGCACGCTCTGGCTAAACCCGGACCAATGGACTTTCGATCACTGGAGGTATGTCCTCGGAATTCCGTACCGAGAGATTCTGAATGCCACGACGGGAGAGACCAAGCTAGTTAACCCAACTGTACCACCACTCCACTGGTTCCTGAACTCCATTTTGGTCGCATCCATTGCTTCATTCGGCATCATTCTCCTTTCGGGAACGTCCGCCTATGCCTTTGCTCGGCTTAAATTCAGGTTCCGTGGCCAGATCCTGACTGGTCTACTGGTGCTGCAAATGTTTCCCCAGATATTGACCCTCACGGCGTATTATCGCATCCTGAACAACATTGGTGAGCATATCCCCTGGCTCGGGCTGAACACATACGCAGGACTGATTCTTATTTATCTGAGCGGCATCTCCATCAACATCTGGATGATCAAAGGTTACTTCGACACGATCTCCCCCAGTATGGAGGACTCTGCCCGCATCGACGGAGCTTCCCGATTTCAGGCCTTCACCAAGATTTTGCTGCCAATGAGCGCCCCCATATTCGCGGTCGTGTTCATTCTTTCCTTTATTAGTATGATCTCTGAATACCCGACTGCGTCGGTCGTACTTCAGGAAAGCGCCAATCGGACCCTAGCGGTCGGCGCCTACTCGCTGCTGGATGAGCATGAAAAACTTTGGGGTCATTTTTCTGCGCTTGCAGTCTTGAGTGGCGTACCGATCACAATAATGTTCTTATTATGCCAACGTTTCATCATCGGAGGGCTAACCTCTGGCGGTGCTAAAGAATAACTCAAACCCCCGAACAGATATGAACGACGGAGCCGTACACATCACAGACCTGGTAAAAACCTATACCGACGATCGTGGTCGGCCAACATTTACAGCGGTAAAAAAGATCAATCTCGAAATCAACAACGGCGAATTCATGGTCCTGGTGGGTCCGTCCGGTTGCGGAAAGACGACCACATTGCGCATGGTGGCCGGGCTTGAGAAGATCACAAGCGGGACAATCGCCATTGGAGAGCGGGTCGTAAACGATCTGGAACCAAAGGATCGCGGGATCGCCATGGTTTTCCAGAACTATGCTCTCTATCCGCACATGTCGATTTTCAATAACATGGCGTTCGGGCTGCAGCTCGCTAAGAAAAAGAAAGATTTCATCCAGGAGACGGTTTCAAGAACGTCAAAGGCATTGGGCTTGGACCAAATGCTGGAACGCAAACCGCAGGCCCTCTCCGGCGGTCAGCGGCAACGCGTAGCGCTTGGTCGAGCCATTGTCCGCAACCCGCAGGTGTTTCTTTTCGACGAACCGTTATCGAACCTGGACGCCAAAATGCGCGTGCAGATGCGGTCAGAAATTTCCCGGCTGCATGCACAACTTGGTAACACCATGGTCTACGTCACCCACGATCAGGTCGAAGCCATGACCATGGGAGACCGGATTTGCGTCATGAAAGATGGCTTAATCATGCAGGTCGCTGATCCGCTAACCCTTTACCGGCAGCCCGAGAACCTCTTTGTCGCCGGTTTTATCGGCAGCCCGCCAATGAACTTGTTAAAAGGAAGGGTCGAAAAGGGAGACGGCGGTCTGACCTTTAAAGAAACGGCCGAAGAAGGCGGTGTCAGTTTCCCGCTCAAGGGACCGGCGGAAGCATTGGCCGCCAAATACGTCGGCAAACCGATCGTCTTCGGGATCCGGCCCGAACATCTGACGGAAGAAAACAAGAACGGTTCGCATGTCCCGGTTACTTCTACGATCGACATTGCGGAACCGATGGGCGCGGAATCGCTAGTATACCTCAGAGCTGGTACCACCAACCTGATTGCTCGTATCCATGGTGAGACGCTGTTCCACATGGGGCAACCCATCACCGTGTACGTCAACCTGGAGAAAGTGTTGCTGTTCGATTCCGAGACCGAAAACGTGATTCGATAGCCAATCCAGTTATGCGCCAAATCCTCGAGACCGAACAGTACGTTCAAGTACCGCCAATGATGTTATCGGATCCGTTCTATCGGATTACTTATCTCATCAAAGAAGAAATTCGAAAGTACAAGTGGATCGAGGGAGAACAGGGGCGCCACCTTTCTTGGGAAAATGCCCGGAGAGAGTGGATGGATAAACACAGGCAGAAATACGAGGAATTCTTGATGGACACTCTCAAGTTTCCGGACTCCGGGGGAAGGTAGTCACTAGGAAGGGCGAGGCTCCCAATGGCCTAAGGGGTTTCGCAAGGCGATGCTTGGTCGCCTTGCCCGAAAAGATTAGCGGACGATACACGTGCCGAGCCGTGGCCCAGCGTGGGGTCACGGCTCGGCACGCTTGCAGTTGTTACGTGCGAAGTGGTTGATGAACGCCGGTTGCTCTGGGAAACATTTTAGGCTATTTCGGGAGCCTCGCCCTACCAGCCTCTCCCTGATCACCAACCACCATTCACCAATCACTAATCACTTTTCCCTAGGTCGTGGCTGATCCTCTCTTTAATTGGCTGACCTCCCGCGGCGCCGGGGTTCTTCTCCATCCCACTTCGTTACCCGGAAACACCGGGATCGGGACGCTCGGCTACTGGGCACGTCGATTCGTAGATTTTGTTGCCGATGTCGGTATGAAATACTGGCAGGTATGCCCTTTAGGGCCGACCGGCTACGCCGACTCTCCCTATCAATGCTTTTCCGCATTCGCCGGCAACCCTTACCTGATCGACCTCGATGATCTGAAGAATGAAGGACTGCTGCAGGAGGCAGATCTCGAATCGCTCAGACCGTTGCCGGTCGACTACGTTGACTATGGGGCCCAATGGAATCTTCGTTGGCTGATTCTACAGAAAGCGTTCGCAACCTTTTTAGAAGCGGCGTCACCATCCGCGCGGGATGATTTTCAGCGATTCCGCGAACTTAACGCGGATTGGTTAGAATCGTACTCGCTCTTCATGTCCATTAAGGGACGATTCGACCATCGATCCTGGTTGGAATGGCCCAAACCCTACCGAAAATATCGTACCCTCACCAAGCGCGCGGACCTCGGAACTACGGCTGAATCGGGTTTGGCGCATGCTTTTTACCAATTCAAATTTTTCCAGCAATGGACGGCGCTGAAAGCCTACGCGAACCAGCGCGGGATCTCGATCTTTGGCGATATCCCGATTTTCGTGGCCATGGACAGCGCCGATGTCTGGCGGCAACCCTCCTTATTTCAAATGGACACCGAACTAAAGCCAAGTGGTGTCGCCGGAGTTCCGCCTGATTATTTTGCGGCGGACGGACAACTCTGGGGCAACCCGCTCTATGCCTGGGAACGGCACGCGCGAGATGATTACGCTTGGTGGTGTGCCCGATTGCAGAAAGCATTCGAACTCTACGATGTGATCCGCATCGATCATTTCCGAGGTTTTGACGAATATTGCCGCATCCCTCCGGACGCGAAAAACGCCCGCGAATACTCTTGGGAACCCGGGCCCGGGTTCAAGCTGTTTGAGGCGGTTCGGCGTCGGTTCCCGGCAGCTAAGCTGGTGGCCGAGGATCTGGGTGTGATCACGGATTCTGTTCGCCGGTTGATGCAGAACGCCGGTTTACCGGGAATGAAAGTGCTCCAATTCGCTTTCGAAGGCGCTACCGAGTACTTGCCGCATAGCACGATTCCGTATTCGGTTCTTTATCCCGGAACCCACGACAATGATACCAGCTGGGGTTGGTTCAGGAAGCAGCCTGATCACGTCAAAAGCTTCTTCTCAGAATACCTCAGCACCGATGCCACAGATGTTCCGTGGGCGATGATTCACGCCGGTTATGCGTCTACCTCGCGCATTTTTATCGCGCCGCTCCAGGATTTCCTCGGCCTAGGAAGCGAGGGACGCATGAACATTCCAGGACAAGCGGTCGGCAATTGGCGATGGCGGTTTACCTCCGAACAGCTTGATCGGCTCTGGGGCGAACGCGGAGATCGGCTCCGCCAGCTCGCGCGGCTCTATCAGCGGTAGGGACGAGCTCCCGCTCGTCCGGTACGTGCCCAACGAATCATGGCGTGCCAGACCCAACGTCGGTAGGGCGAAAATCTCGGCGCGCCATAAGTCGTTTCTGCCCAAGAGTTGGCCGCGCCGGATTTGAGCCACGCCGTGCGGGTACCACCTCGCTGGCTCGATATGTCCTCTTTTCGACAACTCTCGACGCGACAACACGCTGGCACGGCTCAAATCCGGCGCGATTAACCCTGCAACGTGGCGGCTTCTCCCCGCGCCGAGATTTTCGCCCTACCGTTCCGGGTCGATGCAACGCCCCACCGGACGAGCGGGAGCTCGTCCCTACCGTCTACCCCGGCAACGGATACTTCGAAGTCAGCGCCTTCACCTTATGGCGCACTTTTTCTAAAACCGACTCGTCGCCGGCGGCGCTCAAAGCTTCATCCATGAGATCGGCGATCTCCATCATCTCTTCTTCCTTCATTCCGCGGGTCGTAACGGCTGGGGTGCCGACTCTGATACCGCCGCCTTTAACTACCGACTCGGTGTCGAATGGGATCGAATTTTTGTTCACGGTGATACCCGCTCGATCAAGAGTTTCTTGGGCCTGCCGGCCGTTCAGTCCTTTTGGCCGGAGATCAACTAGCATCAAATGATTGTCGGTCCCTCCCGAAACCAAGCGATAGCCTTTCATATGGATACTGGCTGCCAGAGCCTTGGCATTGATCGCAATCTGGACTTGGTACTCTTTGAATCCGGGCTGCAAAGCCTCGTGAAAACAAACCGCCTTCGCCGCGATCACATGCATCAACGGACCACCCTGCACTCCGGGAAAGATCAGGCTATCGATGGCTTTGGCATATTCCGGTTTGCACATGATAATCCCACCGCGTGGGCCCCGTAAGCTTTTGTGCGTGGTGGTGGTGACAAAATCCGCAATACCAACTGGCGTCGGATGCACGCCAGCGGCCACCAGCCCTGCGATATGGGCGATATCAACAAACAGATAGGCGCCGACTGAATCCGCAATTTGCCGCATCTTTTGGAAGTCGATGATTCTGGAATAAGCCGAAGCGCCGGCGGTGATCATCCTGGGCTTATGTTCTTCCGCTTGTCGGGCCAGCTGATCGTAGTCGATCCGTTCCGTCTCGCGGTCTACTCCATAGTGGACAACAGAATAAAAACGGCCGGAAAAGTTCGCCTTGTTACCGTGGGTCAGATGGCCGCCGTGCGACAGATCCATCGTTAAAATTCGATCACCAGGATTCAGCACGCTGAAGTAAACGGCCATGTTGGCCTGGCTGCCGCTGTGGGGCTGAACATTGACATGCTCAGCGCCAAAAAGCTGTTTAGCCCGATCAATGGCGAGTTGTTCAACCACATCGACGTTTTCACAACCACCATACCAACGTCGCCCTGGATAACCTTCTGCGTACTTGTTGGTTAACACAGATCCCTGGGCTTCCATCACCGCCCGGCTAGTGAAGTTTTCGGAGGCGATCAACTCGACGTTCTCAAACTGGCGAGTGCGTTCCGCTTCAATGGCTTGAAAGATCGCGGGATCAACTTCTTCTAGAGGACGGTTCTGCGGGCTTCGATTCATATTGGAAAATGGCGAGGAGCTGCCTTTATCGATGAACTGCAAGAGCCCCGGTAAACCTTGTTGAATAATCTCACGAGCGGTTCGGTAAGCTTCCAGGCCCATACCGATGGGATCAGCTACGTCCAGCGAAGTTGCTCCGGGCTCAAACTCGCGCAGCAAATAGACTTTCTCGGCGGCGCTCGGGAAAAGGTAAATAATCGAGTCCAAATGACTCCGCGTCATGGCGACAATCCAATCCGCCTCGTCAATCACCTTCTCACCGAGCGGCCGGCTGCGGTGCTGCGAAATATCGACCCCGAGCTCAGCTAGGACGTCAACCGCATGAGCACTCGGTGGCTGCCCCGGATAGGTGCTCACACCCGCGGACCGAACGCGTAAATCCGGCCGTTCCGCGATCATCGTCTCAAAAAGGCCTTCTGCCATCGGACTCCGACACACATTTCCGGTGCAAACAAACAGTATGGTCTTCTGACGGTTCAAGGTCCGCCAAACTGCCATGGTGGGGGGAGGAGTTCAAGGAGTACAAGGAGTTCAAGGAGTTCGAGGAGTTCGAGGAGTACAAGGAGTTCAAGAATTCGGCGGTTCTTAGGCGTTTTGATGAAACTCGACCTGCGCTCCTATAAGACTCCGCGGCCTACGGCCGCATCAGGATTGACTTCGCCGAACGCAGCTCCGCCTCCTTGAACTCCTTGAACTCCTAGTTTCGCCCATTTCGCCCGGCTTGTGCGCCCGCGATGCCGCATTCCCTCTTGTACCAGCCGTATGACCGCGATAGCATGCCGGGATTGAATGCGCCGACTGCCTACGACTATGTGCAAGGGCTCTATCGCTTGCTTGCAGTTCAATCCGGGTCAACCTCCACCGCAGAGTCAGCCGTGAAAGAAATCTTTCTCCAGGCATTCGAGAACTCCGGCAGACAGTTGGAACGGTTGGATTTCGACGGCCTCTTCCGTAGCGCTTACCTAAAGCGGGAAACCTACCCAAGGAAGACGAACCCGGAATTGAATGGATGGATGCGCAAGCTTCATCAATTGCCTGAACCCGAACGATTTTCGCTTACAATGTTTTGCCTCGAGATTATCCCGCCCGCTACTATCGCGGAGATCACCGGAACGACGTTAGAGACCCTCGCCGAAAGAGTTGAAACGGCGCGTAGAGACCTGAATTAACCACTTGTCGTCGCCATGTCCCAACGGTTGCTTCCTTTGGTTAGGCCAATCTATGAATCTGAAGGCGAGATCGCCGATGCCAAGAAAACGATCGGCGAGAATCCAGCTCTGGCAGCAAGATTAGAGCAACAAATCCGCTTCGACGACCAGATCGTGACCGAGCTCCAAGCGATCACGCTGACGGACGAACAAATCGAGCGGCTCGAAAACTTGCTGGCCGAAAGCCCGAATGACGGCACGCCGGCCGGGACTCTGGTCGGCCCCGAGACTATCGAGCACGCAGCCGTCAGTGTCCCTTCTCCGCCGGGTAGCCATCCAATTGTCGTACCTCCACCGGCGCCGGAACCGGTGCACGCGCCAGCTCCAATCGCAACGACACCGACGGCGGTTCCCGAACAGACCGCTCTGGGATTAGGCGATCTTAAGAAGGAAGCGGAGCCGAACGAGTCAAAATCGAAAGAAACGGAGACGGAGCAACCAGCGGCGGACGCCGAAGGGAAACAAGCTAAGGGGACAGAGACGGCTGCGAAGGAAGAAGAAGCGGAAAAAGAAGAAGAACCACCCCGAGCCCGAACGGTGACAATTCTCACCGCCGTTAGCGTCGGCATCATCGCCACTATCGCGCTGATCGCCTACCTCGTTTGGGATCAGATGAATAGCTTCAACGGCGCCGATCAGGTGGCTGAGCTATTAAATTCCGCCAACACGCTAAATGGTGACGAATTTGAGCAGGTCTCTACCACGACCGCGAATCTGAAAGATTGGTTCTTTCTAAAGAGCGATATGCGTTGGTTCGCGGTGCCAAGAGAATTCGCTGATACTGCTACGCTCGGCTGTCGGGTCTTTAAGTTCAAAGGGGCCGATATCGCTCAGATCCTGGCTAAAGGCGACCAGGAAGTCCTCATGTTTTTATTTCACCCGGCGGACCTAGCCGTCAGGATCCGGAAAGGGAAATGGACGATCATAGAAGGCGAAAACTGGGTCGGCGGTGTCACCGCGGTCGAAGACTGCTGTTTTATCGTCGCTTTCAAAGGCAAACACAGCGACATGCAAGCCTACCTCGACAAAAAGCTTAAGAAGTAAGCGGAGCCAGATAGCCGCAAAAGACCCGCCCGCAACGCTTCGCGTAGCGATGCGGGCGTGGGCGCAAAGAACGCAAAAGATTTAACCGCGAATGGATCCGCCGTCGCGGAGCAACTAGCGGAAAGCGACGCTCTGTCTGAAGCTATGGCGGACAGGACTTCGGCGAGCTCAGTCGAGTCGCTACGAATAAACGCGAAGACAGTTCAACCGCAGATGGACCAGCCGTCGTCCCGCACCCGCGGGACTATGGCGGGCAAGCACAGATTGACGCAGATAGCCAATCACATTGGCTGACGCCGGCTACCAGTAAGCCACCGGCGTTGGCCCGTATTCTTCTTAGTGCCTTTGTGTGAGATTCGTTTCGGCCTCTTTTTTGCGTTTTTTGCGCCCACGCCCGCATCGCTACGCGAAGCGTTGCGGGCGGGTCTTTCGCGGCTATCTCTTCAGTAGTGTGACCGCGCGTCCCGAGCTTCCCTGTTTTTTGTGGGTCTAGGGTGAACTGAGCTTTCCTTCTAACGGCCATCGTTGTATACTTTAGGCATGGTCGAAGTATTGGGTATCTTCGGCTTTTTTAGCTGGCTGATCCTCGTCTCGTACGAATGGCTCAGTAGCCTAGAAGTCTTCCCTGCGATCGTTTCCGGCACCGTTCTTATTCCGATCTGTGCCTTGCGAGATTATCGGAGGTTATCAAGACGTTATCATCTTCAAGGACTCGCCAGCCGGAGAGAGCCGGTGCCGCCGGAACGATTTTATTGGGTGATCAATCGACGCCGGCTGCAACTCGCCATGCTCTGGTCTGGAGCCGTTGCTATTGCCGGTTGGTCGAACGCCGGCTGGTTACCGGCCTCTTGGTCGTTGGATTCAGATTCCATCGTCGGATGGATGAACGCCGGTCTCGGCATTTTCGCCACCGGCCGCTTTCTGAGCAGTACGCTCCTCTTTATCAAGGCCGCTCAATGGTTCGATGCCATGCGCCCAAACGTTATCGGCCTTATCCGGATGTTGATGTACAAACTCTCCGATAACTACGAATTCCTCGGCCAACGGAAAGCCGATCCGGAACGCGAAAAAGTGTATTGAAGGGTCGGTAGGGCGAGGCTCCCGCAAAGCGTTATCGCTTGCTCGAAGGATGACCCGGCTTCCGACGCCGTTTCGCGGGCAACGCCAACAAACTGCCGAGCCGCCCCCTGACCTGCCATCGCCGTTGCATCTGCTCCGCGCCCATTCGCAGTTTCGCCCCCTCGCCCATTCGCAACTCCCTCGACAACCATCGCTTTCTCGCTATGTTCCTCCGCCTCACTACTGGAAGGGTGGCTGAGCGGTTGAAGGCACCTGACTCGAAATCAGGCGTACGGGAAACCGTACCGTGGGTTCAAATCCCACCCCTTCCGCCACAGTATCAAGGACTTACGAAACAAGGATTATCTGGACTAAAGTCTGCGCGAATTGGCTAGTCACATTAAAGTCACGCGAAACCTGCCCCGATCACAAGGCTTTCGCTCAAATTCGATCACATCGAATGAAAAGACCGCCCCTGAATGCCGCGCAGATCCACCAGATGATTGCGGATCTGCCGTCGAATCACATCCTAAAAACCAGTTCTCCTGATTATGTTGCCGGCTTCGTTAAGGCCGCCCTCGGAGTGTACGAGCCTAAAAAGCTTACCGAGATTCTAAAGAATAGCTTTTTCATCCCGGACGAAGGCCATTATTGGGAAGAGACCTACTATCAAAGGGCCTCAGAACTGAGCGTTGCCTGGCACTTAAAGCAGAAGGAAATGAACGACTCTGTTCGCAATTTCCTCATCGAGAAGAAAGTCAATCCCCCAAAAAACGTGGATGATTACTACGAAGTATGGGACAAAGGCTCTAATGCTGTCCTAGGATTCACAAAGGTCGCGCTCGAAATAAAGTGTCCATTCGAGGAGTCGCCCGCGCCGTTCCCGGGGCACATTACTTTAGACACTTTTGGACGGATCCCACAATATCAAGAGACTCTCAATAACTTGAAGGAGACTATTGAGTTAGGCCCGTCGGGCAACGTGATTCTTCAAGCCAAAAATCCAGACGATAGGATGAAGCAGTGTTTGGTTTTGGCGCACGAAAAGTTTTTGCCCTGTCCGGGCATCGACGATCTCAACGTCCTGTTTTTAGCGTCCGGAGATCGAGACCGACTCAACCGCTGGCATATGTGCCTATATGGCGGACAGGGGCTCTTCACTCAGGAATCGTTCGAGCCAACCGACTCCTTTTCGAGAGTAGACATAGTGGTTTTATCCAACCTCAAATACAGACACCAAAAAGTAAGGGATGCCTCAGCTTGGACGCTAGACGACGTTCTCCTCTTGCCAATTTTGAACCCACACGGTCGGAAAAATCTCCATACGACAACGATTGAAAAAGGCCTTAGCGCCTTCAATCATTATTACTCACAGTTTGCGTCCTTCCGTACCAGCAGCGGGTTAATCGTTAATGAGCATAGCGAAACTCAGGCCCAGATCGCGGAGGTGTCTAAGGTAAACCGTTTTGTCATGCAGTTCTTGACCGAGCCAGAAAGATCTCGATTCTTCCCGGTCTGAAGGTTATTTCCGTCCAGGCCGCTCTTCTGATTCCCCTTTCTTACCTGTTTCCTTTTCTGGAAGAGGCGGCATCTGAATGACCATTTCCACATCCTCTTTGATTGATTCCAAATCCGCACGGCTGAGAGCATCTCCAGTAAGTGTCTCCTTTGATAGTGCGGCTAGGGCAGCGTTGCCCTCTAGGAACTGGTCCCAAGCCTGATTTTGAATCTCTCGCCAGCGTTCAAGCTCAGAGGGATCGCTGAGTGCAGCGAACATAAAAAACGATCGAAATCTTAGGTAATCTTCCAGGAGTGGCCGGAGTGCTTTCTCCGAAACGATCCAGGCGGTTACTTTTGCCAACGGAGTCTTATTTTTTAAAGATTGTAGGTTGTTTCGTTCTCTGGCGGACCAGGGTTCGCCTGAAAGAGTCGTCATCGGCTGATCCTGGTCATTCTTCATCAACCAATTCGGGTTCACATTGAATTGCTCGGTAATCGCCCGAGCACTCTTCCAGCTCAAGGACTGACCGTATTCAATGTTCTGTAGGGTTCTACGCGATAGGCCCACCCGCTCCGCGAATTCGTCCTGATGAAGCCCTAGTTCTCGTCGCAAGAGAATCACAACATGTTTGACCTTTGGGATTTGCTTCCTCCTGGGCATGCGCAAACCATATGCGCATTTCGTGCATTTGTGTGCGCATTTTTGCGCTTTAATATCCAGACGTGCAGAAACTCAGATACAAGGAGATGGCAAAGGCTCTAGGGATCTCCGAGCGGCTTCTAAAGAACTGGGTCAGAGATCGAATTGTGCCCTTCATAAAGATCAAACGGGCTGTGCTTTTTGACCCTGTTGAAGTCGATGGTGCACTTGATCACTTCAAGCGAAAAGCCAGGCAAAGGTAAGGTTCTAGAAACATGTTGCGAAATTTTCGGGCTTTTTATTCCCCGATTCAGACAGCCTATTTGTTAACGGCCTGTTAACTGTAAGTTACATTTTGACAAGATGTTGTCTTATGACAGACTTCCGCGCATCAAATGAACAACTGCACGCTAAATCGGTGGCAGGATGCCTTAACCAAAACGCAGGAAGCTCACAATCAAGCCGTCTTTGGAGAAACGCTAGAAGGGAGGAGTGAACTCATAAACGTTTTAGACGAGATTAAAAGTCTCGTTGAAGAACAGCATGAACGTTCTAAAGGCGATGTCTTTCTAGAAGACCAGGCCTTGTTCTCACGAGCTTTGACGTGACAAGTGGATGTGGTTTTTGCTATCAAACCGACAAAATCGTCATGATCGATATACTACCCCAATTGGGTTGTTCAGGTCGTTGCTTTTTGGTTTCTCTACGAGAAGGGCACCCTCTTTAAAAAAGGGGTTACGGAGTGGTCCAAGCGTAGGGAATATGAAAGAGCCAGGAAGGAAAACGAAAAAGGTTATTATGCGGGTTACGAGGATGTTCATTCCGTTCCGCCCGATCAATTCCCTACGTTCGAAAGTTGGTTGAAGGAACGGGAGCGCGAAGAGAGCGAACGTAAAAAAGCAGCCAAGTAACGCGAGTATCAAACCGCCCTGTCTTTTCGTCCCTGACTTGTGGCATCGCGTTTCACCTTACTCCTCGCTGTTGTCGGCGAACGTACCGCAGATAGCCCGCTAGTGTTGGCTTAGCTGGGTTTACGTTGTTCGCTCTTTTGTACCCGTTTCTAGAAAGGCGTCTCTTCCAATTTAAGCTCTGGTCAAAGTCGGCAGGACAAATCAGCTCTTCGCCTTTTTTGATCTGCCGGGCAGCAACCAACGTGTCATACAAGATGGACAAGTTTGGGTTCCTATCGTGGGTCAGACTCGACAGCCGCATCCGTGCGAATGGAGCGACAGGAACCACAAACCCGCTGTTATAGGGAAGTTGGATAAAACCGAGCTGTAATACGAGTTCAAACTCAATCTCGGTTAACCTCTTCAATTCATCGAACGTCAAGACAACATCCCGCGAAGGGTTAGGAGACCAGACAGTGGCGTAGGTCGGAATCACTTCCGTAGCGACAATACCGCCCGGTTTATTCAGCTCTGGCCTGACTCTGTGTTTGACGACAAACATTGTGCAACCCTGTTCTAGAACCCTAGCTGCGCAGACCCGTCCCCTATTTCAGCGTCTTGGTGATTTCCTCGAAGTATTTCCCTTCGGCTTATTTCGGTCAGGAGCCCGACCGACTAGCTTCCTACGATTAACCCCTTAACAACATAGCACGAAAAGGTGGTGATTTCAGCTCGCATTGTGAGAAAACAAATTAGACTGCTGAAAATTTCACTTGAAAAAAGTGTTCGCCTGAGTACAGTTATAGAAAGGGGTTTTTAAGGGCACTTCTTAGCAGACTGGGGCAGTCCATCGGCTGTTTCTAGAACCAATAAGACCGGCTGAAGAAGCCAACAAGGCAAGAAGTGTGTTTTAGACCCAGGAAGAGAGAGAGAAACGAATGGCTAAAATAATTACAAAAAATCAACATTTCGATAGGGGAGACGGGCAATCAAATTTCCTCGTTGTCGAAGACTGGTCAAAACTGGGAAAACTGCCCACTGGAACAAGAGTTTGGATTACCGCTTCACAGGCAATCGCTTTTCTAGATGAACAGGCGAGCACCTTTTACGGTTGGGTGAACAAAGGCGAAATCGAGAGTCACTTCCTCAAGACTTCCGATAAATCCTACCGTGGTTTCTGTTTGGTTCCCCTGGAAGATACCCTGAAACTCGGAGTCAAAGAATTTGAACGGAAAGCAACGAAGGAACTTCCCGCCTGGGAAAGCAAACTGCGGAGAATGGGAATCGGAGAGTCGCAGATTCAGGCGACAATAGAACAGTACAAAGCCGCAACCGAAGGAGCGCTACAGGGATTGCGCGAGGGGTCGGAGTTACTGTTGCAGGGATTACACGGCAAAGGGGTGGTAGCCAATGAAGCGACCGCCTAACGAAAAAGAAGGCCGCCCGTTGGTAGCGGACGGCTCAAAAACTAACACACTTGAGGATTCCATTAACAGTACCTCCGGTTCTCAAATTGTTCAAGAGCCCGATTGGATCAAGGTCACAAAGATCCTGGCCGAGTGCTCAAAAGATTGCCTATATCTAGAATTGCGTAAAGGGGGAGCCATCAAGCGGACGTCGAGAGGCACATTCAAAGTCTGCATCACAGACATTGCCGACGTGGTTTACGATCACAGCCTGAAAACAGGCAGGAGGGTGATTTAATGACCATCACGGAGGAGCACAGAGCAGACGAGTTGATAGTGAGGGCTCAACACGTTTTCGAAAGGCCGTTGCCGACACCAGGTCCAAAACCTGAGAGCGTCAAGACCTGGGTAAAGGAAACAGAAGCGGGCACGATAGCCGAAACCGACAGAGTTACCATGCGGTGGGTGTTGGATTGGCAAGATAGGGAATTCGGACCTTTCATTCCCTTACCGGCTGTGTTGCCTACAAAGCCCGGAGAACGCACAGAATTGACGTTAGACGTGTCTGAGCCGGAAGAAGGATCAAACAACCATGTTGAGGTTGTCGCGGAGCCGGAAGCGGAACCCGCGAAACCTGAAAAGAAGTCGAAGGGCAAGCCCATTGAATCTGGGGTTACTCCAGAAACTCTCAAAGAGTATCTGAAAGCCCAAGAGGACGGAAAGGCCCACTGGGACAACATCGTTTCTCGTACCTATTGGAAGGCCGGAAAATACTACTTCAAGCACAACAACGGTCGATGGGGTGAGTATCCGGAAAAAGACTACCGCACGGTTCTAGAAGGAACCAAGTTTTTCGCTCACATATTCGGGGAAAATGCTACCGAGGTTAAATCCCGACGGTCAGCATATTTCGAAGAACTGAAAAGACACGTTTTTGAGAACAACTCCGTTGTATTCGTTGGTGAGTTAGCAGGTTACAAGGAAGGGGTGACCAAGTGGAAGGGGGAGAAATATCTTATCACCAAAGGCCCGACCATCATCAAGCCGGCCGAGGGCGAGTTTCCGACCATCTACGGCCTACTCCTTCAGACGTTTGGCGAGGAACAACTACCCCACTTCAACGCCTGGTTGAAAGTTGGGTTCGAGTCCTTGTCGAACGGAGAAAAGAACACCGGCCAAGTTCTGGTAATTGCTGGCGAGCCCGGCGTGGGCAAAACCTGCATAAAAGAGCTGATAATCCGGCCCGTATTGGGGAGTCGTCACTGTGACCCTGCATCCTTCTTACAGGGTGACACCCGTTTCAACTCAGACCTTTCGGTGAACGAAGTTTGGGAAATGGATGATCAGATCGGGGTCTCAGACGCTCACAGACGGAAAACCTACGAAACCGCGTTTAAGAAACTGGCCGCGAATGCTGACCAGCGAGTCGAAGGTAAAGGCACCAACGCGATACAGCCTCCCCCGCTGCTTCGGCGTCTTGTTGTTTGCACCAACGACAACGAGTCAGACTTGTTTGTTTTGCCGCCTCAAACTGAGAGCACAGCAGATAAAATGATTGTGCTGAAAGCCTACAAGGCAGAAAAGCCCCTGGTGAAGCTTCCAACCATTGCAGAGCGGAAAGCTTTCCGCGATAAGATCGAAGCCGAACTACCGGCATACGTGAACTGGTTAATGAATTGGGAAGTCCCAGCCGAGATTCAGGACAGCCGATTCGGGGTTAAGGCGTATCGAAACCCTGAGCTTGCCGAGAAATTGGATAGCATGTCCGACGAAGCCAGAGTGTTGGAGATGATCGACATCCTTCTTTTTAAGCACGCTAACCTCAAAGAAGCTTGGGAAGGAAGCTACGAAGATCTTGAATTGGCATTAAGACAGGCAGCAAAAGAAGCTTATATGTCGGAAGAGTTGAGAAAGGTATTGTGGAACCGTAAGGCCCTGCAACACGGGCTGGGCCGACTAAAAGGCCCGACGAGCACCAGCCGCGTCTCTCGGAAGCACACAGAGAAAGGCAACCTTTGGACTATCCAGCCACCAGGCTGGCAGCCGGAGTTGTTGCCAGCCACCGAGTAACCGGAAACCAAACAGTCTGAAACTGAAGCCCCCGCAGGTTCAAAGCTTGCGGGGATTTTTTGTTTTTTGAACGTTGCAACAGGCGGCTGAAACCCTGAAACAGGGGCTTTGCTTCCTATGTGCGTATATACAGGCTATATACCCCTATATTACATATTTCTTCTAATTTAATGAAAAAGAGGTTCAGGGTTTCAGTTAGCTAAGTGAAACCTGTTAAATAGGGGATTTTCGGCTGAAGGCTGTTGGGTTTCATTAAGGTTTCACAGGGGTTTCAGCTGTGCCTGGTTCACCCGTGTTACTGTCGCCTTGTTTGTGACTGCCGCCCGGCAGAACCCTCAAATTGTCAAAACCCGAGTTTCGCCTGGCCTGGCCGTTGAATCGCGGCTTTCGAGTAGACCTGCCACCCTACAAAGCGGCTCCCCTCCCACGCCTACTTGTTGCTTCCGAGTGTCATCCGTCAGACTATTGAACCCTACATCACACTCCCAGCCGTCAGACTTTCACGGTCTGCTTACCGTTGTCTGGTTGTTGAATCGCAGGTTCTGGTTGCCGCTTTCGCTGTCTGGATCTGAACTCCGAGCCTCGATGCTCATACGTTTTGGCAGATGGCCGCCTCGTTCTCGATGTCACCATAGTGGTGACAGGTTAAGACAAAATAGTTAAGGCGTATGCCCCTTCAACCTCGATGGGCGCACTTAGAAAATTTTCTGTTCAAGAGATTAGGTCCGGCCCTCCGGCCATCCTGACCATTCCCGACGCCCCCCCCGCCCTACCTAACATCTGTTTTGCTTCTAGAAATCACGCGGCAAAAATGTTAGGATTTCCTGTTTCTACGAGGGAAGTTCCTGTTATACATGAGCTTGATTGTATGATGTTATGTTCTGACTTGTCATCAGCTCGCGAGGAAGCATAACTATTCTGTTTGCAGACTTAGGACAGCTTCGGGCTGATTGATACAGAAAACCGTATTTTGAACCAACCTTGGGCATAACAAATCAACTCACGTAACGAGTTGCAAAAGGCTTTGAACGCCTGACCGTTTTATTGCGCGTGTAGCACACAACAGCCTGAACCCTGGAGTCTAAACCAAACACTCAAAAGTGGTAACTACGAACCATGAGTCATAAACCCAAAAGTCTGAACGTTAAATCTTGAACTCAGGATTTCGAATCACGAATCAAACATACACTAAAACAACGTACCCTAAACGGTGCTGGTGCGGCACAGACAATAGATGCTTGCCTGAACGCTAAGTTATTTGTGGAAGAACCCCTTTCATTGCGGCTAGTATTTCTGTGCCTTCATTGGAGCGGATCTTTCGAAGGATCAGCTCTCGAATAGGGGTCCTAAAAATAGAACCCAACTCATCCGCCAACCCCTTATTTCGATAGTATTTCAGCGCTTCGTGATACGTTTCGTCGGCGATCACAGCGTTGATAGTGCTCTCCCATCGCTCGTAGATAATGCTAGGATCAACGCCCGCATGCGTGTTCTGAAAGGCTGCTCGTAAAGCCGCTTTCCCCCGAGCCTTTGCATCAAATCGCCGGAATACTCCCTCGAGTTCCCTGGCTGCAAGCTCTGATACCACTCGTTCCTTGTGATTTGTAAGCAACTGGAAAACCTTCGTTTTCGCAGCAGCTACAGTTGCTTGCTCGTCAAGAGCTAATATTTTTGTGAGCTCTGTAAGGACGGGCTCTAACAAAAAAAGGTTTTCCACGTGACCCACCGGAACAACCTCAACTCCATTTTGTTGAAGGCGAGTAATCTCGTCCGCGGTTAGTCCGTCAAAGTCGACCAGACCGCGGCAATCATTAGAGTGGAGGCTGGTTAACTCTCTGAAGCTGACGGTCGCATGAAGTACGTGCTCACATGATCCACAGGGTACGATAGTTCGGGCGGGATAGAGTTTGCCATAAAGGAAATAGTCGAGACTTCCTTTATTGCCCTCCACAAAAAGGATTGGCTTTCGGCTGCCCAGAAGCTCCAGAAACATGGGTTCGGGTAGCTCTTCATTGTCCGGAATTATGGTCCAGCTCCACTGACCGTTCCGGTATTCGCGAAGCCATACCTTAGTTGCCCCTCTCCTCGAGGCGGCGAAATCGAGATCGTGGGTAAGATAAACGAAAATGCAATCTGGTCGCTCAGCTTCAATGGAATCCCATAAAGTAGGTTGAATTGCACGGTGAAGGTGCAACTCAGGCTCATCAATGATGATTGTCCCGTTCGATGGAGCGGCGAGTGCTTGACCAATTAGGTAAAAGCACTGCGCCTAGATACTTCCACCCTCAAACCACCAATCTTGAGTTCGTGAGTTGGAATAACTGACTCCCAAATACGCTTGATAACATCTAATTTTGTTTCCGGTGGGCGCTGATACTGCGAGGCGCTCTGCATCATTTTCCGATATGCCGTGCTCTGCTCCTGCTCTTCGGAAAACAAATATTGTGTCAATAGCTGGTAGTCGTTTAATGAAAAGGTTTCTGGCCGACTTCCCCACCGATACGCACTACGGTTTGCAGGCGATGCTTGTGGGCCGCCCGTTAGGAGGCGATTTTCGGCCTGCTCTAAGTTGGTCAGGTTGATATCGACCGGGAATTCAAGAGACTTCTGAGCAGATATGCGGTGAGTTTGAGCACCCCCAGAATTCTCAAGCCAAACGCCGAACCGAGTTTTGCCCGCCCCATTTGGACCGACGATGACCAAAACACCGTTCGTTTCTAGAATACTCGAAGCCTGAGGATCATGCAGGCTCTGAGGGAGCGTAATATTAACCCGTAGTCTTTCTGTTCCTGCCATGCGCTAAAGCTGTAAGGTAGTAGATCTGGCTGACGAGAAAAATCATCGTACGATTTGAAGAAACTTCGATTGTCCATCCGTTAAGCATCCTTGTTCTGCAGCTTCACTGAATCTTAGAGGTGTGAAAGTCTCACAATTTTCCGCGAAACCTGAAGTCTCGGTCAATACGTCAAAATACGTATTCCCAAGCAGGTCGTTCTACGAGCAAATTAGCTCCTCTGTTTTGAGACAAACGATCAAATTGCGTTTTGCCCTGAGGTTGCTCGTTGCAACCGGCTCTCTTCTTATCTCTTTTGCCCCTGTCTCGGTTCGGGCTCAAGACTTCTCAAAGCCCACTGGATACCTCCTGGCTCAGTCTGAAGAACGTCAAGTCTGGTTAAACACAGCAACCGGGATTTACCACTATCCTGGTACACGTTGGTACGGGAAAACCAATCAGGGGAAGTTCATGAGCGAAAAGGACGCGATTGCACAAGGATATAGGGCAGCGAGGAACGGGCAATAAGAAGGTCGCTTAGGGGGGATTTTTTGACCAAAGTCAGTTGGATTAGTTCAAACTATGCCAGAAGGAAAGATTAAGTTGTTTCTGAGTCACGCTTCTGAAGACAAAGACGATTTCGTTCGACCATTGCGTGATCGACTCGATGAAGAAGGATTTAACGTTTGGTATGACGAAGAGGCTTTGATCGTCGGTCAAAGTCTGCTTGGCCAGATTTCGGCAGGTCTTAAATCAGCTGACTATGGAATTGTAGTGCTGAGCCCTCATTTCTTCGCAAAGAAATGGACACAGGCGGAATTGGATGGGCTATTCACGCTAGAAACAGCGGAACGCAAAATCATCATACCTGTTTGGCACAACTTAAGCGAGGCTGACGTTGCTGGCTATTCGCCTATAATTGCTGCCCGCAAGGCTTGTGTCTCATCACAGGGTCTTGACCGAGTAGTTGCAGACATCGTCAAGGCGACCGCTTTCGTTGAGCGGCAAAAGGAACTCGACCCTGTAAAAACCCTCTTTGCGACCCTGAATCAGACTGCCGCCCTTAAGAAGAGATCCGATCAACTCCGCGGCACGGTCGAAGGAGCTCAATTAGTTTTATCCGAAATATCAAACCTGTTCGCGATTTTTGAATCGAAGATTTCAGAAATCCGTGGAGAGCTACCTTTGCCCGTTGAGAGTTCACCTGGGTCTCAGCCAAGGTGGATAATGGTTCAGGGCCCGGGATTTCGTGAGTCGAACGCCCAGCGGATTCTGACGCTTAGCTTTGAGATCAAAAGTTTTGCTCAAAATAGCGTGGCAATGACCACGTTAAAGCAGACTATTTACTTCGAAAACTCAGATCTTTTTGGTCATTTTTTGAATATGGGCCTAATCGAGGGCGACTCGTATTCTCCAGCATTCTTCGAAGACGATAAGGTAATGTGGCTCGACAAAGAACGAAAACCGCACGAATCCGCGGAGATCGTTTCAAAAGCACTAGAGACCTTCGGTCGTTACGCCGAAGACGTCTTAAACGATCGGCAAATACGCTGGCAAAGCGTATGATTGTCTAGCGGATTTCCTCCACTGTTCTCCCTATCCTCCCATTCCACGCCCGCAACGCCTCATCCTTACTGTCTCGCTTCGGCCCCGTTGCCCCACACTTCGGACAAAATCCCTGAAACGCACCCCTTACTTTTCGAATCTCGCCCTTAGCCTGCTTACAAAACGGGCAACGTCGCGGCTTCGGAACCCCTCGCCAGTTTTTGTACTCGCGGTACTCGTAGCCGTTTGGCGCGATGCCTGACTTTTCAGCCGGCAGAGAATCGAGGAATGCGGTGATGCGCCACGGTTCCGCTGGTCGTTTCTTTCCCTGGAGCCACAAGTAGAGAGACGAGTCCGTGCTTCCGATCTGCCTCGCGACCTCAGCTGCTCGTCGCGTAGTTGAGCCGGATAAACTCGCGTAGGCGCTCAACCGCCGCCTCTCGTTCTGCAATCGATGCCGGTTTGTAGCGCACGAATGGACGCGAATTTTAAAGCTTGGAACTCCAAAATCAAGACTTGCGCTATATGTTCATCTGAGTACTTCTACAGATATGCCATCACTCAGCCCTGATCCCGGTTTCGAGTACTACTACAAAGCGTGCCGGAAAAGTGACCGTCAAAAGAAATCTGTGTCGGTCAGCACAAGCACAGTGCGAGCAATAGCGGATGCCAGCGAGATCACCGGCCTACCAAGGGATAATTTCGAGGTGTATGAGATTTCGAAAGAGGAGTTTGAAGCAAGTCAATAGCGTCAAGAGAGCGACTTTATCTCACTCGTCCGAGGGTTCTGAATCGCCGAATATGTTAATCAGTTTTAGACGAGACAAAAACCGGCTCCCGACCTCGCTCAAATAATATGTCCCTATCGTCACTCCGCCAGGCATTTGGTGAGCTTCGCGGGAAACAAGTCCGAGCTCGTGCCATTGCTTCAATGGGCCAATGAACTGAGAAAAACCATTATTTATCCCATTCTCTAACAGCGGTCGTCGAAGAACCCAAAACAGATGAAGAAGGTTCGTTCCAGAGTCGGCAAAAACCTTCGCGAAGTTCTCTGTAGCACGGGCAAGTTCTTTCTCCAGATCACCAAAGTAGCTGGCTCCAGAGAAATTTTTAGGCATGATTTTCTGGCTCAGAAGCACATGACACACCTCATCGAAGGTTAATCCATTGAACTCTGGGAGTGCCGTTTCAGAGAGGCGCTTCCGCAATTCGGAATTTTCCTTGGTTAATGAGGTAATCTGCTCAAGCACCTCATTCGTGTTCACTCCTTGGTTACCAGGAATCCACCCAATCAGATCGTCTCGACGGCTTAGCTCGTTTAGCGTCTCGTGAATGGCAAGCTTTATGTCCTTCAGATCACTCCAAAACCTGACTATTTTCGACTTCACTTTCTCCCGGAAGGTCTTCAATTGCCCCTCGCGGGCCCTTTCCATGACATCAAAGCCTCGATCTTTCACTTTCTCTTCGAGATGCTTTTCGTCGATCACAACTGCGAAAAAGGGCTTTTGTGTCTTTTCAACATACTCATACTCAAGCTCGATATAGCTCTTGCCGGATTCAGTCTCGATGACTCCATACCGGCCTCCGAGGATGAGTAAGAAAACGTCTGACTCGTCGATCCATCGTCTGATAACCCCCATCTGCGATTGATCGCCCGCTGCGAACAACTCCATTCCCGCAGGAATGTGGCCCGCAGAAAGAATTCCCTCGACAGCCGCCTGTCTCTCTTCTCTCAGATCAGTATAAGTGGACGAAACAAAGACCTGTAATTTCTTCTTCGGAATCATAACGAGTTTGCATTCCCTGCGACGGGACTTAGAGCACTTTTAATGTCAGCGAGTAAATTGCCGGACGCCCAGACGAATCAATCACGTAGCCAACGGTTAGCCGGGTTGTCGCCTTGTGGAGCTTACCATTCCTCTCCATCGCCTCGGTGTACGTATTGATCGAATCGTACAACATTGGGCCACTCCAGTAGGACGAGTACTGATCCGAGACTTCATGACTAAACGTGTTTGAATAAACTGTACTGTGAACCCACGCATAGTTTCGTGAGTCGTTTTGCATGTCTTGGGTGATAAAGGCATTGGTCACATGCCTATGTCCAAAATAGTTAACAAGGCCGTTTACTGTCATGTTGGTTAACGCTCTCCAATCGTGGTTAGTGATTGCCCGATTGACAGCCACAACTAGGTTCGACTGGGCCGCGTTCTCAGGTTGAGTGCTGTTGCCAATCGGAGGCGGCGATGGAGTGGTCTGCGCCTGTCTTTTGTCAATCTCGGAGAGGAGAAAGGATTTAATCCTTTCTGAAGAGATCGCGAAGTTTAGGTTTTGACCCTCCCGCCAGATCAGGGTTGCCATGCCTATCACTTGTCCGGATTCATCTAGAACAGGGGACCCACTTGAACCAGGAGAGATAGGAGCCGTGATCTGAATGTAGGTTCGATTATCGCGAATTGCCGATATAATCCCATCAGAAACGGTTCCTTGCCAAATTTCGGGGTTTCCAATTACTAGGATCTTTTGACCTTCGACCGCATTCGCCGAATCTCCCAGCTGTAAGTGTGGCACATCTGTCGTAGTAAACTTGAGTATCGCAACGTCAGGGTCGTCGGACCTAACGGCAACGGATTCAAAGTTGTAAACGGCCCCTGAGCTTGTCTTCGCCAGAAAGTAAGATCCTCCAGCGATCACATGATTATTTGTCAGAAGATAGCCGTCTGCGGTGACAAAGAACCCAGTGCCAGTCTTCAGAGGCTCTTTGTTTTGGTCGAACGTGATGATCTGGACAACCGCAGGCTTCGCCCTCGCTACGATCTCTGGGATGGTGTCGGCTAATAGATTTGTTGACCAACTGAATAGACTTATGAGAAGGACACACTCGATTCCCATTGAACATGGAACACAACGACGGCTATCACTATCGAAGTGCCAGACCACTCTTCGAGTCTCCCATTGCAGGCTGATCAAATCAGCCCTGGTCGATTCTGAAAAGCAAAATCGCGGAACCTACAAACTCTTAGGCTGCCCGTGGTTGCTTGAACTCGATGATATTGCCAGGAGTGAATTTCTTCGGACGAATAGACCAGAACTTCTTTGCCTCTTTCTCCGTTGTTCCCCGGTGATAGTGCTCCCACATGGTATTGGCGTCGGTGTGCCCGCTTTGAAGCACCAGCTTATTGACGTCATGATGCGCGGCTAACCAATAGCTGCAATAGCTGTGACGCATCCCCTGCTGAATCCATCGTTTCACTCCCGTCGTCTCCTGCAGGGCTCTCCTCTTCTTGGTGAGTAGTGACTTTTCGTAAGGAACTATCTTGCCGACGAAAGAGCCACCGCGAGAACCATAGGCCCTGAGCCATAGCAATGCATTGTTGCTGACATCCACAAACCTTCGCCGCTTGGTCTTAGCAACAGAAGGCGGAATCACAATTTGTTTTTCCTTAAGGTGGACGTGCTCCCATTGAAGTTTTTGCAGCTCTCCGTCTGGCCTGATACCACAGAAGAACCCGAGCACTAGAAAAGGCAACAGCTCAATTTCATGCTCCAGAGCAGCCGTTAAAAGCTTCGTGGTTTCCCCAACGGTGAACGTTTCAACCTCGCCCTTCTCTAGTTCGGCAAAATCGAGGCGATTAATCGGGTTCTCAACGAGATAGCCGCGCTTGATCCCCAGATTGAACACAGCTCGCAAGATCCGCATTTTGGCGTTTCGGGTCGAGGGTGCAAACTTCGAGAGAACGTCCGGGATGGTTTTCGGCGAAATCTCGATGACCAGCTTGCGGTCGAGGGAGCGCATTGTTTCCCCTGCGTCCTTAAGCTCCTTTTCGTACTTCTCGCTTCGGTGTTTCGGAAGCTTTTGATACTCATCAAAAACCTCTTTCCAGGACTTGCTAGCGTTCCGCTGGCGATGCCGCTGGGCATAGTCGCGCACTGCCGTCAGAAGATCGACCGACAAAGGTTCGAGTAGTTTGTATGCTTCGGCTGCTTCAGCGATCCGGGATGGTGTCAGCTGGGTAAGTGAAACTCCGAAGTTGTCTGCCCTCGCCTTTAACTTCTCCACGTCGGCAGCAGCCGCTTTTTCAGTATCGAACAACAGTTGCCGACGCCTTCCAGTGTCCGACAGCTCAGCCGGAACATTGAGAACCCACTTTCGGCGAGATTTGAGAAAACGCGGCTTCAGACTATGAGGTTTCGCCATCGGAGACAAGTTTAAAGCCAAAGTCACATTCAGTCACGTAATTTTGGTGTTTTTGGTATCCCTAAGTGTCCCTTCGTGTACCTATTTACCTGGAAGAGCCGCACCTTCCAAGGACATCATCCTGACTCGAAATCAGGCGTACGGGAAACCGTACCGTGGGTTCAAATCCCACCCCTTCCGCCACAGAGGCAGGCACTTACAGATGGAGTTTTGAAACCGATAGTGTGCGGTAGCGATTGGTGAGTGCCCGATAGGTGCCCTAAAAATCTGAAAAATTACAAAATCCCAGGGGTAAATGGCCATCTATCAGTTTCGGCTTGAACAGCTTCTCTTTAGGGATGGAACACGCCTCGATCCAACCCCGCTGACCGTGATCCTCGGCCCCAACAATGTCGGAAAGAGCGCATTGTTGAAGGAAATAGTAGAGTGCATCACCATACGCGCAACCCCTCCGGCGACAGTCTTGCAAAGCGTTGATTGGACGATTCCAAACAGTCTAGGAGATTTGCTCGCTGCTTATCCGATCAAGCGTCACCGAAATGAAGTCGGGGGCTGGATACAGCGAACGCTCGCCGCCGACCTCTCCAAGCAACACCAAATTTCCAGTTCAGGTGATTGGCCCACTGGCATCGGGTCGCTGTTTACGAGAACAGGGCAGCCAGCCAAAGAGGAGTTTTCGACTCATTTCGGGCACGAGTTTGTCGCATGGCTAACAACAGAACAGCGGCTTCGGATGGTCAGCCGAGGGGACAGTTCGAAAGAACCACATTCAGCTTGGTCTATCTTGCAGCTCCTTTACGGCGACCTAAGAACCAAGGAAATCGAGTCCAAAATTCGATCGCTCGTCAAGGCAGCGTTCGGTCTTGAAATTGCGCTCGACTTCACAGCTTTGCAGTTTTTCGAGCTCCGAGTCGGAGACGACTTCTCTTCCCTCTCTGGGGATCCAAGGACGGATCGACCGATACTCTCTCAATGCCAGCCGCTCGATGCGCAAGGAGATGGCATCCGCAGCTTTGTGGGAATAGTAGCCGCGTTAGAAGTAGTCCGAAGACCGCTGATATTGATCGACGAACCAGAAGCATTCCTACATCCTCCACGAGCCTTTCAGATTGGAGCTTTCCTCGCGCGAGCTGTTGGGCCGAATCGACAGATCTTGGTTGCGACGCACAGCGGTGACTTTCTGCGTGGGGTTCTAAGCGTTACCACTGACGTCACGATCGCCAGGCTGGATCGGCGCGGAACCACGAACACAGTCAAAATTCTGGATCCGCAGCAGCTGAGAACGATAGCCAGTGATGCCTTGCTGAGTTCCGCTCGAGTCTTTGATGGACTTTTCTACCGAGGCGCGGTTGTGGTCGAAGCCGATCGAGATGGCCGGTTCTATCAGGCCGGAGCTAGAAAGGTCAAAGAGGGGCTCGATCTGCATTTCGTGAACGCCGACAGCAAGCAGACGATCCCTCGGATCATGTCTCTTTATAAACAGTTCGACGTTTCCTGCGCCGGTATCGTTGATTTCGACGTTCTGAACGATTCTTCTGAATTCGCTGCCCAACTGAATGCCCTCGACTTGCGAAGTGCTGAGATTGGGGAAGCTCAAGCCATTCGAGATGAGATCGAGCGATACGTTCTCGATTCGGAACCAAAAAGCAGGTTGGAAAAGGTTAAGGAGCGGCTTTTGGTCGCAAAAGACATCGCGGATAACGCCTCGGGCACGGCCGGCGCGTTGCGAACCGCGCTAAGGCAAGTGGAAAGAGAGTGCCTTCGGATTCTTGGAGAAACAAAAGCTTGGCGAGAACTCAAGCAAACTGGCAGATCCGGCCTGCCGGAAGAACTTGCTTCAAAGTTCGAGAGACTGTATCAGCTTTGCGCCGGGAAAGGCCTGTTCATCAACCCGGCCGGCGAGCTCGAATCGATGCTGACCGACTACGGTGTACCCCATTCCACTGACAAATCAGGATGGTTTCAACAAGCGATCGGGTTGATTAACGGCCTCGAAGTCAATCTCGGCAAGCAGCCCTGGAGGCTAATCAATGATGTGATTCAACATCTGGCTTAGGCAGGCCTTTTTACACCGGATAATCCGCTTACTTACTAATTCGAAGGTCTGAGAGGTGGTGTTGGAAGGCCAAATTTCATGCAGTGATCCGCCGCAGCCCGCCAAGCTTTGGCTTGCTCAAGTTCTCTAAAACCTAATCTTATTCGAAACCAGCGCAGTCGGCCCAATTGTTTCTTCTGGGACGCGGAAATATTGCCGAGCCGCCCGCGCTCTTCAAGCTCACGCAACTGCGTAGCCTTGCCTGGATGGGCGCTGTTGAACTCGTGTTCTTCAACAGCGCCCATTTCTTTCATTCGCTTAGTCATTGCCGACTCGCGCAGTTCGCCATCGTCGTCGATCGAGACGAGAACCTTGAAATGCTCGTCGCGCCAGCGGCGTCGCTCCCTTGCATCTCCCAGCAACAACCCTTCGGGTACGAGAAATGAGACACCTTCGTCTTGAGCTAAGCGAAAGATCCGATCGAGCATCTTTCGCTTTAAGCCCAGTCGCGTGGCTATCTCAGCAATCCAAATATTGAACTCGAGATAGAACACCTCCTGGCCGCGCTCACTTTCAGAAATCTCCGCCAGCAGGATCGAAAAAAGTTGCTCCGCTGAGTTTCGACTAGTCCGGAAATCTCTGTGCGCTTTCTTGCCCACTGACGCTGCAGTAAATGGCTGGCCGAGTCCATCGAGCAGGATTTCATCGTTGCGCAGGAGACTACTTACTGCAACTCCCGTGGCTAACGAGATCTTCTTCGCCGTGTCGGGCTGCAGCCGGTAAGTCTGTCGCTCTATCTCGCGAAGACTGTGAACGGATATCCCGGTTCGCTTCGCCAGCTGTTCACGAGTTAGGTTCAGTTCTTTCCGGACCCGGGCAATTGCGTGGTCAGGGAACTTGGGCGGTCTCGGCATAAAGGGATAATACCCCTATATCTTTATCGAGCACAACTCTGCTTTCTGGCGACAAAGCCTGGATGAATAGGGGGTGTCTCCACTAGTCCACTCTCCAAGTGCCCTCTTGGCCATAATAAGGTGAGCCGCCTTGGTAGGCGGCCAGAGCCGCCGCCCACTCGGCCATCCACCGGTCATAAATCATCTGGCGATACAGCTCGTCCTCGTATTGGGCGGGGGTATGAATTAATTTCTTTATTGTCCTGTGCGGAGGCTCTGTTGTTTGGGGCTGGTTAGCCATAAAATGTTGATTATTTTACGAGTACTTGCTCGTATTCCAGACCAAATCTGTTGCAACTCGCGCTTGTAACCTTCGGTCGCAACGCGCCCGTTGCCATGGGGGTGGAGTAGAATGTATTACATCCGGGGTGGGGTAACCCACTTTCTTTGCGATAGTTAACCATTTCCTTTTGTCGTTACTACCGTAACGACACTAACCAGGAACTACCATTTTTGTCGGAACTAAGTAATGCTTCGGCGAAATTCGGCATTAGCCCTGCCGCTAAGATGGAACCCATCGGTGCAAAAGTAATGTTCGCATATCCCGGCGCGGGCCATTCCGCTGTGGGTACATGTCCAAATCGGACACTCTCGCCATCGTGCTGCAAATCCCTTGTAGGTAACAGATTAACGTGTTACTTACCGGCCGCTGGACGCTTTGGTAGCGGGTACAGGAAAGGGCAACAGACTCTTTCTTTCTATGAACTCGCGAGACATCTTCAGCGTCTCGGGAACCCGAGACAGAGTCTGCCACGCATTCATTCGGCAATGGATCTGCTACCCAGCGACCAAGCACAAATCCTCGCTTCCACCTTGAACCCCAAGAGCAAAAATCATGAAAAGAAGTATCACATCGAATTCGATGCCGCTTTTGCGCGCCTTATACGCATTCCTTATCGCCATCGCGGTGCTTTGGGCCATGCCGAGAAAAGCCCACGCACAGCTCTATGTCGTGCAGCCGGGGGCTGGAATCGTGAGCGAATACCACGCCACCACAGGACAACTGATTAAAGCCCGCTTCATTGCGGTGGTGAACGCCGGCTTCATCGCGATCGTGGCGAAGGCCGGCATCGCCTACTTAGTTAGGGACAGCCCGTTAACGATTAGCACATATGACGCCACCACGGGAGCCGCGATTGACGCTAGCTTCATCAAGCTGGGGTTCGGCTTCGTCGGCGGGCTCGCGGTAAAGGATAACACCCTCTTCGTGGCGTTACCGGGCATCGACACGGTTGGCGCATATGACGCCACCACCGGAGCCGCGATTAACGCTAACTTCTTGACGGGGGTGAACGAAATCGGCGGACTCGCGGTGTTTAGGTCTGTTTCCGAACAGAAGGAGTTTCTCTTCGTGACGGACAGAAACGAAGAGAGCAGCGGCACGGTTGGCAAATATGATGCTGAAACGGGATTCACGATTAACCGTCACTTCATTACGGGGCTGCACTCCCCCACGGGACTCGCGGTCACGGGCAACACGCTCTTCGTGGCGAACACCGCTGATGGCACTGTTGGCAAATACGACGCCAACACCGGAGCCGCGATTAACGCTGGCTTCATCACAGGGCTGGGGGAACCCGTTGGACTCGCGGTAAACGATAACACCCTCTTCGTGGCGAGTCCGAACAGCGGCACGGTTGGCGCATATGACGCCACCACGGGAGCCGCGATTAACCGTCACTTCATCACGGGGCTGCACTTCCCCACGGGAATCGCCGTCAAGACCGAGGAATAGCGCACCAGATCTGAAGGGAAAACGTGGCGGGGTTTAATTCGACCACAACAGGCCGGTTGTGGTCCAACGCTGCCAATATTCGTCTGCCGCCGAGCGACAGCATAATATTAGCAACCACCGCCTAACTCGGCCAAACGATTGGCAATCATTGTCCGAATTTCAGCGTACACCGCCTCCAGTTCGCGAATTAGAACCACCGTAGGGTTTTCGTCTTGCTTGGACATATAATTTTACCCGGTTAGCTATCAAAAGCGTTCTAAAGCCAACGTCGCGCGTTTGTGCGCCATCCTAGCTAGCTGAGCCGCCTTTGTGTGGTTTGCCGGAAGGATAACGAGGTTGGGATCGCCAGTCCGGGTCCATCTCCGCGCAACCGATAATCCTGGCAAGCCGGCGCTGAAATTCTAACCTTTCTTCTCGCTGTTCCGCCGTTTCGTTGAGCCGTAGCAATTCAATCCCGGCAGCAATTTCCGCCTCGCGCTCGGCCTTGATGGCCTTCTCGAACGCCAGCTCGGCCTCCGTTTCCTCGCGTTGCCGCTTAATGCTCGCCAACCGTGTTTGTGCTGATGCTAGGCTCATTAGTTTCCTCCTCGTCCTCCGCAAAAATTAGGTTTAGCCTTTCCCGTAAGGTCATGGTTATCGGCGGTTAAATCGGTCGCCACGCGGTCCCGGTGTGCGGCTCTTCGCATTGTCATCAATGTGGCGGGCTGGCTCTGTTGAGCCGTTAGGATTGGTTGCGTCACGGCTCGCAAACCAAGGGTCACGTCTAAATCTTCAACACGCGCTGGAATCGTGTGTTGAAGATTTAGATCTGACCCTACCTCGGGACCCTACCTCGGGACCCTCCCAAGTCCTTCAATTCGAAACCGAGCGCGAATAGGTTCTTGAATTCGAAAGGATCATTGAATAGTTCTGGCGCGCTCCAGCGTAAGGACCCACTCAACAGGATGGACCGCGCCGTTTCTGCCGTGGCATACTTAAAGAGCCGGTTGATCATTCAGCCGATTTGATCCGAACCTCGATGTTAGCTCTAAGCGGCCTCCGTCTTCAATCCTGAAGGGTGGAAAAGAGTTTAGTGCTCGGCGTTCCAGAAGAACCTTGCCGAGGGAGTTGGTGCGGCCGGCAGATGATCGAAGAATCCGAGGTCGGCGATCTCTTGAGTGGGGAAATTGAGTGGGGAAATGAGACCTAACGGAATCACGTTGAACTGATACTCGGAAGAGAATCGTTATCGTGCCCCGCTTCGGGCGATCATACATTTGCCGGTATCGAAGCACCAAAACGGTCAAGCCTGTTTTCCTCTCGAACCTCGCGTTTAAGAGCGGATTTAAGAGATTCATTCCGCTTCGGAGCAGCGCTCGCCAGTCTCCGCACCGGCGAGCGCTCAGGGAACTCCCGAATACTCCCCGTAACTAAGGGACCGTGCGAAGGAATCGCCGCGGCGGATGCACCGATTAAGCGGATCCGAAATTCGCGATCTCAATTAAAAGCGGTGCTTACACTGCCGGCAACGCCGTGGTCGCCTTCTTCAGGGCTTCGGCCGCCGGAATCGTTAAGATCCGTTTTGAACAAGGGCCTGGGCCTTCTTTTGCGTGCGCGATTACTAATTGATATGCTTATGAGTGGCCGGTTCTAACTAATCCGCCCGAAAGGAAAATAAAAATATGCCGTTGGATGAAAACCAAAGATCGCTGGCGATGGCTCAAATTGTCTCCGGCCTTCTCTGCCGCAGTGGCGCGCGTCGTCAGGATAACGAGACCTTAGCCCACGAAGCGCGTGAGCTTCTCCGCGCCATCGAGACCGAAGCCGCTCTTCCCAAGGATCAAATAAAACATCATGACATCCCGCATGCCCGACAATAACGATTGTCGCGAAAGCAACGAAACTCCAGATCCGTTGGCTTTCTGCTGACAACGAACTTTTATCGACGTGCTTATTGTTCCAGCAATGGCTTCTCTGTGAGATGAGCGAATTACCGTCGCCCGAATCATTCGTCGCCTTTAGACGATGGCCGGGTTAAGGCCTGAAGGATGAGCGAAACGAAGGTGACACCATGAGTGGCACCAAGCAGAGCGGTGCAGATAGCGAGAACCTTCCCCTGTCCAGTCGTCGGCACGATGTCGCCGTAGCCGACCGTGGTGAAGGTTATGACCTCGTAATAAAGATAGTCAATCAGTTGCCGGCCTTGACCCGTTGCTGCGTCTAGCGTGTGCGGCAAGAGATCATACTCGAAGGCGAACACGGCCAGAATACAGCAAAGAAAAAAAGACCAGCCAAGGTACCCAATCCAAGCGAAGATCGGCTCTCGTCGGGTGTGCTGCAAAAAGTGGAAAACGGTGCGGATCGAGACGCCATACATCACAAAAACGCCCGCGAGTCCGATGTAGAGGAAGTAGTAGGTTTTGGAGCCGAGTAGGCTTCGCTCGGTAATGGCCGGGAGCAGAAGCGCAATCCAAAGAGGAGGCAATTTTAAGACAGTCCAAACGGAAAACTCTTGGTTAGCTCGCACGTGATTCGACCTTTGGTTGTGGGGCTCAAGCTAAACTGGAATCGAGGACGCAGTCGATCATCCCGATCAATTCGACTCGTTGACAACCGACCGGAAACCATCAACCGCAAACGGCTAACCAAGAACCGGACGAGCGGGAGCTCATCCCTACCGTTAGCCATTCAATCGGCTCTTTCTGTAGCCATAGGTGAAATAGATCGCGAGGCCGATTACCAGCCAGATCACAAGCCGGATCCAGGTGCTGGGCGGTAAAAAAACCATTTGGGCGAAACAGATGATAGCGCCCAGTATCGGCAACCAGGGGACGAGCGGCGCTTTGAATAGTCGCGGTAACTCGGGGCGAGTTTTGCGAAGCACCATGACGCTGATGCAGACAATCACGAAAGCCAGCAAGGTGCCGATCGAGACTAATTCGCTGAGCACACCGATAGGGAACAAGCCGGCGAGAATCGCTGCGAGGATTCCCGTAACCGCAGTGGTAACATGAGGCGTACGAAACTTGGGATGCACTTTCGCAAAGACGCCGGGTAATAATCCATCGGCCGCCATCCGATAAAAGATGCGGGGTTGTCCCAACAACAAGACGAGAATCACCGAGGTGATGCCGGCGATGGCACCTAATTCAACCAAGGGCCGGAGCCAGGCAACCGACGGGCCGACCTGTTGAATCGCATAAGCAACCGGCGCGGGTACATCGAGTTGTTTGTAATTAACAACTCCGGTCAAGACCAGTGACACCGCCACATAGAGCACGGTACAAATGATGAGCGAACCCAGGATGCCAATCGGCAGGTCGCGTTGCGGTCGTTTGGTCTCTTGGGCCGCCGTCGTCACGGCGTCGAATCCGATATAGGCGTAGAAGATCACGCCGGCACCGGCCATGATTCCCGTCCAACCAAAATGGCCAAACCCGGTACTGGGCGGAATAAACGGCACCCAGTTGTCCGGTCTAACATAGGGAAAACAAAACGCGACAAAAAGCACAATGATGACCAGCTTGATGACCACGATAATGGCGTTAACCCAAGAGGACTCCCGGATTCCCAAGATCAAAATCACCGTGACCGCTAAGACCACGAGGACCGCTGGTAGATTGAGAATAGCGCCGGACATTATCCAACCAGTTTCCTTAAAAGCGAACGGAGCGTTGGCTAAAGCCGCTGGGAAATGGATCCCGATTCCGGACAGAAACGAAACCACATACCCGGACCAACCAACCGCCACGGTGGCTGAACCCACGAGATACTCCAGGATCAAATCCCAGCCGATAATCCAGGCGAAGAGTTCTCCAATCGTCGAGTAAGCGTAGGTGTAGGCGCTCCCGCAAAGCGGAATCATCGACGCTAGCTCCGCATAACAAAAACCGGCGCAAAGACAGCCGATCGCCGAAAGGAGGAATGAAAGAACGATGGCCGGTCCAGCATGTTGAGCCGCTGCCGTGCCCGTGATCACGAAAATCCCAGTGCCGACGATACACCCTATCCCCAGCAACGTGAGTTGAAGGCCGCCCAGTTCGGCGCGAAGCGGGTTCTCTTCTCCGGTCGCTTCAACCGGTTTTACGCGAAGCAGGTCCATGATTTAGCAATGCATCCGATGCCTTGGTCGAAAATGGTCTCTATCTGATCGAGCGCTTAGGAAGGGGGCGCCCGCTTCGAGAACTAGCAGCTTCAAGGCCAGTCTCAAAGCATTTTCCGGCCGATTTTTCGCGCCATTGACGAACGGGCCAGTCCACAACATGCTACGCCGCAAAAAATTACACCTTGGGCCAACCGTCTTTTCGATATCTAGTTACATCCGCTACGTTGAGCTTGCTGGCGAGCTTCGTCGCGGTTTCCGTTTCGGCCGGTTCACTAAAGACCATCGGTCTGGTATCCGCTTGGGATCCGGAGATGAACGCTTTGAAACACGCGGTCTTGCCTCCGAACGCCAAAGTTCGAAAGACCGAGATCGACGGGACACTGTTTTCCGAGGTCCAGCAAGGCGACCGGCATCTCGTGATCTGGATGAGCGGCGTCAGCATGGTGAACGCCGCTATGTCGACCCAGTCTGCCATCGACCATTTTCATCCGGATGCGATTCTGTTTAGCGGGATCGCCGGTGGACTTGATCCGGCGTTTCAAGCCGGCGATGTGGTCATTCCTGCCCAATGGATTCATCAGGCTGAGGCAGCCTGGCTAAATCCAAATCCGGGCCGGCCCGGCGCCTACGTAATACCCGAGTATTTTCGACCGCGTTATCCGAATTTCGGTAATATTTTCCCGGACGACGTTTGGGTGGTCAGGAAAGGTGAAATCGTACCGCACCAAGTTCATGCGTTCACGGCCGACCAAACCCTTCTGGAGCTAGCCCGAAGAGCGGTTCCGAATATTTCGATTCGGCGTGCCGATGGAACCGGAGCTCGGGTGGAGATTGGTGGCACGGGTATGAGCGGACCAATTTTCTTGGACGATCGTTCATTTCGTGATTTTGCATTTCAGAAATGGCATGCCAGGATCCACGAGATGGAAGGAACCGCAATCGCCCAGGTCGGATACGTCAATCGTGTCCCGATCCTGATCGTCCGAGCGCTCAGCGACTTGGCCGGCGGTCAGCAAGGGGTTAACCAAGAAGAAAGAAATTCTCGATTGGCAGCTAGCAACGCCGCCGAAGTCACCGCTAAGATCCTCGAACAAATCGAATCCGTGCATTAAAGAAGAAGAACCTTATGGAGTTAAAACAATCCCAAAGAGGGAAGCCCCATGGTTCCCTGGGGCGAATGGCGCCGTTAATAATAATGGCACTTGTGATCCTGGGCCTGGTCTACCTTTTCCTGAAGCCCGATCTATTCATCAACTTGATGAAACAAGCGCAAGCGCAGAGCCAAGGGAAAACGGTGGCCCAAGTCAGCGCTGAGGCTTCGGCATCGGCATCAGCAGCGGCCAGCGCCGCCAACGAGCTGAAAACCGCGGATGATTATCTCAGCCTGATGAAAGTAGATGCCGGCACGCTTTCGGACGCCAACAAGAAGATTCTGGCTATCTTTAGTGATGAACTCGATAAGATCTCGAAAGTGAGAGAACAAGAGACGGTCGATACCAACGCCCAAGCCAGCGCTATCTTTCAACCGCTTGGGCAAGCCAAGACAGACGATGACCTGGATAAGGTCAAAGACACCGCCACGAAGCTGAAACAGACCGCGGATACCGCCTCCAACTTCTTCCAACAAGTACAACCGGAACTAGCCAGGCGCCTGGCCGACGTGGGAGTCTCCGACCCGCTCAACACTCAGGTGGCAGACGCTTTCATTAAACAGGGTTCTTTTGCCGATGCGCTGACCATGGCGCAAAACACGAGCAAGTTCGCCGACGCAACCATCGCCTACGTCGATTTCTTGAAGCAAAGCCACAACTCGTGGACGCGTAAACCGGACGGCGGTCTTTCCTTCAAGGATAAGCAAACATTGACCAAAGCCCAGGAGCTCGGAAAAGCATACTACGACGCCGCCGCCCAAGCGGGATTTGCCTCTACTAAGTAGTTTAGGGATGGGGAGAGGCAGCATCCGAGGGATGCGGAGCGATCGGTAGGCGTGGCCCGAAAGTGATCAGTCATCGGTAGGTCACTAATCAGGGCGGACGGTAGGGACGAGCTCCTGCTCGTCCGCGCTGATTTCCCTGGCTTGCGCACGGGGTGATTCCCGGACGAGCAGGAGCTCGTCCCTACAGGGATACAAACGATCAGGCCAGGATGCGGGTATCACTCTGAATCTGTCTTCGGATAACAGACTGATTACTGACTCACTGATTACTGATTACTTTCGCGCCACCTCTCGCAATTAGCCCCCGCCCCTCGGCCACCACCCCCCTACGGATACGCCAGCCGATACAGCTCTCTCCGAAAAGCAAACCGCAAGGCGGGATCACGGAGTCGCGCCAAGTCACTGATGGGACGTTTCTGGGCCAATCGGCTGGCAATTTGATACCCGATCAAATAACCGATCCTCCCCGGTACTTCCCCATTTTCGGTCTTAGCGAGAAAATGAGCGGCGACATCGTCCTCGCGAGATTCGAGACAGGTCAGCAACCGTTTTGCTTCGTTCGGGATGGTTGCGGGGCCCTCGCTAGCCAGCCTTGGATCCAAAAGAACATCCGCCAACGACGCTCCGATATTCAGCTGTTGGCTGACATAAACGGCGAGTCCTTCCTGCCACAACAGCCGGTACAGCGGCAGCTCATCCGGGTTCTTCGGCAACGGATTCACCTGGAAATGATAGAGATGAAAGAATTCGTGAGAAAGAATCACCGGCAGCGGCGCATCCGCTCCATGGAACCGGGCCAAGCCATCCAGCCCGATAAGCAACGAATCCGGATGCTCGCTCGGGATCTTGGCGTCGAACCGAAAAAGAGACAACATCAAGTAAATTTTTGCCTGGGCCGGAGCAAAATCCGGGAACGCCTGACAAAACCGGCCCAGGATCGCCGGTTCCTCATCTACGAAGCGGGCGTGCAATTTCCGGATACTGGCAAGGTATTCGGGCGCCTTACCCACGTACGCCTTGACGGTAGCTGGATCGACATGCCAGAGCCGCTGATAGACTTCAGGGTGCGCTTGGAGCACCTCCCTCGAGAAACGCTCCGCGCGGCTACCGGTATCCCCACTGGAAGCCGCCAAAACGCCCAAGTCTCGCGGAATCAAATCGATGATCTGGGGGGACTGAATCGCCAGAGCACCCGGCAAATCAAAAAAGAGCTGAAGTATTGCGGCGAAAACGCCAAGATTTCGATAGCACATGGACCCTCATCTCTTAACCAATCAGATTTGGAGTTCTCTCTCCCTATTTTTTTTGCAACTGGGCCCTTCGGTTTGGCTGCAGGCCGTGGCGACCCTATTGGCGGCGATCATCGCAGTAGCCGGAGCAGTGATTGCAGCCAACGCAGCCTATCGAAACGTAAACAAGTCCCGATTCCAAGAAGCCGAGGCCGAACGTCAACGGAATCGCGCATCTGAACGCGATCGAGTGTCAGGGACGTTGCATGCCTTACGCGAGGAGATTTTACAGCTTTGGATGATCGTGGCGGAGGATCTGGGTGGGCCGATTGAAAACTTGGATCTCAAACGCAAACCGCTGCCGTATTGGTCTTACAATCAGAGCTACTTTTCGGTTTTCGACCGCAATGCCGGCACCATCGGACTCATCGAAAACGATCAACTACGCTCCAGTTTAGTCCGAACCTATATGTTCGCTAAACGTTTAGTCGATCAATACCAGGGTTATAACCGGATGGACGTGCGCGCGTCAGTGAACACGACCCAACCTGCCACCGGAGCTTCTGCCGATACGACCTACGCTTTGCACGCCGGGGCGTTAACTCTGATCGAGTCATATAACGCGCTAAAGACCAACATCGAACAGTTGCGTAACCTTCTCGATGCCGAACTTGGGCTAAAGAAAACGCCATTGCCATTCATCGATTCCGAAGAATCAGCCCAAGCAACCGGGAATCGTTCACAAAGCCGGTAAGAGTGGGTCAGCCCACGATTGGTAGATGTCCTCAGGCTGAGATGACTAGCCGCTTCCAACCGCCGTTTGCTGCATTTTTTTCATTAAGATCAAAAAGTTGACATGACGAGGGGCATCCTTGCCCGGATTGCTATTACTTGTCATCTTAGCTTTTTTAGCTTTCTGCATCCGACCAACGCTGGGTTCCTCCTCGAGAAACCCATAACCCCAGGCGCGCTACCCACCCCAATAGAGCAGATTCTTAGCGTCGAGGGCTCACTTGGTATGAGACCGGCTTACAAGCTGATTCTTTTCCTCCTAGGACTTAAGATGGAAGCTCAAGTACCGTTCATTCCTGAAACCGCTCCCTTCAGCCCAGGGCAGCGAGCTTGGCTCAACGGGTTCTTAGCCGGTCTTTTCTCACAGCAATCCGCGAAACCGGAGGCAGCTAAAGTCAGGGCTAATGTCTATTTCGGGACTGAGACCGGCAACTGCGAGGCGCTGGCAAAACAGACCGCGAAACTACTGCAAAGCCGGGGGTTTGAGTCTGAGGCGATTAATCTCAGCAAGATTTCCTCAGGCGCCCTGACCGCTGAAACCTACGCTCTCCTGATTATCAGCACTTTTGGCGACGGTGACCCGCCCGAAAGCGCCAAGACTTTTTGCAACGAATTGCAGGCCCCGGATCACCCTCGCCTGCCGCAGCTGCAGTATTCGGTACTGGCGTTGGGAGACAAAAATTACGAACGCTTTTGCCAATGCGGCAAGGATATCGATACTCGGCTGGAAGCGTTGGGAGGTCAGCGAATTTATCAAAGGGTGGATTGCGACGTCGACTACGAGGCGGCAGCGGAGGGTTGGAGGAATGGCGTCAGTACGGTCCTTGAAGCGGCACCCAAAAAGCCGGCAAAATCCGGTGCTGAGCTCTTGCCCAGCTCGGCGCCGCCTAAACCCGCCCCAGCCAAGGCCGCAACCGCAGAAGAGACAGTCTATGACCGCAAGCATCCGTTTCTGGCCCGGCTATCGACAAACCGCCTGTTGACCGGCCCAGGCTCGGCCAAAGAAACTCGCCATTTTGAGATTTCGTTGGATGGTTCCAACCTGTCGTACACCGCTGGCGACGCGCTAGGGATCGTGCCCTGCAATTGCCCCGAGCTCGTCGAGCAAATTCTTAGAGCCTTAAATTGTGATGGCGAAGAAGCCGTGCCAGGACCTGACGGGAACGAGGCGCCGCTCCACAAAGCACTTTTGGAGTTTTACGAGATCACCAAGATTCCTTCCGGTCTTGTGCGATGCGTTGCCGAACGCAGCGCGGACCCGAGTTTGCGCGAGCTCTTAGAACCGGTGGCCGCGGATCGTCTAAAAGGCTTCCTGGGCCAGCGTGAAATTGTCGATCTCCTGCTGGAACATTCGTCTTCGAAAATCAGCGCGACTGAATTCGTTTCGTATCTCAAGAAGCTGGCCCCACGTCTCTATTCGATCGCTTCCAGCCCGGCAGCGCATGGCAGCTCGGTACATCTCACGATCTCTATTGTCCGGTACGAAACGAACGGCCGGAGACGGAAAGGCGTCTGTTCGACCTTTCTAGCGGATCGGGTTCATCAAAACGTCGGAACGTTTGTCCATCGTTCTCAGCACTTCCGGTTACCGGCGGATCCGGCTAAACCGGTGATCATGGTCGGCCCCGGAACTGGTATCGCGCCGTTTCGAGGGTTTCTCTATGAGCGAGAGGCGGTTGCGGCTACGGGACCAAACTGGCTATTCTTTGGCGATCAGAAAGAGAGCACCGATTTTCTCTATCACGATGAGCTGATTCGGTTCAAAAAGAACGGCGTTCTTACCCGGTTCAATACCGCTTTCTCTCGAGATCAGGCCCAAAAAATCTATGTCCAGCAACGGATGCTGGAAAACGGGGGTGAGCTTTGGGCGTGGCTGGAAGCCGGCGCCCATTTTTACGTCTGCGGCGATGCACAAAGAATGGCAAAAGATGTCGACGAGGCGTTGCGCACGATCATCGAGCAGGCGGGCAATAAATCAGCGGAGGAAGCAGCCGCTTATGTTAAACAACTGAAAGCGGAGCATCGCTATCAGCGGGATGTGTACTGACGAGCGGTGGGAAGGAGTCAAGAGTCAGGAGGACAGGGGTGCAACTCCGTCGTCCGGTTTCTCGACGCTCTCTTATCGGTAAGAGCGCTTACCCGCCTTTTTAAAGTCGTGCTCAGGGTGCCGATTTCTACTCGCGCAGCGCAAAACCCCTGTCCTCCTGGATACTGGCTCCTGACTCCTTCCCCAGCAACCCGCACTAGCAACCCCGCCCCTAACACGCTAAGCGTTCCGGGTGAATGACGCTGTCTCTTTCGCTAGATCCGCCATTGTCGCTGCCGTTCTTGTCGCCAGTTTGGCCTCCCGTGCTATTGCCGACGACAACCTGGTCTTTGACTTTGGTTCTCCGCGAAAGTTTCTCGGGCTAGGCGTTCAACTTTGGCCAACGACCGAGCATCAAACCGAGCGGGACGCTCTGCTGCACGATCTGCACATTAAATATGTCCGCATCGCCTTCGCCGCCAAAATCGCTGATAATCAGTTAAAGTATCATATGTCGGTCGCGCAGCTCTCTGCAGCGATCACCAAGAGCGCAGATGACGATGAAACCGCGCTTTGTGCCCGGTTGCACGACGAGATCAGTCAACTGCACGTTGGGTTAAATTTGGTTTTTTGGCAGGTTCCATCGATCTGGTGTTTCAATGGGGACGATAGCGCAGTTGATCATCCTCGGATCAATCCGGATCACCTCCAGGATTACGCCAACTGGATCGCCGCGAACCTTCTGTATGCGAAACGCGTGCGCCTGCTTCCGACTGAAATTGAGATCATTAATGAACCGGATTCCGTCGCCAGCACCCAATTTACACCGGAACAATATGACGCTCTGTTGGTAGCAGTCCGCGCAACCCTCGATCGGAACGGCCTGGCGACGGTTGGAATCGATGGGCCCGGTGTCGGCTCCGCCGCCACCGTCGCGGCTTACACTCAAGTGTTGGAAAGAACCGGGCATATCTCGCTTTTAAAATCGCTCTCTTGGCACGACACCGACACGATCAGACGCCCTGAGCCGGCTGGGTTTGCCGGTGTCCCCTTGGATTTGTTGGCTCATGCCCATCAGTTGCCAATTGCGGTCACCGAGTTTACCAACGAAAGCCCGCAATGGGACCGGCCACCTTTCGATTCCGGGCCGCAAATCCGGGGACAAAATAACGCAGCTGATTCACCCGATTTCGGCGTCTCGGTCGCGGGTGAAGCTCTGAAGCTGATCGGTGATGGCGCTAACTCTCTCTATTTTTGGCAAGCGGAAGATTCGGCCTGGACACAAGATGCGTTCGGTCTGCTGAACGAAGAGGGCCAGCGAAAACCATCGGCGGCTGCGCTCCAGCTCTTTTCCGACCTGGTCCCCGCAAACTGTGATGCCGCCAAGTCGAAGCAAGCCTCCTTCGGCCTGGCCGCGGCCTGTTTCCGGACAGAACGCGGATTCATCATCGCGGCGGCCAATCTCAGCCAAGAATCGAGGAAGATCGACGCGCGAATCGTTAACGCTCCACCCCCGGTCAGAGTCGCCTCCGTACGCCAATTTGATTCTCATGGGCCGGCTTCACAGACCGTTTCGACATCGACCGTTACGATCGACGGTCCCAACGTTAGTACGAATTTACCCTCCCGTTCTGTGACCGTTTTGCTTTTGCGGTGATCGACCGCGGATGTGATAAAGATAGAGATGCTTGCGGTCCCGGAATCGATCTCAAATGGCGGACGAATCGCTCTTTTGCCGGTGGAACCGCTGCACGCCCAAGGAGTGTATGAGGCAGCGGTCGAGTCTGGAGCACACCTCCAGACTTGGATGGAATGGTTCAACCCGGACTACTCACTCAAGGACACCCAACACTGGGCCGGTAACTGCAAAAAGGCTTGGGAGGCGGATTCAGAGTTTGCTTTTATCATCGTAGAGAATTCCACTTCCCAAATTCTGGGCGGATGCGGCATCCGGCGTACCGAACGCCTTCATCGGATCGGCAACCTTGGTTACTGGATCCGAAGCTCTCGCACTAAACAAGGGTTCGCGTCGGAAGCCGCTTTACTATTGGCGCAGTTCGGGTTCGCGCAGCTAGGATTGATTCGAATCGAGATCGTAGTCGCCGTGGGCAACACCGCCAGCCAACGTGTTGCCGAAAACGTGAGGGCACTAAGAGAAGGTTTACTGCGGAACCGATTATTTTTCCGAGGCGAACCCCGGGATGCTTACCTCTTCTCCCTGATCCCAGGAACCACGAACCGCGGAGAGTCTAATTATCCGCAGATTACACAGATTACGCAGATTTCGTGAATTGGAGTCGGATGAACGCTGGGATCGGTTTGGACACCCCCGGGTACCGCGGAGGGTTAGTTATCCGCCGATTACGCAGATCACACAGATTTTGTGAATCGGACTCAGCTCAGCGTTGGGTTCAGCCTGAAACGCCCGTTCGATGCCGGACGAGACACACCCCAATCGAAATCTGCGTAATCTGCGTAATCTGCGGATATTTAAAACCTCTCCGCGGTTCCGCGGGTTCGCTACCCAGCGCTCGCCAGTTCGAGAATCTCTTCTAGTTCTGGAGCGGTTAGCTCGATTGGGTTCGCTTTCATACTACTGGTTTTGGCCGACTTGGTTGCTATTTCGGGGATTGCTGTTTTCGGGATGCCGAGCGACGACAAGGTTGGGACATTCAACGTCTTGCTCAGATCCTTTATCCAGGTCAATCCATCAGCGGCGATGGCTCGGGGTGAACCTGTCAGAAGCCGGCCGATCTCATGGTAACGGCTCAAAGCGATTGAACCTGGCGCACGCAGACGTAAGGCTTTGATATTCGCTTCCATCACAAACTGGAGCAAAATGCCGCAGACTAATCCGTGCGGCGCATTGAACATCCCGCCGATTAGTCCGGCAAACCCGTGAACGGCGCCCAACCCGGCGTTGGCCAAGGCCAAACCTCCAAACAAACTGGCCAAAGCCATCTCTTCTCGAGCCTGTACATCCTTCCCGTGCTGTGCCGCCTTTAACAATGAGCGCGCCACACGCGGGATCCCTTCCCGGCACAGGCCGTCAGTCGCCGGATTGGCTCGAATCGAGACAAAAGGCTCAATCAGCTGGGTTAACGCATCCAAACCGGTCGCAACCGTCACCTTTGCCGGCAGAGAATAAGTCAATTCCGGATCAACCAACGCTAACCGCGGCAAAAGAAATGGACTGCGCAAGCTGACTTTTACTTGATGTTCCAGCGAAGCGATCACCGCATTCTTGGTCACCTCGGCGCCAGTGCCAGCGGTCGTCGGAATCGCCACACAAGGGAGCGACGGCTTGGTGAGCGGGTTACCGCGGCCGATCACTTCTAAGTAGTCGAGAATATTACCGGCGTTGGTCGCTAGCCCGGCAATCGCTTTAGCGCCATCGATTGGACTGCCGCCCCCGATCCCGATGACAAAGGTGACATTTCTAATTTTGGCTTCATCGACACCCTTAACGATGTCTTCAGTGGTCGGTTCGCCGGGCACCGAATAGAAATGGGTCTTGACCCCTGATTTAGCCAATAGATCTTGCAGCGCACACGTTCGGTCCGGGTTGCCGCCGTGAACGATTAATGCCCGGTCACCGTACCCGGCCACCAGCTGCTGCAGCCGCGCTAATGAGCCATTACCGAAAACGATCTTTTCAGGAACTGAAAGTTCAAAACTCATCCTAGGAAGCTCTCCAGCAAACGATCTAGTCTGGTTCAATCGCGCGGTAAATGGTTCGGGTTCTCTCCGCGACTAGCAGCACGGGAACGGCATCCTTCCACTTGGCATAGTGAGCTGTCGCTCGGTGAGCCTCTATGGCCTGTTCATCACGGTAGAGCTCAAACAAAGCAAACCGGGTGGGATCGTCGACCTCTTGAATAACATCAAAACGAACCACCCCGGGTTCTTTCCTACTATTTCGGGCGTTGGCCTTCGTTTCCGCCAGGAATTGATCCAGGCAATCGGGTTTAACCTGAAGATACACCAGCACAGCAACCATACTTCACCCTTGAGCGCTTCCGACCAGGTTGCAACCAAAAGCGTTTAAGGCGGGAATCACCACAGAGACACAGAGAACACGGAGGGTGAGATGAGGATCGAGGCGGCCAACCGAAGGGAGGGGAGCCGCCTGCTGCCAACCGATAGAACTGCCACGTTACAAAGCGGCTCCCCTCCCTTCGGTTGGGCGACTTGTACCTAACGACGGTAGCCTCGAAAAATTCAAGGCTACCGGTCCTTCAACAAACCTAAAAAACCTTAGCGATCAACAACCGGCTTCTTGGCCTAGTCTTTGCTTACTTTTCGCACTTCGACTTTCCAACGATCGCCCGTCTGTTTATCGAGATAGACTTCCTTTATCCCTTTTTTCTCGATCAACTGATACCGGTCGGGTTGATCCAATGCGCTCACAAAAGTATTAACGGTCGGCTGTTCGATCGTCACGGTTTTCGTTAGCACCCGGCCGGGGAGAACCACTGGGGTAGTCAAAGCCACGGTTTGTTGCCTCACAATTTGTCCTGTGGGCCCGATGTAGAGCACGTCGTTGTCGGTGTTCCCTCGCACCGTAATTTCATACAATCCGTTCTGGTCTTGGACCACCCGAGTGACTCTTGAGTAGTCAGGGATATTCGTCTGACGAATGACTGCAGTCCGCACCACTTGAGGCAAGGTCACAAACTGAATTTCATCGGCAAACGCCGTTATCATCGTTCCTAATCCAATAACCGCCGCTATGATCAGAAGTTTTGCTTTCATAGGTCCTAAGCAGTCCGACGAACTTTCGGCTTGATTTATTCACCACCGGCCGCGAGGTCGCGCTCCACGCAGGCCCCGTGCACACTTGCACTAACCGAATTTTTATCGCACAAATCCAGAATTGCTGGACTCACCGTAAGTAGCCAGCCGACCAAATGAAGCCGCTCGAAACTGGAACTTTAGATACCGGTCTGCGGATTCGGATTTTTGAACCTCGACGGGATCAAGCCCGTTGCCAAGAGATCTATGCCAACGTCCGCGCCGCTACCTTCAACTGGGTCAACTCGAAGCGATTCAAGGAGAGCGATTTCGCGCCCGACACTTTGGGTGAATATTTGTTGGTCGCGGATCACGCGCTGAATGGAGTCGTCGGTTTCGTCGGCATCTGGATGCCGGAGAACTTCATTCATCATTTGTATGTTTTGCCGGAATTCCACCGCATTGGCATCGGTCGGGCGCTTTTGGAATCGGGGCTACGGATCATCGCCCGGCCGGCGAAGTTGAAATGCCAATCCGGTAACAAGAACGCCTGCCAATTCTATCGGCACCTGGGCTGGAGAGAAGGCCAACAAGGTCTCGATGAGATTGGCCGCTGGATCGAATTTATATTTGATTGACCGCCGTACCCTCGACGTAGGAACAGGCCTCCTCGAACCCGAGCCGCCGGTAAAGCTTCGCCGCGGGATTATCCGGGCCAACGTTCAACCCAATGGTGCGGATATCACGCTCGCGCAGGGCATCAACAACGGCGCTGCTGACCGCGGCTCCCAGCCCTTTCCCGCGATATTCAGGAAGGCAAAAGACATTCCCAAGCGCAGCTACGCTATCAGCAGGGTTAACCAAATGAGTTCCGGCTGCCGCCACCAAACGATCGTTCACGCGAACCCCGAAATAGATTCCGCGTGCCAAAAATTCCGGAAGAAAAAAGGTGCCATCCTTTTCGTGCCTTTGACGTGAATCGTACAATTCAACCAGGTCATTGAGATCACTCGAGTCCAACCGCTTGACACCGGCAAAGTCGACTAAGCTCGGTTCTTGCAGAATCATCCTCACCATTTCTTTGGTCGTTACCCGATGATAACGATCATTAACCAGGCGCAAGATCTCTGGTCTAATATGGAGATAGAGCCTTGACGGCAGCGGAGCTTGATCCAGGAGCGGTTCAACGGCCTCCGCGGATCCCGTCGCAAAGAAAATGGGCGGATCGAACGCCCGGTAAAACAACGTTGCCGCCGGTCCAGCATTCAGACTGAACCGCCATTCGCAGTGTACTAGTTCCTCGGGCGCCAAGTCACCGAGAGCGTAAAGAGACCAAGTTCGAGTCTGATTCAGGATCTCTCGGATCTGACGGACAGAATCGTGGGCGTTGCGGGTCACAGGGTGGAAAACGAGCTGGGTGGATCGAATAGGGCTGCTTATAGATCCTGCAGCTCGGCGGTCAGTCTAGGTCGCACTTGGCGGTAGCATTCTAAGAAACCAGAGGCGAAGTCCTCGGGACGTTTTTCCATCCAGTCGTCGACCAGTGGCAATGGGAAGAAACCGCCGGTTTCGATCTCTTGCTCGTTAAAATCGGGGACCGCATCGGCAGCAGCCTGATAGATGCGGATGAATTCATGGCCGGTTTTTTCGGAAGCGCCAACTTGACCGATCTCCCAAGCTTGCGCCGCCAGGCCCAGCTCCTCGTATAACTCTCGGCCGGCACATGCTGCATAGGATTCTCCAACATCAACGTGGCCGGCAGCGCTGGAATCCCATTTCCGAGGAAACGTATCTTTGCGATAGGAACGCCGCTGTAAGAACAATTCGCCTTCGCCGTTCAGCACGAAGATATGGACGGCACGATGCAATAACTTCTCCGCGTGGACCGTTGCGCGATCGACACCCCCTGTTGGCCGATCCTCTTCATCGACGACTTGAAGGCTTTCTTTGGGATCCGTACGCCCGGCCTGAGCTCTGTCGATGGCCCCGGCCTGAGCTCCCTCGCTTTCCTGGGATCGACGATCAGCCAGGTGTTTGGCCAGATTGACCCAAGCTGCCGGTGATAATTCTTCTGCTCGAACGAGGCCGCTCAGTCCCTCCGCAGCTAAAGCTTCTTCAACAACTGACGAAGGCACTAATTTCGACAGGGTATTAGTTAGCTTTTTCCGCCGCTCGGAAAACCCGGTTTTGACCACCGTAGCAAACCAAGGTTCGCCGACTTCCTCCAACTCGGCCGGCTCTCTCCGGTTTAGCTCGATCACAAGAGAATCGACTTCGGGCCGGGGAAGAAACACGCTGGGCGCGAGCACCTTTAACCGTTTCACCTGCCAGCGCCGTTGGAGTAAAACGGAGATTGAACCATATTCTCCCGTCCTGGGAGACGCTGTCAGCCGGTCGCCCACCTCTTTCTGAACTGTTAATACCATCCGAGAAATCGGGCAGGGTTCGGCGGAGAAATGGAACAACAAGGGCGTTGAGAGGTAATAAGGCAGATTACCGATCAGCTTCACCGTTCCTTTACAAAAAAGGGCTCGTTTGTCGTATTCGCGCGCATCGCCTAGGACCACCTCCACTCCGGGTGTGCTAAACCGTTCCTGGAGGAAGGCGGCGAACAAACGGTCCTTCTCGAGCAAAGTTGCCGACACCCGATCCAGGGGTAGGCACTCCGTGAGTGCCCCTAAGCCGGGGCCTATCTCCAGCACATGATCCCCGGGCTCCAATTCGAGACGCTCCACGATCCAACGTGCGAGGTTGGCATCGTGCAAGAAATTCTGGCCCAGCGACTTACGTGGCGAAGCGCCCAGCCTCTCCAGTGTTGACTTGATTTCAGAGATTTTCACTCAGATCAAGTCAATCCGAAGCCAGTTGCTACCACGTTTTCCTCCAAAAGAGATAACTTTTTAACAAGTTATTCACACCCCTTTCCCTTTGTGCTTGGACTCAATTTGGGTCTCCTTCAGATCCTCTAGATCAGCGGCTCCTCGCTTTCTCCAACGCCGGATTCTGCGCCCGAGGAAGCGGCGAACTTCGGAGAGGGCAAGTCCGTCGATGAAGTAAGAGGTTGCCGCCTTGCCGATTCCATAGGTGCCGGCGGCCGCGATACCGCCAGAGATGGCATTACCCCAGCCAGGCAGCACCTTGACCGCGGCACGAGCGCTTTCGCGGAAAACCATCCCGAACCCAATATTCATCCCCAGTGCCCCGGTAAACTCGGCAGCCGCCCGCAGACTGAGTTCGCGCCCGCCGATATGCATTACGCCTGCAACCATCGCGAATTGTAGGGTGGTGAGGACCGGAAAATCGGCCAGAGGGATCGGCTGCGCGCCCACTGCGGCACAGATTGCAGTGACCGATCTTACCAGGCGCATAGCGAGTTCTCTTTGAAGATCTTTCGCTCCAAACAGACGGGCCATGTCGACTTGCGCCTCGTCAGGTAATTCCCGCGCCAAAAGATCTCCCAGGACCCGGATGTTTCTTCGCTCATCGCGCTCGGGATCGAGAGTTCCGTCTTGGCGAAAACGGACAAAAGACGACACTGCGACAACGCGGACAAAATGAGACGCGATCCCGCCCTGGCCGCTGAGCCGCGACTTTAATTCGAGACGGCGTTTATCCACTGTCTCGGGCGGCGTCGTCGCCGGGAAATCGACAACTCCGATCAACGGAATCTTTCGCTCGAATCGTTGTTGGACAAAATCTAAGACGCGAACCGCTTGTTCGCAGCCAGGGCCCAGGTCCTCGGTTTGGGTCCCATCAACGAGGAAAAGCGCAAGGTCAGGCGCTTCTTCCGCCAGGACACTCGTTAGATTCGCCCACGCCCGACCGGAGTCATTGAGATTGCGGGCGTCGAGAGCACGGAACCCTCCCTTACCTTTTTGTTCATAGCTGACCCAGCCCGGGCTCACCGCAGCGTCGATCAATCGCAACTCCGACCCAAGCAGAGCCGACAGCAGGGCAGAAGCGTTAGCCCCAGTCTGGCCCAGAAGAGCGATTCGCGCTGGACGTTGCGCGATAAAGATCTGTTTGATCGGCCGCAGCTCATTCAGCACCGCATTTTGCAGCGGACCGGGAAGACGGCCGACCAAAGACTCGATCTTCTCGTAAATGTTGAGCAGAAATTGCTGATTCATTTGAACGGGAGCTAGGAGCTAAAATCTAGGAACTGGGAGGCGTCGGGACTATAGAACACCGCCGGCAGATGGGTGTCATGAGCGGCGTCGATCTTTCCGCGGACGGATTCAGAGCCGATCCCTCCTCGATCCTAGCTCCTGGATCCTAGCTCCCCAACAGCGCCCGAGAGCGCTTTTGCCAGCAAAGTTACATGTTCGGCCGGTTTCACTTTTTCCAAAATGTGAGCCAGGCGTTGGTCCGGTCCAATCACGAAGGTAGTACGTTCCGTGCCGAAATATTTCTTTCCGTACATGCTTTTTTCGACCCAGACCCCATAGCTTTCGACGATCTCCTTATCCGGATCGCTTAATAGAGGGAACGGAAGCCCGTGCTTTTTGATAAATTTTTCATGGCTCGCTGCGGTATCGACGCTCACGCCAAAAAGCTCAGCTCGCGACTGAATTTCGCCCCAAGTATCTCGAAGATCACAGGCTTGCCGCGTACAGCCTGGCGTATCGTCTTTAGGATAAAAGTAAAGGACGAGGGTCGAGCCTTTGAAATCGCTCAATTTGACCGGTTGCCCGGCTCCATAAATGCCCCCAACGGCGACAGCTTTAAAGGAAGGGGCAGGGTCACCAATTTGCAATTCCATATGACAAAAAATGAGTGGCGCAAGCTCTCACGCCTGGGCGCGCTGCGCAATCCACTTCACCGCGCCCTCACCTGCAATTTTGCCGGTCGCGTAACAACCTTGGAGCAGATATCCGCCGGTGGGTGCGTCCCAGTCGATCATCTCGCCAGCACAAAAGACCCCCGGGTACCGTCGAAGCATGAGCTGGTCATCGAATTCACTCCAGTCGATGCCACCAGCGGAAGAGATTGCTTCATTGATTGGGCGAGGTTGGTTCAATCGTAGGTTGCATCCGCGGATCGCAGCCAGGAGTGACTTCACATCCGTCGGCTTCATCGTCTCCCCCAGCAGAGCCAAGGCGGTCGGACTCAATCGCCAATGCTTCGCGGCGGCGTTCTGCAAACTATCGCCGTTACGCCATTTTTTCAGAAGGTCTTCATCGGTCAAATCGGGTTTGAAATCGATCTGAATGGAAGAATCCGAGCGAAGCTCACGGCCCAATTGATAAAGAGCTCCTCCTTCTAATCCGTACCGAGTAATTAGCAGTTCTCCCCGGACTGTTCGACCCGCACAAGTCACCGCCAAATTCTTTAATGGTTTGCCCTCCGCGACGCTTAAAAACTCCGGCGACCAGTTGTACTCCCAGCCTACATTCGAGGCCGAAAACGGATTGATACGGATACCCATATCCGCGAATTGCTGAGTCCATTGACCGTCAGACCCGGTTTGCGGCCAGGAAGCACCTCCCAACGCGAATATCACCGCGGACGCGTTTACCGGCCAGTATTCCTGCCCTCTTTGAAACACGACTTCGACAGAAGGCCCTTCGACAAGTTGGTGAAACTTGTAACCTAAACGGATATCGCAGCCCAAATCATAGAGCCGCTCCAGCCAGCGCTCCAAGATTTCCGGCGCCCGCGTTGACCGGGGAAAAACCCGCCCGCTGGTTCCAACATACGTCGCGACACCGAGATCCTCGAACCAGGTCTTCAGTCGTTGAGGAGGAAAACGCTGAAGCATTTCCAACCAGCGCCTCGGACTATCATAGCGCGTGGCAAAGACCTCCATCTCTTCGGAGTGCGTGATGTTGAGACCACCCCGCCCCGCAACCAGAAACTTTCGGCCCAGCGATGGTTTATGGTCAAATACCCAAGCATTGATGCCGGCTAGGCCCAACGATTCGGCTGCCCACAATCCGGCGGGCCCCGCCCCAATTACCACCGCTCCATCGAATTTCACTTAAGTTCAAGCATCCGCAGTATCGGTTGCTCGGCTCGCTTTCTAATGGCTTCAGGAATCACGATTTCTGGTTGAAGCGCATCCAACGCATCCCGCATTTTCTCGAGGGTATTGCGTTTCATGAACCGGCAGTCGGCGCAAGAACAGTGATCAGTCGGCCCCGGTATGAATTCCTTATTAGGCAATTCTTTCCTGAGCCGATGCAGCATCCCGGACTCGGTCACAATAATAAAGGCTTCGGCCGGGGAAGTCCGGCAATAGCTAATCATTTTCTCTGTCGAGCAAACTTCGTCCGCCAGCATTCGCACCGCGTAGGTGCACTCGGGATGAGCGACGACCGGCGCGTCCGGATACACATCCCGAATCTTTTGGATGCTGTTTTGCGTGAACTCGACATGGACGTAGCAGGCGCCTTTCCAGAGGTCCATTTTGCGGCCAGTCTGCTCCATCACCCAGGAGCCCAAGTTCTGGTCCGGAACAAACAGGATGTTGCGATCTTCCGGCGCGTTGTCTACCACTTTGACCGCGTTGCCGCTGGTACAAATGATGTCGGACAACGCCTTAACCCCGGCGCTGCAGTTGATGTAAGCAATGACGTAGTAGTTCTTCTCCGGATGCCGGCTCAGAAAATCAGCGAGTTGGTCAGCCGGACAGGAGTCGGATAAAGAGCAGCCCGCATCCAAATCCGGCAGAATTACGGTACGTCCCGGATTGATGATTTTGGCGGTCTCCGCCATGAAATGGACTCCACAAAAGAGGATGACGTCTGCCTTGGTCTCTTTTGCTCGGTAGCTAAGGCCGAGGGAGTCGCCGACAAAATCGGCAACATCCTGAATTTCAGGCACTTGATAATTATGGGCGAGGATAACGGCGTTCCGTTCCCTCTTGAGACGCCGCACTTCGCTGGCGAGGTCGTACCCTTCTTTTATAGCTACCATGGGATTAAAGTATGGTTACGGAATCTGTTAGATTCAATCTTGTTTTCAGTTGCGTATTCGGAAAGTGGATAGTCGAGAGCGATTTAAGACGGCAGATACTCCGCCCAAGGCGCTACTGGCCCGCAACGGGCCCGACGCAGCGCTAACGATCGACAACTCAGCCCGGCATTAAAACCACCTCTGCGCTCTGGTTCTCTCGAATTTCCGCTCCGGCGCCGATCCGTAGCAGCGCGTTTGCTCGAGAGAGGGCAAACAACGCGTGGGATTCTTGATTTTCGAAAGGCGTAAACCGGCCCGCCTCGAAGTGTCCTCTCAGGTAATGCGGGCGTTCACCTGGGTTGGTGATCGTTTTAGATACGACGGCCTGAGTTCTGATCGCGGAAGCGCCTCGCCAACCTTGCAACGCAAAAAGGGCCGGCCGCACAAATAAGACAAACGTCACAAACGCTGAAACCGGATTCCCCGGCAATCCGAAAACCCAGGTTTCACCTAATCGTCCGAACAAGAACGGTTTTCCCGGTCGCACCGCGACGCGCCACAGCTCGATCTGGCATCCCAGCTTTTTGAGTGTTGATTTCACTAAATCTCGTTCGCCAACCGAAACTCCGCCGGCAATTACGATAACATCATTATTAGCGGCCGCATCCCGCAGCGATCGTAAGTGCTCACTCTCAAGATCAGGGATAGGGTTAAACAGCTGCGGTATCCCACCGGCGTCCCGGACCTGCTCTTGCAGCATCACTCGATTGGTTTCGTAAATCTCTCCGGGTCCAAGCGGATCCGCCCCAGTCCTCAGTTCGCTGCCGGTCGCTAGAATTGCGACCTTCGGTCGACGATAAACCCGGACGCGATCCCATCCCTGCGAAGCCAAAGTCGCCAATAGCGGGCCATTCAGACGCACGCCGGCCTCCGCCAGTTTTTGTCCTTCACAAAGATCACCTCCCCGCCGGCGGATAAATTCACCGCTCGAAGCCGGTTCCCGGATCGCTACCTCGTTCGCCCGGCGATCGCAGTCTTCCTGCATCACCACCGCATCTGCTCCGGCCGGAATCGGTGCACCGGTATAAACCCGCACCGTCGTCCCGGCGGCGATGTTCAGCCCTTGATCTGGACCCGCGGGTTGTTCACCAACGACTTGTAATACCGCTCCGGCGACCGCGTCAGCAGCTCGGACGGCATATCCGTCCATGGTGGAGTTATCGAATCGGGGTAGGCTGATGCGGGCATGGACGGTCTCTCCCAAGATCCTCCCGCCGGCGGCAAACAGCGGCTCTTCTTCGGTGGCCAAAGGTTGTACCGCCGCGAGAATCGACCTAAGCGCGTCCTCCTCCGTAAGCATGGACTGTAACAGACAATCTCACAGATCTGGGCGAAGGGCGACTTTTCGGCAGAGATAAATTGAGAGTCCTGCCGCGCATAGTATCTATGTTACTTATAGGAATCATGGGACTCATAGGTGGGTCCAGAGCAGTGGCGAGCATCTCGGAGAGGAGCGTGAGAGGGATCGCCTCCTTCGCTAAAACTATGGCGGACAGCCAGCGCACCCTCCCAATGGTCCGTTCTTTCTTCGACCGACATAGCCCCGCGACTGCGGGATGACGTCGGTTACGGATATCTCTTCACTTTGTGCCTTTGTGTCTTTGTGTGAGATTTGTTTTGGCCCCCATGAAACAGAGGTCGCTCTATCGTTAAGTTAACGGCGCGCTGGATCGTTGGACCCTTCAGCCAGGATGAGCGGAAGGCCAAACGCGGGAAACAGGGCTCGGGCCAAGAGGTTCCACAAACAGAGTCAGCGCGGCTTTACTTTTAGGGCGCAGCCTCAAGGCGATTCCCGTACACGACGAACACTTTTCCTTTGGAAGGCTCCGGGTTCGTTGCCAACTCGATGACGGCGGCCGCGACATGAGACGGATTCGGCGGCGAGTCCATGCCCTGCACAAACTCAGCCTCGGAAATTCCGAGATAGCGAGAATAGCCGGCAATCGCTTTCTTTCCGAGCTCCGTCTCCGGCATCATCCGGGGAGCAAGTGTCATGATCCGTAACCCGAGCCCAAGCCGATCCGATTCCTTCTGGCTGTAGTTTGCCATGAATATCTGCGTGCGTTTCGAGCCGGCATACCCTCCCGAATTCGACGACCCAGCGAGGGCGGCGCCACTGGAGATCAAGATAATCGAAGTGCCCGCCGGCAAAGGCCGTGAAAGCGCGGCTTTGAAGAAATTGAAGGCCATTTTGACGTCAGCCTCCCAATTACCCGCGAACTCTTGCCAGCTTAGCTCATGAAGCGGTCCGGAAGGCGGCAACGCGCCGCCGCATAGAACCAAGATATCGGGTTTAAGCGTGTCGAACACTTTGGCAGGAGCGCCTTCATCCGTCGCATCCAGAGGCAGGACCACGGCGTCAGGGAGCTCTTTGGCCAATTGCTGGAGCGGCCCATCTCGTCGCGCCACTGCCAGGACACGCGCGCCGTTGCGGATACCGGCTTCCACGATCTGCCGTCCTACGCCTCGGCTCCCGCCGATCACGACCATACTCTTGCCTGTCAACGGACCCTTAGTGTCCTCTTCTTGCCTGGATTGGTTACTCATATTCATCTCATCTACTAAGACGAATGAGACGACCGAAATTCATCGGTCTTCGAGGCATTTTTTGCTGGACTATCTAAGCGTCCAAGCGCCCCAAGATAAGGATGATGCGATACGACCCCGGTAGCGGCGACTCTCCAAAACCGCCAACGATAGTGCATTGTCCGGCACTGGAGCAAAGTGGTTGCGCGTGCCCTGACTCAACGCGCAGTCGCCATCCCAGCGCTCGGATGGCGACTCCGTGTTGAGGTTAGGAGAATCCGTCGCTTCGAAACCGTCTTTAAATTGGGCGTACCATGGATCTTGTGGGACAGTCGCCGCTACCGGGGTTAGCATCGATTCCCAGGCATGTTCGCGAGCAAGCGCGGACCCGGGACCGCGACAGAGGTGGGCGACCTGCGGAGATGTAGGTTGTGAGACGGCCTCGGCCGGCGATTAGGAAAGCGCCTGACGCGACTTTCCAGCCTCCCCACAAAAAGCTCGCCCTACCGCAACCTATTCCGGCACGGGGTGCACGGGCTTGTTGTATTGATCAGCCGAACGATTGTCATCATCGTCATCGTCGCGGGAGCTATTCCGCGGCGGACTGATCGTATCTTTGCCGGTGACCTTCTTCTGAATCCATCCTCCCGCTCTTAGGAACGGTCGCTCGATTCGGTTAACGACAGTGACCCCGAAGTTTTCAGCACCATTCGCGTATCGGTGGGCTCGGTCACTGCCTGATTCAGGTTGTTCACCGGAATTGTTCGGCGGCTCTTGTTCTTGTTCCTGAGCGTAGCGAGGCGGCGCTTGCTTCTCAACCGGAACTGCTTTTGCCACCGATACTCCTTCTCCCTCTTGTGTATGGTGAGCCGGAGGTTGCGCCTCGGGACTATTTAAAAACTGGGCGTCGTTGTTTTCAGATGATCTCTGTTGGGCGATTAAGTTAGGAGTCTCATGCCCCCACGTCGAACTTACTAAGGTGCCTGAATCAGCGTTGATTTTGACCGCGCCAACTCGCTGCTCTTTGCCATCCGATACTTGTATGGTCCAACCTGGTTTGCCAGTGCCTCGATCAACGGTGAGCTGATATTGTACCTTAGAGAACTCGATCCCTTTCGCCTTTGCTTCCTGATTCGCTGTTTTGAATGCGCCGTCCGAATCCACATTGAGCTGAGCCAAATTCATATCTTTAGCTCCCGCCCATTCCGATTTCACAGGCGTTCGTTCTGAAGTAATTTGGTTGCCCGATACCTCCAGCTCACGCACCCCACCTCGTGCCGCTGGATCATCGATACAGATTTTCCAACGGGTAGGTTGAGTGTTCGTTGCTTCACCCGAAACGGCTAACACTTGGCTTAGCGACTTATCGCCCCGGCTTGAACCTACGGTCCGCAAAGCCGCATAAGCAGTGTCTTGGGCATGACCAATCCCGGTAAATAAAGTGAGTGATGCGAAAACCAATCGCCAACTGCGCATAACAAACTGCAGCTTATACGCTCCTTCCCCAAAAATTGCAACACTTTAGGGCGTCTGTTGTGAATGACGGATGGTAGGGACGAGCTCCTGCTCGTCCGAGGTTGCGGGCGATGGAGGGCCGAGTTGGAGTGGTGTGGGAAGCGGAGTGTTGGGGCGTTGGAGTGATGGCGGGCGGATTCCGAAGCAGCGAAGCAGCCTGTCAGGATAGGTGGCCCGCGCAGGGTCGATCATGGTAGGGCAAAAAACTCGGCGCGCCGATGACGTCTTTCGCTATTCCGTATACACGCGCCGGTTTTGAGCCGCGACCCTTGACTGATTTTCACCCAACGTTTAGCCGACCCGCTTCACCATTCGCCGCGAGCACGTTTTTCGTACGCGGATCACATAAGGTAGAAGCAAATCAGGGGCCGCGGCTCAAAACCGGCGCGATTGATCCTTTGAAAGTAGGCTGACCATCGGCGCGCCGAGTTTTTCGCCCTGCTATGGGGGTTGTCAAACTACCGGAGAAGGTGGCAGCTAGGTTTTCATTTTTAATGCGACGTTAGTCGCCTCAAATTTTGGGTTGAGAGGGGAAGGTTTAGTCTTTGGTGGCGTCT
>Ga0185299_10000696_pt1 | contig 81913 bp, 66 predicted proteins | sample PaiPotPPA55metaG_FD_128002 | JGI IMG/M metagenome (GOLD analysis project Ga0185299, IMG submission 128002) | Iron sulfur acid spring bacterial and archeal communities from Banff, Canada, to study Microbial Dark Matter (Phase II) - Paint Pots PPA... ...
CGGTCGTTCTGCCGAACGCGGCGCTGTTTCCGGTCGCGGCGCTGGCGTGTCTGGCCGTTGGCCGGCCTTATGTCCCGATCGACCTCGATTACCCGGCCGCGCGCAACGCCGAGATCTTGCGCGAGGCTGGCGCGGCGGCGGCGATCACTCAGCCCGGCCTCCCGGCCGCCAGCGCACTCATCCCGACATCGCTGCCGGCGATTTATGTCGATGCGACCGAAGCCCTTGCCGCAGCCGATGGGCCACCGCTCGATTTCGCGGACGCCACAGGCCCCGCGGTCATCTTGTTTACCTCTGGGAGTACCGGCCGGCCCAAAGGGATCTGCAACGACCAGCGCGCTCTGCTGCTGCGCATAGCTCAGTTCACCAACGCCTGTCATCTCAATGCCGACGATCGTTTTATTCTACTCAGTTCGCCGAGCGTAATCGCCGGCGTCCGCGATACGTTCGCGACCTTGCTCAACGGCGCGACGCTGTGCATCGCCGAACTGCGCCGGCTCGGGATCAGCGGCGTGCAGCAGCTGATCCGGGACGAGCGGATCACCGTCTACTTCTCGGTGCCGGCCGTTTTGCGCTCCTTGCTTGGCGGAGCCGAAGCGAAGGCGGCGCTCGCCAGCATGCGCATCGTCCGCCTCGGCGGCGATACGACGTTCGAGGCCGACCTGACGCTGTGGCGAGACGTGCTTCCGCCGAGCTGCCACATCCTCCTCGGGTTCGGGTCGACGGAAGCCCCCACGGTCTTTCAATGGTTCGCGCGGCCAGGGATGGGCGATGGATTGTGCCTCCCCAGCGGCCTTCTCGTGCCGGGCGTCGCTTTCGCCTTGGTGGGGCCGGATGGCGCGCCGGTACCGCCGGGTGAGATCGGCGAACTGGTCGTCCGGAGCCGATACCTCGCCCTCGGCCTTTGGCAGGACGGCCGCCTGGTGCCTGGCCCGTTCGAGAGCGACCGGTTGGATCCCGATGTTCGCATCCTGCATACCGGCGATCTGTTTCGCGTTCGCCCGGATGGGATGGCCGAACCCTGCGGCCGGAACGATCGGCAATTGAAGATTCGCGGGCTGCGGGTGGACCCTGGGGAGGTCGAGGCGGCCTTGCGCCGCTGCGACGGCGTCGCCGATGCGGCGGTCATCGTTCGCCGTCAAAACAGCATGGACAGCGCCCTGGTCGGGTTCGTCGTGCCACAGCTCGACGCACCCCAATTGGACAGCACGGATCTAAGACAGGCGGTGTTGACTTGGCTGCCGGCGGCGAAATGTCCCGCAATCATCCACGTCATCGAGGAGATCCCGCGGCTGCCGAACTTCAAAGCTGACATGGCCGGGCTTGCAGGGTTGGATTTGGCGTGGCTCAACGGCAAAGGGATGGAGGAGCCCGGCAGCGTTGCCCCGGCAACCGTAGCCGATGCCCCGCGCGTCCAGGGTGCGGTCAAACGCGCCTGGACAGCGGTATGCGGCGCCCGATCGCTGGCGCGCGATCTTCCCTGGGAGGAAGCCGGCGGGGACTCGTTGAAGGCGCTGCAGATGCTGTTGCAGATCGAGGACGACCTTGGCCAGCGCCTGTCAACCGACGTGCTGTCGGAGGGTATGAGCCCGAGCACCCTGTGTGCCGCGATAGAGCGATTGATCGGCGGGTCGACGGAGGACGCCGCGCAGCTCGCGGGCGACGATGGGCGCATCACGGTCTTTCTGATGCCCGGCATCGTCTATGACGATCCGGGTCTCGCGCGGTTTCGCCATGCGCTGCGCGATCGGATCCGGTTCGTGTTGATCGGTTACCCCAGCTGGCGCGAGATGATTGCGGCCAGGGCCGATCTCGAGGGCGTGGTAACGGCGGCGGCCGCACAAATACTAAGTCAGTGCGGCGACCGCCCGATCTACCTCGTCGGCTACTCCTTTGGGGGTATTGTCGCAGTTGCAACGGCACGCCGTCTCGTGGAAGCAGGGCGCCGGGTCCGCTTCCTCGGATTGCTCGATTCGCGGCGGTCCTCCCCGTACTCGACATTGCCCTTGGTGACCGCCATCAAACAGACCAAGCTGATCCCTAAGGTACAATCTTACATCCAAGCCCGCGATGTCGGTCTCCTTCTGCGGCTAATCTTGCGGATCCTCTTGGAACTTCGGGCCTTCGCGCTGCTGGAGGCCTTTGCCAGGCTGTGCATGAAGCTGAACGGACGCCGCGCCGCTCCGCACCTGCTCTTCGTATTGCGCTCGTACGCCTCTCGGGGATGGCGGCCGAAGGCCCTCTCGGTTCCGACCTTCTTCTTCCGCTCCCAGGATGCTCCGCAATATGAATTCGATTGGAGCACGCTGTGCTCGCCATTCAGCGTCGTGCCGGTCGCCGGTGATCACGTGTCGATGTTTGCGGCGACGAATGTCGAGCGTCTTTGCGCACATTTCCTGGAGACCCTGCGTGCCACCGACGCGAATAAGGGGTCTTTTTCGGGGGCGCCACTGGCCGGGTGTGCTGGTGATCAGCAAGTGCAGATCTAATTGAGACATTATCGGGCGGGCCGCGGGCTTGGGTCCCGGCGTCTAACGCTCTATCGGCTGCGCGCCCTTGGGTGGGCCGAATCGTAGACGGCGAGGAGGCGCTCGGTCTCGACCGAGGTATAGCGCTGCGTCGTCGACAGGCTGGCGTGCCCGAGCAGCTCCTGGATCGCGCGCAGATCGCCGCCGGCGCCGAGCAGGTGGGTTGCAAAGCTGTGGCGCAGCGCATGCGGGGTCGCGGTGTCGGGCAGGCCGAGCGCGCCGCGCAGCTCCTCCATCCGGCGCTGCACGAGGCGCGGGCTGAGCGCGCCGCCGCGCGCCCCGACAAAGAGCGGGCCGTCGGCCGCGAGCGCGTAGGGGCAGGCGGCGAGGTAATCGGCGATCGCGGCGCTGACCGCCGGCAATACCGGCACCATTCGCTGCTTCTGGCCCTTGCCGGTGACCATGATCGGCTCGCCCCGCGGCGCCTCGGAGCGCTTCAGCCCGAGCGCCTCGGAGATCCGCAGCCCGCAGCCGTATAAGAGGGTCAGCACCGCAACATCGCGCCTGGCCTGCCAAATACTCTTGCTCGGGCCGCTCGCCGCCAGGGCGGCCGGCGCGTCGATCATTTCGGCCGCGTCCGCTACCGAGAGCGGTTTCGGCACGCTGTGCGGCAGCTTGGGTGCGCGCAGCACCGCGAGGGCCGGGCTCGACCCCAGGCCGCGGCGGTCGAGAAAGCGGATGAAGCCGCGCACCACCGACAGGCCGCGCGCCAATGAGCTGCGCTCGACGCGCGCCGCGCGATTGGCGAGATAGGCGCGGAAATCAGAGGGGCGCAGATCGCCGAGGCTGGAGAGGCCCGGTGGCTCGCCGAGATGCTCGGTCAGGAAATCGAGAAAGAAGGCGAGATCGCGGCCATAGGCGGCGATCGTGTGGGCCGAGGCACGGCGTTCGCCGCCGAGCCAGGCCGCCCACAAACTGATCGCGGCGCGCAGATCCGTCGCGGCGGAAAACCGCGCCAGCGGCACCGGTCGGGGTAGGATCGGAAACGGCGATTCTTGGACCGCGGGCCTCCGGCCCGCATGCGGGCGGGACGCCCGCGGTCCGCCACCTATCCCGACCGCGCCGGGTTCAGCCATTGCGCGATCGTGATGCCGAGAGCCCTGGCGAGAAAGCTCAGCGCCTCGGTGCTGGACCCGGGATGAAAGCGCCCGGGCTGGCGGGTGCCGATGCACAAAAGCCCGACCGGGGCGCCGCGGCCAAAGGTGAGGCGCAGCAGGGCCTGCGAGCGGACGAGCCCGGCGGCGCTGCCGAACAGCACCGCCTCGCCGGCCGCATCGGCGCGCAACAGCGCGGCGCGCTCGGGGCCGAGCAGCGCGTCGACCATGCCGTCCTTCAATAGATGAATGCCATGCAGGCTGAGCCGGCCGGCCGGGGCCGCCGTGCTTTCGACCCCGATCGTCACGACATCGACATCGAGCAGCACGGCAAGGTCGGTCGTCACGGTCTGCAGCAGCTGCTCGAAGCTGGGCGCGGCTAGGATCGCAATCACCGCCTTGTGCACCCGGCCCTGGCTTGCCAGATTGCCGCGGCTGGCGGCGATCAGGGTACGGTGCTCGAGATTGACGCGCGCCAGCTCGCGACGCAGCCGCTCGATCTGAAAATGTTGGAAATCGACGACAGCCTCGCCAATCTCGCGGGTCGGCGCGCGCAACAGGCGCAGCGCCTCCGGATGGCGATCGAGAAAGTCGGGATGCCGGCGCAGATAGGCGATGATGTCGCGGCCGCCGATCTCGCCCGGCGATTCGGGCGCCAGGGCGGCATCGCGCTCGCGGTGCGGCTTGTCGCGCGGCAGGTCGGCCATTGCCGCTATCTCGCCCCGGCAGGGAGCGGAGTGCGCGGATCGAGGAGCGCGGGGCACCGGGTGATCATGGGGTGAGTGTAGCGATGCCCGATTGCCGTGCCAACAGCGCCGCGGCAGCCGACCGGGAGCTGGCGGCACGGCCGGTGCGCGTGATGCTGCCATTGCCGCTGCCCGAGCCGCTCGATTACCTGACGCCGGACGGCGCGACGGCCCCCGAGCCCGGCAGCTTTGTGCGCGTGAGCCTCGGGACGCGGCGCGTGATCGGCGTGGTGTGGGACGGAGCGGGTGAGGAATCGGCCGCTTCGATCGCGGTCGAGCGGATGAAGCCGATCCTCGACATCCTGCCGACGCCGAAGCTGCGGCCGGAGCTGCTCCGCTTTGTCGAACGCGTCGCCGCCTATACGCTGAGCGCCCCGGGCGCGGTGTTGCGCATGACGATGAGCGTCGAGGAGGCGTTGCTGCCGCCGCCGCCGCGGCTGGTATGCGCGGCGACGCTGGCGGGTCTCGTCGCGCTGGCCGAACCCGCCGGCCAAAAGAAGCTGACCGCGCCGCGCCGCCGGGTGCTCGACGCGCTGCGCGACGGCTCGGCCTGGTCGACCGCCGAGGCCGCTCGCCGGGCGGGATGCGGCGCCGGGGTGGTGCGCGGCCTCATTGCAGCCGGCTATGTCGAAGAGCGGCGGCTGCCGGGCGAACCGCCGCCGCCGCACCCCCACGAATGGAATGAAGCAGGGCCGCCGCTGTCCTCCGACCAGCAACGGGCGGCGCGCCGGCTGGTCGAGCGCACCGACGCCGGCGGGTTCGGCGTCACGGTGCTCGACGGGGTCACCGGATCGGGCAAGACCGAGACCTATTTCGCCGCGATCGCCACGGCGCTCGCTGCCGGCCGTCAAGTGCTGGTGCTGCTGCCCGAGATCGCGCTGGGGGCGCAATGGCTCGACCGGTTCCGCCGGCGCTTCGGCGCGATGCCGGTGGAGTGGCATTCCGACGTGTCGCAGACCGCGCGGCGCGAGGCCTGGCGGGCGGTCGCCTCCGGCCGCGCGCGCATCATCGTCGGGGCGCGCTCGGCGCTGTTCCTGCCGTTTCCCGAGCTCGGCCTGATCGTCGTCGACGAGGAACACGACCCCTCCTACAAGCAGGAGGACGGCGTCTGCTACCAGGCGCGCGACATGGCGGTGTTGCGCGCCTCGCTCGCCGCTATTCCGATCGTGCTGGTCTCGGCCACCCCCTCGCTCGAAACCGTGGTCAATGTGGCGCGCGGCCGCTATGAGCGGGTGCATTTGCCGCGCCGCCATGCCGAGGCGAGCCTGCCCGCGGTCGGGCTCGTCGATATGCGGAAGGAGCGGGGCGAGCCGGGGCGTTTCCTGTCGGCGCCGCTGGTCGCGGCGCTGGGGGCGACCTTGGTGGCCGGCGAACAGTCGCTGCTGTTTCTCAACCGGCGCGGCTATGCACCGCTGACCCTGTGCCGCGCCTGCGGCTATCGGCTCTCATGCCCGAGCTGCACCGCCTGGCTGGTCGAGCACCGCTTCACCGGGCGACTGTTGTGTCATCATTGCGGCTATGCCGCGAGCGTGCCGGCGCTGTGCCCCGAATGCCTCACCGCCGGAACGCTGGTGCCATGCGGGCCGGGGGTCGAGCGGCTCAGGGAGGAGGTGGCGGCGCGGTTTCCCCAAGCGCGCATCGCGCTGATGGTGAGCGATCTCTTGTCGGGGCCGCGCGCCGCAGCCGAGCTGGCAGATGCGATGGTCGAGCACCGCTATGACGTGCTGATCGGGACCCAGATCGTCGCCAAGGGCCACCATTTCCCGATGCTGACCCTGGTCGGGGTGGTCGACGCCGATCTGGGGCTCGCGGGCGGCGATCTGCGGGCGGCGGAGCGGACCTATCAGCTGTTGCAACAGGTCGCCGGCCGCGCTGGTCGGGCGGAACGGGCGGGCCAGGCGCTGATCCAAACCTATATGCCCGAGCAGCCGGTAATGCGGGCGCTCGCGGCGGGCGACCGCGACGGTTTTCTCGCCGCCGAGGCGAGCGCGCGGCGGGCGGCGGGGCTGCCGCCCTTTGGCCGGCTCGCGGCGCTGATCGTCAGCGCCGGCGACCCGGATTCAGCCGATTTTACGGCCCGGGCGCTCAGCCGCGCCGCCCCGCAACTGCCTGGCATCAGCGTGCTCGGCCCCGCCCCCGCCCCGCTCGCGATCCTGCGCCGGCGCCACCGGCGGCGGTTTCTGGTCAAGGCCGAGCGCAGGGTCAATCTGCAGGCGGTGCTGCGCGACTGGCTCGGCCGCGTGCGCCTCGGTGGTTCGGCACGCCTCCAGGTCGATATCGACCCATACAGCTTTTTATAGCTGCGGCTGCTGCAACGGCCGCAGCCGGCGATAGGCATAGCCGAGGCCGACCAGCGCGCCGCCCAGGCCCAGGAACGACAGCGCTCGCAAGACGCCGCTGAGTTCGGCCATGTCGGATAGAAACACCTTGCCGATCACCAGGCCGATGCCGATCAACCCGGCGCGCCGCAGCCATTGGTTGCGCCACACCAGCCCGATGGCGAGCCCAGCGCCGGCAAAGGCGAGCCAGGCGACCGAATAGACATACCATTCGGCTTCGGTGCTGCTGTGGAACAGCTCGACCGTGCCGTGGAAGACATGCTGGATCTCCAGCGTGATCCAGACAAAGGCGAAGATCGCGGCAAGGATCCGGGCGACCGTGCGCACCAGCGGGATCGGGCTCACCCAGGCGACGGTCGCGTAGACCAGGGCCGGGACCGCGTCGGCCAGCAGCAGCGCGTCGATGATCGGCAAGTCGCCGACCCGAGCTGGGAACAACATCATCATCGGCTGCCAAACCACGTTGACCAGCGTCGCTGCGCCGAGGGCCAGCATCCCGCCCCAGCGCAATACCGGACGTTGCCGGCGCTCGCCGATCACCAGCAGCACCGCCGCGAAAACCAGCCACAGCGCGATCTGTGCGGCGCCGGCGTCGAAATCTCGCAGCGGTTGGGTGGTGATGTTGCCATAGAACGCGTGCGTCACCTCGAGCGACAGCAGCGCCAACGAAAAGAGGGCGCTGCCCGCTTCGAGCACTGCAACGAGGGTGTCGTCAGCGCGGCTGCCGAACTGCCTTGTGGCGACTATGAACGACAAGGCCGGCACGCCATAGCCGTAGAGCAGCCAATTGAAGATCGGTGTCGGGCCGATCGGGTAATCCAGCACATACGGGTTGAGAACCAGCCGGATCAACACGACGACCGCGACCCCGAGCGCCAGCCAGCGCAACGCCGGCACCCGAATGCGGCCTTCGATCCAGCCCATCGCCGGCAGATGCAGCGCGAGGGCGACGGTCAGCCAGGCCTCGCCGAGCGCCAGCGTCGCCGCGAAAATCGTACTGCCGAGAACGCCGATCGCATAGGCGGCGAGCGCAATCTCGATCTCAATTTCGGATTCTGGGGCGCCGCTGCGCCGCTGCGCCACACTCGCGGCTGCGGCAAGCTCCACCGCTGCAAGCGCCAGGGCGGCGAGGCTCCAGGCGATGTCGAGCTGGAAGATCTGCAGGCGCCAGTAGGCGATGACCAGCACCAGGAGGGGCACCGCAGCGGACAGCGCCGCCCAGCGGCCGGGTCGGACGACCCGCGGCAGCACGATGAAGCCACCGCCCCCGAGCAGCCCAGTGAACACGACCGCCGCGGTGCAGAAATCGGCGACATGATCCGGCTTGATTTTGAACACCCCCAGGTTCAGCTCAGGCACCGGCAGCGGCAATGTCCAGCTGGCGAGAAGCGCGAGCGCCAACGTCCCGGCGACCGCGATCACGTCGTCGAGCTCACTGTCGTGGTAGGCGAGCACCAGCAGGCCGACGGTCACCAGCATCGCGGCGCCGACGCTCGTCATGGTGAACCCGTCGGTCTGCGGCAGCAGGAAAATTCCGGCGGCGATCGCCCAGAAGGCCGAGCGCGCCACTACCCGCACGATTCGGTCGTCGGCAATCCCGGCCAGGAAACCGATCCGGGCGATGCCGCGACGAAACGCGACGAACAGCCCGAACTGGACCAAGAGATAGAGGGCGACGACCGGCGTCTCCGGTTCGTCGGCGTTCAGCAGCCACAGCACCGCCCAACCGACGGCGCCGGCGAGCGACAGCCAGGCGAGCCACCACCAGGCGCGATGCCGCAGCAATGCCAGCGAGCCGGCGGTCACCACCGCGAGGTAGGCGAACAGCGGCAGGGCATGCGGGTCATCGCTAACGACCAATGCCGGTACGGCGAACGCGCCGACGAGGCCGAGCGCGGCAACCAGCGGGCCGTGGCGCAGCGACTGCGCCACGGTCGCGCCGGCGGTCACGGCGAGCAACCCGAAAGCGAGCCCGGCGGGCAAGAAATCGTACAGCGCATGCGCCGCGTAGAGGCTGGCGAACACCGTCGCCGCGCCGGCGGCGGCGAGCGCCTGCGGAACGTAGGAGGCGTCGCCGGTTCGGTGTCTTGCGGGGGTTCATGGCGTCGCAGCCACTCCGCGGCGACCGACAGCGCGATGCCGAACACAATCCCCAGCACCACGCGGACGAACGGCGTCAAGAGACCCTGATCGATCGACAGCTTGACGAGGAAGGCGCCGCCGAGCGCCATCGCCGCTCCGCCGAGCCAGACCAGCCAGTGCTCGACCAATAGCTGTTCCCAACCTCTGCCCGGCTGCGGCTCTGGTGGCGGTGCGGCGGGCTCTGCCGGTTCCCCGCGTGCCGCAGGCTCCTCCGGAATGGCGGCCGGTTCGGCCGAGATCGCGGTCGGCGCTGTCACCACCGGAGGAGGCGGCTCGGTCGGCGGCGCGGTCTCGGAGGGCCGGGCGCCCTCGTCGAATCGCTGGGTCAGCCGCACCACACTGCGGTCCAGCAGCGAGAACCGTTCGGCGAGACCGGCGAGTTCGCTGCGCAGCAGCGCCCCGTCGACGACGGCCTTCAGCGCCAGCGCCAACGCCACGACAGTGGCGATCGTGAAACCGAGCCATACGTCGTCCCAATCCATGCCGATACCCTCCGGGCCCTGCTGTCGTGCGCCCGGTGCGGCACAAACGCGCCGGGCTTGCGCGACGGCCTTGCATGACGGCCGATGCGATCATATAATGAGTGAACATTCATTCACAAGAGTCAATCTTTTCGATGCGATCGACCGGGGCCAGAGCAAAAGTGGAACAGGCGGCGATCGCGCTGTTTGCCGCGAACGGCGTCGACGGTGTCTCGATCGGCGACATCGCCGCCGCCGCCGGCGTCTCGCAGGGCGCGCTTTACCGGCACTACCCGAGCAAGGAGGAGCTCGCCTCGACGCTGTTTTCGACCGCCTATCTGCGCACTGGGGCGGAGCTGGCCGAGATCGGCACGCGATACCGCGGCTTCGCGGCGCGGGTCGCCGCGATGGTCGAGCACTTCTGTGTCCTCTATGACCGCGACGCCGCGTTGTTTCGTTTCATGCTGATCGCGCAGCACGGTTTTCTCCCGCGAATCCGCCCGGAGCAGCGCACCCCGGTCGACGCCGTCGCCGAAATTGTCGCGGACGCGGTGCGGGCCGGCGAGGTTGCGCCGCTCGACCCGCTCGCCGGCGCCGCGGCGATAATCGGCATCGTCCTGCAGACCGCGATCTTCCACATCTACGCGCGTTTGCCGGGGCCGCTTTCAGCCCGGGCGCCAGGGCTGGCGCGAGCCGCGCTCGCGGCGGTCCACGCGCTTGCCGAGCCACCCCGTCCCGTCCCAACCGGGCCGCCCGCGGGCTGTTGACCGGGCCTGTAAACCCTTGGAATTGCGCATCTCCGCGACCGGCCGGCGGCGGTTGCGCCTAGTGGCGAAACATGTTACCTACCGCGCGGGATTCGCGAGGCCCGGCGGCCCCGAGAGCGCAGTCGCGCCGAGATCCCCCAGACCAACGAGTTGTCGCGACCCTCCTCCCGCCGGCGCGCTGATTGGGGACCGCTTTCGATTGGCTGAAGCAACAGGCACCTCCGGCCTGGCTGAACGTTATGCGGCGGCGCTGTTCGATCTGGCCGATGAGCGCCACGCGCTCGATGCCGTCGCCGGCGATCTGCGCGAACTGCGCTCGATGCTGCAGGCAAGCGGCGATCTCGCCCGGCTGCTGCGCAGCCCGGTCGTGTCCCGCGACGAGCAGAAGAAGGCGGTCGCCGCGCTCTCCGAGAGCGCCGGGTTGGCGGACCTGACCCGCGACTTTCTCGGTGTCGTCGCGACAAACCGCCGCCTCTTTGCGGTGCCGGCGATGATCGAGGCCTATCTCAAAAGGCTCGCCGAGCGGCGCGGCGAAGTCACCGCCGAGGTCACCGTCGCGCAGAAGCTCAACCCACCGCGCGAGGCCGCGCTCGCCGAACAGCTGCGCCGCGCGCTCGGGCTGCGCGTGACGCTCGACATCCGGGTCGACCCCGCCCTCTTGGGCGGCATGATCGTCAAGATCGGCTCGCGGATGGTCGACGCATCGTTGAACAGCCGGCTGCAACGCCTGCGGCTGGCGATGAAAAGCTCCGAGTAGAAGGGAAAGAGATGGAAATCCGTGCGGCGGAAATTTCCGCAATCCTAAAGCAGCAGATCGCCGGTTTCGGCAGCGAAGCCGACGTCTCCGAAGTCGGCCAGGTGCTGTCGGTCGGCGACGGCATCGCCCGTATCTATGGGCTCGACAAGGTCCAGGCCGGCGAAATGGTCGAGTTCCCGAACGGGATGAAGGGCATGGCCCTCAATCTCGAAAGCGACAATGTCGGCGTGGTGATCTTCGGCGACGACAGCGGCATCGGCGAAGGCGACATGGTGAAGCGCACCGGTGCGATCGTCGATGTGCCGGTCGGCCGCGGGCTCCTGGGCCGGGTCGTCGACGCGCTCGGCAACCCGATCGACGGCAAGGGCCCGCTCGCCGATGTGAGCCGCACCCGGGTCGAGGTCAAAGCGCCGGGGATCGTGCCGCGCCGCTCGGTGCATGAGCCGGTGCAGACCGGGCTGAAGGCGATCGACGCGCTGGTGCCGATCGGGCGTGGCCAGCGCGAGTTGATCATCGGCGACCGCCAGACCGGCAAGACCGCGCTGGCGATCGATACGATCCTCAATCAGCGGCAGGTCAATGCCGGCACCGACGAATCGAAGAAGCTTTACTGCATCTATGTCGCGATCGGCCAGAAGCGCTCTACGGTCGCGCAGATCGTCAAGACCCTGCAGGATTACGACGCCCTCGACTACTCGATCGTCGTGGCGGCGACCGCCTCCGAGCCGGCGCCGATGCAATTCCTCGCGCCCTATTCGGGCTGCGCGATGGGCGAGTTCTTCCGCGACAACGGCATGCATGCGCTGATGGTCTATGACGATCTGTCGAAGCATGCGGTCGCCTATCGCCAGATGTCGCTGTTGCTGCGCCGCCCGCCCGGCCGCGAGGCCTATCCGGGCGATGTGTTCTACCTGCATTCGCGGCTGTTGGAGCGCGCCGCCAAGATGAATGACGAGCACGGCAGCGGCTCGCTGACGGCATTGCCGGTGATCGAGACCCAGGCCGGCGACGTCTCCGCCTATATCCCGACCAATATCATCTCGATCACCGACGGGCAGATCTTCCTCGAGACCGATCTGTTCTATCGCGGCATCCGTCCGGCCATCAATGTCGGGCTGTCGGTCAGCCGGGTCGGCTCGGCGGCGCAGATCAGGGCGATGAAGCAGGTCGCCGGAAGCATCAAGCTGGACCTCGCACAATATCGCGAGATGGCGGCCTTCTCGCAATTCGCCTCCGATCTCGACGCCGCGACGCAGCGCCTCCTGGCGCGCGGCTCGCGCCTGACCGAGCTGTTGAAGCAGCCGCAATTCTCGCCGGTGCCGGTCGAGGAGCAGGTGGTGGCGATCTTCGCCGGCACCCGCGGTTATCTCGACCGCGTCGATGTCGCCGATGTCGGCCGCTTCGAATCGTCGATGCTGACCGATTTGCGCGCCAAACACCCCGATCTGCTCGACGCGCTGCGCGACGAGCGTGAAATCTCCGACACGACCAACAAGGGTCTGACCGAGTTCTGTGACGGCTTCGCCCGGACCTTTGCATGACGATGGTTCTGGCTTTTTCACCGTCATTCCCGCGCAAGCGGGAATCCAGGGCCACCGGTCTCATCGCTCGCCCCTGGATGCCCGCTTTCGCGGGCATGACGGTTTTGGATAGGCTGCCATGCCCAGCCTGAAAGATCTGCGGGTTCGCATCCGCAGCGTCCGCTCGACCCAGAAGATCACCGCGGCGATGAAGATGGTCGCCGCCTCCAGGTTGCGCCGCGCCCAGGAGCAGGCCGAGGCGGCGCGGCCCTATGCCCAGCGCATGGAGCGGGTGCTCGCATCGCTTGCCGCCGGGATGGCCGGGCAGCCGGGCGCGCCGCCGCTATTGGCCGGCACCGGCAGTGACGATGTGCACCTCGTCGTCGTCGCAACCTCGGACCGCGGCTTGGCCGGCGGGTTCAACACCTCGATCCTGCGCGAGGCGCGGCGGCGCATCCGCGAGCTCGACAATGCCGGCAAGACGGTCAAGATCCTGACGATCGGGCGAAAGGGGCGCGACAGCTTGCGCCGCGACTATGGCCGGCTGATCCACGACAGCCTGACCGAAGTGGGCCGCCGCCGAGTATCCTTCGACGAGGCGCGCGACATCGCCTCGCGCCTCCTGGCGCTCTACGAGGCCGGTGAGTTCGATCTGTGCACGATCGTCTTCAACCGCTTCCGCTCGGCGATGACGCAGATCGTCACGGTACAGCAGCTGATCCCGTTTGCGCCGCCGATTGCTGCGGCGGAATCGGCCACTGCCGGGCTGGCCGGCGCAGTCTACGAATTCGAGCCCTCTGAGGAGGAGATCCTCGCCGAGCTCCTGCCCAACAACCTCGCGGTGCAGATCTATACCGCGCTCCTGGAGAACGCGGCGAGCGAGCAGGGCGCGCGGATGACCGCGATGGACAACGCGACGCGCAACGCCGGCGACATGATCGACCGGCTCACGATGAACTACAACCGCACGCGCCAGGCCCTCATCACCAAGGAGCTGATCGAGATCATCTCCGGAGCCGAGGCGCTGTGACCGCGTGCGGTGTCATTGCGAGGAGCGCAGCGACGAAGCAATCCCGGTGGTCTGGCGACCCATTCCGACGAGATTGCTTCGCTTCGCTCGCAATGACATTGCTATAAGCAATACCCACGAGGAACGTTGAGAAACATGGCAAGAACCAATTCCGGGTCGATCGCCCAAATCATCGGCGCGGTCGTCGATGTCCGCTTCGAGGGCGAATTGCCGCCGATCCTGACCGCGCTCACGGTCGACAACGCCGGGCGCAGCCTGGTGCTCGAAGTGGCCCAGCATCTGGGCGAGAACACCGTGCGCACGGTCGCGATGGACACGACAGACGGGCTGGTTCGCGGCGCCGAGGTCGTCGACACCGGCGGTCCGATCACGATGCCGGTCGGCCCCGAGACGCTGGGCCGGATTCTCAACGTGATCGGCGAGCCGGTCGATGAGCGCGGTCCGGTCAACACCAACCGCCGCTTGCCGATCCACCGGGCCGCGCCCGAATTCGTCGACCAGTCGACCGAGGCCGAGATCCTTGTCACCGGCATCAAGGTCGTCGATCTCCTGGCGCCTTACGCCAAGGGCGGCAAGGTCGGGTTGTTCGGCGGCGCCGGCGTCGGCAAGACCGTCATCATCATGGAATTGATCAACAACGTCGCCAAGGCGCATGGCGGCTACTCGGTGTTCGCCGGGGTCGGCGAGCGCACCCGCGAGGGCAACGACCTCTATCACGAGATGATGGAATCGGGGGTTATCACGCTTGACGGGCCGGGCTCGAAGGCGGCGCTGGTCTACGGCCAGATGAACGAGCCGCCGGGGGCGCGCGCCCGGGTCGGCCTCTCGGGCCTGACGCTGGCCGAATATTTCCGCGACGAGGAAGGCCAGGACGTCTTGTTCTTCGTCGACAACATCTTCCGTTTTACCCAGGCCGGCTCCGAAGTGTCGGCGCTCCTGGGCCGCATCCCCTCGGCGGTCGGCTATCAGCCGACCCTGGCCACCGACATGGGCGCGCTGCAGGAGCGCATCACGACGACCAAGAAGGGCTCGATCACCTCGGTGCAAGCGATCTACGTACCGGCCGACGATTTGACCGACCCGGCGCCGGCCACCTCCTTTGCCCATCTCGACGCGACGACGGTGCTGTCGCGCCAGATCGCCGAGCTCGGCATCTATCCCGCGGTCGACCCGCTCGACTCGACCTCGCGCATGCTAGACCCGCGGGTCGTCGGCGACGAGCACTACCAGGTCGCGCGCGACGTCCAGCGCGTCTTGCAGACCTATAAATCGTTGCAGGACATCATCGCGATCCTCGGCATGGACGAATTGTCGGAGGAGGATCGGCTGACCGTCGCGCGGGCGCGCAAGATCCAGCGCTTCCTGTCGCAGCCCTTCCATGTCGCCGAGGTGTTTACCGGCAGCCCCGGCGTCTTCGTCAACCTCGAGGACACGATCAAGGGCTTCAAGGGCATCGTCGCCGGCGAGTACGACGAGATGCCCGAGGGCTCGTTCTATATGGTCGGCACGATCGAGGAGGCGGTCGACAAGGCGCGCAAGATGGCGGCGGAAGCGGCGTGATGGCCAACTTTTTTGATTGTCACCCCGGCGAATGCCGGGGCCCATCGCCCCACCAAACCAGACGCGGAGGGATGGGTCCCGGCCTTCGTCGGGGTGACGACTTTAGGTGAATGATGGCCGATCGCGTGCAGTTCGAATTGGTGACGCCGGAGCGCCTGATTGTCTCGAGCGAGGTCGAGATGGTGGTGGTGCCCGGCAGCGAGGGCAATTTCGGCGTCCTGCCCGGCCACGCGCCGCTGATCTCGACGATCCGGCCGGGCACGATCGACCTTTATGAGGGCCGCACGATCACCAAGCGCATCTTTGTCGTCGGCGGCATCGCTGAGGTGACGCCGGAGCGCTGCACGGTGCTCGCCGACGAGGCGATCGCCCCCGACGCGCTCGACGGCGCCGCGCTCGATCGCGAGTTGACAGAGGTCGAAGGCAACTTGCCAAGCCTCAGGGAGCAGATGGGCCGCGCCCAGGGCACCGAGCGCGAGCGCCTGCTGACCGAGCTGCGCCGCCTCGAACGCCAGCAAGCCGTCGCCCGCGCCAAACTCCAGGCGCTCGCTGAAATCAGCCGCTGAGATCCCTCTCCCACCGAGAGGGAAAGGTCGCGCTCGGCACGCTCCGCCCCTTGGCGTATAAGACAAATCGGTGACGACCGGCCGGAGGGGAGGCGGCATGGGCTCGTGGACGCTGGACGATATTCCCTGGGAGCGCTTCGACCCGACGAAGCTCGATCCCGAGATCGTCCGCATCGTCAAGGCCGCGAGCCTGGTCGAGCACAATGGCGCGGCCTACGCCCATCATCTCTGCCGGATTTTCGCCGACGACGCCGCATTCCAGGAAAGCGCACGGCGATGGGGCGAGGAGGAGATCCAGCACGGAAGGGCGCTGGCGCGCTGGGCCTCGCTCGCCGACCTGCAATTCGATTTTGCCAAGGCGTTTGCCCGCTTTCAGGCCGGCTTTCAGGTCGATTTCGACAGCGATCGCTCGCGCCGCGGCTCGCGCGCCGGCGAGATGGTGGCGCGCTGCATCGTCGAGATCGGCACCAGCGCCTATTACACCGCGCTGCGCGAGGCGGCGGCCGAGCCGGTATTGCAGGACATCTGCCGCCATATCGCCGCCGACGAGCTGCGCCACTATCGGCTGTTCTACAAGAACCTCGACCACCTTCTGGCGCGCGAGCGGATCGGGCGGCTGGCGCGATTGCGCATCGCGCTCGGGCGGATCGCCGAATCGGAAGACGACGAGCTGGCCTATGCCTATTACGCCGCCAATGAGGTCGAGCGGCCCTACAACCGGCGGCGCTATAGCCGCGCCTATGCCCGGCGCGCCTATGCGCTCTACCGGCCGCACCATGTCGAGCGCAGCGTCGCGATGCTGTTGAAGGCGGCCGGGCTGACGCCAAATGGGCGGTTCGGCCTCGTTGCCAGCCGCGTCGCCTGGCGCGCGGTCCGCTATCGCGCGGCGCGGCTCGGCAAGCTCGCGGCGTGAGCCGTTTCCAGCCGGTCTCGCGGCGCCGTTTCCGGCGCTGAGCTGCGATGGCAGAGAGCCTCTCGCCGATCGCCAGCTTTCTCTTGCTGCTCGGGCTCGGGTTCTTCTTTGGCCTCGCCTTCGAGGAGTTCCACGCCCAGGGCGGTCAGGCACGGCCGGGCGGGGTGCGCAGCTTCCCGTTATTGGCGCTGGCCGGAGGGCTGCTCTACCGGCTCGATAGCCAGCATCTGCTGCCGCTCAGCGTCGGCCTCCTCGTGCTCGGGGGCTGGCTGACCTGCTATTACTGGCGGCACGTCGAGGAGATCGACCCGGAAGGCCGCCCGAATGTCGGGCTGATGGTGCCGATCTGCAACGTCTTGGCTTATCTCCTGGGGCCGATCGCCCTCGCCGAGCCGCCGTGGATGGCAATCGGCGTTACCGTCGTCGCGGTGCTGCTGCTGACGGCACGCGAAAGACTGCACGGCCTGGCTCGGCATCTCGAGACCGGGGAAATCGTCACCGCCGGCAAGTTCCTGATCCTGACCGGCCTGGTTCTGCCGTTCCTGCCGAACGAGCCGGTGACGCGGCTCACCGAGATTACACCGCATCAGGTATGGCTGGCGGTGCTGGCGGTGACCACCGTTTCCTACGCGAGCTATCTGCTGCAGCGCTATGTCGCGCCGCCGGGCGCCGGCCTCTGGGTGGCGGTGCTCGGCGGGCTTTATTCCTCGACCGCCACGACCGTGATCCTGGCGAAGCGTGCGCGGGCCGAGCCCGCCACGCTGCGGCTGGCGCAGACCGGGATCATGCTGGCGACATCCGTCATGTATCTGCGCCTCTTGATCATCGTCGCGATGTTCGACCTGGCGCTCGCCCGCGCCTTGGCACCGGCACTGTTGGCGCTCGCCGTCCTTGGCCTCGCGCTTGCCGGACTACGGTATTGGACGCGCGCCGCCCCGTCGGCGACCCAGGCCGCCGCCGCCTCACCCGCCAATCCGCTGGAACTGAGCGCCGCGTTCATCTTCGCGGCGTTGTTCGTGGTGATCTCGCTCGCCTCCACCTGGGCTCGCGCCGAGTTCGGTCAAAACGGCCTCTTCGGGCTGGCCGCGATCGTCGGGTTCAGCGACATCGACCCGTTTGTGCTCAGTGTCGCGGCCGGCGGCGCGGCGCCGCTGTCGGCCGTCGCCGGAGCGGCCGCCATCCTGATCGCCGCCACATCAAACAATGTGTTGAAAGCCGCCTATGCCGGGGCGTTTGCCGGCATGCGTGCCGCCGCGGCACCGGCGGCGGGGCTCGCCCTCCTGGCGCTCGGCGGGGTCGCGGCGGCATGGTGGATCGCCAAAGGCAGCGCCGGTTAGCGACTGTGCCCTCGATCAGCGCGCCAGCGACCCGTCGTGCAGCCGGGATTCCTCGAAGGCGAAGACGATCGCCGGGTCGACCGCCAAAAGACCGCGCTCCTTCTTCCGGTAACGCAAGTGAGCCAGCAGGTGGCGGATCAGGTTGAGACGCGCGGCGTGCTTGTCGTCGGCCCGCACGATGTGCCAGGGCGCATATGGCGAATGGGTGCGGCGCAGCATCTCGTCGCGGGCGCACGTGTAGTCGGCCCAATGCTTGAGCGCCGCCTTGTCGATCGGGCTGGTCTTCCATTGGGTCAGCGGGTCGTGCCGGCGCTCCTTCAGCCGCCGCGCCTGCTCGTGCCGGCCGATGTCGAGATAGAATTTGAACAGCTGGATGCCCGAGTTGACCAGCATCCGCTCGAAGATCGGCGCGTCTGTGAGAAAGGTCTCGGTCTCGGCCTCGGTGCAGAAGCCCATGACCCGTTCGACGCCCGCCCGGTTGTACCACGAGCGGTTGAACAACACGAACTCGCCGCCAGCCGGGAAATGGGCGACGAAGCGCTGGAAATACCACATCGTGCGCTGTTCGCCGGTCGGGGCCGGCAGGGCCACGACCCGGGTGTCGCGGGGGCTGAGATGCTCGACGATATGCTTGATCACGCCATCCTTGCCAGCGGCGTCGCGGCCCTCGATCAGGACGAGGATGCGGTCGCGGTGTTCGATCAGGCCGCGCTGAAACTTGACCAGCTCGATTTGCAGCTGGTGCAGGGTTTGCCGGTAGCGGTGCTCGGCCTCCTCGTTGTGCCAGCCGGTTTTGCTCATGCTGTCTCCGCGGGCCGGAGGGTGAAGGTTCTGCAACCGGGCCGATACATATAGCAGCAAAAGCTTCTATGTTCGCCGGATGGCTGGGCGAGGCGGACCGTTCGCCGAATTCGTCACCGCCGCCGCGGTGCTGACCCGGCTGCCGGTCGGAGCGGCGCTGCCCGCGGATGGCGCGATCGCCGCTTCGGGTTGGGCGTTTCCGCTGGTCGGCGCCGGGGTCGGCGCGCTGGTCGCGCTTGCGTTTCTGATCGCCGAGCTCTTGGGCTGCGGCGATGCGCCGGCGGCGCTGATTGCACTGGCCGCCGGCCTCGCGGTGACCGGCGCCCTGCACGAGGACGGCCTGGCCGATACCGCCGATGGCTTCGGTGGCGGCAGCAGCCGCGAGGAGAAGCTCGCGGTCATGCGCGACAGCCGGCACGGCAGCTTCGGGGTCGTCGCCCTCGTGCTCAGCCTCGCGCTGCGCGCCGCCGCGCTCGGCACGATCGGTGAGCCGATGCATGCCGGCCTCGCGCTGATCGCGGCGCACGCCGCGTCGCGCGGTGCCTTGCCGGCGCTGATGCGGATTCTGGCGCCAGCACGCGCCGACGGGCTCGGTGCCATGGCCGGCCGGCCGAGCCTCGCCGTTGCGATCATCGCGGCCGTGCTCGGCGGCGCGATCGCGCTCGCGGTTTTGGGGCCGCGGACCGGCGCGATTGCACTGACCTTGACGGGCGGCGCCGTCACGCTCGCCGCGATGCTTGCACACCGTCAGATCGGCGGCTACACCGGCGATGTCTTGGGTTTTTTCCAGCAGATCGGAGAGATCATGATGCTGCTCGTGGCGGCGGCGAAATGAGGCGGGCATCAGCCGCGCCCTATCCCACCGGTGATTTGCGCTCGCGCGCTGATGATGCCACGGTGACGAGTTTCTGGTGGGTGCGTCACGCGCCGGTCGACCATGACGGCCGCATCTACGGCCAGAAGGACATGCCGTGCGACTGCACCGACGCGGCGGTGTTCACTGGCCTCGCGCGCCAATTGCCGCGCGACGCGGCGTGGGTGACGAGCAATCTGCGGCGCACCCACGAAACCGCGCGGGCGATCGTGCGGGCCGGGCTGCCCGGACCGGCGGAGATCCCCGGCCCGGACGCGCCGGCGATCCCCGACCTCGCCGAGCAGAGTTTCGGCGATTGGCAGGGCCTCACCTACGACGAGCTGCGCCACGCTCGCCGCGGCGCGTTTCATCGCTTCTGGCATGCGCCGGCGGATGAACAGGCGCCGGGCGGCGAGAGCTTTGTCGATATGATGCAGCGCGTCGCCCGCGCCATTCACCAGGTGCTCGACGCCAATCGCGGACGCGACATCATCGCGATCGCACATGGCGGCACGATCCGCTCTGCGCTCGGCCTCGCGCTCGGCCTCGAACCCGAAGCCTGCCTCGCCTTCACGATGGAAAACTGTTCGATCACCCGCATCGACCACGTCGAAGGTCCCGGCATGGGGCATGGCTGGCGCGTCGTCACGGTCAACCGCCCGCCGCGGTAGACCCACCTCGTCGCTCCAGGGTCTGTCAACAAAGAAGGCCCCGGCTGGGCGGGGCCTTCTCGCGCCAAGCGCATTAGCGCTTAGGCGGCGACCGAGTTCAGTGGGGGCTGAATAGTGGCAGCGAAATTCAACCCCTTGCCGGACACGACCGCTTTGAGAATGTCAAAGGCGGCCTCGCGCGCTTGACGGTTGTTGAGCACTCGAAGGCCCTTCTTGCCGGGGGCCATGACCGCGGTGTCGACCCAGACCGAGTTGTCTCGGCTGAAAAGATCGCCGGTAAAGGTGTCCGTTAGGCTCTCACCGTCGCGCTGATAGATTCGCCGGTAGGTCACGGCCTCCCCGAGAGCGCTGAGTTTCTCGCGCCAGCCATCCGGGAATTCCTTTCGCAGCCAGCTGGCGAGATGGAGATATCCGTGCCATAGCACCGCTTGATCGGCGAGGGTCGCCTCACGGGCCGCTTGGCGCTGCGCGACGCTAAGCAGGCTGATCTCAGCCGGCCGGACATCGTGCAGCGCGTCAATGAACTGCACGAGGTAGTTCAGCGTGTCGGGGAGGTCGTCATCAGAGATTGCTGGGAACGCCGTCTTGAGAGCCTCGGTAAGCGTCCCGAAGGTGATCATTTTCGCGGAATTTCGCGAAAGCTGTGCCGATAATATCTCCACGTTCTTGAGCCCAAGGATGCCCGAGCGCTCCATCGCCTCACGAGCGACTTTGGCGTGTATCGCAGGAGCGTGAGTCTTGGACTCGATGTAATGTGCCGTGGAAGACGACACCCGCCAGCCCTCAAAGTTGTAGACGTAGAACCGGTGCGCTTCGCCTTCGAAATCATCCGTATAGATCACGAGCCCATATTGACGGCTGGGATCATAGCAAGGATCTGCATTGATCCCGTCTGCTCGACCCAATCGAGGTACTTTTTGTGAAAACGGATGATCGCGTGATGTCGATGGTTTGTGTCCGGTCGGGTGGCAACGCCCTGATAAATCCGTAATTGCTTGGTCTTTACCAGGTACAGCCACGCCACCTCGGGGGCTCGCAAGTTCCACATCAGCTGCGGGCATTCAAATCGCCCGTTGTGGATATCCTCCATCATCGACTCAATTTGGCTTTCACGGAGGAATTCCTTGATCTCGCCGGATTTGGTTTCCTTCACCCCCCGCTGGATTTCGGGATCGTATACCGACCGGAACCGATGCGTGGTGCGCAGCGTCGGATTGTAGATTTCCCCCGGGTCGCAGTAATCCGTGAGCAGACCCGGCGCGATGCTGGTCTGAAATTCGACGACTCCGGCGAACTTGACGCGACCGTCGGGGTCACAAATTTGTTCCAATGGGCGCTTATAAACGGGAGAGATGTTATCGATTGTGAAGGACGCTGAGCGATGCCTGAGATGTAGGGGAAGCTTGTCGGCATCGTCGACGATGTAGCTCTGTAAGGTGTCCATTTCCAACTCCGTGTTCATCCTCTTCGCCACCGCTGACGATAAAAGCAGGGTTTTCCGGTGATGTCAGGATCACGGCTATATCACGGGGAAAACATTGGGATTCCCCCGTGATATTACGGACGCGCTTACAAAACTCCTCCGCGGTAAGCCTATCGACGCGCCGAGAAAGGGTGACGCCCCGCGCCGAGCCATGTTACCGTCGCCCTCGCGATGCGACAGGGAAGTCCGGTGCAAGACCGGCGCTGCCCCCGCAACTGTTAGCGGCGAGCCCGCGGCACACGCCACTGGTTGGGTCTAGGCCCCGCCGGGAAGGCGCTGCCGGGCGATGACCCCGAGCCAGGAGACCTCCGCATCGCCGCCCCTGTTGGGCGTATCGCGAGCCGATTCCTCGGGCGGAGGAGGAGCCATTGTCGTCACTCCATGCGGGGATGCTGCCCCCGCTGATCTTGGTCCTGGGCGGGGCGCGCTCGGGCAAGAGCCGGTTTGCCGAAGCGCTCGTCGAACGTGCGGCACGCTGTGGTACTTACTGCGCGACCGCCGAGGCGGGCGACGATGAAATGGCGGCGCGCATCGCCGCGCATCGCGCCAGGAGGCATGATGGTGGCCGCGGCGCCTTCTGGCGCACGATCGAGGCGCCGCTCGCCGTGGCCGACGCGATCGCCGCCGAGGCGACCCCCGAGCGGCCGCTCCTCGTCGATTGCCTGACCTTGTGGCTGTCGAACCTGATGCTCGCCGAGATGCCGATCGACGACGCATTCGCGACATTGCATATGGCGCTGCGCGAGGCGGCGGGCCCGATCGTCCTGGTCGCCAACGAGGTCGGGCTTGGCCTCGTACCCGAGACCCCGCTCGGCCGCCGCTTCCGCGACGCGGCCGGCCGTCTTAATCAGGAATTGGCGGCGCTCGCCGATCGCGTCGTATTTATAATGGCGGGGCTGCCGCTGGTGCTGAAGGGGCACGAATAGCCATGCGCCGGATCCCCGCGACGATCGTCACCGGCTTTCTCGGCGCCGGCAAGACGAGCCTCGTGCGCCATCTGCTCGCCACCGCTGCCGGCCACCGCCTCGCGATCATTGTCAACGAGTTCGGCGAACTCGGCATCGACCGCGAATTGCTGCTCGGCTGCGGCGATGTGACGTGCCGCGATGAAGATATCGTCGAGCTGGCGAATGGCTGCCTGTGCTGCACCGTCGCCGACGATTTCCTGCCGACCCTGACCCGGCTGATCGACCGCGCCCCCCAGCCCGGCCACATCGTCGTCGAAACCTCGGGTCTGGCTTTGCCGAAACCGCTGGTGCAGGCCTTTGCCTGGCCCGAGATCCGCACCCGCCTGACGGTCGACGGCGTCGTGACGGTGATCGACGCGGCGGCCGCGGCGGCGGGCCGCTTTGCGAGCGACCCCGAGGCGGTGGCGCGGCAGCGGGCGGCCGACCCGGCGATCGATCACGACAACCCGCTCGAAGAGGTGTTTGGCGACCAGCTCGCCTGCGCCGATCTGGTCATCCTCAACAAGACCGACCTCGTCGCGCGCGGCCCCCTCGCCGCGCTGCGCCGCGACATCACCGCGCGGCTGCGGCCCGGCGTGAAGCTGATCGATGCCGAGCAGGGCCGGGTGGCGCCCGCGGTCGCGCTCGGTCTCGCCGCTTCGGCCGAGGACAATCTCGCCGCCCGCCCGTCGTGCCACGATATCGACGGCGAGCACGACCACGACGATTTCGACAGCTTTGTCGTCGAGCGCGGGCCGGTCACGAACGAGACCGCTTTCCGCGCCCGGCTCTCGGCGCTGATCCGCGCCCATGACGTGCTGCGGGTCAAGGGCTTTCTCGATGTGCCCGGCCGCAACCGCCGCCTCGTCGTGCAGGCGGTCGGCGACCGCATCGAGCAGCATTTCGATCGCTCCTGGCTCCCGGGCGAGCGGCCGGCGACCCGGCTCGTGGTGATCGGCAAGAAGGGCATCGACCGCGCCGCAATCCGCTCGGCGCTCGCGGCGGTGTGACGTGCACCTGCTCGCCACCGAGCCCGGGATCATCGCCGACGGATCGGCGGCAGTCGATCTCGCTCAGTCGCCGGGCGACATCATCGTGCTGGCGAGCGCCGACACCGAAATCGCGCTGCTCGCGGCGGCGCAGGCGCGGCGGCGCGCCGAAGCTCCCGCGGCACCGAGCCTGCGCCTCGCGCCGGTGCTGCGCCTCGGCCATAATTTCTCGGTCGACCTTTACATGGAGATGGTCGCGCAGGCCCGGCTGGTCGTCGCGCGGCTGCTGGGCGGCAGCGCCTATTGGCCGTACGGGGTCGAGCGGCTCGTCGAAACCTGCCGCGAGCACGCTATCCCGCTGGCGCTATTGCCCGGCGACGACAAGCCCGATGCCGAACTGGCGCGGCTCTCGACCGTGCCGGCCGCAGCCTGCCGGCGGCTCTGGCGTTATCTCGCCGAAGGCGGCCCGGGCAATGCCGACAATTTCCTGGGTTATGCCGCGAGCCTGATCGGCGACGGCACCGACTGGGCGGAGCCAGCGCCGCTGCTGCGCGCCGGGCTGTACTGGCCGGGCCGCGCGCTCCCGAGCCTCGACGACATCGCCGCCGACTGGCGCGGCGATGGCGGGATCGTGCCGATCGTCTTCTATCGGGCCTTGGTCCAGTCCGGCAACACGGCGCCGGTCGATGCGCTGGTCCAGGCGCTGGGCTCGCGCCGGCTACGGCCGCTGCCGGTCTTTGTCCACAGCCTCAAGGAGGCGGAGGCCGCGGCGCTGCTGGCGCAAGCTTTTGCCGCCTATCCGCCCGATGTGATCCTCAATGCGACCGGCTTTTCGGTCGCCGCCGCGGGCGGGCATGACCCGCTCCTGGCCGGTTGCCCGGTATTGCAGGTGGTTTTTTCGGGCGGCGACGAAGAATCCTGGCGCGAGGGCACGCGCGGTCTAGGGCCCCGCGACCTGGCGATGAACGTTGCCTTGCCGGAGATCGACGGCCGCATTCTGTCGCGCGCGGTCTCGTTCAAGGCGCCGCTCGGCCGCGACCTCGAGACCGAAGCCGACCTCATCGGCTACCGGCCGGTCGCCGATCGGGTTGCCTTTGTCGCCGATCTCGCGCGCAACTGGGCGCGGCTGCGCGCAAAGCCGCCCGCCGAGCGGCGGGTCGCGATCGTCCTTGCCAATTACCCGAACCGCGACGGCCGCATCGGCAACGGGGTCGGGCTCGACACGCCGCGATCGGCGGCCGTCATGCTGCGCGCGCTCCGCGAAGCCGGCTACCGCATCGGCGACACGCCGCAGGACGGCGCGGCGCTGATGGAGCGCCTGCTCGCCGGACCTACGAACGCGCGCCCCGAGGCGCCGACCGAGGAAACGCTGTCCTTCGCCGATTATTCGGTGTTTTTCGGCAGCCTGCCGGCCTCGGTGCAACAGAAAATCGCGGCACGCTGGGGCGCGGCCCAGCGCGACCCGTTCTTCCGCCCGGGGCGAGTCGATTGCGGCCGGTTTGCGATCCCGGGGTTCTGGAGCGGCAACATCGCGGTGCTGATCCAGCCGGCGCGCGGCTACAACCTCGACCCGAAATCGACCTATCACGATCCGGCGCTGGTGCCGCCGCATTCCTATTTCGCGGCCTATGCCTGGCTCGCCGACAGCTTCCGCGCCGACGCGGTGATCGATCTCGGCAAGCACGGCACCCTGGAATGGCTGCCCGGCAAGGCGCTCGCGCTGTCCTCGGAATGCTTTCCGGAAGCGGTGCTCGGGCCGGTGCCGCATCTCTATCCGTTTATCGTCAACGATCCGGGCGAGGGCAGCCAGGCGAAGCGTCGCGCGCAGGCTGTCATCATCGACCATTTGACCCCGCCCCTGACGCGCGCCGGCAGCTATGGCCCACAAGCCGAGCTGGAGCGCCTGATCGACGAGTATTACGAGGCCGCCCGCGGCGACCCGCGCCGCGTAGCACCGCTCGCCGCCGAGATATTGGAACACGCCCGGACCGCCGGGATCGACCGCGATTGCGGCATCGCCGTCGGCGAAGATGTGACCGGCGCACTGCAAAAGCTCGATGGGTTTCTGTGCGAGCTGAAGGAGCTGCAAATCCGCGACGGGCTGCACGTCCTGGGCGAAAGCCCCGAGGGCGCGCGGCGCGACGGGCTGCTCCTCACCATCGCGCGGGCGCGGCGGGCCCCCACGGATCAAGTCCGTAGGCTGAAGGCCCACGGTGCAGAGGCCGAATCGGTGCTGCGCGCGCTGGCGGCCGACCTCGCCCTCGGTGCCGACCCGCTGATGCTGGAGCTCGCCGAGCCGTGGGTAGGGCCGCGGCCGCGCATTCTGAATGTCATCCCCGGGCTTGACCCGGGGATCTGTACGAAGCTGCGACCAGATGGCCGGGTCAAGCCCGGTCATGACGAAAAAAAAAGAACAGCCGACGAAGGAGGCCCACCCTGGCGGACCGCCGGCGACACGGTCGAGCGGCTCGAAGCGCTGGCGCTGCGCCTGATCTCCGGCGTGGCCGAGCCTGAACCGGAATGGCACGCGACGCGCGCCGTGCTCGGCTGGATCGATCGCGTGTTGCGCCCGGCGGTTGCAGCCTGCGGCACGGCCGAGATCGCCGGCGTGCTGACCGCGCTTGACGGCCGGCCGGTCATGCCGGGGCCGAGCGGGGCGCCGAGCCGCGGCCGGCCCGAGGTGTTGCCGACCGGGCGCAATTTCTATTCGATCGACACCCGCGCGGTACCGACCCCGGCGGCCTGGCAGCTCGGCTGGCATTCTGCGGGTTTGCTGCTCGAGCGCCACGCCCAGGAGCACGGCGCCTTCCCGGCGCGGCTCGCGCTCTCGGCCTGGGGCACGGCGAACATGCGCACCGGCGGCGACGACATCGCCCAGGCCTTGGCGCTGATCGGGGCGCGGCCGGTCTGGGAAGCGGCCAGCGGGCGGGTCACCGGGTTCGAGATCCTGCCGACCTCCGTCATGGACCGGCCGCGGGTCGATGTGACGCTGCGCATCTCGGGGTTCTTCCGCGACGCTTTTCCCGGGCTCATCGATCTGTTCGACAGCGCGGTGCGCGCGGTTGCCGCACTCGACGAGCCGGCCGAGACCAACCCGCTCGCGGCGCGGGTCGCCGCCGACCGCCGCGCGCTCGAAGCGGAGGGCATCGCCGCGGACCAAGCGGAATTGCGCGCCGGCTACCGGATCTTCGGATCAAAGCCGGGCGCCTATGGCGCGGGCTTGCAAACCCTGATCGACGAGCGGATCTGGCAGGAGGATGCTGATCTCGCCGACGCCTATCTGGGCTGGAGCCAGTGGGCCTACGGCGCCGGCGGCGAGGGCCGGCCTGAACGCGGGCTCCTTGAAGCCCGCATTGCCGGCGCGGACGCGGTGCTCCACAACCAGGACAATCGCGAGCACGATCTCTTGGACAGCGACGATTACTACCAGTTCGAGGGCGGTCTCGCGCTCGCCGTGCGCCACCTCTCAGGGCGCAATCCGGCCGTCTACCATAATGATCACTCGCAGCCCGACCGGCCGCGCATCCGCACGCTTCGGGAGGAGATCGGCCGGATCGTGCGCGGACGCGCCGCCAACCCGCGCTGGATCCAAGGCGTGATGCGGCACGGCTACAAGGGAGCGGCCGAGATCGCCGCGACGGTCGATTATCTCTTCGCTTTCGCCGCCACCGCTCGCGCCGTCGAGGATGCGCATTTCGAGGCGCTCTACGACGCCTATCTCGGCGACGAAGCCGTGCGCGGGTTCATGGCAACGCACAACCCGGCGGCGCTCGCCGAAACAGAGAGCCGCTTCCGCGAGGCGATCGAGCGCGGGCTGTGGGCACCGAAGCGCAACAGCCTGCGCGCGGAGCTGATGCGCAATGAGTGAGCCCACCCTGAGCGAGGACGAGGTCAACCGGCTGCACAACGAGAAGATGGCGCGGCGCCAGGCGGCGCGCCGCAAGGTCCTCGCCACCAGGACCGAGGAACGCGGCCTCCTGATCGTCCATACCGGGGCGGGCAAGGGCAAATCGACCGCCGCCTTCGGCATGGTGCTGCGGGCGATCGGCCACGGCATGCGGGTCGGGATCGTCCAGTTCGTCAAGGGTGCTTGGAGCACCGGCGAGCGGACGGTGCTCGCGCGGTTCCCTGATCTCGTCACCTGCCGGGCGATGGGCGAAGGCTTCACCTGGGACACACAGGACCGCGCCCGCGACATCGCCGCGGCGCGCGCCGCCTGGGAGATGGCGCAGGCGATGCTGGCCGACCCCTCCTACCGGCTGGTCCTGCTCGACGAATTGAACATCGTGCTGCGCTACGGTTATCTGCCGGTCGGGGAGATCGTCGCCGCGCTCAAGGCGAAGCCGCGCGACCTGCACGTCATCGTGACCGGGCGCAACGCGCCGCCCGAGCTGATCGCGGCCGCCGACCTCGTCACCGAGATGACCCTCGTCAAGCATCCGTTCCGCGCCGGGGTCAAGGCGCAGCAGGGGATCGAGTTCTGATGTTTCCCCCTCACCCCCTTGCCCGGACTTGTTCCGGGCATCCACGTCTTGAAAGCCTCAGGCGCCCGTTCGGCGAAGACGTGGGTGGCCGGGTCAGGCCCGGCCACGGGGTAAAATTGCAAGGCGTCTTCCTCGCATGACCCGCGCGCTGATGCTGCAAGGCACCGGCTCCGATGTCGGCAAATCGCTGCTGGTCGCCGGGCTGGCCCGCGCCTTCACGCGGCGCGGGCTCAGGGTGCGGCCGTTCAAGCCGCAGAACATGTCGAACAATGCTGCCGTGACCGCAGACGGCGGCGAAATCGGCCGGGCACAGGCCTTGCAGGCACGCGCCTGCGGCATCATGGCGGCGGTCGACATGAACCCGGTGCTGTTAAAGCCGCAATCGGAGGGCATGGCGCAGATCGTGCTGTGCGGCCGCGTCCACCGCGCCGCCTCGGCGCGCGACTACCGCGCGCTCGCCCCTGCGCTGTTGCCGGCGGTGCTCGCCGCCTTTGCGCGCCTTGCCGCTGCGGCCGATCTCGTCCTTGTCGAAGGCGCGGGCAGCCCGGCCGAAATCAATCTGCGCGCCGGCGACATCGCCAATATGGGCTTTGCCGAGGCCGCCGATGTTCCGGTCGCACTTGTGGGCGACATCGAGCGCGGCGGCGTCATCGCCCAACTCGTCGGGACGCACGCGCTGATCGCGCCGAGCGAGCGAGCGCGCCTCGCCGGCTATATCGTCAACAAGTTCCGCGGCGATATCGGCCTGTTCGACGGCGGCATCGCCGCGATAGGCGAGCGCACCGGATTGCGGTGTTTTGGCGTGGTGCCGTTCTTCCCCGTCGCCAGCGCGCTTCCGTCTGAAGATTCGATGGCTCTGACCCGCCCGCACCCCCCGGCCGCAAACGCGGCCGCGACGCCCGGCGAGGGTCGTCGCATCAAGATCGCCGTGCCGCTCTTGCCGCGCATCGCGAATTTCGACGATCTCGGCCCGCTCTCCGCCGAGCCGGCGGTCGAGCTCGAGCTGGTCCGGCCTGGAACCCCATTGCCGCCCGACGCCGCGCTGATAATCCTTCCGGGATCGAAATCGACGCTGGCGGATCTCGCCGTTCTGCGCCGCGAGGGCTGGGACATCGACATCCTGGCCCACTGCCGCCAAGGCGGGCACATCATCGGATTGTGCGGCGGCTACCAGATGCTGGGCCGCGATATCGCCGACCCGGACGGCAGCGAAGGGCCACCCGGCGCGGCACGGGGGCTTGGGCTCCTCGATATCGAGACGGTGCTCGGCGGGGACAAGCGGCTCGTCGAGACCGGTGGCAGCGAGATCGCGAGCGGCATGCCGGTGCGCGGCTATGAGATGCATCTCGGGATCACCAGCGGCGCCGGGCTGGCTCGTCCGATGCTCGATCTCGGCGATATTACCGACGGCGCGGTCAGCCCCGACGGCAGGGTGGCCGGCTGCTATCTGCACGGCCTCTTCGCCAGCGACCGGTTCCGCCGCGCCTTTCTGGCGCGGCTCGGGGTCGAGGGCGGTACGATCGAATACGACGCGACCATCGAGACCGTGCTCGATCGTCTCGCCGACCATCTCGAACAGCACCTCGACCTCGATGCGCTCCTCGCCGCAGCGCGGCCGCCCCGGCTTACGCGGGCGGCCTGACATGCGCCATCAGCCAGGCGCCGAGAACGAGGCCAGCCAGCAGCAGGCACGCCAGCACGTAGAGCCGCAGCGCCCTGACAATGTCGGCCGGCCTCGCCTGTGCCGTGCCGTCGCCGAGCCACGGGTCGCGCACCTCGCCCTCGGCATAAGTCCGCGGCCCGGCGAGGGCGAGGCCGAGCGCGCCGGCCATCGCCGCTTCGGGCCAGCCGGCATTGGGCGAATGATGCTTGCTCGCGTCGCGCAGCATCACCGCGAGCGCTCGCAACGGCGCCGCCTTCCCGGCGAACAGCGCCGCGCCGGTCAGCAGCGCCCCGCTAAGCCTCGCCGGCACCAGGTTCACCAGATCGTCGAAGCGTGCCGCCGCCCACCCGAAACTACGGTAGCGCGGCGAGCGGTGCCCGATCATGCTGTCGAGCGTGTTCGCCATCTTGTAGGCGAAGAGCCCGGGCAACCCCAGCACCAGATACCAGAAGACTGGCGCCACCACGCCGTCGCTGAAATTCTCGGCGAGGCTCTCGATCGCCGCGCGCGCCACGCCGTGTGCGTCGAGGCGCACCGGGTCGCGGCCGACGATCTGGCTGACCGCGCTGCGGCCGGCCGGCAACCCGCCCGAGGCAAGCGCCGCGGCGACCGCGGCGACATGCTGAAAGAGGCTGCGCTGCGCAACCAGGATGCCGATTGCCAGCGCCTCGACGACCGCGCCGAGGGCGCCGCCGCGGCAGACCCACTCCAATGCCCAGCCGAGCCCGGAAGCGGCCGCCACCAGCACGATGACCGTAACGATGCCGCGCTCGCGCCGGCTCCGCTCGCTGCGGTTCGTGCGGTTGAGCCTTTTCTCGAAGAAGCCGATCGCGCGGCCGACCAGCACGATCGGGTGCGGGACACGGGCGAAGACCGCCGGCATGTCGCCGAACGCCGCGTCGATCAAGAGACCCGCGAGCAGCAACAGCAGCCGGTCGTGCAGGTCCGGCAGGATTATCGAGACGGTCATCGCCCCCGGCGTCTAGACGTACATCGCGCCGCCACTGTCGGCCGCCGCTCGGCCGCAATCAATCGAGAGGAGAATCCGCGATGAGCGAGACCGCGGTGCTGCTGTGCGGGCACGGTAGCCGCGACCCCGAGGCGGTCGGCGAGTTCGAAGCGGCCGCAGCAGCGCTGCGCGCGTGTCTGGCGAGCCTCGCGCCGGGGGGCGATTTCGCCACCGGCTACCTCGAATTCGCGCGGCCGACGATCGGGGAAGGCCTGGCGGCGCTAACGGCGCGCGGGGCGCGAACGATCCTCGCGATACCGGGCATGCTGTTCGCTGCAAGCCACGTCAAGAACGATCTGCCCTGGGAGATGAACAGTTTCATCGCCGCAAACCCCGGAATCGAGGTGCGTCTCGGCCGCGACCTCGGGATCGAGCCGAAGCTGCTCGCTGCCGCCGCCGAGCGCATCGCCGCGGCGGCGCCTGAGCATCGCTCCGACATGCTGCTCGTCGTCATCGGCCGCGGCACCAACGACCCCGACGCCAATTCCAACATCGCCAAGATCGCGCGCATCCTGTGGGAGGGCATGGGGTTCGGCTGGGCCGAGGCGGCGTTCAGCGGCGTCGCTCATCCGCGCGTCGACGCGGCGCTCGAACGCTGCGCTCGGCTCGGATTTCGCCGCATCGTCGTGTTCCCCTATTTCCTGTTCACCGGGATCCTGGTCAAGCGCATCTACGCCCAGACCGACAGCGTCGCGGCGCGGTTTCCCGATATCGAATTCGTCAAGGCGGGCTACCTCGGCGACCATGCCGGGGTGACCAACAGCTTTCTCGACCGCATCGGCGAATTCACCTCGGGCGAGCCGAAGATGAACTGCCAATTATGCAAGTACCGCGCGCGGATCATCGGCTACGAAGACGCGGTCGGCGCGCCGCAGCAAGGGCATCATCATCACGTGCGCGGCGGCGGCATCGATCACCATCACGATCATGATCACGCGCATTCACACGACCACCCTCACACTCATCCCGGAGACCACCGCTAAGATGCTCGCTACGGGCGGATCGACCTGATCGAAATATGATGCGCATCCCATTCCGTGTCATACCGGCGAAAGCCGGTATCCATGGTCGAAATGGGTCCCGGCCTTCGCCGGGATGACGGTTAGCGATGTTCGACACCTTCATAATCGTCGACTGGAGCGCGGCGAGCCGACCCAAGCAGGGCCGCGACAGCATCTGGATCTGCCGCCTCGGCGCGGATGGGGAGACTTTCTACAATCCCCCGACCCGCCATGCGGCCAAGGAGCTCCTCGCCGACATGCTGGCGGGAGCGAGCGCGCGCGGCGAGCGGGTCATCGCCGGCTTCGACTTTCCGTTCGGCTACCCCGCCGGGTTTGCTGCCCGGCTCGGCCTTATGGGCACGCCGTGGCGCGCCCTCTGGGACGAGATCAGCACGCTTGTCGATGACCAAACGGACAACCGCAACAACCGCTTCCACGTCGGCGCGACGCTCAACCGCCGCGTCACAAACGGGAAAGGGCGATTTCCGTTCTGGGGGTGTCCGGTTGGCTTCACCCATGACTTCCTTGGTCCGCGCCATCACCGGGGCCATACCGAGGATGAACCGCTGCAGGAGCGCCGGGTGATCGACAAGTGGATGGTCGGGGCGCAACCGTGCTGGAAGCTCGCCTATACCGGTTCGGTCGGCAGCCAGAGCTTGACCGGCATCCCGGTGGTGCGGGATTTACGCGGCGATCCGCGTTGGGCCGATCGCGCGCGGATCTGGCCGTTCGAGACCGGGCTGTCTCTCCCCGCCGACGCGCAATTCGTCTTTGCGGAGGTCTGGCCGTCATGGTGGAGGGACCTGATCAGGCCCGACCATGGGCCGCCCAACGACAAGGCCCAGGTCCGCACGGTCGCCGAGATATTCGCCGCGCGCGACCGCGCCGGCGAATTGGCCGCGTGGTTCGAGGGCGACCCGGACTTGAGCGCAGAGCAGCATGCCAAGATCCTTGCAGAAGAAGCCTGGACCCTCGGCGTGACCGCGCCGAGACGCTTGGCAAAATCTCTCGCTCCTCAAAGGTCGTCGTCATTCCCGCGAAAGCGGCAATCCAGTGGCCCCTGGACCCCCGCTTTCGCGGGGGTGACGACTGAGGAATCCGACGCGAACACGAAATCCTCGCCTTACACCTATCTGCGCGATCCCGCGGCGATCTACCGCCGGTCGTTCGCGCTGGTCCGGGCGGAAGCCGACCTCGCTCGCTTTCCGTTAGTACTATGTTCGATGGCGGTGCGGCTCGCCCATGCCGCCGGCGACGTCGCGATCCTCGACCATCTCGCCTGGTCGCGCGGCGCCGTTAATGCCGGGCGGCGGGCATTGGCGAAGGGTGCGGCGATCCTCGTTGACAGCGAGATGGTCGCGTCCGGCATCGTCCGCCCGCGGCTGCCGGCCCAAAACCCGGTGATCTGCACGCTGCGCGACCCGGCGGTCCCGGCACTCGCGGCCAGCCATAAAACCACGCGCAGTGCCGCCGCGGTCGAGCTGTGGCGCCCGCACCTCGCAGGCGCGGTCATCGCCATCGGCAATGCGCCGACGGCATTGTTTCGGCTGTTGGAAATCCTGGTCGCGGGGGCCGACAAGCCGGCGCTCATTGTCGCCTTTCCGGTCGGCTTTGTCGGCGCCGCCGAGGCCAAGGAAGCACTGATCGGATGTAGCCGCGGTCTCGCCTATGTCACGCTCAAAGGCCGGCGCGGCGGTAGCGCGCTGGCCGCCGCCGCGGTCAACGCACTGTGCAGCACGGCGCGGCCATGACGCGCTGGCTCAGCGTCATCGGCATCGGCGAGGATGGGCTCGCGGCGTTGAGCCCGGTCGCGCGCACCCTCGTTGAGACCGCGCAGACCCTGGTCGGGGGCGCCCGCCATTTGGCGATGGTGCCGGAGGGCGCGGCCGAGCGGCTTCTATGGCGGCAACCGCTCGCCGATACGATCGCCGACATCGCGGCGCGCCGCGGCACAAGGCTCGCGGTGCTGGCGAGCGGCGACCCGCTGTGGTACGGGGTCGGGGCCGTGCTTCTCCGCCATTTTCGCCGCGAGGAGGTGACGATCCTGCCGCAGCCGAGCGCCTTCAGCCTGGCCGCCGCCCGGCTCGGCTGGGCATTGGCCGAGTGCGCGACATTGAGCCTGCACGGCCGCCCGCTCGACGGCTTGCGCCTCCATCTTGCGCCAGGCCGGCGCTGCCTCTTGCTGTCGGAAGACCGGACGACGCCGCGCCGTGTGGCGGGGCTGCTCGCCGCGACCGGCTGGGGACCGAGCCGGATGCGTGTGTTCGAGCATCTCGGCGGGAAGCACGAGGCGGTGCAGGACCGCACGGCGCAGGATTGGGGCGAGCGCGACTGCGCCGATCTCAACACGATCGCCCTCGAATGCGAAATGACGCCCGGCACCCGCCCGCTGTCGCGGCTGGCCGGGTTGCCGGACGATGCCTTCGAGCATGACGGCCAGCTCACCAAACGGGAAGTGCGCGCCGTTACGCTGGCGCGCCTCGCGCCGCTGCCGGGCGAGAGGCTGTGGGACATCGGCGCCGGATGCGGCTCGATCGCGATCGAATGGCTGCGCGCGACCGAGGGCGGCGCTGCGGTCGCCATCGAGCAGAACCCCGAGCGCGCGGCGATCATCGCGCGCAATGCCGCCGCGCTCGGCGTGCCGGGGCTGCGGATGGTCGCCGGCGCCGCGCCGCAGGCGCTCGCCAAGATCCCGCCGGAGCTCGCGCGGCCGGACGCGATCTTTGTCGGCGGCGGCATCGCCGAACCCGGCCTGCTGCCAGCGATGTGGGCGGCGTTGCGCCCGGGCGGCCGGCTCGTCGTCAATGTCGTCAGCCTCGAAGGGGAACGCGCGATCCTCGATTGGCAGGCGCGACAGGGCGGCGAGCTGACTCGGCTCGCGCTCAGCCGTTTGGAGCCGCTCGGCGGCCACCATGTCTGGCGGCCGCTGCTGCCGGTGACCCAGCTCGCCACAACCAAGCCCGGCTGAGATGCGAGGCTCCGCCGGCTGGGTTCTCGGGGCGCGGCCCTATGCCCTGCTCATCGGCCTGTGCCTTTTCCTCTATCTGCCGGGACTTTCCGCGATCCCGCCGCTCGACCGCGACGAAGCCCGGTTTGCCCAGGCGACGCGCCAGATGCTGGAAACCGGCGATTTCCTGCGGATCCGCTTTCAGGACGAGGCGCGCAACAACAAACCCGCCGGCATTTACTGGCTGCAGGCGGCCGCGGTCAGCATTCTCAGCACCCCAGAATCTACGGCGATCTGGCCCTACCGCGTGCCGTCGCTGTTGGGGGGAGTGGCGGCGGTATTGTTGACCTTCGCGTTCGGCGCTGCGCTGTTTGGCGACGGAGCGGAGCCGCGGCACACCGCGGCGATGGCGGCGGTGCTGCTGGCGAGCGCCCTCGGAATCGTTACCGAGGCGCATATCGCCAAGACCGACGCGGCGCTGTTGGCCGCGGTGACGGCCGGCCAGGGCGCGCTCGGTCTTACCTATGTGCGGGCCCGCGCCGGCCGGCCGGTGCCGGCCTGGATGGCGCTCGTCTTCTGGGCCGCCGAACTCGCCGCGATTTATCTCAAGGGTCCGCCGGGGCCGGCCTTGGCCGTCGTTACCGCCCTGTCGCTGGCGATCGCCGATGGCGATTGGCGCTGGCTGCGCGGACTCTATCCGGTGGCCGGCATCATCGCCGTGGTCGCTGCGCTGGCGCCATGGCTGATCGCGATCGAGCGCGCTACCGAAGGCAGCTTTCTCGCCGCATCGCTCGGCGGCGATCTGCTGACGAAGCTGATCGGCGCGCGGGAATCGCACGGTGCGCCGCCGTTCTCCTATCTGCTGTCGTCGCTGGCGAGTTTCTGGCCCGGCTCGCTGCTGCTGGTTCCCGCGATCGTCCTCGGCTGGCGCCGGCGCGAGGTCCCGGCGGAGCGCTTCCTGCTGGCCTGGCTGATACCGGCCTGGGTGTTGCTTGAGCTGGTGCCGACCAAGCTGCCGCATTATGCACTGCCGCTGTTTCCGGCGCTCGCCCTGCTGGCCGCCGCCGCGCTTACCGATCGCATCGAGCTCGGTACCTCGACCTGGGCGCGACGGCTCGATATATTGGTGAAGGGGCTGTGGGCCGCGGTCAGCCTCGGGCTGGCGGTGCTGCTGATCGAATTGCCGCGGCGTTTCGACGATCAAATCGCCCCAGCCGGCGTGCTCGGCGCTGTGTTGCTGCTCGCCCTGACCGGGGTGTCGCTGTGGCATCGCCCCGGCCCGGGTGGCACCACCGGGTTGCTCGCGGCGCTTTCGCTCACCTTTGCGATGCCGGCGGCGCTCGGCGTGCTTCCCGGGCTCGATCGGCTGTGGCTCAGCCGCGCGGCGGCCGGCCTTGTCGCACGCCATCCTGCCGTCGCGGGAGCGCCGCTCGTGGCGGTCGGCTACAGCGAGCCGAGCCTGGTGTTTCTGCTCGGCACCGACCTCTCACTCACGACGCCGCGCGGCGCGGCCGAGGCGCTCGCCGGCGGTGGCGAAGCCCTGGTCGGCAATCGGGAGGACTCGCTGTTCCGGCAGGCGCTCGGTGCCCGCGGTCTGGTCGCGCGGCCGGTGGGCAATGTCGACGGGCTCGATTATTCCAACGGCCAGCGGATGGTGTTGACGCTTTACGATGTCGCAGCGAACTGAGATGACCACGCATGGAACATGCCGAATGAACATGCCAAATGGCTGACATGACAAAGGGCTGCCTCTTTGGCCTGGGCCTTGGGCCTGGCGATCCGGAGCTGGTGACGCTGAAGGCGCTGCGCGTGTTGCGCGCCGCCCCGGTCGTGGCCTATCCGGCGCCCGAGCATGGCGACAGCTTTGCCCGCGGTATCGTCGCCGAGTGGCTCGACCGCGATCAGCGCGAGATCGCCATCCGTTTTCCGATGCGGCCCGGGCCGCCACCGGTCGCGATCTATCGGGAAGCGGCGGCAGAGCTCGCCGCGGTCATGGATGCCGGCGACGATATCGCCTATCTGTGCCAGGGCGATCCGCTGTTCTACGGCAGCTTCGCCGGGATCTTGTCGCTCCTCGCGGCGCGCTACACGGTCGCGGTCGTGCCCGGCGTGTCGTCGCTGACGGCCTGCGCCGCCGCGGCATCACGGCCGCTGGTCCAGGGCGACGAGACCCTCTCGGTGATCCCGGCCGGCCTGCCGGAGGACACGCTCGCCTCGCGGCTGGCAGAGGCCGATACGGCCGCGATCATCAAGCTCGGCCGGCATTTCGCGAAGGTGCGACGAGTGCTGTCACGGCTTGGGCTGCTCGATGGCGCTCTTTATGTCGAGCGCGCCAGCCTGCCGGATCAGCGGATCGCGGCGCTCGCGACGATTGACCCGGCGAGTGTGCCGTACTTCGCCACCGCGCTGATCTGGCGCGGAAAATTCGAGAAATGAAACCCGTGCTGCCCTCCGGCGCCGCAGTGGTCGTGCTGGGACCGGGCGGCGCCGCGGTCGGCCGCCGGATCTGTGCCGTGCTGCCCGGGGCGCGGCTATACGGTCCGCGCACATCGCGAGGGGATTGGGACGAGGCTTACGACCGGGTGATACCGCTGCTCGCAGAGCTGTTCGCCGCCGGCCGGCCGATCGTCGGGCTGTGCGCGAGCGGCATCCTGATCCGCGCCCTCGCGCCCCTGATCGACGACAAGCTGGTCGAGCCGCCGGTAGTCGCCCTCGCTGAAGACGGCTCGGTCGCGGTACCGCTCTTAGGCGGGCACCGCGGTGCCAACGCGCTCGCCCGCGCGCTTGCCGATGCGCTGGACTGCGTTGCCGCGATCACCACCGCCGGCGATCTGCGGCTGGGCGTCGCGCTCGACGAGGTGCCCCCCGGCTGGCATATCGCCAACCCCGAGCGCATCAAGCCAATCGCTGCCGCGCTGCTCGCCGGAGAGCCGGTTGCACTGGTCGAAGAAGCCGCGCGCGCCGATTGGCTGCATGCCGGGGCGGTGCACTGGGACGCGACCGCGCGGCGCAAAATCCGCGTGACCCACCGCACCTACCCTGCCGAGACCGATACCCTCATTCTGCATCCCCCGGTGCTGGCACTCGGCATCGGTTGCGAGCGCTTCTGCCCGGCCGAGGAGATCGCCGCTTTGGCGCACGCCAGCCTGGCCGAGGCCGGTCTCGCAGCGGAAGCGGTCGCCGCGATCGTCTCGATCGAGCTCAAATCGGATGAGCCGGGGATCCATGCTCTGGCCCAATCGCTTGGGGTGCCGGCAAGATTTTTACCGGCCTCCCACCTCCTTGGCGAAACCGCGCGGTTGACCGTGCGCTCGGAAGCGGCGTTTCGCGCCACCGGGTGTTGGGGGGTGGCGGAGGGCGCGGCTCTGGCCGCGGCCGGCCCGGCGGGCGAACTCCTTGTCCTACGGCGACAGTCGCGGCATGCCACCTGTGCGGTGGCGCGTGCCCCGGCGCCGCTCGACGCGGCGAGGCTCGGACGCGCACGCGGCCGCCTGGCGATCATCGGCATCGGCCCCGGCGACCCGGCCTGGCGCACCCCCGAGGCGAGCGACCTCCTCGACACCGCCGAGGACATCGTGGGGTACCGGCTCTACCTCGATCTGCTCGGCCGGGCGATCGAGGGCAAGCGCCGCCATGACAGCGCGATCGGGGCGGAGGCGGAGCGGGCGCGCCTCGCACTCAACCTCGCCGCCCAAGGAGGCTGCGTGGCGCTGGTCTCCTCGGGAGATTCCGGCATCTACGGCCTCGCTGCGCTGGTGTTCGAGCTGGTCGACCGCGAGGCGCGCCGCGACTGGTCGGCGGTCGACATCGTCGTCGCACCGGGGGTCACCGCGATGCAGGCCGCCGCTTCCCGGGTCGGAGCGCCGCTCGGCCACGATTTCTGCGCGATCTCGCTGTCCGACCTCTTGACCCCGTGGGAGCGGATTCGCACCCGGATCGAGGCGGCGGCATGTGCCGACTTTGTCATCACGCTGTACAACCCTGGCTCGGCGCGTCGGCCGGGGCGGCTCGCCGAAGCGGCCCAGATCCTGCTCGCGCACCGCCCGCCCGAAACACCGGCCGTCATCGCGCGCAATCTTGGCCGAGCCGGCGAGACGCATCGGATCCTGCGGCTCGACGAGCTGGCCGATGCCGCGGCCGATATGCTGAGCCTCGTCCTGATCGGCAGCGCTCAGACACGGCTCCTCGCCGGCGCGATCCCGCGGCTTTATACGCCGCGCGGCTATTTCGGTGGCGAGAGGCGATGACCGTGCATTTCATCGGCGCCGGGCCAGGCGCTGCCGATCTGATCACGGTGCGCGGGCTGCGCCTGATCGAGCGCTGCCCGGTGTGCCTATATGCCGGCTCGCTGGTGCCGCGAGCGGTCATTGCCGCCGCCCCGGCTGGGGCGCGGATCGTCGACACCTCGGCCCTGACCCTGGGCGATATCATCGCCGAAATCGCCGCGGCGCACGCCCAAGGCCTCGATATTGCCCGGGTCCATTCGGGCGACCCGTCGCTCTACGGCGCGATCGCCGAACAGATGCGCCATCTCGACAGGCTCGCCATCCCCTACGATGTGACCCCCGGGGTGCCGGCGTTTGCCGCCGCTGCGGCGGCGCTCCGCCGCGAGCTGACGCTGCCCGGCGTGGCACAGAGCGTGATCCTGACGCGCACCGCGACACGCGCCTCGGGGATGCCCGATGGCGAGCGTCTCGACCGCCTAGCGGCGAGCGGCGCGACCCTGGCGATCCACCTGTCGATCGCCAATTTGGCGCGGGTCGTCCGCGCCTGTCTGCCGCATTACGGCGCGGATTGCCCGGCGATCGTCGCCTATCGCATCAGCTGGCCGGACGAGCGGCTGATTTTCGGCACCCTCGCCGATATCCGCGACAAGACGAAGGGCGCGCGCATCACCCGGACGGCGCTGATCCTCATTGGCCCGGCCCTGGCCGGGATCGGCAGCGACAGCCGCCTCTATGCCGCCGACCACCATCATGTTGCGCGGCCCCGGCAGGGGTGGACCGGGTGCGATGACTGCAGGGTCCGCCCAACCGGAGATGACTCGGTGAATGAAGGTCTGATGGAAAGGTCCCCATCTGATTACAGGCAACAGATAAAGCAGGATTGGTCATCTGCCCCCTACTATGAACTTGCGGAGACGAGTCTTTGGCCGTTCTGGTCGGAGGGTCAGCCGTTTTGTCGAATGTTCAATACGCTGGATCTTACAAATATAGTAGAACTTGCCTGCGGGCATGGTCGACATGCCGCGTACATTCGCGACCATTATTTGTTTGGCCAACTCACTCTCGTTGATATCAATCAACCGAACATCGCTGTCTGCGAGAATCGGTTTGCCGGTGACGGACGATTTACATATTTCGTGAACTCGGGCCGTGATTTGGCGCCGCTGGTATCCGGCATTTACACTGCGGTATTCTGTTATGACGCAATGGTGCATTTCGAATACGACGACGTATTATCTTATTTGAAGGAAATTTATCGCATCCTACGCCGCGACGGCCGCGCGCTGCTGCATCACTCCAACAATGACCAAAATCCCGGCGCACGTTATTCAGATAACCCGCATTGGCGAAACTTCATGTCTTCCACATTGTTTGCCCATGCCGCGATGCGCAGCGGCTTTCTCGTCGTCGAGCAGCAATTGGTTGACTGGGGTGCCGAGGCGAAATTGGATTGTGCGACGCTGCTGGCGAAGCCGAGCGCGTGACCGCACCGGCGGCGCAGCGTCGAGAGACCTCCCGCAGCGCGGTGCGCCCATCGTTACTCAGGCGGGTTCGCCGGGCGCCACCGCCATCAGGTTGACCAGCCCGCTCGGGCGTCGAATTGGATTGCCGTCACCCGGCATCAGGAGCGTCGGATCTTCCCTGCGGAACCACTCGACCAAGGTGTCGCAGACATACCCCAGCGCGATCTGCGCGGCATCGCGCTGCGCCTGATCGAAAGCACCCATAATGACCTTCAGTTCTTCCGGCGTATGCCGGTCCGCAAGGTAACCAACAATCGTCGAGAACGGATAAAGCATGGCGTTCTCGACTTCGACTGAAATGAACCACCGGGACCATCGCGCGATCAACGATGCGGCGCTCTCGACCCCGACATGGCCTTCCGCCAGAACATATTGACGAATCGGGTCTTCGGGGTGGTCGGTGATCCGGTCATAGTCGAGAGGCGCCGACTCGATGACATGAACCGAGCGGCCGCCCGGCTTCGTCACTCGTCGGATCTCGGAAATCACCCGGTCCTTGTGGCGGAACTCGATGTGCCCAAACACATCGCACGAGAATACGGTGTCAAAGTGGTTGTCAGGGAACGGCAGCGGATCGCTGATGTCGAAGCTGAGCGCCTGATCGTAGACTTGCGCGGCCAGTGCGACGCAGGCTGGATCAAGATCGACGCCGAACAACTCGCGCGCGTCGGTGTTGGATCGTAGCGTTTGGGCGTAGGGTGCCGAGCCGCAGCCCAAATCCAATACCCGCGGCCCGCTCACATTCTTAGCCAGGAACCGCGCGCGCCCGTATTCGATATTGAAGCGATTTTCGGGGTTATCGAGGTAATCCACGGTTCCCGGGCCGCCGGCAAACTTGCCTGCGTAAAACCTGACCGGGTCGATCCCAAAGCTGGCGTAAGTGATGTGGTCAAAGCTCCGCATAGAAGCCCTCGCCACCGGCATAGGTCTGTGTTGTCTGCGTGCGAAGAGAGGCGGCTCTGTCCTCCGCGGCTGCCGCCTTACCGGTTAGCCGCGGGTAGCGGGGGTTATGCTACTGCGTAAACTTGATGACCCCGGTGACGCCGATGATATCCATCGTCGACCCGTCCTTGAAGGTCAAGAGGGTGCCGCCCTTGCCGTCCGACACTGATGTCCCCAGGAAGACGTTCGACGCATTGACCGACGTTGCCGACTGGATCGTGTTGCCGGCATTGTTACTGAAGCCCGACACCGTAACGGTGGCCCCGCTGCCACTGACGCTGACATCCCTGACGCCAGCCACACCGGTCGACAGGTTAAGGGTCACAGCGCCGGAATTCGACCCGATCTGTGCCTCCAGCGTACCCGTCCCGCCACTGATGCTGTCGCTCGTACCGCCCCAAATGGTGTTCGAACCGGCGCCGCCGGTGATCGTCTGCGACCCGAGCGTGCCGTCGATCAGGGTCGCGGCCGCCCCGCTGGTGATCGTGTCGCCCTTGCCGCCTTCGACGACGGTGTTGACGCCGGCCAGGCCGGCGATCGTGCCGGTGACCGTCCCGCTGCCGCCCAGGACGCTGACATTGCCGGCAATAGCATTGATAAGCGTCAAATTCGGACCGCCGACAACCGTGTCGCCGGAAGCGGCCTTGATAAAGGTATTTTCGCCGTCGGCGAGCGTGCCCGTGGTGCCGCTGCCGCCGGTAATGCTGGAGTTGCCACCCGACCCATAGCTGTCGTCGATGTACGTGGTTCCGCCGGTGCTGCCGCTGATCGTGTCGGCCTTTCCCAGATCGAAGATCGTGACGCTGCCCACGCCGCCGACAATGTGCTCCTTGCCCTGGTGTCCCTGGTTCTCGTTGACCAGCAGCGACCCGGTGCCACCAACGATGCTGTCGCCCGCCGCGCCGTAGACCGCCAGGTTGCCGGCGCCGCCGACAATCGTGTCGGACGCGCCGACATGGCCATCCACGAACGTGACTGCGCTGCTGCCGACAATGCTGTCGCTCGCACCGGCCCACACCGTAGCCTGGACGGTACCTCCGGTGACGGTCATCGGCCCGGCCTTTGAGCCCGTATTCAAACCGCTGAGATCGATCAGCTCCGAATCGCCGGCGACCGTACTCGTCGCGCCGCTGATCGTGTCGCCCGAGGATCCGGTCACGGTTATGTTGGGGTCGCCCGCGTAGATGAGGTTGATCTGTTCGTTGCCGGTCGAGTCGACGAAGGTAAAGCTACTGCCGATGCCGGCAAACAAGTTCACTACCGGGGGCGGCCCGGGCGAGAAGAATGCGGCTGAAGACCCTGACGGCGGGGTGAACCCAGTCGGTGGGGGGTTGTTGAACACCTCGACCGTCTGATTCGCGCCGAAGATGTGTTGGCCACCCGGAGGAGATGCCATCTAGCGAACCCTAACCCTGAAACGCCACACACACAGACACGCCCCCGTTTGGGGTGTCTGCAACTGATGATTTTATCCTACGGTCATATGCCGTGTCTCGCCACATTCGCGCCAAGCTTGTTTCAATTTGCTACAGCTCATTACAGGACGCGTTGCGTCGTCACGCGCCCGATCTCGCCTGCAGCGACTCTGGCTGCGTCACCAATCGCGGCCCGCGCACCCCCTCGAGCTTTGCCTGGGCGGCTTCATGCCCCTGGCTCGCGGCTTTTTCATACCAGCGGCGCGCCGCCTCGAGATCGGCCGGCGCCCCGACACCCGCCGCATAAAGATCGCCAAGCACGGTCTGCGCCTCCGGCATCCCTTGCTCAGCCGCCTTTTCGTACCATAGCCGCGCCGAATCGGGATCGCGAGCGACGCCCTCGCCGCGGAGTAGCATGACCGCGAGATTGTATTGCGCGATGCGGTCGCCCTGCTCGGCCGCCCGGCGATACCATGCCGTTCCCTCCGCCAGATCGCGCGGGACGCCCTCTCCGGTGCAATACATGACGCCGAGTTGGAACTGCGCACCGGCATGCCCGGCGTCGGCCGCCCGCCGGAACCAGGATGCCGCCGCCGCCGCATCACGCGGCCCCCATGCGCCGATCAGGGTTTTGTGAGCAACGATCCATTGCGCCGCGGTGACGCCCGCGTCCGCCGCTGCGCGATAGCACTGGATGGCTTCGGGCTGCTTCGCCTCGCCGCCGTCTTCGGTGTAGAAATTTCCGAGCTGCAGCAACGCCGGCCCGTACCCGCGATCCGCCGCACGACGAAGCAGCTGTTCCGCCATGGCCTCGTCGCGCTCGACCGCGGTGCCGCGCAGGTGGAGGGTTCCCAGTATCGTCTCGGCCTCGGCATCGCCAGCCTCGACGGCGCGCCACAGCCACGAGGCAGCCGCTTGATGATCCTGCGGGACACCATCCCCGGCAAGGCAGAGCTGGGCGAGTTTGGTTTGCGCCACGGTCATGCCCCGCTCGGCGGCGCGGGCATACCATGCTGCTGCCTTCGCCGGGTCGCGCTCCACCCCGGCGCCGTTCTGGTAAAACACGGCGATGTTGAATTGCGCTGTGAGGTGGCCCTGTTCCGCCGCCAGTTCAAACCATCGCGCCGCGTCGGCCAGGCGCTTCGGCACGCCCTCGCCACGGGCAAAAAGAGCCCCCAAGGCAAACTGCGCCTCAGCCTCGCCTGCATCGGCGGCCGCCCGGTACCACTGCGCGGCCTCCACCTGGCTGGGTGTCGCGCCGAGACCGGCGGCGTGCAGGCGAGCCAGGTTGAGCATCGCCGGCGGATACCCCATTCGCGCGGCTTGCCGGAGATGGGTCTCGGCCATGACGACGTTTTGCGCCACGCCGTCACCCTCGAGCAGGTGCAGCGCGAGGTGGTGAAGCGCCCGAGCGCTGCCCTGGTCGGCCGCCTGTTGAAAGAGCGCAGCGGCGCGCGCCGGATCGCGCGGCAAGCCCTGCGCCGCGTCGCACATCAGCGCGAGGGCGGTTTGGGCTTCTGCGTCGCCCTTGGATGCCGCATTTTCATACCAGGATGCGGCTGTCGGCAGATCGATCTCGACCCCAAAGCCATTCGCATAAATGACGCCAACGCCGAACTCGCCTGCCGCATTGCCTTGTTCGGCGGCGGCCGCGTACCAGCGCCGCGCCTCCACGTAATCGATCTCGCAGCCCAGCCCGCGAGCATAGAGCAACCCGAGGGTTGCCTGCGCCGCCGCAACACCCTGCTGGGCCGCGAGCCGGCACCAGCGCAACGCTTCGGCGGCATCGGGCGGCACTTCGATCCCGTTTGGAAACATCAGCGCACGGTTTCGGTCGGCGATGTCCTTGTCGACCGCGGAGGCATGGTCGTACCATTTGGGCGCCCCGCCATCGGCCTGGCCGCCATGCAGGTAGGCGAGGCTCAGCTGGTATTGCGCCTCGCCGTGGCCCTGCTCCGCCGCTCGCCGGAACCATACGACAGCGTCGGCGAGGCTGCCGACAACCCCGTGACCTCGCGCATATAGCAGACCCAGCTGGAATTGGCCTTCAGCGTCGCCTGTCGCTGCCGCCTTCGCAAAGTTTTCGAATGCCTTGGCGTATCTTCCCTGAGCGCAAGCGGCAAGTCCGGTTCGGGTCAGGCGACCGGCGGCGCCGGGGGAGGCGGGAGCGATGGGCGGCGACGACGTGTCAGGGTTCACGCATCGCCTCGTTCATGCCCTGAACCGCACCGTTGACGATGTACATCAAAACCGAGCGGGTGCCGATATGCACATCGGCCGTCAGTGTCATGCCGGGGATCAGGCGAAAACCTTCGGGGACGTTGCGCAAATCGACATTGGTGAACGCGATCCTGACCTTGTAGTACGCCGCCGCCGCCGTGCCGTTGTCTTCGTTGGCCGAGAAGGACCCCTCGCTGATCCAGCGGACGGTTCCTTCCGCCATCCCGTGCTCGATGAAATTGAACGCATCGAGCTTGACCCGCACCGGGTCTCCGGCGCGGATGAACCCGATGTCGCGCGGCAAAATATGCACCTCGGCTTCGACCGGCGAGCGTAGCGGGGCCAGGTAGATCAGCGGATCACCTTCCTTCAGCACCGAACCGACCGATAACTTGGCCATCTTCAGCACCACCGAATCCTCGGTCGCGGCCAGTCGCACGAGGTCCTTGCGCTTTGTCGCCTTTTCGAGCTGTTGCAGCGCAGTATCGCGCTGATTGCGGGCGGTGACCTGCTCCTTGCTTGCTTCGCCGAGCCATTGCTGGCCGAACGCGTTGCGGGTCGCGGTCGTCGCTTGCAGCTGATGCTGGCTTTCTACGAGGCTGTTGCGATCGTATTCGAGATTGCGCAACAGCTCTGTCTTCTGGTCGGTTGCCGCGAGCAGGTTGAGGCGGCTGCCGACCTGAGCGGCCGCGAGGGTCGCGCGCATTTGCTCGACTTCCTTGGCAAGCTGAGCGCGGTCGGTATAGCGCGCCTGGTTGTTTTGCAGCTTGGCGATCGTTGCGGTGACCTGCGCGATCTGTTCGTTATAGGCGCGGATCTGGTCGTCGTACTGCGCCTTTCGCTGCAGGTAATAAGATCTCTGCAACTGGGCATAGCGGTCGGCCGTCGGGTCGGGGTCGGGCGGCGGATCGTAGGGCCGACCGGCGAGCTCGGCTTCGCAGCGCGCGATCTGTGCATCGAGGCTGGCGATCTGCTGCTTGAGGGCTCCGACATCGGCGGCAGCGAATGTCGGATCGAGCGTTGCCAGCACATCGCCGGCTTTGACGCGCTCACCTTCGTGAACCTCGATCGTTTTGATCAGCGAGGGATCAAGCGCCTGAAGCACGACGGTCGGCTGAGTGGTCACGATCTCACCGGAGGTGCTGCTGACGACCCGGTCGAGCCGCGTAACCAGCGAGACGACGAACAGGGCAACGAGGAACGCCGCGACGACGTACAGCGTGGCACGGACGCCAAACGGCTCCGGCGCCTCCATGATCTCCGCGGTTTCCGATTGAAACAGCCGGACAATCCTGTCCGGTGGCGTGTTACTGCGCAGCTGGACGGAGCGGAATGATCTCATGCGGTCCCGGCCTGGCCTGGAGATGCCGGTGCTGCAAATGCCACAGCCCAGCGTAGATGTCGCAGCGCTCGAGCAGCTGCTCATGGGTGCCGATATCGTACATCGCGCCGCGCTCGAGCACGAGGATCGAGTCCGCCGCAACCAGCGCGGAGAGACGGTGCGAGATGATGATCAGGGTGCGCCCTTGAGCGATACGCAGCAGGTTTGCGTTGACGATGGCTTCGCTGTCGGCATCGAGGGCGCTGGTTGCCTCGTCGAGCATCAGAACCCGCGGGTCTCCCATCAGCGCCCGGGCGATCGCCAGCCGTTGGCGCTGACCGCCAGACAAATTGGTCGAGCCCTCTTGAATAAAGGTTTCATAACCGGCCGGCAGCCGTTCGATGAATTCCTCGGCACCGGCCAACCGGGCGGCCTGGACGACCTCTTCGAAGGTCGCATCGGCCTTGGCAGCAGCGATGGTCTCGCGGATCGTGCCGCGGAACAGGAAATTCTCCTGCAGCACAACACCGAGGCTCGAACGAAGATGATCCACATCGATCTCGCGCAGATCGTTGCCGTCGATCTTGATCAGCCCTTGATAATTGCTGTGCAGCGCCTGAAGCAGTCGGGTCACGGTGGTCTTGCCCGACCCGCTGCGGCCGACGATGCCAAAGACGGACCCTTCGGGAATGGTGAAGGAGACGCGATCGAGCGCCGGCGCGGTGGCGCCCGGATAGCGGAAGGTGACTTCGTTGAATTCGAGGCGGCCGATAAACGGGGTGCGGACGCCGCGACCCGAGCGGCCCTCTTCCGGCGGCTGATTGACGATGCTGGCAGCCAGGCTGATCGCACCGCGGGCCTCATCTATTTGCACGATCGACTGCGCCGCCTGGATCACCGGCATCGTCACGCGTTGGGTCATGATCATGAAGGCGAAGATCGCGCCGAGATACATCATGTCATGATTGACGAGCGCGAGATAAACCGCCACGGCGACAACCCCGTTCGTCATCAGCATCTGAAGCGGGTGCACCACCGTCTGGATCAAGTTGGAGGTACGCCCCTCGTCGAACCGGGTTTCCGCCACCTTGGCAACATGCACGTCCCAGGCGTGGCGCTGCCGGGCATCAAGCGCCAGCGATTTGATCGCGCGGATGCCGTGGACCGCCTCGACCAGGTGCGTGCCGCGCTCCGTCTCCGCCTTCACCGCCAGACCGACCTTGCGGCGGACCGTGGGCAGCATAGCCACCAGCCAGATGCAGATCAGCAAGCAGAGCGCCAGCACAACTGCCGTCATGACTGTGCTGACCATGAACATGATCGGCAGAAATATCACCAGGACAAAGGAATCCAGCAGGGTTCCAAACAGCTGACTGGTTAGAAACGTACGAACTCTGTAGATCTCGTACATGTTATGTACGATCTCGCCAGTTGGGGTACGTTCAAAAAAATCGATCGGAATATTCAACATCTTGTTGAACATATGCGACCAGATCTTAACGTCGACGCGCGTTGTCACGAAAAGAACAAGATAGCGACGCAAATGACCAAATGCCGTCTCGAATACCAACAGAATTCCAAAGGCGACACAGATCATGGTGAAGGTGCTCATGCTCCCGTAATACATGACCCGGTCGATCATCACTCGCCAGAACACGACCGGCGAGACGGCCAGCACCCCGAGAAGGATGGCACAAAGGCCGAGATCGCGCGCGACCCGCCGGTCCCGCAACAATTGTCCGGCAATCCAGGCCATCCCGAATGGGCGGTCCTCATCGCGCAACCGATAATCGCGCTTCACCAGAATGACATCGCCCGCCCAGGCCGCGGTAAAGCGGGCCTCATCGAGCAGCAGCGGGGCCTCTTCGTCGCCGTTGGGATCGCGCAGAACGACGACCGGGGGCCATCCAGGGAGGCTGGTTTCGGCACGGATCAGCACCATTGCGGCGCCGTTGCGCAACAGCACGATGGCCGGCAACGCCGTGCCCATCTTGAACAAATCGCCCCACCGCAGCCGCGTCGCGCTGGCGCGCAGCCCAGACGCTTGGGCGATGCGGATGACTTCTGTCACAGAAGCGTCGCCAGCGTTCAGCTGGTGGTCGCGGATGAGCTGCTCCTTCGACAGCTGCACACCCCGGTGCCGCGCCACGATGACCAGACTGCCGAGCAACGAGCCGGTCGCTTTACCGGCATCGTCGAGCGGGCTGACAGTCGATGGCTCGTTCAATACCAAAGTCACGGTCTCACCATCCGGTCATGGTCGTCGGACCGCTGTCAGGCGGCCGAGCGGTGTGCCCCAGCGCGTCGCCGGCGTCAAGCGATCCGCGCGCGGAAGGTCGGAAGCGCCCGCGGGGTCTCGACGGGTGCGCCAAGCGAAACCTCCGCCACAAACACATAGCCGCGACGGAATTCTGTCTTAATCAGACGCTGCGCGGCAGGGCCGCCGAGCGAAGCGATCTTTTTGCGCAGCCGGGTGACGATGACATCCACAGCGCGATCGCTGGTCGGGCGGCGCGGGCCGTAAAGCGCCTCGGCCAGAGCATCGCGGGTGCACAATGTCCAAGGATTACTAACGAAATGGACAAGCACCCGGTTTTCCGATGTGGTGAGTTTTGCCGTCGATCCATCGGCCCCGACCAATCGGTTCTCGTGCGGATGGAGCGTCAGCCCGGAAAAAAGAACGGGTTGCGTCGGGCTCGGCTCGGCGCCAACCACATCGCGCGAGCTTTTAGATAATTGAATAATCTGCTGAACAGTCTGGTTCAATTGCATGATATCGACCGGCGCCTGCATCGCTTCGGCCGCACCCGCCAGGCAATATTCCCGCATCAGCGGATCATCTGGATCGCAAACAACCAAAATAGGCACGCCGGTCCGCCGGCGGATCTTGAGAATTGTACCCGTTCCATTATTTGGTAACCCGGTGAGGTCGAGCACGATTACATCTGGGTTATGCTGCCTAACCACGTTAAAGAACCGCGCTTCGATATCGGCTGCACTAGACGCGGCATTGCGACCCGCATCGGCGGCTCCGGGGATCGACAAATCCTCCCGCGCGACGACTATCGTCGATGCTCCCATCGCTCCCTGTCTATATGCAAAATGGCCAATCCGCGGCTGGCCCCCCAGTCGAGGAAATTACAGGCATAAGAAGCCAGACGCAAGCTGCCGATACAGCAACTTGAATGGGTGCTCGCTTGTTGGGTTCGTCAGGCGTCATCTGTCCTGTTTTGCTGTACGGCGGCACAGCGCAACCCTTCCCGCGCATCGGTTGCCGTCACCTCCAGCCGCTCGCCTAAATTCCGGCCAATCAGGTTTAAGACAGGTAAAGATTGAAGCGCGCCGCTGCGCTCAGCGTCGGCGGGGCGAGGCTTCGTTTGCCAGCGGCGAGGTGATGTCGGCAAACGACACCGATAGCGAGGTCATCACATCGATGACGGTCGGTACGCGCGCCGCCAAGGCCTCGTGCAGCGCCGGGGCGAGGGCGGCCGGATCCTCGACCCGGGTTCCGCGGCAACCCATCGCGCGGGCGATCGCAGCGTGATCAAACTCTTTGAACTCGGCGGCAAACGGTCCGGAGCCGTGCAATACCCAACCGAGCGCCTTGTTGTTGAACACCACGACGACGATCGGAATGTCGTGTTCGAGCGCGGTCATCAAACCGTTCATCGTCATCGCAAACCCGCCATCGCCGACGACCGCGACCACGGCCCGGTCGGGGTGCACCAGCTTGGCCGCCAGCGCCGCCGGGATGCCGAACCCCATCGGCCCCGAGCCGGCCGCCTGCAAGAAGCCGCCCGCGGCCTTGGTCTGATAGAAATGCGTCATCAGGATGCGGTTCTCGCCGGCGTCGCACGTCACGATCGCGTCTTCCGGCAGACCGCGCATCAATTCGCCGATCACCCGCTGCGGCAGGATCGGCTTGTCGTCGGCGGTATACGCGGGCGCATTGAAGAACCCCTGCGCCTCGCGATGCCGCGCGACGCGTCGGGTGGCCGCCGCGCGCCGCCCTTCCGCGCGCGGGCGCACTTCCTCGACGAGCTGCCCCAGGATCCGCGCCGCATCGCCGAGCACGACCGTTTCGGCCGGGAAGTTCCACGAGGCGTGGCGCGGCTCGATATCGATCTGGACAAAAGCCTGCCGGGTCGGGTCGAGCAGCTTGGTGTTCTCCCAGGCGGTATCGCTGGGCGACAATTTGGAGCCGACGACGAGTACAAGATCGGCTTCGCCGAGGCAGGCATTGGCCGCCGCGGTGCCGAAGGTGCCAAAGACCCCGAGCGCCAAGGGATGCGTCTCGGGAAAGCAGCCCTTGCCGGCCGCCGTCGTCGCCACCGGCAGCCCGGCCGCCTCGGCGAGTTGGCGCAGCTGCTCGTAGCCCTGGGCGATGCGCACGCCGTTGCCGGCGATGACGACCGGCCGCTCGGCCGCGAGGATGCGCTCGGCCGCCGCGGCGATCAGCGCCGGATCGGCGGGCGGCGGCGGGGGCGGCAGATAGAAGCGGGTTGGATACAACACCGGCTGCGAATCCGGTGCGACCGAGCCGGCGAGCGCGTCATGGCTGAACAGCACCGCCACCGGTCCGGGCTGCCCGGCCATCGCGTGCTTGATCGCGAGCTGGGTCGCCTGCACCGCGGCGATCGGCTCCTGCGCCTGCATGACCTGTTTGGTGACGCCGCCAAAGGCGCGCCGCGCGTCCCAGCTGCCATAGTCGCCGGTTGCCTGCTGATAGGGCGCGTGAAGGCTGAAGCGCGGCGCATCGCTGAAATCGGTCAACAGCAGCATCGGCGAACTCGATAGAAAGGCTTCGAGCGTGCCGATGAGGCCGTTGCCGAGGACCCACGGGCCTTGCCCGAGCATGACGCCGGGGCGCCGGGTCAGCCTGCCATAGACTTCGGCCATCACCCCGGCCAGCGACTCCTCGCGCACGGTCACCATGCGCACCTGGTTTTGCACCTGGGAGAGCCCGGAGACGATGCGGCCGGTATGCCCGCCGGATATGCCAAAGACATATTCGATGCCGGCTTCCGCGAGCACGCGGGCGACCAGCACCCGGGCCGGCAATTCCTCGGTCAGCATCCGTTCGATGGGCATGTCTTCCTCCCGGGGCTCTTTGCGACGGAAGCTTGCCTTGCGGCCGCCCCGAAAACAACGTTCACGCCCTGCCATCGTTGCATCTCCCGCGAAGCCGGGCGAAAGCCGGGATGACAACGTGAGGGCGCTGGGCGATGCTGCCGCGATCTCGCAGCCGCAGACCGAAGGAACTGCCATGCCAGCAACGCAGCCCTTCCCCGCCGGGGGATACCGCTTCATGCCGTACCAGTTCCAGTATTCCGGCGGGGCTGTCGCCGAGCCCGGCTTCCGCATCGAGCGGGCGCGGTTTTCGCGGCTGCTGCCGCTGGCCGAGGGCTTTGATGCCGTCGAGGCCCACCTCGCCCGCCTAGGCCGCCCGCCGACCGCGTTCTGCGCGTGCGAATTGCGCTCGCCGGCGCAGTTCACCGAGGCCGGCTTCATCGCCTTCAACCGGCAATACGTCCAGCGCCTCGCCAAGTGGGGCACCTTCCGCGACGAGGTCAACCCGGTCGCCCGCTCGAACGTCTGTCCCGAAATCGACCCGCCGGCGACGCCGTCTTTCTACGCCTTCAGCTACACCGTGCCGGGCGAGGGCGGCGGATTTGTCGCGGCCGGCAGCGGCGAGGCGCGCGAGGGGACGGGCAGCTACGCCGAGCGGATCGTCCGGTTTGGCGACCAGTCGCCCGCCGGCATGCGCGACAAGGCGCGCTGCGTCCTCGAGGTGATGGAAGAGCGCATGGCAGCGCTCGGTCACGGCTGGGGCGATGTCACCACGACGCAGGTTTATACGGTCTTTGACGTCCACTCCTACCTCGCCGACGAGTTCGTCCGCCGCGGCACCATGGCCGGCGGCCTGACCTGGCATTTCGCTCGACCGCCGGTGCAGGGGCTCGATTTCGAGGTCGATGTGCGCGGCGTCACCCGCGAGCTGGTGATCTAGGCGCCGGCGCGGCGCAACCGATTCAACGTCAGTTGCGCGATAGCCGCCGGCGCCTGGTCCGGGATCGCGAAGCACGAACTGACGTTGATCTCGCACAAGACATAGCTGTCTTCGCCCGATGCGGAGCGCGGTCCATAGAGAAAATCGGCATCCCAGATGACCGGAAGGGAAGCGACGTCGATGCCCAGGACCTCCATCATCTGGGGCGTCCATTCGCCTTCCATCTTCGCCCGCAACGCCTGGAATGGCTCAGCCCCGGCCCCATGCATGAGGCGCGGCCCGGGTTGCGCGGCGGGAGCGTCCGGACCTTCGGGCGGCGGCATCAGCGCCTTGATGAGATGGTGTCCGAAGCCGACAACCTTGTCCACGCCCATGTAGCAACGGATCATGCCGTCAGGCAGCCGCGGCTGAAACGGCTGATCCACGATGCATCCATCGCCGGCGAGATAGGGCGCGCAGAGCGCCATGAATTCGGCAAGCGATATTTCCTCGGGAATGCTGCCTCGGGTTGCCTGCAGAACGCGCACGATGCTCGCTCCGCCAACCAGCGTCGACATAAGCTCGACCTTCCAGACCCCTTGCCCGCCGTTGCCGCGGTTCTGCTTCAGGACGCGCGGGCCCCCCGATTGGAGCCGTGCGGGGAACCCGGCATCGAACTCGGCCGCCGTGCGGTAGAGGTGGGTGTCGGTGCCCCATCCGAGATGCTTTGTGCGGTAGAGGACTTCCTTGACGCCCATCCTGAGGATCACGTCGGGGTGGGCACTGACCCAGGGGCCGCGTGAGGCGACATCGCGCAACATCGCGTCGAGCACGATCCGGGTCTGCCCGTCATGGATCGGATCGACCCAGACGAGCACCCCATCCGCCGCCAAGAGCTGCTCGCGCACTTGGTCGGCGATGTCGTCCGCGTAAACCGCGGGCTCGGCATCAATGCCCAGCGCGGCGAGCTCTTCGAAGATCCGGTGAAAGCGGTTGTTCTGTGGCGCTGCCGCTCGGCGTGCTGCGCGATCCCCGCGCCAGACAACCGCGACTCGATAGGATGTCGAACCAGGCATATCGCCTCCGGAGCAACCTCGCCGGCGTGAGTGTGGGCGGCTTTTGCCAGCCGCTCATCGGCGAGGTCCAGAAGCGAGAATGGAGTTGGGCTGGACCCGTCGGCATCGCGCACTCGTCGCTTGGCGAGAGGCGCAGAGCTTGGACGGGTGTCTAACGGGGTGCCTGCTTCAACCCCACAGCATAGATAGCTGCTGCCAATACGGCTGACAATCCCGCTAGCGTTTGGCGCTCCATTCCACCGGGTAGCGGGCAAAGGCCTCCTCCCAATTACGCCCCTCGAAGAGACGGCGTGGCTGCATCGTTGCCGCATCGTAATCATCGAGGCAGCGGGCGTTGACGCTGAAGTTCTCCGGATCGGTGCGCGGGTGGTAGAAGGCATGGATCCCGCAATGCCGGCAGAAAGTGTGCTTGGCCGTGCCGGTGTTGAACGCATAGGTCTTCAGATCGTCGGCGCCGCTCAGGATCTCGAGCCGATCGCGGTGCACCGGCAGGTGCAGGATACCCTTCTTGGTGCAGATCGAGCAGTTGCATTCGCCGATCATGGTTTCCGCCAGATCGACCTGGACGCGAAACCTGACGCGGCCGCAATGGCAGCCGCCTTCATAGCTCTGCAGCATGGAATGACGCCTCCGCCGGTGCCCTCGCACGCCACTATGGCGCAGCGCGCCGCAGCTGCCAAACGCCAACGAGACCGGCCGCCGACAACAGCGCCATGAACGGGTAGGCCTGGCCGCCATAGGCGGCGTAGAGCGCGCCCGCGACCAGCATGACGAGACCGCTGCCCAGCCCCGCCGACAGCGCGGCATAGAGCGATTGCGCGCTCGCCGCCATACCCGGCGGGATGCGACGCGCCAGAAAATGCATCGCGCCCAAATGGCTCGCGCCGAAGGTCAAGGCGTGCAACGGCTGCAGCGCCGCCGCCGCGGCGAGCCCCGGCAGGACGCCCATCAGGCTCCAGCGCATGATGCCGGCCGCGCCGCCCAGCGCCATCAGCCCAAGCGGTCCGCAGCGGGCGACAAGCGGCGCGCTGAACCAAAACAACACGATCTCTGCGACCACCCCTTCCGCCCACAGGATGCCGATGACCGGATCGGAAAAGCCGAGCCCGCGCCAATAGAGCGTGCCGAAACCGTAATACAGCTGGTGGCTCGATTGCAGCGCCGCAGCGCTGACGACGAAGAGCCAGAACCGCCGGTCGGCGACTAGACCGAAAAGCGCCGACCAGCCTGACCGGATGATGCCGGCACCCCGCGCCGCGGGCGGAATCCCGGCACAGGCCGCCAACAGCACGCCTGAGGCGGCGAGCACCAGCAACAACACCTGATTGTCGCCCGGCCCAGCCGGCGGGCGGATTGCGAGCGCAGCGCCGCTGCCAACCGAGGCGAGGATAAAGCTGACCGAGCCCCACACCCGGATCCGGCCGTAATCGAGCCCGCCCGTGCGCACCGCCGCCAGCGTGATGCTGTCGCCCAACGGCATCAGCGCCGATTGCGCCATGCCGGCGACCACGTTCAGCGCCAGCAGCGTCCAAAATCCGGCGACCGGCCAGAGCCCGGCATAGGCGAGCCAAGCGCAGGCGGCGAGTGCGATCATCACCGCGCGGCGCCGGCCGAGCCGGTCGGCGAGCGCCCCCAGGAGCGGGGTCGCGATGACCTTGGCCCAGATCGCGGCAGCGAAGACCAGCGCGATCTGTCGCGCATCGAGACCGCGCCCCTCCAGCCACACCGGCCAGAACGGCATCTGAATGCCAACGACGAGAAAGCTCGACGCGTAGAAAATGGCCAGCCGCGCGGCTTGTCCCGCGGGAGGTCGCGGCGGCACCAAACTCGTCATGCGATTGGCCTCGACGATACGGGGCTTCGTGCCTATGTCGCGAGCGTGCTGGTGGATCTGAACCAGGCGAGCGCGCTGATATCGGTGATCATCATCGACATCGTGCTGGCCGGCGACAACGCGGTCGTGGTCGGGATGGCCGCCGCCGGGCTGCCAATGGCTCGCCGGCGGCGCGTCATCGCGGTCGGGATCGGCGCGGCGACCGTGCTGCGCATCCTGTTCGCTTTTGTCGCCGTGGAATTGCTGCAAACCATGATCGGCCTCACGCTGGCCGGCGGATTGCTGCTGTTATGGGTCGCCTGGAAGATGCAGCGGGAAATCAGCGAGGCACGCCCGGCTGTCGCCCCGGGCAGCGGAGCCGAGGGGCGTCGCCGGCCGCGTGAGAAGACGCCGGCGCAGGCGCTCGGGCAGATCGTGCTGGCCGACCTCTCGATGTCGCTCGACAACGTCCTGGCCGTGGCAGGGGTGGCGCGCGACCATCCGGTGGTGCTGGTGGTCGGGCTGGTCCTCTCGATTGCCTTGATGGGGGTTGCCTCGACCTATGTCGCTCGGCTGCTCGATCGCGCGTTCTGGCTCTCCTGGGTCGGCCTCGGGATCATCACCCTGGTCGCGTTGCGGATGATCTGGGACGGCTCGACGCAGATCCTCCACCAGACCGCGTTTTTGTAGCTTGCGCCCGAAAAGTCTGGTTTGCCCTCACAGCACCAGCTGGGTCTGCGTCACCAGCGCGACGAGCCTGCCATCGGCGGTGGTGACGCGGGTCTGCCACACTTGGGTGCGGCGGCCGCGATGCAGCGGGGTCGCCTCGCCGGTCACGCGTGCGCCGAGCGGCGCCGCGGCGATGAAGTTGGTTTTGCTCTCGATCGTCGTCGTGCCGGCGCCTTCCGGCAGGTTGAGGATCGTACCGGCGGCGCCGAGCGTATCGGCAAAGGCCATGATCGCGCCGCCATGCAAGACCGCCGGGCGGGTGCAGAGATCCTCGCACACATTCATCGCGCCGACGACCCGCTCCGGCGCGGCCGCGGTGAATTCGATCCCCATCAGCTCGGCAAACGGCAGCTTTAGTCCGTTGAGCGTGTCGAGAGCATCCATCCTTCCCCTCCTGTTCCGCCTTCTGCCATAATCCCCGCCGCAAACCATCGGCGAGACTGCAATGATCGACCAGGAAATCGCCGGCCCGAGCGCCTGGCGCCGCAGCGACATCCGCAACGAAGACTATCGCGTCGGACTGTCGGGCGCCTCCCTCGATGAGATCCGCCGCATTGCCGACGAATTGCGGGCCTTTCCGCTACCGACGCTGTTGCGCTCGCCCGACGAGTTTCAATGGCCGCATTGCCGCGCCGCGATGTCCGAGGTGCGGCGCATCCTCAAGCACGGCGTGCGGTTCGCGGTCCTCGACCGGCTGCCGCTCGACGAGCTGAGCACCGAGGAGGCGACGGCGATCTATTGGCTCCTCGCCTCGATGGTCGCGCGCCCGGTGGCGCAGAAGCTCGACGGCTCGATGATCTACGATGTCCACGATACCGGACAAGAGGCCCTGCCCGGCTCCGGCATCCGGCCGGACAAGACCAACATCGAGATCCGCTTTCATGTCGACAACGCCTATAACGCAACGCCGCCCGAAATCGTCGGGCTGTTGTGCCTGCGCACCGCCAAAAGCGGCGGGGTCAGCCGGGTCTTGAGCTTCCACACCGTGCACAACCAATTGCTGGCGCGTCACAGGGAGCACCTGCCGCGGCTTTACCGGCCGTTCTGGTTCGACCGCCAGCGCGAGTTCCATCCGGGCGAGCCGGAAACATTTTCCGCACCGGTATTCGAGGACGCCGGCGGCGAGTTGCGGGGACGGTTCAGCGTGCACCAGATCAATTCCGGCTACGCGCTCAAGGGCGAGCCTGTCGACAATGCCGGCGCCGCCGCCCTCGCCGCAACGCTCGACACCTTCGAAGAGCCGGAAATCTCGATCGATTTCGAATTCGCCCCGGGCGAGATCCAATTTGTCGACAACCGTGTGCTTGGCCACAGCCGCACCGAATTCGAAGATTTTCCCGAGCCCGAACGCCGTCGTCACCTCGTGCGGCTGTGGCTGCGCGACCACGGCCGCCGGGCCTATGCGGGGTGAGGGTCAGGTTCGGAGACCGCCCTTCCGCCCCGCGGGCTCGCCAATCACGAGGCGCAGGCCGGAGACGATCGCAAAAAACATGATCCCGGCCGAGGCCGGGACCCATCTGGCCGATTACACGAATGCTCGAAGAATGGGTCCCTGCCTTCGCAGGAAACCTGGCGAGATTACCCTTTCTCGCCCATCGCCAGCCGCAGGCCGGACAACCACAGCTCGATATCTTCGGATTTCCGCAGGAGGATGGATTTCGGCATCACCTCAGAGGTAATGGCCCGCAGCCGATTGACCGTTGCTCGCGCCTCGTCGAGCAGACCCATATGCGCATAGCAGGCGGCCAAAAGACGATACGTCTCGGGATAGATTGGATCCTCCTGGTTCGCGAGGAGGAGCTTCGGCAGGGCCTCTTCGAAGCGCCGGGCAAGGAAATGTGCGGCGCCAATGTTCATGAACGATGCGCCGACGCGTTCGCGGGGGCTGAGGCGCAGAGCGGCTTCAAGATGTTCGATCGCGAGATCGGGCTGGCCCGCCCACAATCTGAGTACGCCGCTTTGGTTCCAGCCTCGCGCGAAATTCGGGTTAAGTTCCAACGCACGATCGACGAGCGTGATCATGGCGCCGATGTCCTCGTCGAAAGCAGCCAGCACCCGGGCAGCATTCGCCAGGGTGCCAGGATCGTCACCGGCGACTTCCAGGGCCCGCCTCGCGTAATCGATACCCTTCCGACGGTCCGCCGCCCGATCTTCGCTGCGACCATCGAGAAGCAGCCGAAAACAGAAGAACCCAGCGTAGGCGAGCGCAGGCCCGTAACGAGGATCGCGGGCAATCGCCTGCTCGATCAGATCCAGCGCCTCTGGAATGTGCCGTGCCGATGACAGGTAGATCGCATAGGCGCGTAGATAGAGGTCGTAGGCGGTCAAATCGCTTGTCGGGCGGGCGGCCGAGCGGGCGGTTTCGGCGGCCTGCAAGGCCGGTTCGATGACCCCGGCGACACTCGACGCCACCTGGTCCTGCAGCTCGAACACGTCTTCCAATGAGCCGTCGAAACGGTCGGCCCAGAGATGCGCGCCGGTTTCCGTGTCGATCAACTGGGCGGTAATCCGCACCCGGTTGCCCGATTTGCGCACCGAGCCTTTGAGCAAATAGCGCACGCCCAGTTCGCGGCCGACCTGCTTTACGTCGACCGTCTGACCCTTGTAGGTGAAGCTCGAATTGCGCGCGATGACGAAAAGCCAGCGGATGCGCGAGAGGGCGGTGATGATCTCCTCGACCATGCCGTCGACAAAATATTCCTGTTCCGGGTCGCCCGACATGTTCTGGAACGGCAGCACCGCGATCGACGGCTTGTCCGGGAGCGGCAGGTCGGGAGTGGAGATCACCCCCACCCGATCGCCGCTCTGCGGCGATCTACCCTCCCGCGCCTGCGGGGGAGGGTTAGGGAGGAGGTTTTTCGTTCCGACCCGATAGACCCGAACCGGCCGGGCGATGTTTTTGAGCGCCTGCTCGCCCAAATCCTCAAAGGCGAGGTCGAGCCGGCCGGCGGCATCTTCCTGCACCCGCGCCGAGACGCAGATCCCGCCGGGCACGGCCAGGGCTTCGAGGCGGGCCGCGACATTGACGCCATCGCCGAAGATGTCTCCGTCCTCGATCACCACATCGCCCTGATGGATGCCGATGCGCAACTCGATGCAGCTCTCGGCCGTCGTCTCGGCGTTGCGCGCGGCCATCCCCTTCTGCACCGCAGCGGCGTAGCGCAGCGCATCGACGACACTGGCAAACTCGACCAAGAACCCGTCGCCGGTGGTCTTGACGATCCTGCCCTTATGCTCGGCGACGCCGGGGTCGATCAGCTCGGCGCGCAATGTTTTGAGGCGCACGAGCGTGCCTTCCTCGTCGGCGCCGATCAGCCGCGAGTAACCGGCGACATCGGCGGCGAATATCGCCGCTAGCCGCCGCTCGGCCCGCCCCTCGGGCATCGCGCTTCCCCTTGTCGCTTACGGCAATCATACGCCGACGGCTTTATGCTACAACCGGGACGCTTGCGAGGAGGCCCGATGAGCCCGACCCATCCCACCAATATCGATATCGCCGCGGCCTTGACCGAGGCGCAGGACGAGTATCGCGCGAGGAACCCGAAGAGCCTTGCGCAGTATCGGGAGGCCTGTGCCGCGCTGCCCGGCGGCAACACCCGCCATTCAATCTTTATCGAGCCGTTCCCTCTGACGATGGTAACGGGCGAGGGCTCACGTCTGTGGGATGCGGACGGCCACGAATATGTCGATTTCCTCAGCGAATTCACCGCCGGGATCTTTGGCCATTCGCACCCGCTGATCCGCCGCGCAATCGACGATGCGCTCGACAGCGGCGTCAATTTCGGCGCGCAGGGCCCGGCCGAAGCGCGCTTTGCCGCGGCGATCTGCGCGCGCTTCCCGTCGATCGACCTCGTGCGCTTCACCAATAGCGGCACCGAGGCCAATCTGATGGCGGTCAGCCTGGCCTGCGCCTTGACCGGCCGCGCCAAGGTTCTCGTTTTTAAGGGCGGCTATCACGGCGGTGTCTTCTATTTCCGCGGCAAGGCCAGCCGGGTCAACGCGCCGTTCGAGTTTCTGCTGGCCGAGTACAACGACATCGCCGGCACAACGGCGCTGGTCGCGCCGCACCAAGGCAATCTCGCCGCGATCCTCATCGAGCCGATGCTCGGCGGCAGCGGCTGCATCCCCGCTTCGCGCGAGTTCCTCGCCGATCTGCGCGCGCTGGCGAGCGAGACCGGCGCGGTGCTGATCTTTGACGAGGTGATGACGTCGCGCTTGGCGCCGGGCGGGTTGCAGGAGGCGCACGGCATCCTCCCGGACATGACGACCCTGGGCAAATATGTCGGCGGCGGCATGAGCTTTGGCGCGTTCGGCGGCAATAGGGCGCTGATGGAATGGTTCGACCCACGCAGGAAGGACGGGTTTCAGCACGCCGGCACCTTCAACAACAACGTGCTGACGATGAATGCCGGCTATGTCGGCTTGACCGAAATCTACACGCCGGAGCGCGCCCGCGCCCTCAACCAATTCGGCGAAGGTTTGCGCGAGCGGCTCAACGCAATCGTCCGCCGGCGCGGCCTCGCGATGCAGTTCACCGGGATCGGGTCGATGATCGGGGTGCACATGACCGACGCGCCGATCCGCTGCGAGGCCGATGCGGCCCGGGGCCATGCCGGCCTGTTGGACCTGTTCTACTTCGACCTCCTGGCGCGCGGCATCTGGTTCGCCAAGCGCGGCATGATGGCGCTGTCGATCGCGCTCGACGAGGCCGACGCCGACAAGCTGACCGCCGCGGTCGAGGAGTTCGCGGAGAGCCGAGCGAGCCTGTTCGAGGGAGTACGCGGATGACCGAAGCTCGGGTCAATCATCGGGTCGCCTATTTCAACGGACAGATCGTGCCCGAGCGCGAGGTCGTCCTGCCGTTCCGCGACCGCGGCTTCAAATACGGCGACGCCGCGTTCGACATGACCCGCACCTTTAATGGCCGGCCGTTCAAGCTCAAGGAACATGTCGAGCGGCTCTATCGCTCGCTGCGTTATCTGCGCATCGACCCCGGCCTCGGCGCTCCCGAGATGGTCGCGGTCAGCGAACAGGTGCTGGAGCGTAACCGGCATTTTCTGACGCCGGACACCGATTATTGGCTCGCTCAGCGGGTATCGCGCGGGGTCGACGCGGTCGGCGACGAGGGCTGGGAGCATACCGGGCCGAACGTCATCGTCGAATGCATCCCGCTGCCGCTAAAGGCGCGCGCCCGGCTCTTTCGCGACGGGATCGACATTGTCGTGCCGCCGACCCGGCGGGTCGCGCCCGAGGCGCTCTCCCCGCGCGCCAAGACGCACAATTACCTCAACCTGATCACCGCCGACCTCGAAGCCAAGGCACAGGACAAGGAGGCGTGGTCGGTACTGCTCGACGCCGAAGGCCACCTCGCCGAAGGCATCGGCAGCAACATCTTTATCGTGCGCGACGGCTCGGTATTGACCCCGCACGCGCGCTGGGTCCTGCCCGGGGTCAGCAGAGCGATGGTCATCGGATTGTGCGGCACCCTCAGGATCGACTGCCGGGAAGCCGATCTCGACTTATACGATGCGGCGACCGCCGACGAGATCTTCATGACCTCGACGAGCCTGTGCCTCTGCCCGGTGCGCAGCATCGGCGGCCGCGTGTTGCCCGAGCCCCTTCCCGGGCCGGTGACGCGGCAGCTCAGCGAGGCTTACGCGCGCGAAGTCGGCTGCGACTTTGTCGCGCAGTATCTGCGCCATCTCTCTTGAATCGAGACGGGCGCAGCCACGCGGGCCGCGCCCGTAACCGATACAGGCCAGTTTAGCTCCCCGAATCGCCGAGCGCTATGCTCACGGCTTTGGTGGGTTCGGGGTCCCGATCGGTTGCCCCGCCTTTCCATATGGGGTCGTCGACGACGTCGGTGGCGCCATCGGAGCCGGTGCCGTCATCGGGGCCGATGCACTGGCTGGCTTGGCCATTCTGTGATGCACGCGGTGGTGCACGACGTGATGCACGCGATGGCGGCGGTGATGCATCGCGACGTGGCGAGGCGGCGCCACGCTCGGAGCCACATAGGGTTCAGGCGGAGCGGCCATCGGCGCCGGCGCGGCCATCGGGGTCGGCGCGGGAGGCGGCGGGCTCGCGCACGCGGCGAGCAGCGCCAAGGCGGAAGCGACAAGCAATGGTTGAGCTGATCTGAGCACATTTCTCTCCCGGACTGAGCGGCACCACAAACCAATAGCGTGGGCATAGCACTTCCGTTCGCGCAGCTAAAGTGGCGAATTGACGATCTCTTCCTCTTAATGCCGGGCTGCGTCGTTTTTGCGCTACACCGGCCCGCCGGCGACGGGCGGCCGGCCCGGCGCCACCGAATCGCCAGCCGCAAGTCAGCGGTGCCGGGCAACATGGCGCAGGCGATAACGCGATTCGACGGTAGCAGGCCCCTCGCTCGCGACGATGTCGTGGGCGATCAGAGCAATGAGATGCGCCAGCACCGACCGCCCGGCGGCTCGCCGCAGCGCCGGGTTGAGACCGACATAAAGCCGCTCGACCATCGCGTCGACCGTCTCGATACCCGCTTTGAGGCAGTCGAGGATGCCGGCTTCGCGTTCCCGGCGATGGGCGATGAACGCGCGGACATGGCGCTCCGGTTCGGTAATCGCCGGACCATGCGTCGGCCAATAGACCCGGTCGCGGCGTAGGAGGAGCTTGTCGAGCGAGGCCATATAGGCGGCCATGTCGCCATCCGGCGGGGCGATCACGCTGGTCGACCAGCCCATGACGTGATCGCCGCTGAACAGGATGCCGGCTTCCGGCACGGCGAAGCAGAGGTGGTTCGAGGTGTGGCCGGGCGTATGCACCGCCTCGACGCGCCACCCGTCGCCCGCGATCCATTCGCCGTCGCGCACCACGACATCGGGAACAAAATCCCAATCGCCGCCTTCCTCGATGCCCGGCTCGCCGCGCCTACCGCCGGCATGGGGCCCAAAGCCATAAGTCCGCGCGCCGGTCGCCTCCTTCAGCGGCTTGGCCGCCGGCGAATGGTCGCGATGGGTGTGGGTGACGAGGATGTGCGTGACCCGTTCGTCGGCGAGGCTCGCGAGCACCGCGTTGACATGCTCGGCCAGCTCGGGCCCGGGGTCGATGACCGCGACCGCGCCCTCGCCGACAACATAGGTGCCGGTGCCCTTGAAGGTGAACGGACCGGGATTGCGCGCGATGATGCGGCGGATGCCCGGCGCCACCTTTTCCAGCCGACCGTATTTGAACGCGAATTCACGGCGATAGGGAATATCGACACCCATCCGTCAAGCCTCGCAAACGACGCCTTTCCCGAATTTGACCCAAGCCGGGCAGCGGTAGTGCGTCCTTCAAGACGGCCGCTTCGCAGGGTCCTCAGGATGAGGTTTTTTCGTAACCTCATCCTGAGCAACGCCCATGGACTTCAGTCCGAGGGGCGCGTCTCGAAGGGGCGCACCGCCCGCATGCCGCCGAACCCGGCGGCCCTAGATCGCCTGGCGCGCCATCCGGGTGGTGCGGCGCTGCATGTAGGCCTTGGCACTCGGCCCGGTCGGCGCCGGTACGCCCTCCAGCCGCACATTCGACCGGCGGATCTCCCAGTCCCACGCGTCGCCACCCATCTGATAGCTCTGTTGGTTCTGCATCGGGTTGCGGTTGACCAGCGGGCGCATGTAAAGCGGATGCGTCATGCTGCGAATCTCATGCTCGATCTCGAACAACGTCTCGTTGCTGTCGAGATCGACGATGTTCTCCCAGCGGTATTGGTAGGCGTTGCTCTCCTCGGTCAGCAACTCCCGCTTCGCCAGTTCCTTGTGGGGCCGGGAGAAATCCTGGACATAGACCTGGATGTGGTGGCCGTCATAGGCCGGGATCTTGCCCTTGGTCTCGCGGAACAAGAGATCCTGGCGGTAGCCCACATTGATTCGCGCGACCTTGCCCGAGCCGTCGTTTTCGAGCTCGGTCTTGGCGCCGAAGATTTTGCGGTAGAATTTATCAATGCCCTTGGCGGTGCCCTTCGGCACGTCGAATTCGAGATAGGGCATACCCAGATTGATCGCGCCAAAGCGCTCGATATCGGGGCTGTGCATGTTGAAGCGATTGCCCCACGGGCAGGTCACCTGGACATAGTCGTTGTTTTCCTTGACCGCGAATTTGGTGCCGGCGAGCTGCTTCTTGACGCGATCGAGGCGGTCGAGCAAGGCGTCGCGGTCGGGGGTCACCAGACCGATCGCGCCGCGCAATACCCAGGGATCGCCGGTCGGCAGGTGAAACTGGCTCTTGCCGACGTTGATCCACATATTGGCAAGGCCGGTATTCATATACGGATCGCGCGTCAGCCCGAGCCCCTGGACGTAGAACAGGTTCCCTTGCGCCTGGTCGGGGATCTGCAGGTTGACGTGCTCGAGCCCGGTGATGTTGCCCAAATCCTCGGCTTTGCGATCGTAATGTTTCGCCATCAGAACCTCCATCGCTCGATGTGTCACCACTTGTTGCGCAGCTCGCGCAATTTCAAGAAAACCGTCTTCTGGTCGGGATGCTCGGGCAGGTCGGGAAACGCCTCGCGCAGCCGTTTGATCACCGATGGGCTGGTCAGCCGGAAAAAGGTGTTGATCTCTTTCTCCAGCGCTAGTGTGGTGACCAAGGCCTTGGTCGTATCCTGCTGCTCCATTGCCGGCAGCATCGCCTTGGCCTTGGCATTGTCCGGCTCGCGGTCGAGCGTAAAGCGCAGATTGTTGCTGATGTAGTCGTGCCCGGGATAGACCAGCGTCGCATCCGGCAATTTGGCCAGTTGCGCGGCGAAGGTGTTGTACAGCTCGTTCGGATGCCCGCCATTGTGGCAATTGCCGGCGCCGGCGTTGAAGAGGGTGTCGCCGCAAAACAAGGCCGGCACGTCGCCGCGCGAGCGCACACAGATATGGCTCATCGTGTGGCCCGGGGTATCGAGGCATTCGAGCTCGACTGTGCGGCCCACCTTGATCACATCGCCGGCCCTGAGACCGCGATCGATGCCCTCGATCTGGTCCTTCGCATTGGCGTGCGCCAACAGCTTGGCATGCGTCGCGGCAATCACCTGGTCGTTGCCGCCGGTATGGTCGCGATGATGGTGGGTGTTGAGCACCTGGGTGACGGTCCAGCCCTTGGCCTTTGCGGCGGCCAGGCATTTCTGATGGTCGAGCGGATCGACCGCCAGCGCCTCGCCGGTTTCGCCGCAAACGATCAGGTAGTTGAAGTTGCGCCCCGAATTGGCGGTCCAGATCTGTTCGACGATCATTGCTTCCCTCTCGAGTGAGCCGCCACGAGTGTAGAGCCGGCGCCGGCGCCGCACCAGCCTCACGTCGGCTTGTAAAACCGCGCGGCGTTATCCCACATCAGCTTCTGGCGCGTTTGCGGCGCGAGGCTCTGCCAGGCGAGAATGTGGTCCACCGACTCGGGGAACTGGCATTCCGAATGCGGATAGTCCGAGGCGTACATCAACACGCCGTCGCCCAGAAAATCGCTGACGGTGTTGAACATGTCCTCGCCCTCCTGATGCTCGATGCTGCAAAAGAACCGGCCGCTGGTCATGTATTCGCTCGGTTTCATCTTGAGCGGGGCGGTCGAGCCGACATAGGCGTATTGCTCGTCCATCCGCCGGCCCCAGAACGGCAGCCAGCCAAAGCCACATTCCAATGTGCCGAAGCGGAGGCTCGGATAACGGTCAAGGATGCCGCCGCCGATGAACGCGGCGACAAAGCGCATCGCGCCCCACGGATGCGAAGCGAGCCGGCCGAGGAAGATGTTGTCCCACATGTCCTCGTGGCCCGGGTAGTAGGGCGGGTTCCAGGTCGAGCTGTGGTGGACGATCGGCAGGTCGTGATCGGCGGCGGCGCGCCATATCGGGTCGAGCGAGGGATGGTCGGCCGGGATCTTGTCGATCGCCGGCTTGACCGCAGCCGCCCATGGCGCATTGCCCCATTCGCGGATTTCCTTGACCGCCGCGTCGACATCGCGCGTCGAGGCCACGATCGGGCCCTTCAGGCGATCGGGAAAGCGGCCGCAGAACTCCGCCATATGGCGGTGAAAGGCGCGGATCATCCCGGTTTCGAGCGATGCGTCTTCGATCCCGATCAGGCCACTCCAGCCGCTCGGGACCAGAAAATGCCGGTCGGTCCCCTCGTCGTCCATGTCGCGGACGCGGTTGGCCGCGTCGTCGTCCTGAACGCCGGGCCGCGGCAGTTTGCTGCCGCGCCAGTTGGTCTCGCGTCCGGTGTGGTCTGGGCGTGGCGCCGCTTCGCCCAAGACCCGGCGATAGAATTGCGGCGCGATCCGATAGCCGTGCATGCCGCCGCCCGAATGCTCAGCCGATTGCCGGATCGGCGCACGGTAGGGCGCCAGCTCGGCAAGGCGCGGCCGGAAATCCGGGTCGACGTAGCGTTCGATCACCTCGGCCGCCGGCAAGACATGCGTGTCGGAATCATAAACGCGTAACCCGTCTTTCATCTTTCCCCTCCTCCCGCTGATCCTCGATCGGTAACGCCCGAAATCGCGGCGTCACTCGGGGGCGCCGCGCAGCGGCGAACTCGGAACCCATCAGCACCGGCCTCTGAATATCGGTTGCAGGCTCGCTGTGCAGGCCGCCCCGGAATGACAGATTTGGGTGCGTTCTGGTAGAACTTATCCATTCGGACGGCAGTGAGGTCAAATGGACGATCCGCTCGGGTTGCCGCAAGGCGCCTTCACCAAGATCGACAGCGAGGAGGACGAGCTCTTCTACGAAGAGCAGCGGCTGGTCTATCACATTGACGACAATGCGGTCGCCGCCCTGACCGAGTTCTATCGCGGGGTATTGCCCGCCGGCGGCGTACTGCTCGACCTGATGAGCAGTTGGGTCAGCCATCTGCCGCCCGAAGCCCAATACGCGGCGGTGATCGGGCACGGGATGAACCCGGCCGAACTTTCCGCGAACCCGCGGCTCGCCCGCTGGTTTGTCCAGAACCTCAACCGCGACCCGTCCCTCAAGCTGGCGGATGCCAGCATCGATGCGGCGATGATCTGCGTGTCGGTGCAATATCTGGAGCAGCCCGTCGCGCTACTGCGCGAGGTCGCGCGGGTGCTGCGCCCGGGCGGACCGGTCGTGATCAGCTTCTCCAACCGGTGCTTTTGGACCAAGGCGGTGGCGATCTGGCGCGCCCTCGGCGATGACGGCCATGCCGCGCTGGTCGAGCGCTATCTGCGGGTTGCCGGGTTCGAGCGGGTCGAAGTTCATCGGCTGGCGGAATGGGTAGAGGATCAGAGCGACCCGATGATCGCGGTCGTTGGCCGGTCGCCCGGGGTCTGAACCCATTGAGGGGCTGCGCCTGCGGCCAGCGCTCCCGGCCGGTTTCGCCGCCGCCAACATGAATTCACCCTGCCCCGCTTGCGCGGAACAGGGTGAATCGTACCTCCTGCGGTTAGCGCCCGCGGGCGCTAACCGGTGACGCTAAACGCCGGCTAGGCGCCGGCGCCCTGATAGAGCGGGCCGCGGATGATCTGGCCCGGCAACGCATCGGTCAGCACCCCGTTGTCGAGCAGCACCGTGCCGTTAACGATGACGTGGTCGATCCCGATCGCGTCGCGCCTGACCTGGACGCCGCCGGCCGGAAGCGTTGCGACCGGCTCGCGCGGCTTGGAGGCGATCGTGTCGGGATCGAAGATCGTGATGTCGGCCACCTTGCCGGCCGCGAGGAAGCCGCGGTCGGTGATGTCGTGCATCAATGCGGTCTTACCGGTCAGCCGGTAGACCGCCTCTTCCAATGTCAGCGCCTGCTGCTCCCGCACCCAATGGCCAAGGAGATTGGTGCTGGTCTCGTGCCGGTCGGCGGTGTGTGGCCGCCCGCCGCCGTCGCTGGTCCCGATGACCGTGAACTGCGAGCCGAGGATGTGCTTCTGCACTTTCGGATCATGGTTGCGGTCGATCGCCTGGAAGCAGGTCTGCAGATCCTCGTCGAGCGACAGGTCGAGGAAGGCATCCATGATGCCCTTGTTCTGCTCTTTGGCGATCTGCTCGATGCTCTTGCCTTCGAGGTGGCGGTTCTGTCCCTTCGCAGTCATGAACACCTCGACGAGGTCCCAGCGCCGGTTGAACAACCCACGCGCACGGCCGCGCCGGTCGGTCATCCCGCCTTCCTGCGCGACCGTGCCCTCGACCGCCTCGGCCGACATCGCCCGGCGGATTTCCGGGTCGCGGAAGGCGCGCATGCGGTCGTGATAGTGCAGCGCCATGACCTTGTCCCAAGTCGGCATGCCGCGGAAGAAGCCCTCGGGATGGGTGATGTCCTCATCCTGCGGAACGTTGAGGCCGCGCTGCAGGTCGAAGATCGCGCCGGCGACGGTCGAGAGGCACGAGCCGTAGCAGCGCGCACCGCTCTTGAACCCGTCCTCGAGCCACTTCAGGTGCTCGACCCACTCGTCGGGATTGCCGATCGGATCAGACATGAGGTTGTAGATCGACGGCCGACCGGTGCGCGCCGCCAGTTCGCGCGCGACCGCGCGTGTCTGCTTGGTGCCACCCGGCGCGCCGCCGGCGACCTGGAAGACGCCGGTGCCGAGCTCGCCGAGGACACTGGCGAGTTCCCAGCGCTCGGCGTCATCGGGCACCCCCGCAGGATCGCCGCGATCCTTTGGCGCCGTCGAGAAGCCGAGCGCGCCGTCATACATCGCCTCGCGGATCAGCTTCTTCATCGCCGCCATTTCCGCGGGCGTTGCCTCGCGCTCGGCCGCCGCCTCGCCCATCACATAGCGGCGGATGCCGGAATGGCCGATCAGGGTGCCGACGTTGATGCCGCGCTTTTTGCCGAGTGCATCGAGATAGTCGCCGACCGTCTCCCAGGTCACATCGACACCGGCCTTCAGCACCGGCAGGGGGATCTGTTCGGCGTCGGAGAAAAATTCGAGGTACCACTCGCTGTCCCCGGGACGCACCGGCGCGATCACCTGGCCGCACTGGCCGACGATGACCGTCGTGTGGCCATTATGCAGCCAGGAGCCGCAATAGGGGTCCCACACCGCCTGCGGGTCGAAGTGCGTGTGATGGTCGATAAACCCCGGCGCGACGACGCGCCCTGCCGCATCGATCGTCCGCTTGGCGGCAGCGCCATTCGATTTGCCGACCCCGACGATCTTGCCGTCCTGCACGGCGACGTCGGCCTGGAAGGCCGGCTCGCCCGAGCCGTCGACGACACGCCCGTTCTTAATGAGCAGATCATACGCCATCTTCATACCTCCCATTGGCCCGTCGGGGCGCAGAGTTCAACGCGGCACGTCCTCCCGTCGGGGATCGAACGTCCGTCGGCCGTGCTTTGCTATCGCGAGGGTTGAGGCTACGCCGTCCGAGGCTGTCAAGCAATAAATTGTGCCCTGCGCTGAACGCGGGTCTCCCTGCGAAATCTCGCTCGGGCGCTTCCACTTGGCGACGCGGCCGGACGACAACCAAACGCCGTACTGGAGCGGCCGGGGTTCGTGTTGATCGCAGTCAAGCGCAAAGCAATTTTCTCTGGCTGACAGCGTGTTACAGAATTGCCTATCCGCTGAAGCGGCGGTATGTTCTGCGCGAACAATCGGTGGGGGAGATCAACCATGATTAGAAGCCGCAGCGTCGTAACGGCCGCCATGTTGGTCGCCGGCCTGATCTTGTCGGCATGCGCGCCGGCAACGCCCCCGCCACCTCCGGCGCCGCCGCCGGCCCCGCCGATTGTCGGACCGCAAACGATGTCGGAGCGGACCCTGTTGACGATGGCGTCTGATCAGACCTTCCCGTCGGGCGGCTTTACCCTGACTAGGGCCGGCCGCGCGAAGCTCGATGAGCTGCTCCCGGCTCTGCAAGGGCTCGGGCCAAACGACAAGATCGTAGTCTACGGCTACACCGACAACCAGCCGGTCGGAAAAGCGCTGCGGTCCAAGGGTGTCGTCGACAACCTCGATTTGTCGTCCAAGCGGGCCGACGCGGTCGTCAGATACCTGACCTCCAAGGGCGTCAACCCGAACATCATCTCGTCCAAGGGCCGCGGCGACACGCATCCGGTCGCCCCCAACGACAAGCGCGAGGGCCGGGCCCAGAACCGCCGCATCGAGGTCTCGGTCGAGCAACCCGCCTGAATCGGCGCGCGTGAAAACGCGAGGCTGACGGGCGTTTTGGTGTAGTCTCTTCCCGGCAAGTGCCGGGGAGAGAACCTATGCAGCTGGGCGCATTATTGCCGCTGGGCGATATCGGCGGCGATCCAGGTGCGGTGCGCGATTTCGCCCAGACGGCGGAAGCCATCGGTTACGATTTTCTCGAGGCCCCCGACCACGTGCTCGGGGTCAACGCCGAGAGCCGGCCGGGCTGGGACCGCAACACCTCGGAAGACCTGTTTCACGACCCGTTCGTGCTGTTCGGCTATCTGGCCGGCTGCACGCAGAAGCTCGGTTTCTCGAACGGCGTGTTGATCCTGCCGCAGCGTCAGACCGCGCTCGTCGCCAAGCAGGCGGCCTGCCTTGATGTGCTGTGCGGCGGCCGGTTCCGCCTCGGCATCGGGGTCGGATGGAACGAGGTCGAGTACACCGGGCTCAACGAAAATTTTCATAACCGCGGCCGCCGCTCCGAGGAACAGATCCGGGTCATGCAGGCGCTGTGGGCCGAGCCTCACGTCACCTTCACGGGCCGCTGGCACGCGATCGAGGACGCCGGCATCAACCCGCGACCTGCGAGCGGCAAGGTGGGGGTGTGGTTTGGCGGGCATCATGAACGAACCCTCGAGCGCATCGCCAAGTTCGGCGATGGCTGGATGCCCAACGCCTATCCGCCGGACCAGAGCGCGCTCGACGTGTTTGCCCGGCTGCGCTCGCTGACCGAAGCAGCCGGCCGCGACCCGGCCACGGTCGGGATCGAGGTCTGGGTCGCAATGGGTTCGGGGACGGAAGCGGATTGGGCTGACGAGGCCCGATTCTGGAAAAAGGCTGGCGCCTCGCATCTGTGTCTGACGACGACGTTCAACCGCCGCCACCACAAGCGCATCGCGGGCCACACGATGGCCGACCATTTGGCGGCGCTGCGGCGCTACCATGCGGCGGTCGCCGACCGGCTGTAGGGAGCCGAGCATGAAAATCAGTCTCGACATCGATTGCACTCCCGACGAGTTGCGCGGCTTTTTCGGCATGCCCGAAATCAAGCCGATGCAGGAGCAGCTCCTGAAGGAGGTCGAGGAACGGATGCGCGCCAACCTCAAGGCGCTTGACGGCGAGACATTGCTGAAGACCTGGCTGCCGACCGGGCTCAAAGGCTTCGAGCAGCTGCAAGAGATGTTCCTCAGTCAGATGGCGCAGATGGGCGGTGGCGGCGCCGGGAAGAAATAGCGGCGCCGGGAAGAAATAGCGGTGCCCATCGCATTGCGCACCCCACGCCTATTGTTGCGCGAATGGCGCGACGAGGATGCCGTGCCGTTTGCCGCGTTGTCGGCCGACCCTCAGGTGATGCGATACCTGCTCCCGTTTCCCGACAGTGCTGCAGTGAACGTGTGGGTCGCGGCCGCGCGTGCCCATTGGCAAGCGCACGGCTTCGGCCAGTGGGTCGTCGAGGTTCCCGGAGAGGCTGGCTTTATCGGCGTTATCGGCCTCAGCCACGTTCGGTGGGCTTTGCCGTTCGCGCCGGCGATCGAAGCGGCTTGGAGATTGGCCCGTTCTTATTGGGGCAAAGGGTATGCTCAGGAAGCCGCGCGCGCTGCGGTCGACGATGGTTTTGGCAGGCTGCATCTTGAGGAGATCGTCGCGTTCACCCTGCCCACCAATCGGGAATCTCGCCGGGTGATGGAGCGGCTCGGAATGACGCGCGATCCCACCGAGGATTTCGATTTTGATCATCCGCGGATGCCGCCCGGCCACCCCGGGCGCCATCACGTGCTCTACCGCATTCGCCGATGACGATCTTTCTGGTCCGCCACGGCGAGACCGAGTGGAACCTCGCGCGGCGTTACCAGGGCTGGAGCGACTCGCCGCTGACCGCCCGCGGCATCGCCCAAGCGGAAGCGATCGGGCAGCGGTTGCGCGCGCTGCCCGAGAGCGCCGCCGCCGAGATCGTCGCAAGCCCGATCGGCCGGGCGCAGCGTACCGCAGAGATCATCGCCGCGTGCCTGGGCCGCACCGGTCCGCTACGCTTCGACGAGCGGCTGCGCGAGATTTCGCTCGGATCTTGGGACGGGCTCAATCGCGCCGAGATCCGGTCACGGATGGGTGACAGGTTTGCCGAGTTCGAATGGTATTTCCTCACCCCGGATGGCGAGAATTATGACGGGTTTGCCGGGCGCATCGCCGGGTGGCTCAAGGAGGCGGGCGACGGCCCCTTCATCGCGGTCAGCCATGGCGTCGTGACCCGGGTGTTGCGCGGTCTTTATGCCGGTCTGCCGCGCGCCGACGCGCTGCGCCTGCCGGTGCCTCAGGACCGCATCTTCCGGCTCGCCGGCGGCACGATCGAGGAAATCGCGGTCTGAATCGACAACGGACCCCGCAGACGCCGCGAGGCCACGGGTTGGATCTTGCCGGTGTATAATCCTCTGCATCGTCGGAGGCATAACGGGGATAAGTGACGATTTCGGGGGATAGGTGGGCTGGCCCCGACTTCGCCCATTGCATCGGGCGAAAACTCGCTTAGCGTTGCCACGGTGCGGCTCCGCAGGACAGGGGGAAAAGCGGCGGCCCGCACAGCGTAGCGTGATGGGCGGCCAGCAGGGAGGCCGCCCATTTCGCTTGTCCGGCTGGAACGCCCCCTTGCGCTGAAGTAAGTAAGCGCTTACTTTGCCGGCCATGGCGATGACCAGGCTCGACAGCGACGAGCGCCGCAAGGCGATCGTCAGCACGGCAATACCGCTGTTCGCGCGCAAGGGCTTCGCGGGGACAACCACCCGCGAGCTCGCCGAAGCCGCCGGGATCTCGGAGGCTTTGTTGTTCCGGCATTTCCCGTCAAAGCAGCTGCTCTATCGGGAAATCCTGCGCGAGGTCGGGTGTCAAGGGGATCCGGCGTTGGAGCAGCTGGCGGCACTGCCGGCATCGAGCGCGACCTTGGTGTGCATGGTCCGGTTTATGGTGCGCCGATTTGTCCTGGCGACCGATTGCGAGCGCGCCGACCTCGACACGCGTTTACGGCTGGTTCTGCACAGCTGCCTCGAGGACGGTGTCTACGCCCGTGAATTGTTCGATGCGGTTTGTGAACGGGTCCTCCCATTCTTTACCAGCTCATTCGAGGCTGCTGTCGCCGTTGGCGATGTGGTACCGCCGCCCGGAGCGACCGCCAACCGGTTCTGGTTCGCCCACCATATCGCGGCGATGATGGCGTTCGCCGCCTTGCCCGGGCAAAGCTGCGTCCCTTTTGAAGGCGAGCTGGATTCGCTGGTCGAGGAGGCGAGCCGCTTCATCTTGCGGGGGATCGGCATGACCGATGCGGTAATCGCTGCCTCGGCCGAGTCGGCGCTACAAGCGGCTGCGGATTAGGCGGAGCAAGCCATGGACGGCGAACTCAACCCCCTCCTCCCGGCCGATGCCGGAGCCGGCGATGCCGTGGCGCGCGGACGCGCCGACGCGGCAACCCCGCGCGTCGACCAAACGATCGCGCATCGGCCGCACACGGTGCGCTGGCTCCTGATCGTCGGCGTGCTGCTGGCGCTGGTGCTGGGCGGGTTCTACGGGTTCAATCGCTATCGCACGCAGGCGATTGCCAGCTTCTTCGCCGGCAATAAGCCACCGCCGGCGCAGATCGCTGCGGTGACCGCAAAAAGCGAAGCGGTGCCGCGCTTCGCGACCGCCATCGGGTCGCTCGCCGCGGTCCATCAGGTGACGATCACTCCGGAAATCGGCGGCAGGGTGACGGCTGTTCTGTTCACCCCGGGCGCCACGGTCAAAGAGGGCGATCCGCTGGTCCAGCTCAACGACGCTCCCGAGCGTGGCGATCTCGCCAATTACCAGGCGCAGGCGCGGCTCGCGTCGATCTCCTTGCAGCGGTCTCAGACCTTGGCGCAGCGGCAGGTCGGGCCGCAGGAGACTGTCGACCAGAACCAGTCGCAGCTCGATCAGGCGCGGGCGCAGATGCTCAAGACCGAAGCGCTGATCGCCCAGAAGCTGATCCGCGCGCCGTTTGCCGGCCGTCTCGGGGTGCGCCAGATCGATCTTGGACAATATCTGAGCGCCGGGATGCCGATCGTGACGCTGACCGATCTGAAAGAGCTCTACGTCAATTTCACATTGCCCACGACGCAGCGTGCGGAAATCGCGCTCGGACAGAGGGTCAATGTCACCGCCGACGCCTTCCCCGGCCGCGCATTCATTGCGACGATCACGACCCTCGAGCCGCAGATCCGCGCCGACACCCGAACCATGATGGTACAGGCGACGCTGCCGAACCCGGAGGAGGCGTTGCTGCCCGGGATGTTCGTCAACGCGGCGGTGGTGCTGCCGCCAGAGCCCGATCGGGTGGTCCTCCCCGAGACCGCGGTCGACTACACGCTTTACGGCGACAGCGTCTATTTGGTGCGCGAGGAGGGCAAGGACGGCGCGGGCAAACCGCTGTTCAAGGCCTTCCGTACGCCGGTCAAGACCGGAGTGCGCTGGGCCGACAATGTCGCGATCCTGTCCGGGGTCGCCCCCGGCGAGCTGGTCGTCGCGGCGGGCCAGATCAAGCTGCAGGACGGCGCCGCGGTCATCGTGACCGGAAATCCGCCGCCGCAGCCGCCGGCCCACCCAACCCCGCAGTAAGGCGCAACTGTTTCAATCACCCTGAGACAGCGAGGCAGTGAGACAAACGTGAGGATCTCAATGTCTGACTGCCTCATTGTGAAACCCTATCGTTGGCGACCGATGACGACAGCGAGATGAGATGAGATTCACCGACATCTTCATTCGCCGGCCAGTGCTGGCGCTGGTCGTCAGCCTGTTGATCCTGCTGATCGGCCTCAAATGCATGCTCGGTTTGCAGATCCGGCAATATCCGCGGCTCTACAATACGACGATCACGGTCACCACGATCTATCCCGGTGCTTCGCCCGACCTGATTCAGGGCTTTATCACCACACCGATCGAACAGGCGGTGGCGACCGCCGAAGGCATCGACTATCTGACCTCGAATTCGATCCAGGGCACCAGCACGGTCACCGCCTACATCCGGCTCAATTACGACCCGAGCCAGGCGCTGACCGACGTGATGGCCAAGGTCCAGCAGGTCAAATACCTGATGCCGCTCGAGGCGCAGGACCCGATCATCCTCAAATCGACCGGGCAAACGACCGCGGTCATGTATATAGGGTTTTCCAGTGCCGAGCTGACGAGCGCGGCGATCTCGGATTACCTGACGCGCGTCGTGCAGCCGCTGCTCTCGACCGTCGACGGGATCGCCTCGGCCGATATTCTCGGCGGCCAGACCTTTGCGATGCGGCTGTGGCTCGACCCGGCGCGCATGGCGGCGCGCGGTATCTCGGCCGCCGACGTTGCCGCGGCGATCCGCGCCAACAACCACCAGTCGGCCCCCGGTCAGGCCAAGGGCTTCTTCACGGTCACCAACATCGACGCACAGACCGGGCTTGCCGATGTCGACCAATTCAAGCGCATGGTCGTGAAGGCCGCGGGTGGCGCCGTCGTGCGGTTGCAAGACATCGCCGAGGTTGATCTCGGCGCGCAGAGCTGGACATCGAGCGTCATGATGAACGGCCAGCACGCCGTCTTCATCGGCGTCCAGGCGACGCCGACCGGCAACCCGCTGTCGCTGGTCGCCGGGGTGCGCGCGCTGATGCCCGAGATCGAGCGCAACCTGCCGCCTTCGGTGAAGATGCAGGTCGCTTATGATTCGACGAAATTCATCCAGGCCTCGATCGACGAGGTCGAATTCTCGCTCGGCCAGGCGGTGGTCATCGTCGTCGCGGTGATCTTCCTGTTCCTCGGCAGCTTCCGCTCGGTGCTGATCCCGATCGTGACGATCCCGTTATCGCTGGTCGGCGCCGGGATCATCATGGCGGCGCTCGGCTTCAGCCTCAACCTCTTGACCCTGCTGGCGATGGTGCTGGCGATCGGGCTGGTGGTCGACGATGCGATCGTCGTTTTGGAAAACGTCTACCGGCATATCGAAGACGGGAAGAGCGCGCCGCAGGCGGCGCTGATCGGGGCCCGTGAGATCGCCGGGCCGGTCATTTCGATGACGCTGACGCTGGCGGCGGTCTATACGCCAATCGGCTTTCTCGGCGGCGTCACCGGCGCGCTGTTCCGCGAATTCGCCTTCACGCTGGCCGGTGCGGTGATCATCTCCGGGATCGTCGCGGTGACGCTGTCGCCGATGATGTGCTCGCTGCTGTTGACCCGCACCGCATCGCAGGGGCGGTTTGCGCGCCTCATCGACCGCGGCTTCTCCCTCCTCGCCGATGCCTATGGACGGCGATTGCAGCGCTCGCTCGACTACCGGCCGGTGACCGCGCTGTTCGCGGCTGCGGTGTTCGCCCTGCTCGCCTTGATGTACACCAATACCAAAAAGGAGCTGGCTCCGGAGGAAGATCAGGGCGTGCTGTTCGCGCTGACCAAGGCGCCGCAATATTCCAATCTCGACTACAGCGATGCCTACGGCGCCGAACTCGAAAAGGCCTTCACTTCGATCCCCGAAGCGGACCTGCGCTTTGTCGTCAACGGCCGGTTCGGGCCGAACCAGGGCATCGCCGGGGTCATCCTGAAGCCCTGGGGCGAGCGTTCGCGCAGCGCCCAGCAATTGAAGCCGGTGTTGCAGCAGAAGGTCAGTGCTGTCGAGGGGCTGAGCGCCTTTGTCTTCTCCCTGCCGCCGCTGCCCGCCTCGATCGGCGGGTTACCGGTGCAGATGGTGATCGATTCGACCGGCGATTTCGTCTCGATTTTTGGGGCAATGGAGCGGATCAAGGATGCGGCGCGCAAGAGCGGGTTGTTCATGGTTGTCGACAGCGATCTTGCCTTCAACCAGCCGACGATCCGGGTCGATATCGACCGCGGCAAGGCCAACGAGCTCGGCGTCACGATGCAGGCGATCGGCGACACGCTGGCTTTGCTGGTCGGCGAGAACTACGTCAACCGCTTCAATCTCGGCGGCCGCTCCTATGAGGTGATCCCGCAGGTGCCGCGGGTCGACCGCCTCAATGCGGCGGATTTGACGCAATATTACGTCACCTCGGCGGCAGGCCAGCAGGTGCCGCTGTCGAACCTCGTCTCGGTGAAGACGATAACCGCGCCGAACGCGCTGACCCGCTACAATCAGCTCAATTCAGCGACGTTTCAGGCGGTGCCGATGCCCGGGGTCACAATGGGCCAGGCAGTCGATTTTCTCGAACAGCAGGCCGCTCTGCTGCCGGCCGGGTTCACCCACGACTACCTGTCCGACGCGCGCCAATATGTGCGCGAGGGGAGCCAGCTCGTCGTCACCTTTGTCTTCGCGCTGATCGTGATTTTCCTGGTGCTCGCGGCGCAGTTCGAAAGCCTGCGCGATCCGCTGGTGATCCTCGTCAGCGTGCCGATGTCGATCTGCGGCGCGCTGATGCCGCTGTTCTTCGGGTTGGCGACGATGAACATCTACACCCAGGTCGGCCTGGTGACGCTGATCGGGCTGATCAGCAAGCACGGCATCCTGATGGTCGAGTTCGCCAACCAGCTGCAGCTCACCGAAGGGCTCGACCGGCGCCGCGCGATCGAGCGCGCCGCGCGCGTCAGGCTGCGCCCTATTTTGATGACGACCGCGGCGATGGTCGTGGGGCTCGTGCCACTGTTGACCGCCTCGGGCGCCGGCGCGGCCAGCCGCTTCTCGATCGGGGTCGTCGTCGTCGCCGGCATGTCGGTCGGCACGCTGTTCACGCTGTTTGTGCTGCCGGCGGTCTATACGGTGCTGGCCAAGGATCATGCGGCCGCTGCGCACTCGGTGCGGGCCCGCGAGCTGGCCCAGCTCTCCTGAACGGGCGGTCGGGCTTATCTCACCCGCGCCGGCCGCCGCCCGTCCTGCGAAACCACTGGCCGCCGGTGGCGCCCGCTTCAACCTGGGTCTTGTGCTTGGCGATCCAGGCCTCGGCTTCTTCTGCGCTGGCGAACGGGCTGACAGTGGTCGGATAGGTGTCCGGGATCGCGACCGTGACGCCAAAGGTGCCGCCTTCCAACGGAACCACGGTGTAGGTCGCCTCGGCGTGCGGGTGGATCCGTGCCATCGCCTTAATATGGGGTGCGAGGTGGCAAATCTAAACCCCGGCGCGGCCAAGACACGCCCGCGATGACAGCGCGTCGTTTGACGCTGCCGCGGCCAGGCCATAGACTCGACGATAATTTTCGAGGAGGCCACCGCCATGGCGTTCACCTTCAACGTCACGCCGCTTACCGGGCATACCGGCGCCGAGGTCCGCGGCCTCGACCTGACGCAGGAGATCGATCCCGAGACCCGCTCGGTCCTCAACCACGCCTTCGCGCAATTCCATGTGCTGGTTGTGCGCGGACAGAAATACCGGCCGGAGGATTTCCTGCAGGCGGTGCAGGTGTTCGGGGAGTTGCAGCCACACGACAAAAAAGAAATGCACGTGCCCGGCTTTCCGCAGATGTACTACGTCTCAAATGAGCAGACTGTGCCGGGCAAGCGCTACATCTCGGGCGAGACTTTTCACACCGACCATTCGAACCATCCGGCGCCGCCCAAGGCGACGATCCTCTATCCGGTGTCGCTGCCAAGCCAGGGCGGCGACACGCAATACGTCAACATGCACCTGGCCTATGACGATCTGCCCGAGGCGATGAAGCGCCGCATCGACCCCTTGAAGGCGGTGCATGTCTATCTGAGCAAATACAGCCCGCGCGAGCTGAAGCCGCTCAACGAGGAAAGCCTCAAGGCCTTGCCGCCGCCGGGCATCCACCCGCTGGTGCGCGTCCACCCGGAGAACCATCGCAAGGCGCTATACCTCAATCCGGTGCGGATCGAGTCGATCGTCGGCATGCCCGATGACGAGGCGCTCGACCTAGTCGCCGAGCTGATGGCGCATGCGACGCAGCCGCAATACGAATACCGCCACCAATGGCACCACGGCGACATGGTGATCTGGGACAACCGCAGCGTCATGCACAAGGCCAACCCCGATTACGATATGAACGAGCGCCGCTACCTCTACCGCCTGATGTTAAAGGGCGAGCCGCCGATCCCGATCGCGGAAGCGGCCTGAGGGATTCCAACCCCAAGCGAAGATGAATTTTCTCCCTCTCCCCGCCTGCGGGGAGAGGGCTGGGGTGAGGGGCAATCGGGGACAGGCTCATCGGGCGCTGGGAGGCAGGATGCGGGGACCGGACGCGATAGCGACGAAACTTCGTTGCGGCGCAACAGCACGCGCGCCGAATGGGTGCTCTGGTTGGAACTACGCGATCGCCGCCTCAGCGGATTCAAATTTGCGCGGCAGCAACCGATCGGCCCATACGTGGTCGACCTCGTTTGCCGCGAGCGGCGAGTGATCATCGAAGTCGATGGCGGACAGCACGCCGACAGTATTTCCGATCAACATCGTGATGCTCAGCTCGCGGCCGCGGGCTATCGCATCATCCGAGTCTGGAACAACGATGTTTTGGCGAACACCGAAGGCATCGTCGCGATGCTCAGATCGGAGCTCGAAAAAGCCCCTCACCCTGTCCCTCTCCCCGTGAACGGGGAGAGGGAACGCGGCTTGGCGGACGCAAATAAAATTCGAGGCGCAGCGCTACGGCGTGTCCATGATTGACGGTGTGCTGCTCTCCGGCGACGACAGCGACCTGCCGGGGGATGAGCGCGCCCTCCTGGAGCGCGCGCGGGGGCTGATCCCGCGCCTCGCCGAGCGCGCGCCCGCCGCCGCCGCGGCGCGGCAGATCCCGGCGGAGACGATCGCCGAATACCGCGCTTCCGGCATCCTGCGCATCTTGCAGCCGCGCCGCTTCGGCGGCATGCAGGGGCGCTTCAGCCTGTTCTCGCGGATCGTCGAGGAGCTGACCTTTGGCTGCGCGTCGGCGGCCTGGGTCTATGCGGTCCTGGCCGAGCACCAGTGGATCGTCGCGCAATATCCCGAGGCGGCGCAGCTCGATGTCTGGGGCGAGGACCCGCAAGCGGTCGCCGCCTCCTCGCTGGCGCCGCGCGCCGCCGCCCGGCGCGTCGCCGGCGGCTGGCGGCTCAGCGGGCATTACACCTTCTCCAGCGGTTGCGACCATGCGCAATGGGCGATCATCGGCGCCTTTCTCGGCGAGATGGGAGACCCGCGGACGATCGCCTATCTCCTGGTTCGCCTCGCCGAAATTGAGATCGTCGATGACTGGCAGGTGCTCGGGCTGTTGGGAACAGGGTCGAAATCGCTCGAATTGCACGATGTGTTTGTTCCCGAGCACCGCGTCGTGATGGTCAGCGACCTCTTCGCCGGGACCCCGCCGGGGGCCTTGGTCCATCCCGACTATCCGGTGCTGCGCGCGCCGCGCGGTTATCTCGTCTCCTATTCGTTGCCGCCGGTGGCGATCGCGCTCGGCCGCCGCGCCCTCGATGTCGCGTGCCAATCGCTGTCGGGCCGGGTGTCGCGCGGGGTGCGACGGCTGGCCGAATCCGAATTCGTGCAGATGACGCTCGGCGAGGCCGCCGCCGCGATCGACGCGGCGACCTTAGCTCTCCACACCGGGCGCGAGGCGAGCACCGCCGCGGTCAGCTCGGGCCGCCGCATAAGCGAGGCCGAAGCCCTGCGCGCCCGCCGCGACATGACTTATGCGCAACACCAGGTCGGCTGGGCCTTGGAGCGGCTGTGCGAACTCTCCGGCGCGCGCTGGGTCTATGACAGCGACCCGCTCCAGGAAATCCGCCGCGATGTGATGACGATCCTGACCCACACCGCCGCCAGCCGCCAGGCCGCGATGGCGCCCTACGGCAAGCTGCTGCTCGAAGACGGGCGCTGAATCCACCTGTTTCACCTGTTGTGTGCAGACGAAAAACAGCTTCAGAACTTGGCATCCGAAGGCCATGGCAGCGCGTTTTGCTGCACTGAAGAGAGCAACCTCCGCAGCATTTCCGGTATCGCCGAGCTTCATTCCTGCGGGAAGCGGTTCATAGTACAAAACATGAACATTGTCAAGGAAAATCGCGGGCCAACCTTGTGTGGACTGCGCCGCCGGCCACATCGAGGCAAGGCCCGGCGCGCCCGCCGCGACATGACCTATGCGCGGCACCAGCCCGGCTGGGCCTTCGAGCGGCTCTGCGAACTCTCCGGCGCGCGCGAGCGAGGGGCGCGCGGCGCGACAAGTGCGGGCGCGCGTGGAGAGCAGCCGCGATCGCAAACACCGGGCATTCAGGGCTGCCGGCCGCGGTGGCTGCCGCCCTTACCGTTCATCTTGGCCGGCAGCGGCCGGCCAAATCACTCTATTTCCGCACTCGCGATCTAGCGCTTCGCTCACGGTGATGCTGTTTGGCATTGATCCAGCGGGAATGGTAGTGCCGACCATCGGGCCGAGGGGTCTGCCGTCGATGTATAGCATCACCGGGGCAAGCACCTTCCAGCCCCCATGAGCGCTGCGGGCAAAAGCCGAGCAGGGGATGGGCATATTCTGCGCCGAACCTGGCTCGGCACTCAGCAACACGACGCTGGCCGCGGCCATACTCAAGCGGGATAGGCGACGGTAGATCGCTCTCATCGGATCGCCCTGACAAAGTGGCGTCCTACAAACGTTCGGCGCCGGGTTTCGTGCCACTCCGCATAGACGCGCCAGGATCGATTGCCTGTGATCTAGATCACAAAGGCGCGCAATTTGCCTTGAGCGAGGTGAGCCAATGGAAGCTGCCCGAGCGTCTTATTCTTGCCGGAGCCACCCGTGCGGGGCGTTAGCTCCACATTATATGGCGTCGGGAAGAGCTCAACGGAATTGAGAAATTCGGATCGAACGTCGCGGCCTCGGGAACGTCCGAAAACGGCGCCGCTGAGCCGTCATCGGCGCTCCGCGGCCGAAGGTCGGCTTTTCATACGATTACGTTGAAAAAGTCGGGTTTGAAGTAGTCGTGGTGGCGGGGCTGCGAAGGCAGGAGATGAATGCCAGGTTCGCCGGCTCAGATTGCTGAGGTCGGCGCCGGTGTGGGTATCAGCTTGGCGAGT
>Ga0185299_10000697_pt1 | contig 81846 bp, 89 predicted proteins | sample PaiPotPPA55metaG_FD_128002 | JGI IMG/M metagenome (GOLD analysis project Ga0185299, IMG submission 128002) | Iron sulfur acid spring bacterial and archeal communities from Banff, Canada, to study Microbial Dark Matter (Phase II) - Paint Pots PPA... ...
GAGCACGAGCACGAGCACGAGCACGAGCACGAGCACGAGCACGAGCACGAGCACGAGCACGAGCACGAGCACGAGCACGAGCACGAGCACGAACGCCGAACGCCGAACGCCGAACGCGATGCCGCCTCACGAGTGGCGGCAAAATGGGTGTGGTGTTGAGTCGAGGCTTGATGTTACGAATGTTGTACGAGCTTGGGACGGATGTCTCCGTGCTGGAGGAAGCGGCCCTATTCGGTCGCCACTTTTAGGGCGATCTTCGGTGTCTGCCGTACCCAGGGCTAAAGCCCTGGGCTATGGTGTGTGACCATTTCATGGTCAATGATCGGCTGCCGCCGACCTTTCACCTTTCACCTTTCACCTCTCACCTCTCACCTCTCACCTCTCACCTCTCACCTCTCACTTCTCACTTCTCACTTCTCACTTCTCACTTCTCACTTCTCACTTCTCACTGATCACTGATCACTGACGAGCCTTGAGCCTCGGCCACAAACCGTCCAAACTGCCGCTTGTATGGCTGAACTCACCACCTACCTCTTCCCGGCAGTTCAGGCACTGTTTTGCCTGATCATCGCCGGTGTCTGGCTGGCCGGCTTTATCCGTCAGCGCAACTTCGGCTTCTTGCTGCTGACCTTGGCGACGCTGGCAGAAGGCTTAACTAGCCTAATCCGGCAAGCGCTCACTAATTATGTTATCTTTCACGAGCCTCATCTGTCGGCCGTTGAACGGTCTAGCACCATTGGGATGATCGCAATGACAGTCCTGGGGATATACATCGTGTTTTGGCTCGCTATCATTCTGGGCGCGATTCTGGTCGTCTTCCATCGATCAAAGTATCAATCACCTGTCGCCGCCATCCCTCCCGTTTCTGGTTAGAAAATTTGACGGACCAAGCAAAAGCTTCCTATCGTGAAAAAAGTTGGCGGTTTCGCATTGCTGCAAAACCGCCAACATGGCTAACCCCGCTGAAGGAAGTTAGGTCAAACGGGTTTATTTGCGTTCAACTTTTACCTTCTGGCCGGTCTGATGATCAAGGTACCATTCTTTATTCCCTTCCTTCTTGATCAATTCATATCGGCTAGGCGCTTGTTGAACCTCCTGAGTAGTAACCACCGCTTGAGGGCCAGTTGATTCTACTACCGTGTTAGGTCTTTCGGTCACCACCGTGGTAGGCTGCTCGGTAGTGGTCGTGGTTTCTCGCACCGTGCTCGTCGGAGACTGCAGAATCGTCCCAGTCGGTGACACATAAATCACTTGTTGACCTGTGTCACCCGTATAGGTGACGGCGTAGGCTCCGTTATCTTGAACCACCCGCACGACTCTGGTAGGGGTTATTCTGGTCTCTTTTATCACCGATGATTGGACAACCGAAGGCAGTGTGTTGAATTGCAATACCTCGTCAGCTTTGGCGAGAGCAACGAGAGATACACCTACCCCGGCAATGGCGATAAAACGTGTTATGTTCTTCATTAATTGGGCTTTCTTTTGTAGTTGGCATCTTTTAGTCACCAGGACGTAAAAGATGCCGATTACTTTTTCTGTTCGCATTCGCGACAGCGGGTGGATCTGTCCGGACCGCTGTCCCTTACGTAATTTCTTAGACGGTACTAGGAACTAGGAGAGGGTTTCGCTTTGCCCTTCGATTCGCCCTTAGATTTCTCCTGAGACTGCTGTTCGCCAGGAGTCCGAGTCGTTTCGCGCTGCTGCTTATCGCTCTGCTTCTCCTTCATATTCTCCTTCATATTGCGCTGATCAGCATTCTTCTCGTCACTGCGCGCATTCCCCGTAGCATCACGATTCTTTTGCTCTTGGCCATTACCAGGCGTCTCTCGGTTTTCCTGGTCCTTTTGCTCTACTCGACCGTTGTCATGCTGCGTCCTTTGTTCATCCCGCATGTTCTTATTGCCTTCGGTCGTGCTGCCTTCTTCAGTTTTTTCCTTCACTGAACCTGACCGCCGATCCTTGTCTTCAGTGCGAACTCCACTCCGATTTCCCTCTTCCGTTCGGTTCGTCTCATTCTCTCGAATGTCGGTTTTGTTTTCGTCTCGAGTCCGAACACCTCCCCGAGGGCCTTGGCCCGCCGCGCCTCTGACGACCACTCGCTTATTTGTCTGATGATCGATGTAGATCGCGTCCGGCCCCTGGTCTTGCACGAACTCATAGCGTTCGCCGGCTGACCTGACCTGATCCACCGTGATAGTTACTTCGCCGGATTCAGACCCCTCTTGGGATCTCGTTCCTTCCCGGGTTTCTACGGCTTCACCAGGCCTTTCGACGATAGTTCCGTCAGTCTGCACGTAGATGACCTGATTACCAGTATCGGTAACCACGGTGAGTTCGTAAATGTTGTCCGGTAACTCTACCACCCGAATCACTTTTTCCGGGCTGACGACGTTGTACTTGTGAATCACCGTCGTCCGAACCACTTCGGGCAGCGTCGTGAATTGAATTTCTCTTGCTTTCGTGATTGCGCATAAGGAGAGACCTAGTCCCGCGACCACAAAAAGATACTTCGCTTTATTCATGCTAATCCTTCTATTTTTACTATCCCGCCGTGCGGATAAATGAGATCTACACGGAAATCACCCTTGCTAGTCACTTTCGCGGGCGTGATGTGCGATGGACTTGTGCAATCGATCTTTGCACTGCGTCGGGTCTAGGCGCACGGCGATAAGAATATTCTCGGCATTCAGTCGACCGACCAGTCACTTCTTCGCCCTTCGCTGACAAGAGAATTACAATTTCCTGACAATGTAACCCCGTATTGCCTACACCCGTCTATCAAAAATTCTCATGCTACCCGGCCTCGCCTCGCTGCAAGATCTGAGTTAGCTGCGGGCGGAGAAATTCCTGAACGTAAACGCTGCATGAGGTAACTCGCTCCCAGCCGCGCATCGTGAGATTGTTCACGCTGCGTAATCATCGTACTCACTAGTACTGTAGCAACGCTACCGCATAAATTTCGCAGAATGTTAAACAAAGCCGGTCCGTACAACTTGTTCGACGTATTGCGGCAATAAATACAAGTAGCCGTATAGCGCCACGCCCCTGAGGAAATTAACAGCACAATTTAGCATCAAGTTCCGGTTACTTAACAGACGAAGATTAACTACTGGGTGTTTACTAACAAACTCGATAACCAAATAAGCCGGAACAAAGATAATGGCTAACCCACAACAGCTTGGATAAGAGACGTTGGCGAACCAATCCTGATTTTGACCTTCCTCCAGGAAAGCGATCAAAGAGCCGAGTCCAATGGCCATCGAGACGATGCGAACCAATCACCTTGTTTCAAGAGTTTCAGGTTCAACGGTTGCGGGTCGATCGCATAAAGAATGGCGGCCACGCCAATCAATAGTCACCTTCACCTCTCACTCCGTTCGGTTGCGATGGTTGGTTCGGTTCAGGCGGGTTGGGCGGTATAGGCTGAGGAGGACCTGGCACAGGTGTTGGTTTGGTGGGGATCGGTTCAGTCGGCACCGGTAAAGGTGGTTGTTCCGGCGGGACCGGCACCTCGGGCGGAATGTTAGGAGTTGAAGGAGGCATCATCCTAAACTCTCGATACTGAACAAGCCGTACGAATTAATGAACTTCGCTCCGCGCTGTTTAAGTAGATCCGCGATTTCGCGTCGCTTACTTCCGATCGTAGCGGTGACGGCAATCACCGTCTCGTTGTTTCGCAAGGCCCCTGCGTAGTGCTTCAAATTGCCTGCATCCAAGTCGCCGAACTCCGGCCCGATTTGCGCTAGTTTTGCGAACCAGCCTTGTTTTCCCGAGGCCGCATCCAATTTTTGAGCATCCTTCTGACCCGATAGCATTCCGATATCGTCCGCCGCAGACCCGGCCTCATGTAGCTCGGCGACAATCTTCTGCAGTTCTGCTTCGCGTGGCAACACTGCAACTACTTGGTTGACCGGGTTTTTCAGGTCGCCTTGATCTTCGTAGTCGGTTGCTCCTTTCATAGGGCAGGCACGGGGTGAAAAGGAGTGCCATTGATGATCGACGCTCCTATCAAGGATCGTTATCGAAGAGAGAGGTGGTTGTATTCGAGGCGGGCTTACGAGGGCGGGCGCAGATAGGCCTAGAGGAGTACTTACAACTTACCGCGAAGCGGTAACAGATCATAACCGCTTCGCGGTACGTCCCACGGATTGACCGACCAACGCGGCCTATCGGCTGTCGCCCCGCCGGCTAATCGCACACGCCCTACGCCACAAACTCCTTCAGGAGCGTTAGCTCTTGCACCAGCCGATCAAACTCTGCCTGTCGAGCATCGGGATCCGGGGCGCGCAAAACTGACGAAGGATGGGCGGTGATCAGACAGGTCTTCCCGACGGACTCGATATGGGTAAGTTTTCCGCGCACGTCAGCGATCCGGACCGGACATCCGAAAATGCTGGTGGCGGCACTAGCCCCGAGGCCAACCACGACCTCAGGCTGAACCAGCTCAATCTCCACTTGCAGCCATGGACGGCAGGCTTGGAGTTCTCGAGCGGTTGGTTTTTTATGTAATCTACGCTCCCCGAGCGGTTCCCACTTGAAGTGTTTCACCGCGTTCGTCAGATAACAGAGATCCCGGCTGATCTGTGCCGATTTGAGCGCACGATCCAACAATCTGCCAGCCGGACCCACAAATGGCAGACCCATTCGATCTTCAACGTCACCAGGTTGTTCACCAACCAAAAGGACGCGGGCTCGGATGGCTCCCGACCCGAAAACCGTTTGGGTTGCTCGCTCCCAAAGCGGACAGCGCCGGCAATTCTTGGCAGCCACCTCTGCCTCTTTTAGATCCGAAAACACCGGTAGCTCATCCAACTGGTTCAAGGTAGCGGGTTTCTCTTCTTTCACGATTTCCAAGGGCTTCTAGGGAAACGACTAATGGTATTGTCAGTCGTCACCGAGGGATCGCGGCCTCGCCAAAAAGCGGATGTGTGGGTAGTCTAAGCAGTACACGAATACAGTTGTTCGCTAGCTCTCAGACGAACTACCCTTTGGGTAACGCATTAGTTGAATCGCGATCGGGACAGAAGCTGACGATAACTCGGGGCCTTCGTTAATCGATCAGTTGGAAGATCACACCCCGGCTAATGATGAACAACTGGAAGGGGGAGAGGAAATTTAACAGAGCGGAATTGTCTAAGGCCCTGGGACCAAGCGAGCCTCGCCGCAACCGGTGGAGCGCGCCTTCCGGCGGCCGCGGGACGAGGTCGTGGTAAGCAAGGGAACCTTGTGATCGACGTCCCATTTTTCGCGGGCGCTCTATTGGCAACATCTGCCCCTGCACACACTCAAACACGCACCCAAACCACAGTCTTATCCCACGCTCAGCCCTCGGCCGCTTCTCCAGTTTCGGTAGGAGGCTCAACACCCCCACGGCGTTGGAGCCAGCGAGCTACCTGAGCACAAGCGCCGGACCAGAGCGAACCCGCGGCCCAACCTGCCAGAACATCGCTTGGGTAATGAACTCCCAGATAAACCCGACTCATTCCAACAATAACCGCTAAAACTAACGCTACCGACAAGAAATAAGTCTTGGCTCTTGAGCCCGACACCTGCCGCGAAATAATACTGCCTAACGTTAAGTAAACCAGTGCTGCTCCCATGGAATGGCCACTGGGAAAGCTAGCCGGATCGAAATCGGCCAGATGCGGAACGGCCGTTGGACGGCGCCGAGCAAAGAAGCCTTTCATCGACTGGCAAAGAAGCAGCCCGCTGCCCACTGAACTCAATAGGAAAGCAGTGGCGCGAAAGCGGCGGTTGAGACAGAGGAACCCGACCAGAATGCTCGTGACCATGGCCAGATTTGTGCCGGAACCGAACGCAGTCACGTCCTTGGCGGCCTGAGGCAACCATTTGGGGCCGATCGGAATCGCGGGATTATCCGGCCGGCGTAAAGCTCGGAGCAGATGGTTATCGATTGCTTCTAGACGGCCCTGATATAGCTTCGGCACACTCTTCAGAACCAGCCAAGCGCCCAGCGCGCCGAAAAAGATGTAGAGCAAAGTGGTCGTCTCGACGCTCAAAGACGGAACCGGCAGAGCGGAGTGATGGAGATTTGAGGCATTGGAGTGTTGGAATAGGGGGACGGGCCGCGTCCTCAACTGCGGTTTACGATGGATTCTCGACCGGATAATCATCGTTTGCGATATTTGGATGCTTTCAGTCAATTCCAAACGCCGGATCCTTCGCGGGAGCCAACGGCCGCGAATTTACGGAGCTAGTAACAGATAAAACGGCTCCCGGTTTTAAGAACTGGCAACGCCGATCGGTGATTTTTCCCATTATTCCAAACTCCGATACTCCATTACTCCACCGCTCCCTACCGCGCGTTTACCGGCAGAAACTCTTCCAGATGACACACGATGAACTCGGCAACCGCTTCGCGGGCAATTTCTGTGACATCGACGTCATCAGGAACGTCTCCTGCATGAGTCGCCAACCATTCTCTTAAGATGTTTTGCAATATGACGGTTCTGGTTTCACCAAGTGCTTCGCTCTGCCGGCTCAACCATAGCGCGCAGTAAGGTGACAGATTCTGGATAATGAACGATTCCGCTGAATCGTCCGGGTACTTCTGTGAATTGCCAAAAATAAGCATAATGTAGGCTCCTGGCACGACAACAGGTTCACCACAGAGACACCGAGTTCACAGAGACTGAAAAACCTCAACCGAAGGATTTTCTCTGAGGCCTCTGTGTCTCTGTGGTGAAAATCAACACTCCAAAATTAAATCGATTCTGGTTAGGTGATTGGTCGTAATCGATACGACCTACCCACTCCTGGCAGGCGAAACCTAACGTATGAGTCTGCAAAACGAACGCCGGAACGTCTCGATGGACGGAAGGTCCGTTATGCGGCCGTCGGAGCCGGCTGGATTTCGCTGGACGACTTTATGCCCGGGGTTGAGCGCACGGGGAACTCTGTGATCACAACGCTCGTCATCGGTGGCAAAGGAACGATAGACGAGTTTCGGCAAATTCTCCTTTGCGTCACGATAAAGCGCGCGTTTGTTAAGTAAGGTTCGCATTGATAAAGTAGGGAGAAGAGGCCAGTCAATGGCAGAAATTCTGACGAAACGTGCAAGCAGAACGCAGGAATAAGTAATGCCCGGCAGAAGCTCCAAGGAAGGTGTCAGTGAACTCGCCTACGCTTTGGCGGTAACTGGAGCTACTTTGGAAGCGACAGCGGACGGGATCTTAGCTATAGATGGAGCGGGCCAAATCACTAGCTGGAATAACAAGTTTTTAGAATTATGGCAGGTGCCGGGCGAAGTAATTGAGACGCGTGATGCTCACAAAGTCCGGGCCGTGATCGCGAAGCAACTAAAAGATCCTGAACGTTATCGGGCTCGCATCGCCAAAATAGAAGCCACGATCTCAAAAAGTTTTGATCTGCTAGAATTGGCCGACGGCAGACAAATCGAGCGTTATTCTGAGGTCATCTTGGTGGAAAACAACGCTGCTGGACGAGTGTGGAGTTTCCGCAATGTGACGGAACGGAATCAGTCGGATTTAGTTTCCCGGCGGCTGGCTGCTATCGTCGATAACTCGGACGATGCCATTATAGGAAAGGATTTAAACAGTATCATTACCAGCTGGAATCAGGGTGCTGAACGGATCTTCGGCTATAAGGCCGACGAGATGATTGGGACCTCGATTAAGAGGTTAATTCCGGACGATCGCCAGGGAGAAGAAGATGAGATTCTTGCCCAGCTAAGACGAGGCGAGCGGTTCGATCATTTTGAGACTATCCGCATAACGAAAGACGGTCGCCAGCTACATGTTTCGTTAACGATTTCGCCGATTAAGGATGCCTCCGGAAAGGTGGTCGGCGCGTCAAAGATCGCCCGCGATATTACCTACTGGAAGTTAGCGGAGGCCGCGCTCAAGGAGGCGCAAGGCGAGGCGGAAGCAGCAAACGCAGAGAAAGCCCGCCTTTTAGCGAGCGAACAGATAGCGCGAACCGAGGCTGAACGAGCCAGCCGGATGAAGGACGAGTTCTTAGCGACTCTTAGTCATGAACTGCGGACTCCCCTGAACGCCGTGCTCGGCTGGGCTACGGTGCTGCGCTCTAAGAAACATCTGGACCGCGAACTATCCCAAGGACTTGAGGCCATCGACCGCAACGTTCGAGTCCAGGCCCAGATTATCGATGATTTGCTGGATATGAGTCGGATCATTTCGGGAAAGGTGCGTCTCGATGTTCAGCAGATCGATTTGGCGGCGGTGGTACTTGAAGCTGTAGACACGATGCGCACCAGCGTTTCAGGAAAAGGGGTTCGTCTCCAGACAGTGATCGATCCGCTAAACGCTTCTGTCTCTGGTGATCCCAATCGGTTACAACAAGTGTTTTGGAATCTGCTCAGCAACGCCATCAAGTTTACTCCGAAAGGCGGACGAGTTCAGGTCCTGTTAGAACGAGTAGATTCGCATGTGGAAGTGAGTGTTATCGATACTGGCGAAGGTATCTCACCTGATTTTCTACCTTACATTTTCGATCGATTTCAACAGGCGGACGCGTCAACGACTCGACGTCATGGTGGCCTGGGGTTAGGACTGGCTATTGTCAAAAACCTGGTCGAATTGCATGGTGGCACGGTCCGGGCCAAAAGCGGCGGCCTCGGTAAAGGTGCGACTTTCATAGTCAATTTACCATTGACGGTGTTTCATCCGCCTCCCGATCCAAAGAGGCGCGAACACCCAAAGTCCAGACCGCGCGAACTTCCGATTCCTCCGTCGGTTTCGCTAGACAAAGTGCGAGTGTTAGTGGTGGATGATGATCCAGATGCGCGGAATCTACTGAGGGTAGTGTTGGAAGCCGCCGGGGCAGTCGTCTATACCGCCGGATCAGCGAAGGAGGGAATGGAGCAACTGCTCAGTAAACCCGTTGATGTCCTCGTCTGCGATATCGGCATGCCCGACATGGATGGATACACTTTGATGCGCAACATTCGCACGTTGGATGATCCAGAGAAAAGCGGGCTCTCAGCGGTAGCGTTAACGGCATACGCGCGCCTGGAAGATCGGACGGAAGCAATCCGCGCCGGCTTTCAGAATCACCTGCCGAAGCCAGTCGAGACCTCTGAGCTGCTAGCCGTCGTGCACAGTCTCGCTAGTCCGCGCTCGAAGCGGAGCGGCGAGGAGGAGTGAACGGTGAGTGGTAGTAATCAGTGATCGGTGAAAAATCTCACGCAAAGACGCAAAGGCGCAAAGGTAAAGCGGAGAACAGATAGGTTCTCAGAAGGTCACGAAGTTCTTCAAGCACACCGCACCGACCGCCTTTTATCTGCGTAAATCCGCGTTCATCTGCGGTTCGTCTGTCTTGTCTTTGCGGCTTCGCCTGAGATTTTTCTTCGCCGCCCAGATTCTAGCTCCTCGGTGCTAGAAGGTGTCGCGGGGAACGATTGCGACAATAAACAACCAGCGATACGGCCACCATTTTTCCCCAGGACGATCAAGAGAGGAAGCATGCTTATGAAAAAAACCGCATTACTCGCATTTTCGCTGCTAGTATTCGCCGGCGGGTTGTCCGCTGAACTAACGAGTGCTGAGAAGACCTTCGTCACCAAGGCGGCGAAAGGGAATCTGGCAGAAGTTGAACTTGGGAAATTGGCGTCAGAAAAATCACATAACCAGCAAATCAAGGACTTTGGCCAGCAAATGGTAACTGACCATTCGAAAGCGAACGACAATCTTAAACCGATCGCTGACTCAAACGGTGTCCAGTGGCCAACCAAATTAACCGGCGAGGCTAAAGCTTTGTATGATAAGCTTTCCACCCTGTCCGGGGCAGCATTCGATAAGACCTACGTGCACGCCATGGTGGAAGACCATCAAAAGGACGCTACAGAATACGAGACGGAATCCGGCAAGGTGAAGGACTCGCAGCTCAAATCGTACGTCGATCAGACATTACCCGTAGTCCAGCAGCACCTGAGTCATATCCAGTCGATACAAGGATCGTCCGGTAAATCGGCGCAGAGGTAATTCTTGAGTGAGAGGTGGCGTTCACTAATCAGTGATTAATGGTTGATGGATTCGGCTATGGATTTCTGACCATGAAATGGTCCAACAGAATAGCCCAGGGCTTTAGCCCTGGGTTGGGCGACATCCAAGATCGCCCTGCAAGTGGCGACCGACGAAGGTAGTTTCTTCCAAGAATGACCACCGGCTCAATCCGTTTCACCGTCGATAGCATCCAAGTGTATCCCGCTGCCACCCTGTTTGGTCGCCACTTTCAGGGCGATCTGATGGCCTGGCCAACCCAGGGCTAAAGCCCTGGGCTATTCTGTTAGACCATTTCATGGTCAAAGACCGATTTCGCAACACAGGCCATTCGCCCTGTCGCCGAATCGCAACGCCACCAATCACCAATCACCAATCACCAATCACCAATCACCAATCACCAATCACTAATCACTAATCACCTCTCACCCCTCCCCTCCGCCCTCAGGATGCACTGTTGTAGGAGCTGCTGCTAATTTGGCTAACTCGGCATCGTTAGTTAGATCGATCCGTAACGGCGTCGCGGAAATCCATCCATGTTCTACGGCCCATCGATCCGTGCCTTCTTCCGCTTCACGAACCGGTACTACGGTGAACCAATAAATCTCTCGACCCATGGGGTCCTTCCCCTGAACCATGCGGCCGTCGTATTGGCGGATCGATTGACGAGTCCATCGGATTCCTTGTGGTTCGGGAGGAAGATTAACATTCACGAGCCGGAGCGATGAATGGCGGACTAATACTTTGAGTACCGCCTCGACATGAGGTTGCAATTTTTCGAATATCGGTTCTTCATGCTCAGCCGCGGTGCTAAAAGCGACGCCTCGAGCTCCTGATAGCACGGCTTGCTTCGCAGCCGCCAACGTCCCCGAGTGCCAGATCGCACTTCCGAGATTGAGGCCAAGATTAATTCCTGAAAGCACCAGATCTGCACCTCCCCATTGATGCAAGCCGAGGGCCACACAGTCCGCGGGTGTTCCGTTTACTCGATACGCGTCGAAATCCTTAACCCGAGTTTTCAGATAGTTGAGCGGCCGGTTTGCCGTAATGGCGTGCCCCATTGAAGACTGTTCAACATCCGGAGCCACGATGCGGACCTCGCCAAATCGGGTGGCGACCTCGGCCAGCGCGATGATTCCCGGGCTATAAATTCCGTCGTCATTTGCAACTAGGATACGCATGACAACCGCAAAGTACCGCAGATCCAGGACAGAAGAAAAACTAAGAGAATTTTTACAGAAGATAACGAAGGGTCACCCAATTTCTACGTAGTCTCTGAGTTCCAACTCCAATCCGTCCTTCGTCGCCTTCGTTTCCTTCTGTAAAAAAGTCCGAGAGCGGCGTCCCAGGCAAGATCGGGCCTCTGACGCCGCTCACGTCTTTCCTTAATGAATCGTCTTACGGCGAAGTTGCCGTCGCTTGAATATTTACTTCGCTCTCGGCTATCGAGGTCAGTTTTTTGTCAGCTTCGGCTTCCTCCTCGAGGGTTTCCTGAAGCAAAGTCGCGATTTCTTGATAACCGAGCCGTTTGGCCAGGGTTCGGGTCGTTCCATAACCGGCCATCTCGTAGTGTTCGACCCGTTGAGCGGCGCCGATCAGTCCGGCATCGCGCACCGTCGGCTCTCCCTTAGCATGGATGAATTCTTCTCCCTCCTTTACCAAACCTTTCATGGCTTCGCAGGTTTCTCCAGACGGCTCAGCGTCGAGTTTGCGAAATGCGCGATCCAGCCGGCCGACATGACCCTTGGTTTCTTCCAAATGTTGATTGAAAGCCATTTTCAGAGCCGGCGTGCCAGCGGCTTCGGCCATCTTAGGCAGAGCCTTGAGTAGCTGATTTTCGGCATCGTAAAGGTCACGTAGTTCCACCAAGAAAAGATCCTGAATTGACTCGAGCTTTAAGGATGTGAGTCTCATATAAAAGGGGTTCGCTAATCGGCGTAGGCGCGGTTTTCTAATCTTTTCGCAGATTGGATTTGAATTAAGTTAGAACCGCTCGCTAGTTGACAGGTTGTGCTATGATACGTGCTGCCCCTAGTTGATGAGCACCGTTTTACGGATCTTAATCGTCGAGAACCATGAGGTCACCGCGTCATTTATGTCGCTCTTCCTCAAACGGGCAGGCCACGAAGTGATCGTAGTCCCGAACGCACGCGCAGCATTGGAGCGCGATGATCTGGCGAGTTTTGATGTCATTTTGAGCGATATCGGCCTCCCGGATGTGAACGGATGGGACCTTATGAAACAGCTTCGCCCCAATACCCGCGCGTTCGCGATTGCCATGAGTGGATTCGGAAGCGATGCCGATGTGCAACGGAGCTTGGCAGCCGGGTATCAGCATCATCTGGTTAAACCGTTCGTGCCCGCGGCGCTGGAAGAGGTGCTCGGGAAGGTCGGCCGGCATCATGAGCGGTAGCGCCTGCCGTGCATTATGATCGACGTGACCCGGATCGCGAGGCCTGCGAATCCGACAACGGCGGCAAAAACGAACTACCGAAAATGGCGGACAAGAGCGTTACTAAAGTCAGTTCTGCGTATGCCCCTAAAGGGCCGGCAGGTCAGAAATGCCTCGCTGCCGGCCTGCACATCTCGATGCGCCTCTGGGAAAAGGAGAATCCCGTCGAAGATAAGCCGGAAACCGTGCGAGAATATGAATCCATTGGCTTTGTTATCGACGGAAAGGCAGAACTCTACATCGAAGGCCAACGTATTCTTCTAGAGCCAGGCGACTCCTGGGTCGTGCCGAAAGGAGCCAAGCACCGCTACAAAATCTTGTTGCCGTTTACCGCTGTTGAAGCCACAAGTCCGCCGGCTGAGGTACACGCTCGGGATACGTAAAACGGAACAAAAGAAAATCTAACGCCAAGCCACAAAAGAGCGCAAAGAATGCAAAAAAGCCGACAGATAGCTTGGACGTGTTAGCAACGCTTCGTCGGACAGGTCGCCGCTGAAATCCGGCCGTGGGAGCCGAGCTCGGACCTCAAATGACTGCGTCGCACAGGGAACGAGAGAGACACTCTTCGGCGCTAAATCTCTTGTTTCTACCCATCCAGCGCAGGACGTCCTCAAAGTTAGATCCAGTACGTTCCGCCACCTGCCGGGCTATGAATCTTGTTGCCCGTTGCCCAGCGATTGGGCGACTCAGATCAATCGGCTGAAACTGCATACTGGCATCCGGGCGCATTAAAATCCGATCAAAAGCTAGGGGTATTAGAATCGCATCACTCGAGCATTGACCAGTGATCAGAACCAGAGACCGAGGTCTCGGGGCCGGCCTGGCCATTAAATAGTCATACATGATCCAAGCATCCACCACCGAACCGCCGGCTGAATCTAACATCGTGTATAGGACTTCATAATTTCCGAGTTCAGTTAGAGACTTATTAAAATCATCACCTCGGAACCCGTGAAGCTGTCCAAGTCCACCTTGGATGCTAATGACAGCCATCCTCTGACCCTTGTGGGTTAGAAGCTGGGCTTTTAGTGACCTCGGATCCATGTGCTCACCAAGCGCTCCCTAAGCGTATCATTTAGCGATGGAGCAGCAAGCCAGAAAACATTCTCTCTCGCTTTCAATACCACTTCACGGCAAACGCAGCCTGGGCGGTTCTCTTAAGCCATTTCATGGTTAGCAATCCGATTGTGTGGGATTCATAAGAGAGCCATCTTCCAATGCAAAGCCATTAGGGCCGATGCCACCTCTTGACCATGAAATGGTCTAACAGAATAGCCCAGGGTGAGTAACTCCCAACATCGCCCTGAAAGCACTCCCAACCCCGCACACGCGGGGTGCAATTCCGACAATGCGCAATACTCCAGTACTCCAAAACTCCATCCCTCCGCTCGCCAGGATTCGAGGACGAGGACGAAGCACTTGGTGAGTGGCGACCGAGTGTGTAGTGACTGACTACTTCGCAAGACCCCCCGGCGTGTCCAAGACGGGTATCAACCTCGGCGGCCGTTTACCACGTAACAGCGCACCGGAAATTCGGACATGATCCAGCATACGATTGGCGGCTGCGCTTCTCAGCAACAGACCGCCGCGGCTCATATCTCCTCGGCCGACGAATTCCACAGGAAATTGTAAATTCTCGCGGAAAATTGGAAGCAAATGGTCGGTGTACTTTCCAGAAGCGACGCTTCCGAGCAGCACGATGGAGCAGTCTCCGGGGATAACGCTGCCCAGCGCCAACGCCGTGCCTACTAATGGATCGCTATAGCTTCTGTTCCGAGCATCAATGGCATCACCCGAAAACGAATCGAGCTCTTCGGCGGTTATCAGTGTATCGACCGGGACTAAACCTCGATTACTCGTAATAACGTAGGCTCCGTCTAGCCCCGCGGGAGGATGCGCAAACGTTCGGGCATAAGCCAATTTGCCTCGGAAATAAAGTCCGCTCATAAAACTGAAGGCTTCCCCTAGGGTCACCTTACCCCCAGTGTGCAGCCGGCGAGCAAGTTCAAATGTGGCTTCTGCGTTGAGCAACATCTTAGCCCGTTTTCCGGCAACGTTGGCGGGCGACAGAAGAAAAACACGATGCGTTCCTAGAATTACTTCCATTGGTTCGGTTCAGGCTGATTGCAGCAATCCGGTTGGGTGACGCTACGCGAAATTAAACTGCACGCCAGTTCGGCGATAGCGAAGGAATATTTATGCTCTGGACTATCTTTGTTATCCTATTAGTGCTGTGGCTACTTGGCCTGGTCGGTCATGTGGCGGGCGGTTTCATTCACATCCTGCTGGTAATTGCCGTGATCGTATTGGTTGTCCGACTAATTCAGGGGAGAGCGCCCTAGTGCACCAAGTCAGTGACTGGGGTAGTGGCGCTGCTGCGTATTTTGGCTGGATGCGCGAAGCGAAGAGGGAGAATACCCGCTGTGGTCTTTGACAGATGAGCGACAAAGCAGCCGGCCAAACTACGCTCCACAACGCAGCCAGCGACGCGCTCCCAAGCGAACTATTAGTATGAACAAACTCCAATTCAAAGGCTCTTGGAACGAAATCAAAGGTAAGCTAAAACAGAAGTACGCCCAGTTGACTGACGACGATCTGAAATATGCCGAGGGAAAGGATGACGAGCTCATTGGCAAACTTCAGAAGAAGCTCGGAAAGAGCGCCGAGGAAGTCCGGCATATACTCGAAACTTAAGGCGGGATCGTTGTAGTCCGGCAGGGACCCAACGAAGGCAGCCAGGCGTCCCGCGCACGCGGGATTGCCTGGTTCCTCTCATTTAGTCCCGCCGGAACAATTTCGTTCACCTACCCCTCAAACCAGCCTCTGATTCCGTCGTCTTCGTAATCGCAGTTCCGATCGTTCATGACGAAAGGTCGCGCCGGCAGAAATTTGGGCGAATGAATCTCGCGATGTCTGAGCGGCTGATGGGTTAGAGGTACAAATCTGTCGGCTGTAGCAATAGCAACCGGTTGTGCCAGCTCAATTGCGATTTCCTCGTCAGACAAATTCCAATCGGGGCGTTCAAGTTTCCAGTTGGCCACATGCTGAGAGGGAAGCTCGATGGCGATTGCTTCATTGCCGCTGCCTCGAGCCATAGTTCCCTTGGGAGTAACCTTAAAGAGTATATACTTGAATTGGCTCACGTTTGGTTTCCCAGGTTAACTGACTAAAGACCCAGAAAGAAGCCTAGCCAACTACTTACAATGACTTGTTAGCTGCGCTTCCAAGAAATTCGCAAGCCATCATAGATCCGGATTGCTGAGCATGGCGGGGTCAGATTCTTTCTTACAAGAAGCTAATGGTCCCGCCTGAGTATCACGTCAACGCGGCACTAACTTCGTTGGCAGCACGCCGGCCACTCTCGATCGCCCCATGAACGGTGGCATTCCGCTCAACCGATGTGGCTTCCCCGGCAAAAAAGAGGACGCCCTCGACTGGGTAAGACAGGACTCTCCTCAGTCCGGCAGCTCCGACCGGACAAAATGAGTAAGCCATCTCAATATATGGTTCTGCCTGCCAGTTAAGAACCATTCCGCCGATATACTTGGTGCTTACTGGATTCCCGAACAACTGGGTTAAATCGTCCAAGGCAATCTGGATAGCAGCCTCATTCCCCAACCTAACAAGTCGGTCCGCCAATGCGGCCCCGGCATAGGCCGTCAGTACCGATGTCTCATCTGGACGATTCCAGCCTGGTCGCCACCAAAAGCCAGTATGCTTATCGGTCGCAAAACATTCCATCGAAGCTGGCCAAAATGGATCATCGAATTGCAGGATGATCTTGACGATGTGGCCTGCGCCTAACCGGTTGATGGCATTTCGCTTTTCGGGCGTTAACGGTGGCTCAAATCGAATCGCACTTTGTTGCAACTGCGCCAGTGGGACCGTGATAACGATTTTTCGTGTCTCCAGAATACTGCCCGCCGCGGTCGTTATGCGGGCTCCAGACGCGTTCCATGTTACTCTGTCCACTGGTTCCGCGAGCCGAATCTGTAGCTTCCGGGCCAAGTGATGACTCAAGGAACTGTATCCCTCTGGAATCCGGAAATCAGCGTCGCCGTCACCTTCATAAGAGGTCTCCACTAGGCCATAAACGCCAAGCTGCTGTAAGCCGGCTGCGTCCAAACCTTCAAAGGAATGGCTCACAATCGGATAGAACTTCGGATCCAACACCACTCCATATGCCTGCAGCATCGAGGTCAGATCGATATCCGGTTTCCGCGATTTTACCCAGGCTTTAGCTAACTCATAGACGCCTGGGCGCGTACTCATAAATTTAAGAGAATCGCCACCTGGCAATTTGGCAGCCTGGGCGATAGGAAGAAACTGTCCCGCTGCGTCAATGAATAAACTAGCGTCATCTTCCATAGCGGACAAAGTCTGTAACCCGAATTTGCGGATAAGCTCCCAGGTAACGACGTTTTCACCATGTACGAATTCAGCCCCTCGCTCAATTGGATGTGGCGCAAATTCGTAGTCAGTATCCACCCTACCTCCGACTCTATTTCGAGCTTCCAGGACAATAACATCGAGGCCTAGCGCCGAAAGTTCGGACCCCGCGGATAGTCCCGCCATCCCCGCTCCTACGACGATCACGTCACAGTCCATCGATACTCAACTCGTTCGGAGCTCGTTGGATGACAAATGCGAAATGACAGATGACAAATTTACGAAGGCTAAGCGTTTGATGCGGCCGCCGACCCGGCCAGGCCTGAGTGGTCGAATGGGCGTTTCGGCGAGTGGGCGAATGGGCGATGCGGTGATAGCGGTGCCCCTGATCCGGTGGGGCGAAAAACTCGGCGCGCCGTGGACTTGATTGCTCTGTAAGACATTCGCGCCGGTTTTGAGCCGTTCCGTGCGCGAGGCAGCCGGCGACAGCTTTTCGAAGACCCCTGAACCTGTTTGCGCTATTAAAGGTTTTGGCAACGTCCTCCGGTGATGGCACGCGCACGGAGCGGCTCAAAACCGGCGCGGCACGGCTTTCGTTTAGGGATAAGCCTTTGGCACTACGCGTCTTTAAGGGCTCGGCCCGATTGCTCAGAGCCTGGCTTCGGTTTAGAGTCGTCTCTGCAAAAAGCGAATGCGACTTCCCCGGAACAATACTACCGAATTGATTCGCGAGCTCGCTCTACGGGCAAACCAGAGCAAGGATAACAGCTTCTTTAGCCTGTTATTGCGCCTAGAAGAGCAGATCTGTGGGAATTCGACCGATCAAGAAGTTTTGCATCAGCCTGGAGTTGTAAACCAGCGGCGACCGATAGTATTCACCGATCCGCGTTACATCGAATAGCTGCTTCTGAACGGCAGCCAATTCCGCCGTTCAACATGACTATTTTTGCAAAACGGACTTAGCTATGGAATCTTCGGAGCTGCTCTCCGATGTTTGAGGCGATAATTTCCGCGTGCAAAGAATTGGATACGTTCGGTTTGCCCAGAGCCGTGGGCCGGGTCGATGCGGACCGTCTGATCTATGTAAACGAATCGTTCTTGCACGCCACCGGGTTGAGCAGAGATGAGATCTCAGGCCTAGCCTTGTCTGCGATCGTCCGAATCCATGTAGCCTCGCCCGACCCGATAAAGACGGGGCGCTTGGTTCCGATCACCCTACGTCTGACGGATAAACAAGCTACCATCGGCGGCCACGCGGCTTTTAACGAGAACGGGTTGGTCTACCTGATGCTAGTGCTGCCAACGGAACCGAGCGCCGAATCTGAAGCCGCTATGGCGGTTAAAAGCGAAGAGGAAAGCCAGCAGATTGCGCGTTACGTGCATGAACACATCGCGCCGGAGCTTTTGGCGGTTGTCTTCTCGATCGAATCCATTCGCCTGGAACTAGACGAACACAATTCGCCGGCAGCCGCCAAGTTCAAAGAACTGGGTGAACGCTTAACGAAGCTGATTGACCCCGTTTTTCGGTCGACCGAATCAGCAGCCTGCGGTACTGAGCTTCGTGGCAAACTCATCGGCTAAATACTGTTCCGCGGCAGTCAAATCGAACTGATCTAGCAAGAAAAACGGCGCGTGACAGATATCGTAGAATTGGACTAGGGAACAGGATCAGAGGTAAAGAGCTGCAAATCCCGAGGACAGCGGCAGACGTTTGACCAACAGCCGCAATTTTTGAGACCTCGTCCATATCCCGGCGCCCATAGGCTTGAGCTATGAAAGCGCCGCTACCGGTACCGATAGCAGCATACAACAGCGTTAGAATGAATGACAGGTTGTTAGATAAGCCAACGGCTGCGACTGCGCTCGCACCTAACGAGCCGACGATAATCTGATCGGTCAGGCTAAAAGAAGCCTGAAAAAGCGCCTCTAGCCCAACCGGGAGAGCGATCCCGAAGATCTCGCGATAATGGCCGGCCTGGATCTGTCGGTTCACGTTGATTGATTTCGACGTAACCGCAACCTGGAGCCAGCCTCTCGTCTCGGGTTCAGTTCGTTCGAGCTGGACAAATCGGATGCAGCAAACGCGCTCCGCCAGCGAACTCTCCACAGGTTCGGTCCCCGCTATCGCTCAGTCGCGTGGGCACAAACTTCTGCAATGGCCTGACGAAGCGTCTCAAAGCTGACCGGTTTAGTCAGATGTCTATTGAATCCGGCACGGAGGCACCGTTCTATGTCTTCACGATTGCCGTAACCAGTGAGGGCAATGGCAGGAGCCTGACAAAATTCCCGTACTGCATAAATCAGAGGTATTCCATTTCCGTCCGGAAGTCCTATGTCGCTAACAATGACATCGAATTGTTCCCGGGTCAGAACAGCGACCGCCGAGGCCACCGAGTTGGCTCGGGCGACGGAATATCCCATGGTTTCGATACCGCGAGCGATAATTAGCGCCGTGTCCTCATGGTCCTCGATCAGCAAGACTTTCATCGCCACCTTTCGAGCGTTTCACAAAAGCATCGCGCAGGAAAGCCTGCGTTGATTCGGCAGTATCAGGCATGGCTCTGAGCCAGATATAAGGGGTGGGCAACGGACCAGAATCACAACAGATCGCCGGGGCTCGGCGGCTGCGTCGCCGCGGCGGGACCCACCCAGGGGACCGATACCGATCCTAATGTTGGCGCGCATGGGGCCGCCGGGCGATCCCTATCGCACTACTCGGAGCCAGATTTCGTGCCATGCAGATTCGCCTGGCGAATTTCCTTAGTAAATTCGGCCAAGAGCTGATCGATTTTAGCGGGATCGACTGGTTTTGTCAGGTGACGATCAAACCCTGCGGATTTGCTTCTTCGGATGTCTTCCTCCATGCCGTATCCGCTGAGGGCGACACCGCGGAGAGAATGGCGTTCACGTAAAATAGTCATCAGCTCTGTTCCGCTGAAATCCGGTAGGCCGAGATCGCTGATTACGAGATCGAATTCCTGACGGGCTGCCAGGTTGAGAGCTGCTTCGGCAGTACTGGCGCTTTCCACCAAGTGCCCTTTCTGCTTCAGGACCCATTCGAAGATATGACGAGTATCTTCGTGATCCTCGACCAGGAGAATGCGTAGGCCAGCACCAGCAATATCTGAGGGAGAGGCTTCTTCGGTCGAAGCAAACGAAGGAATCACTCTCCGGAGCGGGAGCTCGACATGAATGGTTGCGCCAAGATGGGGGCCCTCACTCTCCCCCCAGATTCGCCCGCCGTGGGCGTTGACGATGGCCCGGCTAATGGCTAACCCCAAACCAAGGCCCGTCCGCCGGACGACGTCATTGCTAACTTGTTGGAAAGATTCAAAAAGCTTTTCCGCATCGGCGGGATCGAACCCCACCCCAGAATCGGCGATGGTAACCCTGAATACGTCGGTTCCAGAGTTACTAGTGGAGATACGAATTGCGCCACCGGCCCGCGTAAACTTGATGGCATTCCGAATGACATTCCAAAACACTTGTTCCAGGCGAACGGTGTCGCCGACGGTGTCAGTCTTGGCGGCGTTCAAAGTAAGCGAAAGGTCCAGGTCCTTCCCTTCGATGCCCGAGACGCAGACGTCGATGGCGTCCCGCAGTACGCTGTGCAGGTCTAGCGGCGCTTCTACTAACTCGAGCTTGTTATGGGTGATGCGAGTCAAGTCCAACAGATCGTCGATTAGTCGCGTCTCCAGCAGGATACTACGCCGGATCATAGCGAGATCAATCTGCACACGCGGCGAAAGAGTTTGGTCTTGCTGCAATGCGGAAACCGCCATTAGCGCAGGAGTTAAAGGCGTACGGAGTTCGTGGCTAAGGGTGGCCAGAAAACCGTCTTTGGCTAGATTAGCGCGTTCAGCGACTTCTTTTGCCAAGCGCAGTTCTGCATCCACCTTTTGCAAAGTCAGATCGGTAACGACCAAGCAAATCACGTCCTGATCTGACAGGGACAGTTTGCTGGCGGTAAAGTTGACTGGGATTTCCTCGCCGCTCCGGTCGCGCAGTATACTCTCGTGCTTAACCACGGATTCGACGCCGATAACGACCGCGGAAATCCTTTCCCAGCTCTCTGCGGAAAGATAGGTACGGATAACAGAACTGATCACGCCTTCAAGCGGCGCTCCGACCATATCTGCGAACCTTTGATTACAATACAGGATGAGCCCATCAGCGGCTACCGTAACGGCGCCCTCCTGCATCTGCTCCACATAAACCCGGTAGGGATGCTCAGCCCCGGTCAAACTATAAATGCGATTCCCGGACGCCACAATCGCATCGACTTCTCCATTACGAATGGCGTTAAGCGTCTCCTGGGCCTCTTGCAGACTGGCTTGGAGCAGGCCCAATTCACTTTCGCTGACCCAGCGCCCGGAAGAACCGTCCCCACTGCTCCCCGGTTGCCCGCGAGTACCGTTAACCATTAGGGTTTTCTCCTTCCGTCTCTCCGTCAACCCCAAGTCCGGCGACTAGGCGTTCACGATTAGAGAAATCGCCAACTAGACGTTTAGCCGGCAGCGGCTCGCTTTTGACCAGGGTCGGAGCTGCAATAATCTCCTGAGTCTGAGCTAACGAAGGCTGCTGATAGATATCAACGACCACTAGATCGTAACGCCCTTTAAGATAGTGTTCGCAAAACCATCGGATATTGGTAATTGCCCTGCTCGAACGATCGGTGGCGCCCGTGACGTAGAGCCGCAACACATATCGAACCCGATTAGCCGTCTTATGCAACAACTTCTCGAACTCCGGCGTTGAATCTAAAGGTTCGCGATGACCTCGAGGCATCGTATTGGTTCCTATTCTGGTTACGGCTCGTTTTTTCTAGCTCGGCGGCCCAGAAAGCTTTTCCAGATTCATCCCCAGGACCACTCGTTCAGAATTTGATAGATCTCCTACGATCCGTTTGATGGGCTCCGGTAATTTGCGGACCAAAGTCGGAAGAGCAATGATCTGATCTGTCTGCGCCAGTTCCGGATGTCTCATAAGATCAATCACTTCGATTTGATAACGGCCGGCCAAATGTTCCTCGCAAATGCGCTTAAGGTTCGCAAAGGCAGTCAGCGATTTCGGAGTTTGCCCAGCCACATAAAGCCGGAGTTTCCACTCCGGCTCAGGACGAGGAGCGTCCGGATGATCGGTCTCATTTCTGTTCTTCTTCGGCGCCGTTACCTTCATTTATGGTTATTCTTTTTTGATCGCTCCGTGACGCGACGACTACGAGCCATGGCTTGGCGGTCGATTTCAATCTGACTCAAACGGATTCTTTCGTAATCAGACGTCTTCCTAAATTCTTCTGCCTCCGCGTCAAATGCTGCCCGCAGAGCCTTGATTTGAGCCTCCATTGCATTTCGCCGATGGGTCAACGCCATTTCGCGCCGCTCCGTTTCTTGTTTCGATGTCTCGGCGTCGGCCGCCTCATGTGCTTCCTGGGCCAGGCGAGCAGATCCGGTAAGGACGCCAGCCGGCCCCAAATAGGCGTCTACCAATTTTACTCCCTTGGACGTGATATGGAATTCCCGAACCTGATTCGAATGATTCATCCCTCTCGACTTGAGGACGTACAGCACTTTATTCCGCTCGCCGTTCGATTCGAGATCTCTAAGCAGCAACCAGGTATCCACCATCGAGCTAATCCCTTCGTTGGTTGCCTCGAGCGCGTTCGCCCCACTCGTCAGACTCACCAGGAAGCCCAGAATTCCATGCTTTCGCAGAAAGTCGATCAACCTGATAAACAGCGCGCTGGATTCTGCGATCGTGCCGGCGGATTGGAGATTTGAGATAGGATCTACGATGACGACAGCCGGTTGGAATTGAGCGATCATCTTATGTATCTGCACCAGATGCATTTCGAGGCCGTAAACCGTCGGTCGCACCGAATGGATAAGGAGAACCTCTTGGCGAATGAAGGGTTGCAGATCGACACCAACTGTTCGCATGTTGCGAAGGATCTGGGATGCAGATTCTTCGAAGGAAAAAAACAGACAACGGTCGCCTTTAGCGCAAGTGGCTTGCGCTAAATGTGCAGCCACGCTGGTCTTTCCGGTCCCAGCCGTGCCGCTCAACAGCACGGTGCTACCGCGATAATAACCAAGGCCACCCAGCATTTCATCGAGGCCAGGCACACCGGTGGATACTCGTTCTGTTGACACCTCGTATTCCAAATCAGATGAGGTGATTGGCAGAATCGAAATCCCATTTTCATCGATTAGAAACGGATACTCATTGGTGCCATGGGTCGAGCCTCGGTATTTGACCACCCTGAGGCGTCGAGTCGACACATGCCCTACCACCCGGTGATCAAGGAAGATGACGCAGTCCGAAATAAATTCTTCCAGACCCTGCCGAGTCAATTGATCGCCGGCACGTTCGCCGGTGATGACGGTCGTCATCCCTCGCTCCTTTAACCAGCCGAACAGCCGGCGGAGTTCGGACCGCAGAATCGCTTCATTTGATAACCCGGCAAAGAGGGTCTCGATGGTATCAAGAACCACGCGTTTGGCGCCAATCGCCGCGATGGAGTGAGCGAGCCGAATGAAAAGCCCCTCCAAGTCATACTCTCCCTGCTCTTCGATTTCGCCCCGTTCGACCCTGACGAAATCGATGATCAATCTTTTTTTGGCGATCAAAGCCCCTATATCGAAGCCAAGCGAGGCGACGTTTTTTCGAATATCATCAGCGGTTTCCTCAAACGTCATCAGTACGCCGGGATCGCCATATTCGGTTGCCCCTCGAATCAGAAACTCGAGACCGAATAAGGACTTCCCGCACCCGGCAGAACCGCATACCAATGTGGGCCGGCCCGCTGGCAAACCGCCCCCAGTGATTTCGTCAAATCCGTTTATACCGGTGGGAACTTTCTTAAGCAACGTCAACGGAGAGGTAGGTTTCCGCATAGGCAGGCAACAGAAACGGTCCCAAGGAGCCGGAGAGGCGTCAAGGAGATTTATGTTTAACTACGAATTAAATACCGACGGCGACCCTGTATTGCTCGGAACAGAATAAATTCCTTGAGAAAGTCGTTTAATAGGTAAGTCCGCTTGCCCAGCAGAAAGCGAACTAATAATTCTGTTAGGTCTCTAGCTAGAAAACGGGCTGACCACGTAATTAAAAAAGAACCAGTAAGCTTTGGAAAACGGCTCCGTAGGATGCGCAAGCTCGCTTTAGTGCGTGCGTAAAAGTTCGCTTTATCCCCGCTCGATCGCCACCGGGCCACGGGAAAGGTTATCCGCACTTGCCTGCCCAGCTGGCAAAAGCAAAGCGTCAAAACTTGCCTGGTAAGACGAGGGTGACTTCTTTACCGGATAGCTGCAACGTTAATGGAAGACTTGGCTAATTTGGTTAGTTTTTGGTCTGTCTCTTCTTCTTCGCCTAAAGTCGTCTGCAGCAGCTTGGCACCCTCTTTGTCGCCGAGCATTTCGGCATAGGTACGAGCGGTACCATAGCCTGCGATCTCATAATGTTCGACCCGTTGAGCAGCTGAAATCAACCCGGCGTCCTTAACTTCGGGGTCGGCTTCTTCTTCTACCATCTCCGAGCCTTCGGCGATAATCCCTTCCATCCCTCTGCACCGAGCTGCGCGGGTCGATTTCTTATGGTTAGCGAGAAGCCTCTCGAGGCGAGCAGCATGTTCTTTCGTCTGTTGTAAGTGTTCTTCAAAGCCGGCCGCAAGTTTATCGTTCTTAGCGGCTTTGACCATCTTCGGCAACGCTTTTATCAGTTGCTTTTCGGCGCTGTATAGGTCCTTCAATTCGTGGACGTAGAGATCTTGGAGGGTTTCGAGTTGCATGGTATTTGAGATTCGCACACCCTAGACTAGACGGATTGCTAGGATCACGCGGCAGCATCCGATTTTCCATTCGAATCCGAAGTAATGAGCAATCCGAACATGACTAACGAACGAAAACGAGCGCAAGCGAGCGAGAACGGAAAGCGGCTCTCGACCATGCGTTCAAGGCGTTCACGCCCGCTCTCGCTCGTTACACCTCATGAAGATCGCCTTATTTCACAATCCCAGCGCTGGTGACCGCTCCCTCGATTGCAGCCAGCTAATCCGACATTTTGTAGAGGCGGGCTACGACGTTACCTACGTCATAACCAATCAAAAAGGCTGGGAATCGGCGTTTAGGAATCCGATCGATCGAGCGGTGATCGCCGGGGGAGACGGCACCGTGAGCCGGTTAGCGCCATGGCTGGCGGCGACGAAAACACCCTTTTGTATCTTGCCGTTAGGGACCGCTAATAACTGCGCCAAAACCCTGAGGCAGACACACCCTATCGAAGTTCTCCTTGCTAAACTTCCTTCGGCTAGCATAAAAAAAGTCGATCTCGGCATCATAACTACTCCGCTGGGACAGCAAGTCTTTATCGAATCTGTTGGGATAGGTCTACTCGCTCAGTTCATGGCTGAGATGCGGATGCGCGAGAAAAAAAAGAATTCTCGTGACCGGCTCACACCGGAAGAGCGGCTAGTCCGCGCTTTAAAATATTTACGATCTCTCGCTAAAGACTATTTAGAATTCAGGTGTGAACTTCTTCTAGACGATCAGGTCGTGTCAGGCCATGTCCTCTTTCTCGAAGTAGCGAACATGGGCCTCATTGGTCCTAACTTGAACCTGATCCCAAACGTTGACCCGTACGACGGAGCCTTTGAAGTAGTGTGGGTAGGAACGGATCAGCGGAAAGAATGGCGCGACTATCTTAAACATCTTCAGGACGGCGTTGAACTGACGCCGCCCATCCATGTCACTCGTTGTAGCCAGGTCCTATTCCGCGATGTCGATACCGCCACGCATGTCGATGGCAAGGTATTTGTTACCATGTCCACCCCGACGGTAGTACGCAATCAACCGGGGGCGCTGGATTTGTTAGTGATTGGTGAGGGGGAGGTGAGAAGTGAGAAGTGAGAAGTGAGAAGTGATTAGTGATTAGTGATTGGTGATTGGTGATTGGTGAGAGGGCGTGAAGGCCATTTGCCATGAAATGGCAAAACAGAATAGCCCAGGGCTTTAGCCCTGAGTTGGACAGGTGGTAAGGACGTCCTGAAAGTGGCGACCGAATTACGTGGTCTTGAATTAAAGCCGGATGTTACGCAACAGTGCGACAGTTTCGGGTCGAATGGTCGCGTTGGAAGAAACAGCCCCGGTCGGTCGGCACTTTTCCTCCTTCGTCCCACACTCCCGGAACTATGGCGGACAGGCAGGTCGGTCTTCGAACTTGCCCACCCAGGGCTAAAGCCCTGGGCTATTCTGTTAGACCATTTTCATGGTCAAAACCCGGGGCGCCCAATTAACCACCGACCGCAAATCACCAATCACCAATCACCTTTCACCTTTCACCTTTCACTGCCCACGCTCCCGCCTCCTCTACACATCCACCTTATCCGTTCAGGGCGAACTCATTATGTTATGCCACGCGGAGTTAGTCCTAAGCGAGAACGCGAATACAAAGAGATCGAAAAGAAGTTTGAAAAGGAAGGTCGTTACCAGGGACGCGAAAAGGAGGTCGCCGCTCGGATTGTTAATAAGCAGCGAGCGAAAGCAGGAGAGACGAAGAAAGAGTCTTCAACTAAGAGGAAGCGACCGAAAAAGAGAAAGTAAATCGGACGCGCGGCGAGACGATATTAACAAAACCAATCAAACAGCATGGGTACAATTCTTCTAATACTGATTATTCTGCTACTAGTCGGAGCGCTGCCAACTTGGCCCTACAGCAGCGGATGGGGGTACTATCCGAGTGGAGGGCTGGGCTTGGTTGTTGTGGTCATTCTTGTCCTAGTCTTGTTGGGTAGGTTGTAGGACCGTTTTATCCCCCGCCGGGAAGTGGTGCCCCCGGGTGGCGGGATTTGTCCCGACTCGAAGTTAGTTCTAACTTTGAGATGGGCGAGTTTGGCGAAATCTTAAAGATCGCGTATAATCTCTCTTAGCTCCTGGGAAGACTTGCCCAGTCTCTTTTGCAATCGAGCTAGCAGCGCTTCTTCCTTTCCGTCCGAGAAAGTCAGATCATCATCCGTAAGCTTAGGATAGCGTTGTTTAAGTTTGGCTTTGATTTCTTTCCAGGAGACACTGGTCGGCAGACTGTCCATAGTTCAAGATCGCGCGCAGACTATTGCTCAACCTCTTTCTGCATGTTCGCCTCTGATTCGACCATCGGTTTTGCAGATCGATAGATTAACCCTCGCTGCGCAGATCTGCTTCTGTGGCCGGCATGAGAATCGGTAAGCGGACCTCAAATTCGCTGCCTTTCCCTGGCCCATCGCTTCGGGCGATAATGTTTCCGTGGTGCAGATCAACTAGACGTTTGGCGACGCTTAGTCCGATGCCAAGACCACTCTGTGATCGGCTAATTCCGGGTCTCGCTTGCTGGAACATATCAAAGATACGCTCCAGCATGGTGTTCGATATACCGATGCTGCCCACAACCTAACAGACGCTTCGATTAAAGTTGTTATCAAGCTTTGGGAGAAAACGTTTGATCATTTCATTCACCTCTTTGATGAGCGCCCGAATGAGAAAATAAAGAAAGCAGAGATCGCCTTAGAATTACCAGCGTTTGGGTTCAGTTGGCTGCGGTTGCGGCAGAAGAAGCAGATTTAGGACAGGTAGTTTATTTGTCGATGATGGACAATAGAACGCTGCGCCTGTAGCTTCGCGCGAGCCCCACTTTCGACTGATGAGCCAAAAGGCTAATTTGCCCACGCATCCCGATTCCGCGCGACCGGGCGGCCGGTCCGGGCTCGCCGCATTGGGCCTGGCCGCGCTTGGGATTGTCTTTGGCGATATCGGCACCAGCCCGCTGTATACGCTCAAGACCGTGCTCAGTATGACTAGAGGCACGCCGACACCAGATGTCGTGCTTGGTGTGCTGTCACTGATCGTATGGACACTGATCATCATCACATCGGTGAAATACGTCGTCGTTGCCATGAGTATCGACAATGACGGCGAAGGCGGCATTCTTGCCCTTATGTCGCTGCTCTGCATCAAAAAGCATCAGCAGCGTATTATTATGGCCATCGGATTATTCGGGGCCGCGCTGATTTACGGCGACGGCGCTATCACGCCGGCGATCTCGGTACTCTCTGCAGTCGAAGGACTGAATATGGCGATACCGGCCGTCCAGCCTTATGTGTTGCCGGCTGCGGTGGTGATCCTCGTTGCTCTATTTGCGATTCAACCCCAAGGTACCGCTCGGATTGGCAAAGCCTTCGGGCCCACTATGGGCCTATGGTTTTTGGCGATCGCGGTGCTGGGCATCTTGGGTATAGCCCGTCATCCGGCAGTACTTGTGGCCTTGAACCCATTTTATGGTTTGCGTTACCTGTTCTCGAACGGTTATGCGAGCTTTCTCGTTCTGGGAGGCGTTTTTCTCTGCGTGACGGGGGCCGAAGCACTTTACGCTGATATGGGGCATTTCGGCTCTCGCCCGATCCGATTCGCCTGGTCGGGCATCGTTCTTCCCAGTCTATTGCTGAACTATGCCGGCCAATCTGCGGTCGTGCTCGAGGGTACACCTACTACGGACAATATCTTTTACCGGCTGTGTCCCGAACCCTGGCTGATTCCATTTGTGGTTCTGGCCACGATTGCGACCATTATCGCCAGTCAATCGATCATTACCGGTGCATTCTCGATGACCCGGCAGGCTATCCAGCTAGGCTGGCTGCCGCGCTTGCGGATCGTACAGACGTCTGAAGAGGGTTACGGCCAGATCTATGTCGGGGTCATTAACTGGCTACTGATGATAGTTACGGTTGGCCTAACCCTGGGTTTCGGCAAGTCCGACAATCTGGCCGGCGCCTACGGCATCGCGGTATCTGCGACGATGATGTTGACCTCGGGCCTGCTATTCATCGCGATGCGCGAGGTATGGGGTTGGAGCTTGTTGGCCAGCGCAGCGGTCGCGGGTGTGTTCCTTTGCATCGATGCGTGTTTCTTCCTGGCGAATCTTGTCAAGGTGGCTCAGGGCGGTTACGTTCCGCTGCTTCTGGCCACATTGGTCTATGGGATCATGCTGATCTGGCACCGCGGATCGATCAGGGTTGCACGACGCCTCGGCGAACAGATCATGTCGGTTGACGAGTTCGGGCGTTGGATTAAATCGCAAAATATTCCGCGCACTCCTGGCACCGGGGTCTTCCTCACTCGAACCGCCCACGATGCTCCGCCTGTCATGATCTGGCATGTAAAACACAATCGGGCCTTGCAAGAAAATCTGTTCGTCCTGAACGCCGTTACCGAATCGATACCGCGGATCAAGGATTCGGAGCGCCTTCTCATGACTGAAGTGCAGCCAAATTATTGGCGGGCGACGGCGCGATTCGGCTTTATGGAAAAGCCGGATATTCCGGCCGTGCTCGCACAGGCGTGCTTGCAAAACCACTCGCTAAAGCTCGGTGATGTAGTTTACTACGTTGGCCACGGCACCATCGTCACTCGTGATGATGCCCGAGGACTGACCAAATGGCAGAATGCTCTGTATATCGCGATGGAGCGAAACTCCGTACACGTCAGCGACTTCTTCCGGTTGCCGAACGATAGCGTCGTTTTGATCGGAAGGCAGCTCGTAATCTAAACGGGAAAGACCAATCTCGAACTGTTGCTTTCGCTTTCGCGTATGCCGCGCGGCGTGAGGATTTGCGTTTTACCTGCGTCGCGAAAACCAATAACCGCCTCCACCACCAAAGAGGATAACAAGCACGATGATGATAACTATGGTACTCATGTGCTAACTCTCGTCCTCTTTGGTCAGCGTCTCCCATACTTTTATCCAGGGGCTAGCGTTGCATTCAGGTATAAAGAAGAATGGTTAAAAGAAATCGCCGTACTGGTTTCTACCGATTTGGCTTTGCGTCCTTTCTCGCTTTCTTTCGCATCGCCGCGACAAGGGATCTTCACTAATACTTTCTCGCGTTCCTCGATCAGGCTATCGATGCCACTATCGATTCGCTGATTTTGTACTCGCTGAGAAGACGGAACTACTATCAGCGTTAGGCGGCCAGAATTCAGCAGGCTTCCACTAGGGATAGCTCGAACCGGCCACTCTTCGATAAAGCGTATTGATAGCGACCCATCCGAGGATTCGACCGCAGCCGATTCCTAGAGAACTCCAAATATGGATTTCACAATGCTGAAAATGGCTGAAGTGGCCAAAACGTGCACCCCAACGAGAAGAAATTAATTCTGGTAGCGGGGGCCACTGGATACGTCGGAGGAAGGCTTGTCCCGCGTCTACTTCAGGCAGGATATCGTGTTCGCTGCTTGAGGCGCAGGCCCGCCAACATTCAGCATGAGCCTTGGCTTCCACTAGTCGAGTGCGTGGAGGGCGATGTGCTACGTCCCGAAACATTGCGTCCAGCGATGGAAGGCGTGGCCGCGGTTTATTATTTGGTCCACAGCTTGGGAAGCGGGAGAGATTTCGCTGAGCAGGACTTAGCCGGCGCCCGTGAGTGTGCCAATGCCGCTAAGGTGGAGGGCGTGCGAAGAATAATTTATTTGGGCGGTCTGGGCGATCCAGCAGCGAAGCTTTCCGCACATCTTCGTTCGCGCCAGGAGACCGGAACCGCCTTGCGGGATGCAGGCGTGCCCGTGACCGAATTTCGTGCTGCTGTCATCATCGGTTCGGGTAGCCTTTCCTTTGAACTAATTCGGTACCTGTCGGAACGCTTGCCCGTGATGATCTGCCCCCGGTGGGTTTATACGCGCATTCAACCGATCGCCATTCAGAACGTGGTCGACTACCTGGTAGCCGCGCTGCAACAGCCGGAGAGCGCAGGCAGGATCATTGAGATCGGAGCTGAGGACGTTTTGAGCTACGGCGACTTGATGGAGACCTATGCCAGCGTACGCGGCCTGAAACGCTACCTACTGCCCGTCCCCTTCTTAACGCCTAGACTTTCCTCCTACTGGGTGCGTCTAGTGACGCCGTTCTCGGTCAGTTTGGCGCGCCCTCTAATAGAGGGATTGCGCAACGAAGTGATCGTCCGCGATAACGCAGCTCGGGAAATATTTCCCGAGGTGCGATTGCTGGATTGCAAAACGGCAGTGGAGGTAGCACTGGCCGACGGAGAAGCAAAGCAATTGGCCGAGTCGTTTGGAGGGTTTGCAATTCCATCTAGTCAGCAACCGTCGGTAAGCATGCGCACGGAGGAAGGAATGATCGTGGAACGGCGCCGAAGATCGGTGAATGCATCAGTCGACAAGGTTTACTCGATCATTGCCACAATGGGCGGAGAACGGGGCTGGCTGGCACTGAATTGGGCCTGGCAGCTGCGCGGCTGGATCGATCAAATACTTGGGGGAGTAGGCATGCGTCGGGGAAGAGGAGGTACTTTGCGTATCGGCGAGGCTCTGGATTTTTGGCGTATTGAGGCCGTTGAAACCGGAAGATCGATTCGCCTTCGTGCCGAGATGAAATTGCCCGGAAAAGGTTGGCTCCAATTCCAAGCGGAACCGGAATCCGCCATGCGCAGCGAACTGATTCAAACGGCGCTCTTTGAACCGAAAGGGCTCGCCGGCGTGCTGTACTGGTTTCTTCTGTATCCGATGCACCGCTTAATCTTCAGTGGCATGATCCAGCGAATTGCCGAGGCAGCTGAGGCACCGGTGGTTGTCCTCGAACGGCGGAAGGATAAGAATCCGGCACCAGAATGGTGATCTGGTCCTCCAGTCGGGAGAATGTGCAGGCTTCTGTAACCCTGCCGGTTGTCTCGATCATAGCCATCAGCTTTTGTTAATCGACCAGCCACAGTTAAGAGATCGCATCCTGAAACGGGTTGGGACCGGTAACCCGGATCGGGTCACGAGCGAGTTGCAGTCAGAAGGCGAAAGCTCTCAACTAGCTACCCGGCTGTCCAAACGGTCGGAACCATGCTGCTTCACGAGTTTATTGTAGATCCCCAGAAGTAGAAAGGTTGGCGCCCACTGTCCGACAAACGTTGAATCGTGCCTCTTGTCGACCACTTTAAGAACCAGAGATGCAATTATCGAACCAGCTGCAGCCAATAAGAATAGATCGGAAGGCAACTTTGCCGTTTGCTGTTCGGGGGTTTGGGATCTTATTAACGGATTGGGCGCCAGGAGCCCACTCTTTCGACGAAAATGAATCCGACGCGAGTCGTGAACACGAATTGATTTTATGGCGACAATTGTTGATGCGCACGTCGAGGGCGCCACTTTAGGGCAAACTGCATCGGGGGGCATGACCGCAGAGGCGAACCCGGTGTACAAAAAGATTGAGTTGGTCGGTTCCTCCTCAAACGGTATCGAAGACGCAGTGAACAATGCGATCACGCGGGCTGGCGAGACGATCCGAAATATGAAGTGGTTTGAAGTCGCCGAGTTGCGTGGTCACCTTGAGAACAACCAAGTGGCGGAGTGGCAGGTGACAGTGAAAATCGGCTTTGCTCTGGATACCTGAAAGGTGGGGCGAAGAACTCGGCGCGCCGAGGATATAGCCAACGCTCTGAGGTTTTTCGCCGCGCCGTGGGTGTGCGGCTATCTGCAGAGCATCCGGGTCTCTAACGCTAGTTTCGGGAAAATGCGCTATCGATAGCCTGCGCACACCACGACTCAAAACAGGCGCGCACAAGTCCAAAGAGTTAGCAAAACGTCCAGCGCGTCGAGTCCCGCCGCCGCTACTCTTTGGCGCCGTCTTGGTGTATGTCTTATCCCGGCACGAAGCTGGGCTGCGTTAGCGGGCGCCGAAAAGCGCTCGGAATTTCTGAAAACGGGCCTGGCGTATCGCCCTCTGGCGCGAGCGGCAGTCTGCCCTACGTAATATCTCGCCGATAAGGAGGGGAAAGTCGCATAAGGTACGAGTCTCGGTAGAAACCGAGAAGTTTGTCTGCATCCGCGATGTGTCCATAGTGTCATTCCGTGCGAAGACTGCACGGCAGCGTCAATAAGTTAGCGGATGGCCTCTCGGCTGGCTATCAGGGTGCGACACGATTTGTCTACCGGGGAAAACCATGATGCCATGAGCATCGAGACAACTTGGACCGGTAGTCGGCTGGCTGGGCAACAACCGGCAGCACCCGCCTACGCATCGACCAAAGCCGCCATCGTCAGCTTCACTCGATCGCTCGCCAGTCTTGCGATCACGCAAGGTGTGCGAGTCAGTGCCGTAGCTCCTGGCCCTGTTTGGACACCACTTATCCCTTCTACCATGCCCAAGGAGAAGGTGAAAAACTTTGGCTCAGATACCGTCTGTGGGCGTGCGGCGCAGCCCGCTGAGATCGCACCCATTTTCGTGTTCCTCGCCAGCGATCAAGCCAGCTATGTTACAGGAGAAATACATGGCGCCACCGGAGGTCAGATGCCGATGTGATCCGATCGCCGCAAGAGAGTGGCGAAGAAAGATACCCGGGCAATGCGTAGCTTGCGCCGTGGGCCTCCGCCGACAGTGACTAGATTGCCGTGAATCGGATTGGAATCGCTCAAGGTGTGTAATACCTAGTGACGGCCCTGTGGCTTTTGTCAGTTTGCGCACCTTTATTAATGTTACCGGCCCTAAGACGGACGTATGGTTAGTGAAGAGAGTTGGAGCGCTGTTTGTGGTGATCGGGATTGCGTTAATGGTCGGCGCGAATAGTCAACAAACCAACGCGAATACGATTTGCCTAGGCGTCCTTTCAGCCTTGGTCTTAGCAGCAACTACGTAAATCAATAGGACGGGCGAAGCTCGACGGCTCAGGCGTCAACGATAGCTTCATAACCGCAATAAGTCCTTACGGTGTGGCTGCCGACACTTCGTTTGCCACCATCTTTGGCGACGCCGTGATGCGTGACATGAACATCTCGACCCAACTGGCCGATGAGAACGCTCAAGCGCCGCAGTATAGCGAGCAGGCGATTTCGAATTACCCTTCCGAATAGAAGGCAAATGCATTGAAGCACAATCAGCGCCCCCATCCGGAGACCTCTGCCGCTGAGCCAATTATTTTAGCGGGGTGTATGATCGAATTGAATGCATCTAATCACGGAGAAAATTCGCACGTATGAAGTGGCCAACCTAAAGGCCGAACTTGCCTGCGCATTCCCATGAAAATATTCCAGATACTATATAAAATGATTACCCCTAGAATGGCCAGCCTATTGAGCGGTATTGCAGAGCGGCGGAAACCCACCGCATAGTTCAGCGGCATCGAGTGAACTTGGCGCAAAAGTTAAATGACAGGCCAGCGCTTTATTTCGATCGCTCAAAGTAGCCACGAACTTAGAGACGACTCCGGAATAGAGCCCGTTTTTCTTCCAAACAGGTGCGAAATGCACGTTTCCCAGTGCTAACCGAACCAGATCTAGAGAGCATCGTTTCTGCGCTGTACTCGCCTCTCTACCGGTTTGCCTTTGCCTTGACTCGCAACGAAACGCAGGCGGCAGACCTCACCCAGGAGACGTTTCTAATCCTAGCCAAGCAGCACGCCCGGGTTCGTGACGTCACCAAGATCAGATCCTGGTTATTTACGACGTTGCGACGCGAGTTTCTGCGTGGCTTGCGCACGCAATCATCCCGCCCGGAGGTCGAGCTAAAGCCGGAATACCAGGATCAACTGGTCACCGATCCCACCATTCTCCGAGCGGCAGATGCGGCTACAGCACTGAAAGCATTAGCGCAGGTTGATGACGGTTATCGAATGGTCTTGGAATTATTTTACCAGGCAGACCTCTCCTACAAGGAGATAGCTGCCACACTGGACATACCGATTGGGACAGTGATGTCCCGGCTGTCGCGAGGTAAGAAACAATTGAGAACGCTTTTAGCTAAGACCGCGCCACCAAATACAATCAGCCCTGCGCCCTGGGCAGGAAACCTGCCGCTTGCCATGAATTCAGCTTGCGCCGAAGGCCGGTGTTCCGCCGTTTTGAAAACCTTTTGACCGTTGGGGAAGCTCGGGCCGAAGCTTATGGCAATGTATTTCACCTGGAGTTCATCCTCGATCTCTCGCCGGGAACTGAGTCGATCAATCCGGCGCGTACCCCGCGCAATTGATCTTGTAAACCGCCTAGGCCTGCTCGGGTACTCACAATTTCGCGATCTTCTTCCGTAAGTTTCGCCAGTGCAACTTTGCCACAAAAGACGTTCTTTTCCGTCGAACGCCAAAGGGCCAGCTAGAAATCTCGAAAGCGGGCTTGAAATGGTCAGCTTTCAGGCAGGCTCCGGCGTGGAAATGTCGCCTTGTGGCGGCTCGAGACGTAGAATCTCGGCAGGCCTGGTTTCGGGCATCAACAAGGCAAAAAATATGAGTCCACCGAGAGCAATCGCTGCCAACGTAAGAAAACCGATGGTGTAGCCGAAAATCTGTACCACGAACCCGGAAAGCAGATTGCTAGCCCCCGCACCCAGTCCAGTTGATAGAGCAACCAACCCTTGTGCGAAATTGAACCGCCCAGTCCCTCGCATCAGGTCCGCTGCGATAATGATGGAAATGACGCCGAAAATTCCGGCTGCTACACCATCGAGAAGTTGGATCGCGACGACACCTGTGGATGGTCTATTGCTGTCGTTTGTTACAGCGGGCCGGTAAAGCTCCTTTCTTCGATCCGTCCCGCAGCTCCTCTCAATAACATGTGCAATTCGATTACTCTGCTTTTCGCTCCAGGAATGTTACGGGCCTTAGTAGGTGAAAACCCTGCTGGCGGCGGCGACGGTCGGCCGCGGCCTCCCTTACCAGCACGATTGCGTCGGACTTAGTTAACAGTGGTCACCGTTTTTCACTGGCCGAGGCTCAATCTCGATTGGGGCACGGGTCTGCTACTCGCATCTACTGTCCTACTAGAATTATTTGACCCTGAGGTGCGGTAGAACCGCCGGCTTTTTCTATGCTAACCGCAAATTTTGCCGCCGCCGTGACCGGATGTGCGGGACGAAATTCTACGGTGGCTGCGTTGCCGCTGTCGACGGAGACAATCCCTGCGCTAATCGGCGCCTTCTCAGATGGATCAATGATCCACAGTTGATAATCGTGCCCGGGCTCGGTGGCTGGCAATTCCTGAAACCGGACCAACCCGGTTTGCCGCTGGGCATTCCAAACAACGATTGCAGATGCCTTGCTGTAGGCGTTGACCTGAGCCTGCAGAGAAGCAATCTGCAAATGAGCGAGGACATCCCTCCGGCTAAGATCGGCCACTTCGGTCTTGATTCGGGAATTCTCCGCCCGGAGAATCAGAAGTCCGATCGCCAGGCACGCAGCTATAGCCCACGGCAGGAAGGAAACTAGAATTATCTTGGATCGTTTCGGTGAATTTGTCTTCGCTAAAATACGAGAGAATAGGTCGGGAGGCGGCCTGACGGCACCAGCGGCGAGTGCCAGCGAAGCGAAGCCATCGCGTAATTCTTTAGTGAACTTGCGCAATTCCTGATTTGTCGCCAACTCTCTCTCGAAGGCAGCGGCTTCGGTGGAGGAAAGCTCACCGAGAACATAATCGATCGCGACCGCTTGTTTTGCTTCGTCGATCATATGTCGCCCTGAAATACCTGGCGCAATCGCAAGAGACCTCTCCGGATGCGGGCTTTAATTGTCCCGAGCGGAGCCCCGAGTTGTGCCGCTATTTGTTCGTGTGTTAACCCGGAAAGAAAAGACAATTCCAAAACTTGCCGTTGCTCGGCCGAAACCTCCGATAAAGCCGACTGAAGTCGGGCCCGCGACTCCCGGAGAAGTGGTTCTAAGGCAGACCGCTCGTCTCGATCCGAAAACAGCTCAGGGAAGTTGCTTACGCGTTCGTGCAGGCGTTCGCCGCGCTGACGGACCCGCAACTTGTCTATGGCCTTATTGCGCACAATCATAGCAAGCCAAGCAAATAAACTGCTACGACTCGGGTCAAAAGCACTCGCTCGGCGCCAAATATAAATGAAACCATCCTGCAACACATCTTCGGCCTCGCCCGCATCATTCATCATCCGTAGCGCCATTCCGTAGAGAATTGGTGAGAAACGATCGTAGAGTGTAGCAAAAGCGGCGGCGTCGCCTTGAGCAACTCGCCTTATCAGCTCGACGTTGTACTGCTCCTCGACTTCGTCCACTGCCTCAAATGCTAGATAGACTTATGGCGATCGCAAGAACTTGTAAGTACCGGTTTCTGCATTTTTTTATTGCCAGGAGCCCAGCTCGATGCCCAACTCCTGGCCGCCTTGGCTTATGACTATACGGTTTATCTTGAAAAAGCCCATTCAGCATTAAATGCGTGGCAGCCGGGCCGGCGGATGCCACGACCGGCTGAGAGTGGCCGCTGAAGAGCGGGAGATCCATGAACAACGGATCGCGCTTGGCCTCTCGTTAACGCGGCGCGCTGGATCAAATCGCACGCGTCTGTTCGTTCTCCGACCTACGATATCGCCCAAAGCGTTTCGTTCTGGAGCGGCGCCCCGAGTCGCATCTATACCAAAATACAGTTTAGCAGAACAGACCTTTCGGGTTCGCCCCGATCCAAGATGTCGCGAACGGGCGGTTGCAAGCCAATGCATCCGAACCTGCTCTAGCTACGCATTCAAGTCACTCAGGGTTTGTAAGGAACCCAATTATGGAAAACCTGCTTATTTTTTCGAACCAGAGCCACTTTGCTCCCGATCAACCGTTAGAGGTATTTTGCGGGCATCGATTTGGGCCGGAGACAACGAGTAAAGATCGGCAATCAATGCTGATCGACCTCTTCGGGCTCTACCTACTTAACAATATCCAGCTCTCGCCAAATACTCTTAAAGGCGCAGCACTCGGCAATCAAGCGTGCGACCGGTCGTTATGAGCGTCTCAGCTTTCCCTTCTTCCTGGGAATTGTACCTAACGTCCAGTCGAAAATCTGCTACCTACCCAAAGTGGTATTATCTAGCAAATCGCGTCGCTTCCTCGCACTGCAGCGCCTTCAGACGTTGGCAACGAATATGCTAATTTCTAAATCGGATTTGGAGATCGTTTTGTTTGCTATCTGTCTTCGACCGTCAATTTTCGGTATATTTGATCACGTTTCTTGGACAGGTCGGCGCTTCACAGCGAGTCAAGCAGCAGCGGGCTCTCACGTAGAGAGGGTCCGAGCTGCTCGCCGAGCCGCCGCCCATCGAGCGAGTCGCACTTCTAACGGCCGGGCTTCCTCCAAACTAGCTAGTGAATCGTGCCGTTCAGCCCGCTGGGGAAGAACAATCCCATTGTCGCGCCCATACCGCCGTAGACGATGTTGAGCACCTCACGTGTGGAACGGCTGAAGGCGAGCGCATTAGAGTCTGCCGGTACCAAGTTTGGCTTGTCATTGATCCGAATGGGCTCGTCAGTAACGCCCTGGCCGCTCAACTCATTACGAAGGTGAGAGATTCTATCAGCAGGGAAAAAGCTCCCTAAGTCGTATAACGATGTTCTGATAATTCCAGCGTGGTAAGCCTCAACCGCTAGGATGCTAGCCGCCGCGCCCAAGTAAGTCTTGCTAGTGATTAACGGCGCGGCGCCATTGTACGCAGTCACGCCAACATCTTCAAAGACAAACGCTCCAATTAAGAAGTTAATAGAGCTGGCAAAAGGATCAAAGCTTTCTGCAAAACCTGCAGCTTTAGCCAACGCATTAAAGCTGTTAAGTAGGTCTATCGCAGGTTGTGCTACCTTATAACTCCCGAGGGCTTGTCGCAGAAATTCAACGTGTGCTAATTCATCTTTAGCGATTTCAAAAGCGAGATCCGCGAAGAACCCGCTTTCGAATGGGACGCGAGGATCTGGTTTCACGGTCAAGGCGCCGAGAGTTCCGGTCCCGGATACGCCACCACCATGAGCGCTTATACCTTTCCCAGTGGCGGCCAAAAGATAATATTCGGCTTCCAAGTATTCTAAATTCAGAGCGAAATTCAGTATATCGGGATCTATGTCCCCAGTTTGCTGAGCCGAGCTCTTCGCCGGCCCTAGCAAGAGGTCGCTACCGGCCAAAGTAGCTGTGGCGCCGGTTGCCAAAGCAGCACGACGAAGAAAACGGCGCCGATTGATGCGGCCGGCACTGCTAGAGGCGGTGTCCGATGGATAGTTATTCTGGTTCGAATTCATTCGGGAATTGTCCTTTAGAGTTAATCGTTCGAGTTGTTGAATTGAGTCATCAACGTTCTGAATGCGAAGACAACAGCGCTGCAGATGCAAGTATTTTAGCGTCGGAAAATCTCGCACCCCAAAAGCTAAGTAAGAGCGCCAGGATAGAACGCAGCTTCGGCTAAAATTTGATCTAGCTTTTAATAAGCAGCCCAGCCGCTCCGCAGATCGGCGCGCCCGTGCAAACCGAAAATACGCACCGCGCTGCGCGATCCTGATTTCGTATCGACGAAGATCCCGTCTCCGCGCTTGGCAGATCAGGAGGCTCGCTGGAAGAACCGATCACGCCATTAGCAGGTCAGAAATCGGGTAATTTTTCATGTACGAGAAGCAATAATCGCATGGTGAAAACGCTCGAGAGCGATCGCTCGTTCCTGCGCATGATTTACGATCGGGAATGGATAATCAGGCGCCAGCTTCTCAGAGGAAGTGTTAGTAAATCGAATAGGATCGATACCTCTAAGCGCTGGAATCCATTTTTTGATGTAGTCTCCTTGCGGGTCGTAATTTTTTGTTTGGGTCCATGGGTTCTGGATCCTGAAATAAGGCGCTGCGTCCGCACCTGTTCCCGCGCTCCATTGCCAACCGCCGTTATTTGCCGGAATATCGCCGTCGACGAGTTTCTGCATGAAATACTGTTCCCCCTTACGCCAATGGATATGAAGGTCCTTCGTCAAGAACATGGCTACAATCATCCGAGCACGATTATGCATGAAACCGGTGGCGTTCAATTCCCGCATACCAGCGTCGACGATCGGAAACCCGGTCGTGCCTTCGCACCAGCGTTTAAGTTTGGCTGAGTCATCATCCCATCTCATTTGGGAGAAAGTTTCATTGAAGTCCTCGTCCAGTACTTTCGGAAAATGCCAAAGAATCTGAAAATAAAACTCACGCCAGATGAGCTCATTGACAAACCCGTTAATGCTTTGCCGTTCCGCTGTTGAGCAATCCGGAGCCGCTTTCAGGCAGGCTGAGTAAACCTCGCGCGGCGAGATGGTGCCGAAACGAAGGTCTTGGGATAGTCGCGAAGTAGCCGGCAAGGACAAACGATTCCTCTTCTCGGAGTATTCGAAGATCACTCGGTTAAGAAAGGTCCTAAGCCGGTGTCGAGCCGCTTTTTCACCCGCCTCAAGAATCCCTTCTGCGGGTTTTAGCTCCCAATACTTGAGCGTAGGGATTTTCTCCGAGACAATCGAGGCAGGAGTCTGGATTCTCGCAATCTTTGGCAAAGGATCCGGTTTTTTCTGCTGATGCCACGCCCTCGCATAGGGTGTGAATACTCGGAACGGCTTGCCGCTGTGGCTGAGGACATCGATTGGGGCCAAGATAACCGTGTCCTTGAAACCGCGGATTTCAATTCCATTGGTCCTCGCCGCTACTTGAAGCTGGGCCTCGACTCTTCTGTCAAAGGGACTGTAATTCTCATTAAAGTAAATCGCTTCTGCTCGGATTTCCCGAGCTAACTTGATTAACTCGTCTACCGGGGAACCCGAACGTAAAACCAGTTTACTCCCAACGGATTCGAGGTTTCTAGACAACGACTCTAGGCACCCGCAAAGAAACTGTTGCCGATTGGTACCTGTCCAAGGGTGCTTTACCTTCCATTCCGACAACACATATACCGGGATCACTTCGATGCCCTCTTTGGAGGCATGATACAAAGACGTGTTGTCGGTTATTCGCAGGTCTCTGCGAAACCAGTGAATGATGCGACCTTTCGTCCTCATTACTTTAAATCGGCGAGCGACGCCCAACTGCTTCTGTTGCTCGGCCGGGAAAGTGCGCCGGTTGACTATACGCCGGCTGGAGTCCGATCACGCCGTCTGTCAGCCAACAATTCGTCTTTTCGCCCTGAGGTTGCTTCGAAAGGAGAAAAAGGTAGAACATCTCCGAACCGCCTGCGCTAACGATGCGCGTGAGGATTTTTGCTTCACGATCTTCTACCTCAACTCGGGTCACCGTCGCTTCCCTCGCGTTTAGCAAGGCGGCGTAACTGGGGCTATGAACCATGGAGATAAAGTGTGAGATCGGACCCGTGCTTTTTTGGTTTGCGGGCGAAGCAAAGCGGAAAGCCTTTTCAATACCGGCATCCGGTGTGGGCTGATCGTTCTGTTGCAGAACCGCAAGCTGATACTCAACGACTTGCTGCGGCGTTAGTTCCGGCTTCGGCGTCACATCGTCCACGCTCTGGGACATGAACCGACTTCCAGGAAATACAGCCAAGAACCACAAACGGAATGAGCCGAGTTACAACTTTCGCGTTCAGCTTTCCAAAGAGAGAATCAGCGTAGTTATGCATAAATTCCCTCACCTGTATTAACCTAGGGCAACAAGTCGCGTCGTACAAGAAGTCGATTGGAACGCCAAGACAATCGAAGTAGGGTTGGAGCCACAAGGCAAAACTCTCAACTAGCTACCCGATTGTCCAAACGGTCAGAACCATGTTGCTTCACTAATTTATTGTAGATCCCCAGAAGTAGAAAGATCGGCGCCCACTGTCCGACAAACGTCGAATCGTGATGTTTGTCGACGACTTTGAGAACAAGAGAGGCAATTATCGAACCAGCTGCGCCCCATAAGAATAGATCGGAAGGCAACTTTGCCGTTTGCTGTTCGAGGGTCCGCGCCATAGGCCCTTCTGCGTGTACATTAGGATTGGTCATACAATAGCTTTTCGGTTTGGCCACCACCACTGGATGCCGGGCAAGTTCCGAAATCTGCCTATCAACTGATCTAAAGGGCAGGCAGACAAAGATCAGCGTCCAGCTGACCTCTTCAGAGGCGCGGCGACCGGTTCGAAATAAAAGGTTATCGATAGAATTGATCTTCAGGTTGCTCCTGATCGTTTGCCTTCTCTCCCCAGCATCGCTTCTGCTCGGCTCATCTCGGTCAGTGCAAGCTGGAAAGCGAGCGTGGACTCAGCGCCTTGGTTTTGATTAACCCGATCGGGATGCAACGCATCACGACAGCCGCCCGTGCCCGAATCGTAGAGAGATTGTGCGAGATCGTTGCGACCCAGAAACCATTCGAAGCAGCGCCGCGCAGCCCGCTGCCAGGACGAGTCGCGGGTTAGGGAGTAGGCTTCCACACAAGCGGCGATCATCGCGTATGCTTCCAGTGGTTGCTGATCAAAGCGGGCGCATTCGTTGCCGCGGGTCCAGAAACCGTTACTGCCAATCGGCGCGAAATGACCCCCAGCACCCCTTTGCTGCTCCACCAGCCAGCGGAGCGAACGCAATCCAATTTCCACGACATCACCTCGAGATGTCCAGTATCCGCTAAGGATCATGGCGTGTGAAAGTCTGGCATTATCGTAAGTCGCCACCGACTCAAACCACACCCAATCTTCAGAGGAATTGCTGCGAAACAGCTCGACCAAGCGGTTCGTAAGAACTTCACGCAGTTGATTTGCGTTTCGATCGCCGGAGAAGGCGCGCAGATATTCCTGAATGGCGAGTAGGCCGAACGCCCACGCTCTGGGTGAGGTAAAATTCTCGACCGCCGGGAGTCCGCGTTGGAACAAGAGTGCGCAGAGATTACGATGACCCTCATTCTTTAAGCGGCCGAGTGCCGTGCCGGTGGCCCAAAGCGCCCGCGCATGACTGTCTTCTGAGCCCGCGCGCTCCAGCCAATCTCGCTGGTAACTCATGAAATTTCGAAACCGACAGGTCTCTTGATCAAAAGCGTGCCACAAAAACGCCAAGTAAATACTGGCCAGATGTTGGAATTGCTGCTGCGTCGCGAGACTCGTTGTCTCCTCCAGTAGCAAGGTGAGGATGAAAGCACGCGCGTTGTCGTCGGTGCAGTAGCCTTCCGCGAAGTTCGGCACATTGAAGATCGCATGCTGAAAAATCCCGGTGTTGTCCGTCATTCGAAGCAGGTGGTCTAGCTTCAGCGGAGGCAACTCGTATGGGCGATTGTCCAGCGTTCGAGCTGCGAAAGCCTTTCGCGGAGGTGCGCTCAAGCTTGCCCGTGCCTGTTCGAAGCTTTCCATGTACCGCTTGGCGACAACTGGCCAGATCATTTCCCGGCCCAATTTCCAAGCTCTCTTGCGCGTGGCGGTCATCAGGACCGGATCGGAAAGAAATCGTTGTACCCCTTCAGCAATTGCCTTGGGATTGGCAAATGGCACCAGGATGCCGCGATCGTCGGCCAGTAGTTCGTTCGCGTGCCAATAGGGTGTGGAGATGACTGCTTTGCCGGCGCCGAACGTGTAAGCAAGCGTACCGGAACTAATCTGCGATTCGTTCAGATAGGGGGTAATATAGATGTCGGCGGCACCGATGAATTCTTTCAATTCCTCTAGGGTAACAAAGCGATTGTAAAAGATTACGTGAGATGCTACCCCGCGATCCTCCGCGAGGCGTTCAAGCTTAAGCCGATAAGATTCACCCTCGCGCGCGATGACGTTGGGATGGGTTGCGCCGAGAATAATATAAACCACGTTAGGATACCGTTGCAGAATCGATGGGAGGGCTTCAATGACGTGCTCGATCCCTTTGTTTGGCGATAGCAGGCCGAACGTTAGCAACACCGTTTTGCCCTCTACGCCAAACTGGTCCTTGTTAAAGCTAGGATCGATGAATGGCATATCCGGTATGCCATGCGGAATCACGTCGACCTTTTCGGGTGTCACGCCATAGATCTCATCGAGGAAACCTTTGCCTCGCTCCGCCATCACAACGAAACGGTTCGACAGTGCATCGAGTTGGTTCATCAACGCCAACTGATCGGGATTTGGTTCGGGCAACACCGTGTGCAGGGTCGTTATCACCGGCATGTGTACGTCGCGCAAAAGAGCCAGCAGATGGCTGCCGGCCGGCCCGCCGTAGATGCCAAACTCGTGCTGAACCAATACTATCTCCACGTTGTTAACATTGAGGAAATCGGCTGCGCGTCGATACGAATCGAGTTCCTTTTCGTCAATCTCAAATCGGATTCGAGCTGGATAGGCGTAGCCTTTGGGTCGATCATTGACCGCACCCACGATGCAGTGACATTGTGGGAATTCCTGGGCAATAGCATCACAAATGTCGGAGGTAAAGGTGGCAATCCCGCACTGGCGTGGAAGGTGATCTCCCAGAAAAGCTATCTGCTTGATATTGGTGGCAACCTGCATCGCTATGTATGCGTTGATGACGTCGATCGCCAGTCACGCGTCTCTGGCCAAACGGACCTGACTAAAACTTTATCTGAAATAGATCGCTGTTCCTGGTCTTTTCGGTCGTGGTTCCTCGGCTTTGAACGGTTTCAGATCCCGCTTTTCTTTCGAGATGCTGTTCACCAACGGGACCCCTTGCACGGCTAAGAGAGCGTATCCGGCGAGTAGCTACGTGGCTGGTTCGGTTACCTCTGGGTGGGAGGCCCGGTTCACTACCGGACAGGAATTTCAGACAGCGGAACAACGGGCAGAACGCTCTATCGCGGGCCCAGCGATTGAAGCACCGCCATTAATACATCCGGACCGAACGGCTTGACCAGATGATGATCAAATCCTGCCTCCCGAGATCGACGATGGTCTTCGGGCTGCCCGAAGCCGGTAACGGCCGCCACGAACGGGCGAGCTGCGGGGGACTGCTCGCGCAAGCGCCGCAATACTTCGTAGCCGTTTATGTCCGGCAAACTGATGTCCAAAAGTATTAAATCCGGGTCGAATTCTTGCGCGACGGCTAAGGCTGAGGCCCCGTCAAAGGCGCAGCGCACGTCATGTCCCTGTAGCTGGAGCAGTCTGCTGATCGCTTGTGTTGAATCGACATTATCATCGGCGACGAGAACCCGGAATTTAGAACTTTGGGTCGGCCTGCGATCGACAACGTCGGGCGCCGCGGTTGCGGGCGTTTTCTGCGATACTGGTAAACGCACCACAAATTGGCTTCCCATATCCTGTCCGTCACTAGATGCGCCGATGTTGCCTCCATGAAGTTCGACCAATCTAAGGGACAGTGTTAAGCCGAGCCCCAATCCCCCTTCAGAGCGTGCCTTTGACCGATCCGCCTGGGCAAACACTTCAAATATATTAGGCAAGACATCGGCGAGAATCCCAATCCCGTGATCGCTCACAGTAACCATCGCTTGAGTGCCGATGCTTTCCGCGGTTAAGACGATTTCACCGCACTCGGGGGAGTATTTTGAAGCGTTATTGAGCAGATTCGAAAAGACCTGCGCTAGCCGCACAAAGTCGCCGTCGATATAGAGCGGCTCACTTGGCAAGTGTAGTTTAAGAATTTGTTTGCGGGCTTCAATTGCCGGTCGACTGGTTTCAACAGAATGGTTTAGGACATCGAGAAGAGAAATCAGCTCCTTTCGCAGCAAGATTTCGCCTCTGGTAAGTCTGGCCACGTCGAGTAAATCGTCCACCAGTCGAGTCAGGTGTCGCGTCTGGCGATCGATGATGTTCCACCCCCATTCAAGAGTGGGATCTGTCGTGCCACTACGGCGGAGCACATCCAGAGTAGTGCGGATCGGGGCCAAAGGGTTTCTGAGTTCGTGAGCGAGCATGGCTAGAAACTCATCCTTATGTTGATCCGCAGCCTTGAGGATGTGGTCTCTCTCTACTAGCGCCTGGATATCGCTCGCCTGGTCTTCTATGACGTGTTCGCGCTCGGCCCGCCGCGCCTCTTCCAGGGCTCTGCGATCAGTGATATCGTCGATGGCGAGTAGGCACAACTCACCGCGCTTCTCGGCAAAGGGAAGTCGCTGACCATTGAGTAAAAGCGCTTTCTTTCCTATTGAGGGAAAGACTTTAACCATTTCAAAGTCACTGAAGGACTTATTTTGAGAAACCACTTTGTCAAGTAGCGCCCGTAGGCTCGAATCATTCCACTGATGCTCACCGATTTCCTGGAGAGCTTTATTTTCGATTTCTTCGGGAAGCGCCTTAAAGAACTCATAGAACCCGCGATTTGCCCGTACCACCCCCAGCTCTTTGTTCAAGATCAAGAGAGGCTCCCGCACCGTCGCAATGATGGCCTCCGCATAGTCCCAGGAGACCTGTAAGGCGTCATTTGTCCGATTCAGTTCGCGGTTTCGATTCCGCAATTCATCATTGGTCGTGACCAGCTCCTCGTTGGCAGCTTGGAGCTCCTCTTTGGCAGTCTCAAGTTCTTCATTCGTAGTCTGGAATTCCTCGTTGGCGGAGAGCAATTCCTCATGCGCTGATTTAAGTTCTTCTTTGGCTGCCTCCTGTTCCTCAATCGTCGTTTGTAAGAGGTCCCGCGCGGCGTCGAGCTCCTGTTTGACCTTCAGGAATTCGCGCTCCCGTTCAGATCGGGTGGCCAATAACCGGCTTTTGCCGAGCAATTTGTCGAAAAGATCCTCTAACCACATTCGCCGCTTCTGCCCGGATGTTTGATGTGGCGAGTCCTCAAACAGAATCAAAAACCCCGGTGCATTGCTCTCCGGCACGCGGATGGGAATAACTTCCAGCCGGGTCTCGCGAGTCGCGCCCTGCGCTTTCACCGTGATCGCTTCCCGGCGTACGGGAGCTTCTTCCTTACGGGCCTGCGAAATCGCCGTCGACAGAGCGACTAGCAGTGTCGGCCGGGCGAGCTTTTGTAGATTCAAACTCGCCAAGCCCGGCAGATGTTCCAGATAAAGCGAGGTCTCACCTCGGAACTGGAGAATGTTCAAATCTTCATCTACCAGCACGCAAGCGGGAGCGTAGCGTGTGAGTAGCAGACGATCGGATTCTTTTAAAATCCGATCTAGATCGAATTGGTCCGAGACAGCTTTGGTTGCGGGTAAGCCAAGATCGCGTTGGGCGACCGATTCGCCGGTATCAAGCTTAATCGCTGCCCGATCGGGTCTATCTTTTCGGATGTAGATTCGGTGGCGGTCGTCCAGATGTTCGAAAAAATCGGGGCTTTGACCGACAGTCTCAGACGGACCAAGCACGAGGAAGCCCCGTGGTTTTAGGGCGTAATGAAACAGTGACAAAGCTCGTCGATGGAGAGATTGGTCCAGATAAATCAGGACGTTGCGACAGCTTATCAAATCGAGGCGAGAGAAGGGCGGATCCCGAATCAAGTTGTGCTTCGCAAAGACGCACAGGTCCCGGATCGACCTGGCAATCTGGTAATGATCATCGGTCTTTGTAAAGAACCGCTGAAGGCGCTCAGCGGAAACGTCGGCAGATATATTCTCAAGATAGTACCCGGCCCGGGCTTGCTCAATGGCAGCGTCGTTCAAATCGGTGCCGAAAATCTGAATGGATCGATTACTAGCCTGCTCTGCTATGCGTTCATAAAGACAAATCGCAATAGAATAGACTTCCTCCCCAGATGCACACCCGGGAACCCATATGCGCAAAGGGTTTCTGGCGTTCTTGGGTTCCAACAATGTCGGGAAAATATTTTCCTCTAGCGCGCGGAACATCTCTTGATCTCGGAAAAAACTGGTAACGCAAATCAGCAAATCTCGAAAGAGTGCCTGCGCTTCAGTCGAATTTTCCTCCAGGAGGTTTGCATAGGTCGCGAGGCTTTCAATTTGGTGCACCGCCATCCGCCGGCTTAGTCGACGTTGTATGGTGGTGCGTTTGTAGTGGGCAAAATCCACACCACAACTGTTCCTCAAAATGCGGAAAACCCTTCTGAATTGCTCTTCGTCTTCCAAATGAGGCGGTGCGGGCGCCTCCAACTCTTCCGGTCCGCTCGGCGAAGTCGCCACTCCATTGAGGTAGGAATGGCCTCCCATACGGATCAGCTCATGGGAGATTAAACGGGGCGACAAAATGAAATCTACGCAGCCGGTTTCGATAGCGCTTTTCGGCATCCCAGAAAAGCGAGCTGAACTCTCTTCCTGGGCAAAAATAATGCCTCCGGCATCCTTCAGAATTTGCACGCCTTTGGCTCCATCAGAACCGGTTCCAGAGAGGATAACGCCAATGGCATTTGGACCTCGTTCTGCGAGGGATTCAAACAGAATGTCGACCGGACTGCGGCGTTGTTCAATTGTCTCTCGGGTCGCAAGGTGTAAGCGATCTCCAGCGAGTGTCAACGTGCTGTTGGGGGGCAGCACATACACGTGATCAGGCGACACTTCGGTGCCCTCCCGAGCCTCTTCGATCGGCATTCCAGTCTTCTTGGCAAGAATTTCGACCAAGAAGCTGCCATGGGTTGGGTCAAGGTGCTGAACTAATAAAAAGGCCATGCCGGTATTGGCCGGAAGATTTGCGAGGAGCTGAGAAAACGCTTCTAAACCCCCTGCCGAAGCACCGATGCCGACCACCGGAAAGGACACGGCTAGCTCCTTTCTTCCGTTTTCAAACCGGAAGGATAATGGTGATCCCTCATTTTGATTTCGTTCTTGCTATTGACTCCGGAAATACATTCGAAGTGAGTGGTCGAGTTGGCCGTGGTGAGAATCGGATAAATGCTGATGACATGAATGAGCTTACCGCTGACCTTTCTTCTAGCCAAGCACCCGATCAATCCAATTTGAACCTCGTTCAGTCTGGCTGTCCGAACAAATTGATGCCGCTCTACTCGGGATGCCCCTATACGCCCACTTATTAGACTTTGCCGTGATGGCTCGCGGATTCCAAGCGACAATTTTCGAATTTGCAAATCGAGCAGAGCCTTCGCGAGCTCCAACTAGGGTGGCATGTGAGATGCCCCGTTTTTCTGGCGCCACATTAGCAATCCTTGCTATTCGCTTCGACCCTCAGACCAATTTAAGTAGGAATTTCGCTCGTTTTCATACGGCCTAAAACGCTCAACGGCCCGAACATGCCCGCCATGCTTTGGACAATTATTGTTATCTTAGTTGTGCTCTGGGCTTTAGGCCTATTCACTCACGTCGCAGGTGGACTGATTCACTTGCTTCTAGTCATAGCTGTCATTCTGATCGTGCTGAACCTGATCCGCGGCCGACGAATAGGGTGACAGAATTAAATTGCCCGCTTGAGACTTCGCGTTTTTTTGGCGCGAAGTATAAGTAGCCGAACGATAATTAGAAAGTGGAATTTCCTCTAGTCTAAACGTCGTCGTGTGACCGGGTCGGCTTCGTTACCCTGGTCACCGTTCGGATCTGTTCCATGTCGAGTCAACAACCGGTTATCTTGCGTTGCCTAACAGTCCCATAGCCGGAAAGCAGTTCGATCCGGGTACGTTAATCCCACTCGCCTACCTCTTTGGTATTCTATCAGTTTTTGTTTGGGCAAAAGAATTCCTGCTGCCGCTAATTCTAGCCGTGTTGATCAGCTTTTTGTTAGCGCTAGTGGTGTCACGCCTGGAACATTGGAGATTCCCTCGCGCTATCGCGGTTCTAAGCGTCGTTGCCATCGTTTTTGCCGTGATTGGACTGCTTTGTTCCACGCTTTCGATACAAGCTCTCGAAGTAGTAAACGCTCTGCCGAAGTACCGGGAAAATATCCGCGCCAGATGGGAGGCCATTCAAAAGGAGCCGCCCGGTCCACTGAATCTGGCCTTTCACAACCTTGACGCCCTGATTACCGATCTCGGAAAAGTCACCGCATCTACTGGAGGTGCCGAAAAGCCAGAGGTAAGCAAGGTTCAAATTGTTAACAGCGGCGCAGACAGCATAGTTGCGATTCTGAAGACTAGCCTGATGCCGGTGGCGGCCGATAGGGGAAGTGGCCCTGGTCTTTGTGCTGGTGGTGTTTATGCTTCTAGAGCGAAAGCGAATCGGCATTCGGTTCCTTCGCCTAACCGGACACTCGCACGTAGCGTCGACAACTCTCGCCGTTGACGAGGTTGGATCCAAATTAAGCCGTTTCTTATTGGGGCAGTTAGTAGTGAACTCTGGGTATGCAGTCTTGCTTGGAATGGGGCTTTTTCTGATTGGTATACCCAATGCACTGCTCTGGGCAGTTCTAACCCTCCTATTGCGGTTCTTACCTTATATCGGCCTGTGGATATCCGCTTTTTTTCCATTGGTATTATCAATTGCTATTTCCACAAACTGGACGGCTCCGATTCTCACTTTTGCTCTCTACGGAACTCTAGAGGTGTTAACTAACAATTTTGTGGAACCGTTTGTCTTAGGCGGCAGCACTGGGCTGTCACCGCTAGCCGTCATTGTATCAGCCATGTTCTGGACTTGGCTTTGGGGTCCGATCGGCCTGTTGCTCGCGACCCCACTTAGCGCCGGCTTGGTGGTATTGGGCCGTTACTTTTCCGCCTTTCATGTTTGCACGGTTTTGCTGGCCGCTGAACCACCTAGCTCCTCGGAAACAAGATTTATTTTGCTCCTTACGGAGAATCGCTTTCCGGAGGCTAAAGCTTTCATAGAAGAATTGGAGCGAAACGAACTTTCGGCAGGAATCGCCGAAGAATTGATTTTGCCTACCGTCCGGGCGGTCGAAAACGATCTTTATCCGGGCGCAACCAATCCAACAAAATCGCGGATTTATGCGCAATTGGGTGCGTTGATCGAGCAGATGACTGTCGAGCAGTCAACGGAATCGGAGCCACCACCTGAAGGATCGACACTCGAACATCCCGGAACGGCGATCGTGCCTTTTCTAGGCGAAGGTGACGAAATCGTAGGGAGGCTGATCTTCCGCTTGCTGGCCGCCGAAGGGATCACCACCAATTTGCTATCCTGGCGAATGCTCATCGCGGAGAAAGTTAAGCGCCTTAAAGAACTGAAAGCTTCGCGGATTTTACTATCCGCGGCTGAGTCTAAATCAGTGACAACCATTGGTAGAATGGCCCATTCCATTAAGCTTGAGTTGCCCGATGCACTGATTCTGGTTGGCCTTTGGAGTCTCCCAGCCGAAGGCGCTGCCCGATGGGTGAAAGAATTAAAGACTCTTCCGGAAGCGAGATTTACACCAATATCGATGAAGCGGTCCGAGGGATTGCTTCCCGCGCTCTTCCAAAGCACGATTGAACTTACAGGTCAGAGCTAGGCTGAGGTGAAAACAATGCGTTGCGGAGGTGCGGCGGCCGGACATCCGCACCAGATGGATCCGGCGAATAAGTAGTAAATCGCCGCGGCACCCGATCGGAGGTCGAAGCGGTTTTTGCCTTAACGACACATCGTGCGCGCATCTTCAGAATCAGCCGAACAGCAAACTAAGCCGCAGGGCGACGTGAGGAGGATTCTCAAGCTGTCGATTCCCGTGAGCTTGGAATCGGTCTTCCAGATGGGATTTAACGTCATAGACCAGGTGATCGTTGGTCTATTAGGAGCAGACGCCGTAGCGGCGGTAGGCCTCTCCACCAGCATCGCTTCAATTGCCTTACTTCTGTACGCCTCAGCCGGGGTTGGCGCCGGGGTGATGGTGGCCCGCGCCTTTGGCCGCAAGGATTTGGCGGAAGTGTCACAAATCGCCTCGGCTGGTCAGGCGCTCTCTGGCCTTCTGGGACTGCTCACGGCCTTTCTGCTCGTCACGTTTTCCCAATACCTCTTACAATTGGTAGGAGCAGACCCTAAGTTAGCTGGCAGCGCTAACAGTTACTTTCAACTCTACGCGGTGTCGATTTTTCCGATGATCTTAAGCGCGGTAACTAGCGCGGTCTTCCGCTCACTCAATGACCCGCAAACACCCCTGATCATCACGAGCGCGGCGGTCGCGCTGAACACCATACTGGGTTTTGTGTTGGTACTCGGCCTCGGGCCCATCCCTTCCTTTGGCGTAGCCGGAGCGGGCTTCGCCACGCTGTTTTCGCAAAGTGCTCGGTGCTTGGCGCTTATCCTGTTTCTCTACGGCAGCAAAAGAGGTGTGCGCTGGGTCTGGCCATTTCCAGGTTCAAAGGTTGGCGCCACTGCTGGCAAACTCTTGCACTTAACTGCGCCGATCGCGCTTTCCGAGGTGCTCTGGGGCATGAGTACCTTCATTTATACGGTGGTATTCACCCGCCTTGGTACCACGATGCTAGCGGCGAGCCAGATCGTGCTCTCGCTGGAGAACATCTTCATCGTGGCATCTGCAGGTTTAGCGCCCGCAGCCGTTGCGGTGATTGGGCAAGCGCTGGGGATGGGCTCGCTACCGGCGGCGAAGGCTAACGCATGGCTCACGATTCGCTTTGGGTTTCTGTTAGCCCTCGCACTTGGTTCGCTATACGCGGGCTCGAGCCTTTTGCTTCCAGTGCTTTATCCGAAGGTGGGTCAAGAAGTGTTGCACCTCGCTTTCTGGGGAGTGTTGCTGATGGCGGTGACCCAGCCGGCCAAGGTGTTAAGCGGCGTACTAGGTAATGGGGTTTTGGCCAGCGGCGGCGACACCCGCTTTGTGCTGTTCGGTAACTTAGCTGGTACGTATGCCATCGGCTTACCAGCCGCGGTCGGTCTAGGCCTGTTGGCCCCATTTGGATTCTTCGGGGTGTTCGCCGCCAAAGTTCTCGAGGAGGGCGTCAAGGCGGGTTGCTTCTTGCTTCGGTTCCTGCGTGCCCGATGGTACACAAACGCTCTAAAAGCGGAGCAAATCGCAAAGGACGAGGCGCAGCAAAGCGATAACCGAGGAAACCAATCGCAAGAAACCTACGCGGCTTAGGCGGCTTTTAACCCAACGATCCTTTTGACCGGAAAAGAAGGTCTGGATGAACGAAGGACGAACGACCAAGAAAGACAAAGAATCGGCAGATAAATCGGACGATGCTGCCACCCAGAAAGCTGAAGAAGCTGCCCAGGCCAAAGCCGAAGAGCTGCGCACTGCACTCCAAAGCAAGGGGGAACAGGGAAAAAGCAGCTTAGGCTCTCTACCCGATGATGAGGACGAAACCGATTAACAAATATTTTAAGCTAATCCGGGTAGGGGCTCAAACTCAGTCCCTCAGTACCAATTTAATTTCCTCGATCAGCTGTTCCGGACGAAACGGTTTTCTCAGCTGCCCCTGAAAGCCCGCCGCAATCATATGATTTGGATCGGCTAGCCCTGAAATAGCAGTCATCGCGATAATCGGTGTCGCGCCTCCGTGTTCTGTGCCAAGCGCGCGAATGTCACCCAAAAGCTCAAAACCGTCCCGGCATCCCAGGTTAATATCCGATAGGACTACGTTCGGATGATATTCTTTGACCGCTTGTAATCCTTCTGAAGCGTTAGCAGCACCGAAAACGGCGGCTCCCTGGCGATGCAAAAACCGCGTCAGAGAAGATCGAGTGTCCGCATTATCTTCTACGATGACGATGGTGATGTTAGTAAATCCTGAAGTGTGCAACGTATCATCCTGACGGTCGAGGCTTCGCTAACCAAGGTTCGTTTCCCCGCAGCTCGACGGTTTTAAGTTCGAGCATAAACATTTGCCGATTATCGAGGAAAATCCGAAATGTGGGCAAGCCGCGCAGCCGTAACGTCAAAACAACCTTTTTCGCCGCTCCTCAATCCGCAGAAAGCGAAACACTAGACCAAGGATGGCGCCTATAAATCAGGCGCGGTTCAGAAGACTCTAAGTAGTCGTGATTGGCTTCTCCACGCCGTTCCTCCGCAACCTATGAATCGACCGCTCGAGTTGCGACAAACTCGCAGGCTTGACAATGTGATCGCTGAACCCGGCCTCGCGGCTTTTGCGAAGGTCGTCCTCCATGCCGTAACCGCTCATAGCGATGCCCTGTATTGGATAAAAAGCCCTGATCTGTTTCATCAACTCATAACCATTGACATCAGGCAGGCCAATATCACTGACAATTATGTCGAAAGGCTCCTTGCTTGCCAGCTCGAGTGCGGCGACCGCGCTCCCTGCCGTCTTGACGACGTAACCAGAAGCAGTCAAAAATTTGCTCAAGACAAATGCAGTATCGTCATTGTCGTCTACGAACAGAATGCGCAACGCTTCACCGCTCGCACTTGCGCTCTCCGCTGGCCGAGCCTGTTCGCTTAGATTTTTCGACACCAGAGGGAATTCTACCGTAAAGGTCGACCCTTGTTTGGCTCCGCCGCTCTCAGCCCGGATCGTTCCGCGGTGCAGCTCGACCAAATTCTTGGTAATCGCCAGCCCTAGCCCCATTCCGCCGAACTCTCGCGTAATGTCAGCGTCGCCTTGCTCGAAAGCGTCGAAGATACACGGGAGAACGTCGGGCGCTATTCCAATCCCGCTGTCTCGTACCTGCAGCCTCACGCGATTCTCTATGGTTGGCGAAACGATGACAAAAATATCGCCACGCTCGGGTGTAAATTTCGTGGCATTCTTTAGAAGGTTCCAAAGAACTTGCTGCAAGCGCGCCGGATCAGCTTTCACGAAAGGACTCGGGTCTGGCAAGTCGCAATGCAAATTTATCCCCTTTTCCAGAACAAACGGTCTGCAAATCTCACAGACATGGTGTACGATCTCGTTGACCTCAACCGTCTCAAGGTCCAATCGCAACTTTCCCGACAATGCGAGGCTCAGGTCCAAAAGGTCATCGATTAGCTTGGCTTCTAGTTCCACGTTTCGCCGGATCATGGCGATGTCATCTCTCAGCTCGGGCGCCAGATCAGGACTCATGTCGATCGCAGCGACCGTCATCAACACTGGAGTCAGCGGAGTGCGGAGCTCGTGACTGAGCGCTGCCAGGAACTTGTCCTTGGCGTGACTCGCCGCCTCCGCCTCCCGCTTGGCTTCCAACAATTGTTCTTCAGCCCGTTTACGCTCCGTAATATCGCGCGCCACCTTGGATGCGCCGATGACCCGTCCGGCGCTATCTTTGACTGGCGATATGGTCAATGAAATGTTGAGCCGGCGGCCATCCTTGGTTTGACGCTCAGTCTCGAAGTGATCGATCTTCTCGCCGCGTCGTAGATGAGCGAGCACCTCGTCCTCCTCTGCTCGCCGCTCAAGAGGAATAATCAAGGAAATGTGCCGTCCAATCACTTCCGCGGGCGTGTACCCGAAGATCTTCTCGGCGCCGCGATTCCAAGAGGTGATGATACCCTCAAGCGTTTTGCTAATGATAGCGTCATCAGACGATTCGACGATAGCAGCGAGCCGCCTACTTGCTATTTCTGCCTCGTTGCTCCGGGTGACATCGAGCAACATATTGATCCCGCCGACGATCTTACCTTGGCGATCTCGGAGCGGAGTCGGGTACGGCATGATCGAAGCTCGTGTGCCATCAGGACGCTCGACGATGATCATCTGGTCACGAACCGCGCGCCCCTCCTTTAGCGCGATCGCCATCGGGCATTCATCGTGCGAGAGCGGGGTGCCGTCAGGACGATATAGCTTCCAGCTAACGCACCAATGATCGCTGCCGGGCGCCGGAGTACGCCCGGAGAGTTCGACACATGCGCTGTTGAAGTGCGTAATCCGGCCTTCGGTATCGGTGGTGTAGACCGCTGCGGGTAAGGAGTCCATCATTTCGCGGAAGCTGTGCTCTCGATCGCGTAGAGCCGCCGCGTGCTTCTCCATAAGGTCCAGAGACTCAATAACCTGGTAAGCCGATGCGGTAAATCTTCCCAGGCTTACCAGCTGCCGCATGTCTTCGGCATCGAATTTGCGGCGTCCACTATGGGCGATCGCCCATATCGTGCCAACCGCTTTGGCTTGGACATAAAATGGCACCAACAGGCACTCTTCGACTGGCGGAATCACCGGCAAAAAGTAATCGTAACGCCACTCAACGTGACGAAACATGAGCGGCATATTGCGATCTAGCACATCGCCGCAGGGGCCGAAGTCGCGAGGCGTTCCACCGCCAATATGAGGCTTCCAAACGCCAGCAATAGCGGGCCAGTAAAATCGCTTTTCATCCTCAGTTAGCAAACTGATACCCGCTGAGTCGGACCGCAGTACATCGAGGATGGTGTCTGCTAATGTCTGAAGAATGGATCGCGGCGAGTCCGCCAATGCTTGGGCCAGCGTCACTAAGGCCCGGTTCTCGGCCTCAAAATCTGGGGCCCGTGTCGGCCGTCGGTCCAATTCGTCGGTACACAGAATCGACTCCAAGCTCACTGGGGCACCCAGAAACGTGCTGCCTTCCGCGTGACCCGCTAGGGCTTTCCTATTTTGAGACATAATCAGTATTTCTGTCCTGGAGCAGCCCCGAAGCGCCCAATGACAATCGAACTATCCAAACCGCGCACAGTAGTCCAGTAGGCTGCCGATCACAAGAGTTACAAGTTGTGGAGTTAGATAGTTAATTAACGCGCGATCTTAGCACAGGTCGCGATAGCTCAGATAGACTTTGTTTAGCGCTAGAAGAGGCCTGCACTTACCAATCCGAAGGGATACCCCGCGCGAACAAGTCTCAACAGGAGAAATTTAATGAGCACCGAACCAGAAGAGAAGGCCGAAGAAAACCCAGAGAAGAAGATTGAAATTGAGCGTATCCCCGAACCAATGTTCCCCGGCACCCGGGAGAGACTGAGTATAGTCCCTAACGATGAACCGGCACCGGATGATCCAGGCGATCAGGGAGGCGGCCAGAATTGAGCGAGCCTCCACTGAGGCAGCTCGAGCGCGCGACCCTTCGATAGAACATCTTGATTGCGACCCATCCGAGGATTCGGCCGCAGCCGATCACTAGAGAACTCCAAACATGGTTTTCACAACCCGGAAACTAAAGAGACTCAGTCTGCCAACAACTACTATGAAATTTTCATCCCTACAGGATCTCTACATTGAGCAACTAAAAGATCTGCACAGCGCGGAAACCCAGTTAACAAAGGCATTGCCGAAAATGGCTAAGGCAGCAACTTCCCCTGAATTAAAGTCAGCTTTCACCGAACATCTCGAGCAAACAAAGGAACAGTTGCAGCGCCTGAATCAGATCGGCGAAAAGTTAGGCAAATCCTTGGGCGGTCACACATGTGCCGCAATGAAAGGCCTCATTGAAGAGGGTGCCGAGTGGATGGGAGAGGACGCGGAGCCGGGAGTTATGGATGCGGGGCTGATCGCGGCGGCGCAGCGCGTAGAACATTACGAGATCGCGGGATACGGTACGGTCCACAATTTCTCCGAGCTCCTCGGGGAGGAAGAAGCAGCTGAACTCTTAGCTGAAACACTAGAAGAGGAAGAGGACGCAGACGAGAAGCTTACGACTTTAGCTCGATCGATTAACGTCGAAGCCAAAGCCTGACACCTAGGCCATCAGCACCATCCGCAATTTGCGGGTTTTAACGACGCCGGCGATCGAACAGTAAATCCAAGAACGTCATGCAGCCTGAAAAGATTATCCTTCTTCCAACCACGCACGAATCCCTTCCGAGTTTTAACGTGCAGAGGGAGCTATTACCGTCGTTTCTTGACCACTTAGCGAAGTCCGGGATCAAAGTCGTTGAACCGCCGGAAGCGCAAGGCGATTCTAAGCAGGGAGCGGTCTCTGTGGTTGGAGTCGATGTGCCGGAAGATACCCCAATCGGCAAGCTCCAGGAGGTGCTCGACGAATTCTTACGGAAACACGCCTTGCCCGAGTCCAAGTAAGAAAACTGACTTTCTTATTCCTCGTCCGTTTCCTCTTGAAGAGGTGGTTCTTCCTGATCGGGCAAGGATGGCTCTACGGGATCCACGTTGGCTGGGCGCGGCGGATCATTCGTATCCTGCTTTTCGGGATGGGATTTGGTCGGGCCGGGATAGTCTTCGGTTGGCATCACAACAAGTTCGGAGTAACCGGCTAACTCGGATCCGCGGGCCGGTTGCGATCGTGACCATATCGTCACGATCACGTGGCTTAGTGTCCTGTCCCATAAATAACGTGGCTTTCGTTGCGATCAAAATGGGCCGTCGGCAAGGCGCGAGGAGGGCGCATATCTGAATGAATACGTAACCGACGAGCAACGCCGCCGCCGGCCCATTTTCATCGCAACCCTTCGGGCCGTGGCCAGTTGGCTGTTTTTCTGCGTTGCTCACTCCTTACGCATCAATTCAGATATGCTCGTCGCTTGTGCCAGTGCGGCTCGCACCGCCTTGAAAAACAGCCAACTGACCGACGGTGAAAGCCACGCTATTTATGGGACAGGACACGAGCAGCAAAGTTAATCAGATCATTCCCTGGACTGGAGCCAGTTGGTTATAGAGTTTCTTTTGAGCGAGCTGAAGCCGGGTCTTAACCGTGCCAAGTGCAATCGATTTTCGAGCAGCGATTTCGCGTTGACTCAGGCCTTCGAAGAAGGCGAGCTGCACAACTTCCTGTTGAGGTTCAGGGAGCGTACCAATTACGTCCTGCAAAAGATCGGTCAGATCCGAGTTCGGCGGTTGAAAGTCGTGAAACCTCACTTCTTCGCTGAATTCGGTTTTTAACTCGGTTTCAAAACGATCGGTGGCCCGCCGGTAGGCTAGGCGGCGGCGTAGCCTATCTAAGGCCCGCCGACGAGCCAAAGTAACGAGAAAGCCGTGCAGACCTTTCTCAGGAATAAAACGATCTGCATGTTCCCAAAGCTGCAAGAACACATCGTTCAAGGCGTCATCAGTTTCGCCATCTTCGTGCAAGACGCTTTGGATGACGGCACGAAGCGTGGATTCATATCGCCTGTAGATTTCTTGAATCGCGTCGGCCTCACGTTTTACAACCGCTGCCATGAGATCCGCGTCGGACATCGATTCTAGTGTTGTCATTGTTTCTGCGACCATGGTTGTCTCCATCACCAAAACGATACCAACTCCCTGGGAACTGAAAATCGGGGCGCACCATGCCTGTACGGTAAGGGGTATCAGGGTATCCTGATCAGGGACCCCTGAAGCCCGCGTGCGCCATCAGGCGTAACCCGTAGGGGGCGGACAGAGGGAAATCTCCTGGGATGGGACGATCTCCCGGTATTACGCTCAGGGGTTGCCCCGATAGACACCTTAGCCAACCTACGAGCATGAGCATGAGCACGAGCACGAGCACGAGCACGAGCACGAGCAAGAGCACGAGCAAGAGCAAGAGCACGAACGCCGAACGCCGAACGCCGAACGCCGAACGCCGAATGTTGCTTGCAAAAAAGGCGTGTCAACCCAATTAGAAGCGCCTTCCCGCAATTGCACCCTGCATCCGCGGGGTTGGACGTGCTGAAGGGTCAAAGAAGGCCCTTTGCACGTCCACCTACGAACAGTCGGTGAAACGAGCGTGACTTCCGGAAAGATCTATATCGGCACTAGTGGTTGGGTTTACAAAGACTGGGCAAATCACTTCTACCCGAAAGAAATCCCAAAGAAACAGTATCTGGATTTTTACGCGACCCAATTTCCGACCGTAGAAATCAACTCCACGTTTTATCGGTTGCCGGCGGAGAGAGTGTTCCACGATTGGAGCGAGGCGGCACCGGCGGGATTTCTCTACGCTATCAAAGGAAGTCGGGTGGTTACGCACTTGAAACGCCTAAAGCCAGGAGCCAGATCCTTTCCGGCGCTCCTGGAGCGATGCCAACATTTAGGTCCGCATTTGGGACCGATCCTTTGGCAATTACCTCCCAGTTTTCCTAAGAATACTGAACGATTAACTCATTTCTTGCAGCGGTTACCGCACCGGTTCTTGCATGCGATCGAATTTCGTCACCCGACTTGGTTGGATGAAAATGTGGGAGAAATCCTCAAGCGATTCAAGGTCGCCAAGGTTTGGGTTAGCTCCCTGGCGATGCCGATGGATTCTGAAGTAACCGGCAAATTTGTCTATCTCCGGTTCCACGGATTGAATGGCGGCTCAGCGCATGACTACGCGGATCACGAGCTCGAGCCCTGGGCGGAGCAATTGAGGCGTTGCGCGCGCGAGGGACTAGCTGGGTTTGTCTATTTCAACAACGATGTTAATACCCGGGCGCCGCAGAATGCGCTGCGCCTGATGCAGATGGTTGGGAAGTACGCTCAAAGGCCTAAGGCCGACGCTAAAGGGCGTGGGGACTAGCGGTGAGTGCGGGCGTCGCTTCTTGGGCTGTGGCCCTAAAGGGGTGCCTCGTCCTCGAAAGCCGTGCAAAGGCACACAATTGATCGATTCACGTGGCGGTATCGCGGAGCCATCGGTGTCTGGAGGGGAGCCGCTTTATAGGTTTATCAATTTGCGGACTAGTCACACTCTTCGAGCACGAGCGCCGAACGCCAAACGCCAAACGCGATACGCCAGGCGGCCGGCCGCCAAACGCCACCCGTTGATTTTCCGCCGGAACCCGCTTATTTGCTTAGCTTACTTTGATTAAACGGCCGATTTCGAGGAGGATATGAAACTTCCAGACGATTCCCGCATTATCTGTGTAGGGCTTGACCAGTTTTGTCTCCCTTCCGCGCTCTTTGCGCTTAACACCAACCATTTTGTTGGGTGGAATAAAAGTTTTATGACCGCAGTAGGTCTGTCCGCAGACGAATTGGCCGCCGTACCGGTGACCGAGGTACTGCGGATGGAAACACCAACGGCTGACGCTACCGAATGCGAAACCGCTCCCGCTCCGGTGCTCCCCGAACAATGTGTTTTGAAGGCAACCTCGGACGCTCCACCGGTGGCGGCTAAACTGTTTAAACGCGAAGATGGCTATTCGCTGGTGATCATCGACGGAGCTACCACCGAACAGAGTAGTGACGACTTTATCCGGGGTCTACTAGTCGGTAAGACAGAAGAGCAAGATCGTATCCGGCAAAAGTTTCACGACGACGTAGCTCCGCAGATAATGGCAGCGGCATTTGCAACCGAGACGCTAGCAGAAAGGGTCCGTCAGGGCGCAAGCCAGGACCCCGAAGAGCTCAAGAGAATAGCAGACATCATTGCTGACCTCGTTAGCGGCATCCGGTTGGCAGTAGGGAATCGTCCTGCCACGGGTCAGAACCCGAACGTTTCCTGAGAAAAGCTCAATCCGAGCAATCCCGGGAGCCGCGTGTCTACCCCGAAGGCTTTCGGTGGCCAGAAACCTGGCACGCTATCCCGCGGCCGTGGGACGGCTCACCTCTTCTAGGCTCACCTTTCGGGTGAGGCGCGAACTATGGGGTGCGGGCCGGTCCTGCCGTCCCCACGAGTGAAACATCAACCAGAAATTCATCATGCTCAGATATGCCCTCATATTCTTAGTAATTGCTATCATCGCTGAGGCCCTTGGGCTCGGTGGGGTTGCGGGAGAATCCGCCTGGATCGCTCACGTCCTATTCGTAATTTTCCTGGTCCTCTTTATTGTGTCGCTGGTCTTTCGCGGCGGCCGTCCGCCGGTGTGAGAGAAGAGTGATTGGTGAGAAGTGATTGGTGATTGGTGGAAGAAAGGTGTCGGTAATTAACTGACGGTAATTAACTGACCCGGGATCAAAGTTCTTAGATCTACCGCGAAGCGGTTATAGTTAGTAGACCAGCCGACTGTGGAAAACGGGAGACGGCAAACGCCCCCTTGATTCAGCGGAGCCGACGACCGGCTCCGTCGGAGCAAAATATTTACAGCTACGGTAACCGGCAAAGCGATCAGCCACCTTCGCTTCGCTACGGCGCGCCTGACTGGATTATTTGGGCGCCACGAAGGCTTGGCGGAGTCGGCTCCGTTAGGAGCGACATCGGCACCCGCGTTCTTTTGCAGATCTAAGACTTGGTTAGAAAGAAATTTCTTTGTCTCTGGGTTATCGGCGCCTGAAGTCGTTCCAGCACGAACAGCATATCTTCCCAAACCTTCCTTTTCTCTGATAGAGCCTGGTTTCGCAACAGATAGGATGGGTGAAAAGTTGCCATCACCGAAATATCGCCGAAGGAATGCCAGCGGCCTCGCAGCGATTTCATCGGTTCTGAAGTTCCGAACAAACCCCGCATCGCGACACCGCCGAGCGCAACCATGACTTTAGGTTGAATAATTTCGATTTGAGCCCGGAGATAGGGTAGGCAAGTCTGCATTTCCTCGGGTGTGGGTGGCCGGTTTCCCGAGCTGCCCTTCGGCACATCCGGACGGCACTTCAAAACGTTGGCGATGTAAACAGTGCTACGGGTAAATCCCATCGTTTCGATGATTCGGGTCAGCAACTCGCCCGCTCTGCCAACGAATGGTTCTCCGCGCATATCTTCGTCGGCTCCTGGCGCCTCTCCGACGAACATCAGGTCGGCATTGGGATTCCCCACACCGAAAACTACGCTGTGCCGAAACTCGGCCAGATGAGCACACTTTGTGCAAACCAAGGCCTTTTTTCTAAGGGCCGCCAGTCGTACCCCCTGATCGCCCTGGTCAGCGGTAGAGGCGGACACCTGCGCTTCGGCAGCGTCCAACTTCTGCTCACTGTCGGTCGGGACGGGCTCCTGCTCGTCCGAAGCGGATGAAAGAGCACTCATCCCTACCGGAATTTTCAGTTTTTCAATCCGATCGATGATGGACTGATCAACTCTAGGGCGATTCTCGCGGTCAAGGCTTCGAAGCAGCTGCAAGAGCATGTCCAAGCCGTGTGTGAAGGAGCTCATCAGGATCGATTCCGAATTCGAGAAATTCTTGCGGTACTTCGGCTTTAAATTCCACCCAATTTTCTGTAATCGGATGCTGGAAACCGAGACGCCATGCATGAAGCATCAGACGACTGGCACTTCCCCGCCGGGCGTATAGGGCATCACCAAGGATCGGGTGTCCCAAGTGCTGGAGATGAACCCGAATTTGGTGCGTGCGGCCGGTCAACAGCCGGCAAAGCACGACACTGTGGTTATTGATCTCTTTGACGACCTCAAATTGGGTGTGTGCCGATCGGCCGTTAGCGGTAACCGCCATCTTTTTTCGATGGACCGGGTTGCGCCCGATAGGCTCTCGAATGTCGCCACTCTTTTGCCGAAATACACCGGTACAGACACCCAAATAGATCTTTGCCACCGATCTGCTCGCAAATTGGCTGCTCAGGCGACGATGGACCTCATCGTTTTTCGCGATGACAACACAACCACTGGTCTCCTTGTCCAGGCGATGAACAATGCCCGGCCGAAGTTCGCCTCCAATCCCGCTCAGAGCGGTGCAATGATGAAGCAAGGCATTGACTAAGGTCCCGTCATTTTGTCCCGCTCCAGGATGAACCACCAAGCCATTGGGTTTATTAATCACCGCCAGGAACTCGTCCTCGAAAAGGAAATCAAGCGGGATGGCCGCCGGTCGCAGATCAGTCGGAACCGCCGCCGGTTCGTCGATGGTCACAACATCACCCACGTGCACGGTTTGGCGCGGTTTGACCGTTTGGCTATTTAATTGGATATGCCCAGATCCGATTAGGTTTTGAACTCGGGAGCGTGACAACCGCGAACATTTGTCTGCCACCAAAATGTCCAGTCGGCGCCTGGCGTCGACCGCTTCTACCCGGAACGACTCTGTCACAAGAACGCACCGTCCCGCATAAGAAATGATTTTACCATAGAGACACAGAGTTAACAGAGGTTGCTGACTGAAGAGAAAATTATCCGTTCTTTGTGGACTCTGTGTCCTTGGCCGACGAAGCCGCAGTGGCGTGAGTTGGAATCCGAATTTCGTTGGCGAAGTCTGCTCCGTGGTGAAAATTGGTTTTTGATCCGCTAGTGATGAACAGATTTGGCCACGTGCCGGGCAGCGTCCTGGAGTTCACGCAATAGTCTCTGTGGGTCGGGCGCCCGCATCAAAGCTTCGCCCACTAAAACGCCGTCTACTCCGGCGTTAGCAACTCGTTGAACGTCTGCGACCGTGCGAATGCCGCTCTCGCTGAGCACGGTGCAATGGTCGGGTACCTTTGGAGCGAGTAATTCTGTGGTGGCTATATTCACCTCAAAGGTCGCCAGGTTGCGATTATTGATCCCGATAAAATTGGCTCCGGCAATCAAAGCTCGATCAAGCTCGGCCTCGTCATGAACTTCGACCAGCGCGTCGATACCCATCTTTGACGATACTTGTAGCAACCGCCCCAACTCCTGATCATTGAGCGCTGCTACTATCAACAGAACGGCATCAGCTCCGGCCAGAATCGCCTGATAAATCTGGGCCTCATGCAGCGTAAAATCCTTTCGTAACGTTGGCAGCGGGACATGCTGGTGAATCAAAGCCAAGTAGTCCAGGTGGCCGTGGAAAAAACGCTCATCGGTGAGAACAGAAATACAGTGAGCGCCTGCCTCATAATACCGGACGGCAACCGCCAGAGGATCAAATTCTTCAGCGATAATGCCCGCGGACGGCGAAGCGCGTTTAACCTCGGCGATAAACCCGAACGGAGCCATCTCCAGAGCCAGCCGGAAATTGCGGAAATGCCGATGACCTTGGGCGCGTTTCTCCCAGTCTTCGGTATGATTCAGCCAAGGGGCGATCTCCTGGCGTTTGTGAGCGATAATCTCGGCAAGCCTACTCATAGGGTAATGGGAAAAGGGAGTGTGGGAGTAATGGAGTATCGGAGTGATGATGTCGACCCGACTTCTCGAGGGTTGCGTAACGATTTGGGTGGGTGTGGATCACAACGAAACTCATGATTTTTCGACCAAAGTCGAGGGTAAGCCTAATTTACACATCTAACCCGGGAGAGCAGGTCGAAAAAGAACTTGAAAGCAGTTCCACTGCGGGCAAGATAAGGATCTTTCAGTACGCGGGTGTAGCTCAGTTGGTAGAGCACTTCCTTGCCAAGGAAGATGTCGCGAGTTCGAGTCTCGTCACCCGCTTTTGCCCGCTCGTTCCTCGCGGGCTACAGCGCGGCAGGCCCGCTTTCGCCAGTCTACCTCGTATGTGCTACCCAAAGGGCAAAAGCGTCGCGCCGTAGCAAGGGCTACATGGGGGCAGAGGCGGACCGGTGAACGAAGATGCATTACGTCTACATCCTCGAATCGATTGCTACGCCGGGCCATTTCTACATCGGCTACACCACGGACCTACGTGAACGGGTTCGTAAGCACCAAGCCGACGTCTCTAGCCACGCCGCTAAACATCGCCCTTGGAAACTGAAGGCTTACTTCGCCTTCGAAACAGAAGAAATTGCCACTCGCTTCGAGCGCTATCTGAAATCCGGCTCGGGACGTGCATTCAGTAAGCGACATTTTGCCTGACTTCCCCGCTCGTTCCTCGGGGGCTACAGCGCGGCAGGCCCCGCTTTTGCCAATCTACCTCGTATGTGCTACCCAAAGGGCAAAAGCGTCGCGCCGTAGCAAGGGCTACATGGGGGCGGAGGCGGACCGGTGAACGAAGATGCATTACGTCTACATCCTCGAATCGATTGCTACGCCCGGGCCATTTCTACATCGGCTACACCACAGACCTACGTGAACGGGTTCGTAAGCACCAAGCCGACGTCTCTAGTTACGCCACTAAATATCGGCCTTGGAAACTAAAAGGCTATTTCGCCTTCGAAACCGAAGAAATTGCCACTCGCTTCGAGCGCTATCTTAAATCCGGCTCGGGACGTGCATTCAGCAAGCGACATTTTGCGTGACCTCCCCGCTCGTTCCTCGCGGGCGTGGTGGGGCGAAAATCTCGGCGCGCCGAGGTTTTCGCCCCACCGGCCCACGGCCCTGCAAACCCGATGGCCGATGGGCGGGAACTCGTCCTATTCTAAAAAGACCTTTGCGGACCGCGAAACCTGATTAAATGTTACAAGCTTCTGACTACCTGAGATCATATGCCATTACTCGAACGCTTTTTCGGACCGGACCGCGAAGAAATTTGGGAAAAGCTTGCTGACGAAGTAGGCGGGGATTTCTATGACGGCGGTTTCTGGCTGGGAGAAAGCAAGGTGCGAGCTAAGGTAGGAGACTGGATTGTCACCTTAGACACTTACAGAGACCACGGTAATGTGGCCTACACGCGGCTGCGAGCTCCCTTTGTGAACAAAGACGGCTTCATTTTTACCGTGTACCGGGAAGGCAGTTTCGAAGATCAACACGCAGCCGATGACGCGGATCTGCAACTGGGGGTCACTGATTTCGACGACGCTTTTGTGATCAAAAGCAATAATCTCGATCAAGCCAAGAAACTGTTCTCGGACGAAAAAATCCGGAGCCTGCTGTCAGACCAGCCGGAGGTGTTCTTCAATGCCAGTAGGCATAGCGGCTGGTACTCGGCTGATTTCCCACAAGGAGTCGGTGAGCTGCTTTTCCAGGCCCGCGGCGAGATCAAAAATCTTGCGCGGCTAAAGCATTTGTATGAGCTATTTGGCCAAACGCTGGATCGGCTTTGCCAAATTGGATCGGCTACGCACGACAAGACCGGCGTTATCATCTAAAGTCAGTTACTCCCCCAGATTTCAATGACACGTTGTCTACTCACCCTTGTTTGCCTCTTGGTCGGGCTTACCGGCCTGACTCCAGAAGTTAGAGCCGCTTTTTGGCAATCGTCTGAATACTATTGTCAGGTCAATCTCCCTGACGGCTCGTACGTGCAACCGTGGTATACGATGGTTCCAGCGAACGAAGGCGGCGTACTGACGGGAGCGCACCGTCAGGATTTTGCCACCATCGTCTATCTGGGAGTGGTCGACGAAAAAAGCAAACCTCATTTCGTACTCGACGAGAAAAGCTTGGATGAGCTCGACAAATCGTTCTTCGGCCGTGGACTGGGATTCCTGAATGCGACCCAAAAGATCTCTCTGGGTGGGCTTAACGGTTATCGTTTGACTGGCAGACACCGTTTTAACGGGCGCAATTACGCCATGGTGGTCGATATGTTTTTCGAGCACGGCCTCGTTTATCAGGTTGCCGGTTTATCTACCTCCTATGAGAACCCGCTACAAGACGAGGACGTGCGCGGATTCATGAAGAGCTTCCGGATTCTTCAATAGGTGGTTGGCGCATGGTTGCCTTTCCGGACCGCCATCAGAGGGATTTTGGATGAGCGGGAACTCATCCCTGGCGCGGCAACGCCGCCTTCAGATCTTCCACGAACTCATTCACGTCCTCGTCGGTAGTATCCCAGGAGCACATCAACCGCGCAGCTCGGTCAGGGCCTACGTCATTGTAAAAGCGCCAACCTCGTTCGTGGAGTTTGTCTGCCGTCGCAGCCGGCATCTTAGCAAAAACTGCGTTCCCTTCCCTCGGATAGAGGATCGCGACTTGGGGCGATCCCTGAATCCCTTTTTCCAGCCGCTCCGCCATTAGGTTGGCGTGTCTGGCTCGTTCAAGCCATCGACCGTCTTTGAGATACCCAAGCCAGGGTGCAGATAAAAACCGCATCTTCGAGGCAAGCTGGCCGCTCTGCTTTAACCGATACTCGAACGCAACGGCCGCAGAAGGATCGAAGAAAACAATCGCCTCGCCGAACCCGAGACCGTTCTTGGTCCCACCAAAACTCAAGACATCGACCCCCGCTCGCCAGGTCAAATCAGCGGGCGAACAACCGATCGACGAGACGGCATTGCCGAATCGCGCTCCGTCGACGTGCACGACCATTTCGAACCGCTTGGCGATAGCGGCAATGTTCCGGATTTCCTCCGAACGATAAACCGTGCCTAGCTCGGTGAGATTCGTCAACGACACGGCCCGAGGCAAAGAACCGTGAATTGGGCGTTGCGAGTTAACGATCTTAATTATCGCCTCCGGATCGATCTTGCCGTTGGAGCCGCTGACCGGCACCGTTTTTGCGCCAGGCACAAAATGACTCAGAGCGTTGCACTCATCCGTTTCCAAATGCGAATGTTCATGTGCGATGACAGCGTGAAAGCTCTGCAGAGAGGCACTCAGGGCCAGGCAATTCGCACTCGTGCCATTGGAGACAAAGTAAACGCTACACTCCTTTTCAAAGATTTCGCTCACCGCCGCTTGGGCGCGCTCGGTATAATCATCATGTCCGTAACCGGCAACATGCCCCTCGTTGGCCTCGGTGAGAGCCGCGAGCACCTCTGGAGAGATCCCGGCATTGTTATCACTGGCGAAATGGCGAGGTCGATGAGTCATGGAGTATAGGAGTTCAGGAGTTCAAGGAGTTCAAGGAGTTCAGGAGAGAGAGTCCCAACCGGTAGCGGCGACTGTCACGGAAGGTCTGCGGTGTGTACCGCCCAAGAATTGAACCGAAAACGGTTGAGCGCATCTTGACTCCACGTGCAGTCGCCACCCGAGCGCGTTCAGATGGCGACTGCGCGTTAAGGCCTGACAAACCATTCGCTTCGCTACCGCAGGGAGCCGGGCACGACCATTCGAGGTGGCATGCCGAGGTCCGGCTCGGCGGCGGTTAGGCCTTTCAGACGCAATTTCGACAAACACCCAGTCCGCTGCGAAAAACTGTCTGCCATTCAGGAGCCTCGCCCTACCTCCGTCCTTCAAACCATTTGTGAGCGCCTCAGGCTCATGTACGGTTCTGCGGATCCGATGAACGTTGAGAGCCTGCGCAGTCCCTATGTAAAAACCGGTGGTCTTTACTATTTCTCTCGTATGATCGACAAAGTCCGTCTACATGCCGCCAAGCTTCTGCCCGGCGAGTACCAGCAAGTACTCGGCTTGGGGTTCGACGGGAGGACGTGTCGTTTCCTTCAGGTCGATTATAAAGAGTTCACAGAACGCGTTCTGCAAGGGGGCAGCGACGAAGAACTGTTGCAGTGGTGCTTTACCCGGGGACGGACGCCAACCGACGAAGAGATCTCCATGTGGAACGATTGGGTGCGCAAGAAAGGATGGCGGGACGAAACCTCAGCGCGATTGAAGCAACGGTTGCAAGAAAGCGGCTTTCAGGATCGTACAGACATTCAAACTATGTTCGACTACCTCGACCTGGATGAAGGTCGCGATCCACGTCATCGCAATTGGGGTCACAACGGAGAGTTCTAATGGAAGAAGAAATGATTTTAGTGGTTCGGCGAGCGCTCTTTGATTCGCTGGGCGCATTCCAAGGTTTCTCAGCGAACGTAGATCGCTATCTTCCCTCGCTCCTGGATCGGGAAAATAACTTTTTCGTCGCGCGTTCCTCGGCTGAAACTGATCCGACCCTAAAACAGATCATTCCTTACGCTCTTATCGTTTCCGCCGGACGAATCCTGCGGTATCGCCGCGGCAAAAGCTCGGGTGAACAACGTTTGGTCGCTAAATACTCAATCGGTATCGGTGGCCATATGAACGATCAGGACGAAGGACTTTTCGCTTTGGATCACCAGGCTTATCTGGCCGGAGTTCAACGCGAGATCGACGAAGAAGTCCAAATCGCTGCGCCTCGATCGCATCGGATCGTCGGGTTGATCAACGACGATTCGACAGAAGTCGGGCAAGTCCATCTGGGCGTAGTCCACGTCATTGAGGTCGACGCCCCGGAAGCCACCAAGCGCGAAAGCGCGATTACGCAGGTGGAATTCCTCACGTCCAGCCAGTTGGAGGCTGACCGGGAGCTGCTCGAGGGATGGTCACAGATTTGTCTGGATCATCTGGGAGAAATCCTGGGTGCGTAGGTGCGTGTCGGCGAATGGGCGTGTCGGCGTGATGCCGGTGGGAAGTGGTGCGCTCCAATCTACTGAAACACACATCGGCGGGCTCCTGCATGGGACTTATGGGACTCATGAGACTTATGTGTCCTGACCCATTAGTCCCGTGAGTCGCATAGGTCCCATTCAGGAGCCCGGCACTACGCGTTTCGACTCCCGAGAAAGGTCTCCATCACCTGACGGTGCCTACGCCCATACGCCGACACGCCGATACGCCTCAGTTCGTCACGTGCCACCGCGTTCCAGACAAAAATTGCACTAGCCGCTCGCTTTTGGGCCGGTCCAACACTTCCTCCGGGGGGCCTTCTTCTTCGATTTTCCCCTGAGACAAGAAAACGACCCGATCTGAAACGTGACGCGCGAAATTGATCTCGTGCGTCACGATGAGCATGGTCCGTCCCTCGTTGGCCAGCGCCTGGATTGCCTTTAAAACCTCACCCACCAGCTCCGGATCTAACGCAGAAGTCGGTTCATCGAATAACATTACCTCCGGGTCCATGGTCAGAGCTCTAGCAATAGCCACACGTTGTTGTTGGCCGCCGGAAAGCTGCGCTGGATATTTGTTCTCCACCTCACTCCTGAGCCCTACTTTAGCCAGATTCGCCCGCGCTTTGGCAATGGCCTCCGATTTTGAAACCTTTTTCACGTGCACCGGCGCCTCGGTAATGTTCTGTAACGCGGTCAGATGTGACCAGAGGTTAAAGCTTTGAAATACCATGGCTACCTTTGTCCGCAGCTGTTGCAACGCTCGCCCGCTTTCTGCTCTTAATAGCCCATGTTTACCCGGGCGAAGTTTGATCTCCTGGTCATCCAACCAAATGGCTCCTTGATTTGGTAGTTCCAACAGGTTGATACAACGCAAGAACGTGCTCTTGCCGGATCCGCTGGATCCCAAAATGCTAATTACCTCACCCGCACGAGCAGCCAAGCTTACTCCTTTGAGCACCTGCGTTGCTCCATAGCATTTATGGATATTTTCAACCGCCAATTTGTTCATGAACCGGCTCGGACGAACCTCATGTCGTCGACAGATGTTTCAGCCATTTCTGTTCCGCTTTTCGGAACAAGGATATAAAAGTCACGGATAAACAAGCATAAAGGAGCGCAGCGATGCCAAAGGCCGGAAAGGGAAGGTAATAATCCGCGTAGGCGTCTCGGGCAACTTTGAGGAGGTCAGGGACAGTCGCGACGGAAGCCAGGCTGGTAGCATGTAACATCAGAATGACTTCGTTACTAAAAGCCGGTAAAGCTCGACGCAAGGCAGACGGCAAAACAATCCGTCGATACAAGTTAAGTCCGGCTAGCCCGAGGGAGTGGGCAGCTTCCAGTTCACCGCGAGGGGTCGCTCTCAGCGCACCGGTCAGTAATTCCGTCATGTAGGCGCAGGTGTTTAGCGTGAAAGCCAGGATGGTACAATTAAGGGCAACTTTGAAAAAAGAGCCGAGACCGGGAGTGTTTCTAACAAAATCGAGTCCGTAAATACCCGAATAAATGATCAGTAACTGTACGTAGAGCGGCGTTCCCCGGAAGACGAAAGTAAAGAGCCAGATAATCCTGCGGATCCAGCCCGGACCCGCTGCTCTGGCGACCGACAAAGGAAGGGAAAAGACGAAGCCGATCGCACAAGAAATGACCGTTAACCATAAGGTCATCGCTAAACCAGATATATGGTCCGGCGAACCCCACAAGAACGGCAGCCAATATTGTTTGATCAGGTCAATCATCGAGCCACGCGCTCGAATCCAGCCGCGTAACGCTTTTCGAGGTAAGCAAACAAAAAGTTAGAAAGAATCGTCAACACCAGATAGAGCAAGGCAACCATCAACAGATAAAAAAGGACGTGCGCTCCTCCCGGCCAACTTGAGCCTTTGATGGCGCCCTGGGCAGCATAAATGACTTCATGAAGACCGATAATGGAAACGAGGGCGGTGGCCTTCAGAATCACTTGCCAATTGTTGCTGATGCCGGGAAGGGCAAAGCGCATCATCTGTGGAAACAGGATCCGCCAGAACACCTGCCACGGACTCAAACCGAACGCAGTGGCAGCTTCCAACTGCCCTCGGGGAACCGCTTTCACCGCGCCTCGCAAGGTCTCAGTAAAATAGGCGCCGTAAATAAATCCGAGCACAGAAACCCCGGCAAGGAAGGGGTCGATTTCAATCTGGGGTTGGCCAAGAGCGTCCGTCAGCAGGTTGACCAAGTTCTGCACGCTGTAATATAGCAACAACATCAGCACCAGATCCGGAACCGCCCGAATCAGCGTCGTATAAAACGCCGCCGGGATCGTCAACCAGCGACTCGAGGACAAACGGGCCACCGCACCGATGAGTCCGATACTAAACGCGATTAAAAGAGAAACCGCAGCGAGCTCAATCGTAACGACAGTCCCGACCAAAAGCTGTTGCAGGTATCCGCTCATTCCGCGCTTTGCGTTCTGCGTTTGGCGTTCGGCGTTCGGCGCGTCCGAGCACCAGCGAATGGGCGATTAGCCATCGAATGGCCTGATAGAAACGCCCATCGCTTTAGCCCCAGGTATCGTCCATCTCGCAACCGCCCTGAAGGGGTGGCCAATGCGTCGTACTCTTGCCAACTCGCCAATTCGCCCTCACACCGCGCGTTAAGCGCCGAACGCCAAACGCCGAACGCCGAGCGCCGAACGGACCTATTTTGGAGAAACATCAAAGTCGAAATACTTTTTCTCCAGCGCTTGGTAGGTACCATCTTGATGAATCGCTTGCAGTGCCTGGTTGAGCGCGGTTTTTAAGTCTTGATCTGACTTCCGCAACCCGATGGCTGCTCCCTTCCCCAGGATTTCGTCATCGACTACCTCCGGTCCTGCAAACGCAAACCCCTGTCCTTGCGCGCTCTTCAAGAACCCTTGTTCCGCCTGGACTTCATCCTGAAGGGCAGCATCTAACCTACCCGATCTAAGATCGGCGTAGACTTGGTCCTGGTTCTGATAAGAGACCAGGTTCACCCCTTTCGGTTCCCAGTAAGTCTTCGCGTAGGTTTCCTGAACGGTTCCCTGTTCGACTCCAATCGACTTTCCTTTCAGGGAGTCCGGATTCGGCAACAGGCTTGCCCCCTCTTTCGCCACCATCCGGGTCGGCGTCGCGAAAAGAAAATCGGAAAAATCGATCTGGCGTTTTCTTTTCTCCGTGACGGCTAGTGACGACAGAATGCCGTCGATCTTGCGCGCTTGCAGGGCTGGGATCATGCCATCGAAATCGTTTTCTACCCAGACCGCTTTAGCGCCCATTTTTGCGCACAACGCGTTGCCCAAGTCGATATCGAACCCGACCAGCTCGCCGCTCGGCGCTTTCGACTCAAATGGAGCATAGCTGGCGTCCACACCGAAACGAACGGTTTTCCAATCTTTGGCCCAGGCGGGAGAACAACAGCAAGCAGCGAGGATAAGGAACCAAAAGAAGCGATTTTTCATCAAATCAGCCGGAAACCCGGCAACGCCGAACTATTTATACTAGGAGCGCCGACTGCAAGGAGAATGAGAAATGACAAATTACAAGTGATAGATGTCCCGGAGGGACTGAATGAAGGTAGCGCAAGGTTCCAGTTTCTCGCCGAAGACGAAGCTCACTTTGGGCCCGTCATCCGTTGCCTAACACTTCCTCCCGATATGGCATGCCGTCCTGAGCTCCAGGACGTGTTGTTTTTAAGGAAGCTGCTTTGACCGCTCGCTGGACGGCCTCTTCGAGGCCTAGCCCTTCTGCAACGCCGACACCTAGCCACCCCACGAAGCAGTCTCCGGCGCCGGTGGTATCAACCGGCACGACCTTCGTTGCCGGTACCGATCCGTGCTCCCCATCGCCAAAACTGACATACTTGGCGCCGGCGGCACCGAGCGTGACGACCACGGCACGGCAGCCTTGCTTCTCGAACCAGGCTAGCGCAGCCTCGATATCTTCTTCTCCGCTGAGGCTGCTCGCTTCGTGCTCGTTTACCACCAAAATGTGTACCCGTTCGTAGACCACCCTGGACAATGGCCGTGTCGGGGCCGGATTTAGAATGAAGGGCTTACCTGTTTCATGGCTGATCTGCGCTACTGCTTCGATCGCTTCATCCTTGATCTCTAGTTGCGAAATCACCACATCGGCGGCTTCGAACGAGGAACGTGCGCCGGCGATCATAGCGGAGTCCACGGATTCGTTCGCAGATTTGGCGACTGCAATCAGGTTATCTCGAGTAACTCCGTCCACTAGAATTAGAGCCACTCCGCTTGGCGCGTTCGTAATCCGCTGGAAGCAATCTAACCGGATGCCCTCTTTTGCCAGGCGTTCTCGAGCTGCATCGCCGAAACTATCCGATCCATAAGCCCCCAGGAAAGTCACATCGCCACCCGCACGCGCAGCCGCCACTGCCTGATTAGCTCCTTTCCCGCCCCCGAACATTTTGAACTCGCCTCCTGAGACCGTCTCTCCAGGCTTAGGCAAACGTTCACAGAAGACAACCAGGTCAGTGTTAGACGAACCAACGACGAGTACACGTGTTTTGCGGGATCCGATTGGGGACGCCATGGTTAGCTATATTGAAACCGTTTATAAAAGATTCTCCAGGAAATGATTCGAATCGATGTCGCCACCCATTAACGCCAAAGAGTTGGTCGCTCAGGTAGAGATAGAAATCTTATCTGCCGGTTCTTGGAGAACTGCGGTTCTAAGGGCTATCCGGAAAAGCATTTCCCGCAGGATCATCTCTTTGGATCGCCGATTGATCATTGAAGCTGCTCTGGCGCTCATTTCCCGAAACAAGGTCCACCGATTCATCCCCTATGAACTCGTTCAAAATCACCCTGCAGCGATGGCAGGTATCACCTGGTCAGAAGTCGAACGACTTGGCAAAGGAATGGCGAGTTGGGACGAAGTTGATTGCTTCGGCTGCTTTATTTCCGGACCCGCTTGGGCAGCGGGACGGATCGGGGATGTCAAAATAAAGGCTTGGGCTAGATCACCGGATCGCTGGCGCCGCCGAGCGGCACTGGTCAGTACCTTGGGGTTGAACGGGCGCCCTCCAGCCCAAAATTCTACGGAGCGAACCCTGGAGATTTGCCGGCTGCTAATCGCCGACCGCGATGACATGGTCGTCAAAGCCATGTCCTGGGCATTGCGACGCCTCGGAACCAACAAGGCCGAGGCCGCAAGGAACATCGTCAATCAGTACAAAGAACGACTTGCTCCGCTCATCGTACGCGAGGTCACTCGCAAGCTGACAACAGGAAGAAAGGATGGTCGCGCTTAGGTCTATTTACTAGCTAACTCCATGTTTCTTGTACGCCGCCCCTCGCGAATCTTTTCCATGTTCGCGGACGACCAATGACACATGTCTTTTAAAATACCGCGAAGCGATTGACCGAGCTCGGTAACTTCATATTCCACTCGCGGCGGCACGGTCGGAAAAACGGTCCGCTTGACCAAGCCGTTATCCTCTAGATCCCGGAGTTGCTCTACAAATACCTTCTGCGTAACGGGCGGAATACTCTTCCGCAACTCGCCTGACCGGCGCGGTCCTTGGATGAGTTCCCAAAGTATAAAAACTTTCCAACGGCCTCCTAACATGTCCATGAACTCTTCGATAGGACAGGCTTCAGTGCGATTCCGGGGAGTAGCCATAAGGAACTGGTTAGTGCCTAAGTAACGAAAAAGTGCTGTCTTGTCGACCTCCAGCCACCATTTACAGTAACGGCGCCCGAGGCTGATTCGATCACAAACAACCCCCGAACTCTTTGCATTTCTATCCTTAACGTTAGCTCAACCACCGAACGACTATGATTCTTATATCCGGTTCCCCAGGAAATATTGGTTCTCCTTTGGCTCAGCGGCTCCTCGAACAAGGCAAGCAAATACGCTTGATGGTGCGCAATCCTAAGAAAGAGGATCCGGTCGTCGCGGATCTCCGATCTCGCGGGGCAGAAGTCGTGCAAGGCGATTTCAGCGATGCAGGATCATTGCCAGCTTGTTTTAGCGGGGTCAAATCCGCTTTTTTGCTGGTGCCGGTTGCTCAAGAAACCGCCGAATGGAAACGCAATTTCATACAAGCCGCCGAACAAAATGGGGTAGAACGGATGGTTAATTTGTCTGTTTCCGGAGCAAGTGCGAATTCTCCGGTCGATCTGTTCCGGTGGCACTGGGAAGCGGAGCAGACGCTGGAATCAACCGGAATCGCTTGGACTCATCTTCAACCCACCGATCTGGCTCGTTTTAATATCCGTTCGATTTTGCCAACAGTGCAGGCTCAAGGGGTCTTTTACTCGACCGTTGGTGAGGGACGGGTTGCTTTGGTAGATGAAGAGGATGTGGCTGAAGTGGCGGCAGCCGCTCTCACCGAGGACGGTCACGAGGGTAAGAAATATGTACTGACCGGACCCAAAGCGGTCAGTTATCCAGAAATGGCCGATGCGCTAGGCAGCAAACTCGGTAAGCCGGTGAAATATATTGATATCGATCCAGCCCAAGCCAAACAGGGGATGATTGGCGCCGGCATGCCAGAGTGGGTGGCGGATTTCATTAATGAGCTGCGGGAGCTGGAGAAGAGCGGTGGGGCCAGCGGGCCGACGCCGGATATCCAGAAGCTGTTGGGGCGGTCGGCTCGTCCGTTAGAGGCAAGCATCGCGACGGTGCTGGGTTAAGGGTTGAGGGATTGGTGATGGGTAGGGCTCCCAACGATGAACGCCCCGTCGTGCCTTTGCCATGAAGTGGCAACACAGAATAGCCCATGTCATCTTTAGCCCTGGGTTGTCCGGCCGCAAGACCGCCCTGAAAGTGGTTGCCGAATGGTCCGGTTACGAACGGCGCAACGGCTTGGGACGGATGGTCGTGCTGGAAGAAACACACACCTATCGGTCGCCACTTTCAGGGCGAATCCTATGGGCAATCTACCCCGGGCTAAAGCCCTGGGCTATCTGTGTTGCCATTTCATGGCAAGGGTCTGTCCCGGCCGGCACGTCCTACTAAATCACCTTCCGCACCTACTGCGGCAAGGCGTGCGCCGGAACCCCGCCGCTCTGGATCACGCGTCGCTCCCGGGCCCGGATCCCGCGCCAATATTTCAGGGGCAACAAACCGATACCCATGATGACGACCTGGCTGGCGACAAAGGCTAGCAGCGGACCGAACGCTTGATCCATGAATCCATATGAATGGAGACCGACGCCCAGCATGTTAACTCCAAACCAGGAGAGACTGCCGATGACATTACCGAACACGGCCAGCACCGCCACACCGCGTTCCCGGGCAAAGCCGCCCCAACGCGCGTGAAGAATAATCGCATTCCAAAGGACTACCAAAAGCGCGCCGTTTTCTTTTGGATCCCAGCCCCAAAAGCGGCCCCACGACTGGTCCGCCCAAATGCCGCCGAGAACGGTCGCAACTAAACTAAAAAGGGTAGCAAAACAGACAACGCCATAGATCATCCGGCCCAATGTCTTCGCCGTGTTCTCGTCAAAGGAAGTCGTGAGCACACCGCGGAAGATGTAGATGATCCCAATCAAGCCGGCGAGAAAAACGGCAGAATAGCCAAGCACCTCACCAACCACATGCGTGGCTAGCCACGCGTTGGTGTCGAGCACGGCTCTGAGCATTTCCATAGTATCGCCATCGAACTGCAGGTTCTGGGCGATTAAGAGCGTCGTGAAACCGATGACCGAGCCGCACACACTGCCGATCCCGTTTCGATAAAATCTTTCGAGGACCAGGCAGAATAGAACCGTAGCCCAGCCGACGAAAATGGCAGAACTATACAAGTTCGTTACCGGAGGCCGGCCCTGAATATACATCCGCAGGATCAACCCCACCGTGTGAACAGCGAAGGAAAACCCCAACAACAGCAAGGCAGCTCTGCCCAAAGTCTTCGGCCACACTAACCAGGAAAAGACTGCTAGCAGAAATACAACCAAATAGAGCACAAGCGACTGATAGAACGGTTGGGCAGCGTTGAAGAAGTACTCCAAAGTAGGCCGGCTCAATTCCGGACTGACACTCTGACGCAAATATTGCTGATACTCATTCAGAGTCTGATTGAAGCTGGGTGCGTCTGCGTTCCGATAGGCCGAAACCATCCGGCCATAGAGCGTTACCGGATACGGTATTTGACCGTTGCCAATCGCGCCTAACAGCGCTTCTGACACCGGAGACCAGCGATCATTTTCTGTCTTACCTCTGGGATTCGGAATGGGGTACGCATACTTGGCCTGAGTCAGGCTTTGATATCGATGGGTGAAAAGCAAGATTCGTTGAAAGGCTTCGTCGTCGAACGGCTGGCCGGCATCGCGGTTCCGAACCGCATCCAAACCGGGTTGAATCGCTTGTTGGAAGACCTGCACTTCCTTGCCGAAGTCGGGTGAGTCCTGGGGTTGAATCGTGTTCTTAAGCTGGACATAGAGCCGCAGCACCTCGCGAAGCCGAACGATGCCTCGTTGAAACGCGTTTCGGGTATCGGCGTCCGTTTGAGCAGCCAGGCTCGCCTGTTGTTCGATCTGACCAAAGAAAGGTTGCAGATCGTTGAAGGAATAGTTCCCCGTCTTCCGCCAGCCAAACAGGTCGAGAATATCCGGATTCGTGATTTCAAAGACTTTGGCGCCGTCAGCGTGTTCAGGCAGCATCAGAACATCCAACAACCACTGGATCTGAGATGGCGTCTGAGCGGACTTCTGATTGTCGGCGGCTTCTTCGATCCCGTGATGGTTCATCTGTAGCAACGAAACCCGCGCCAGCGTGTCCATTGGCATCACCCGCCCACCCGCTAAAACAGGTAGTTTCCCAAAGCCGGTTACATCGAATCCGCTGTTCGGCTTTTTCGGGATCATATGGGATATCGCCCATCCCGCGAACACGATGAAAATGATCCAAGGAATAATCCGCTTCATGTGGCAACCCGTCTCCTCACAAAGCTGACCAAATGCATCCCAAACTGGATTACCAACCCGAGCGCCATCATACCGCAAGCGACATACGGCACCACCCGGCTCGGGTTTTTCATGACTTGAAGCACGGTGGTTTGATCATTATTGCCAAAACCCGCCTGATAGAGAATGAGATCGGAATACCAGAGTGGATGGTTCATGTAGATGAGCGCCTCCCGATTTTCATGGGCCGAAGGATCGACTAACCGCACCTTGCTCGAAAAGTTTTTGGCGATATCCGTGCCCGCGTAACGATCATGTTTGAATTCTTCCAAGGTGACCGAGAACGGCCGATAATACCGTTTCGCCCGGAACACGATAGAAAACGGATTTTCGCCAACCTTGAATTGAACGGGCCGAGGAAAACCGCTCGACAGCGACCAGGAGCCTACCGACTGGCTATCTTTCAATAGAGTGACGACGGCCGCCGGCTGGTTTCGCTCGTTCTGCTTGTACGTCTTCGGAATAGCAACCGCTACCGCCATTGGCCCTAGCTGCAGATGAGGATAGTTCGGCGAAGGCAGCTGGTTGGGGTTGATCAAAGCCGCGTTCTGGTACGACTCATCCACCTGCAATTGCAGCCCGGCTACTGGCAAAGTAATCCTCTGGCCCTTGATCAATCGGCCAGACGGAATACTGATAACTTGGTCGGAGTCCGTCTTGGATTGATCAATGATGGCTAGCTCGTCGAAATACGGGCTCTCCGAATAGTTCTTCGTTTGGCCTTGATCGAGTTGTATCTGGCTCTCTTCTTCGAAAAGACTGGTGACCAGTTGCCCGACCAACAGCAAGATCAGTCCCGAGTGCAATATCAGGATGCCAGACTTCTTCCAGGCGAATTTGAAACGAGCCACATGCGCCGCGATCAGGTTAACGAGAAGGACTGCGCCCAGCGTGTAACCGCCTGGAAAATAAGGGATGCGGAACTCACTCCCCGGCAGACTGAAGTACAGGAAAAAGCTCTTGAAATAGCGCAGCTGAGCTTCGTACACGCCGACCTGGACCTGGTCCAGCGTCCCGACAAAAACGATGAACATGGCACAGGCGAGACAAACGATCGTCAGCCGTAACGACGCCAACGGCTTGAACAACGCCGACAGCGCCGGGAACGCCGTCAGCGCCGACAACGGAGTTCGCGGCGTCTGTGTCTGTCGGCTAGCGGTCATTTGTCGATTTCGATTTCACGTTGTTTGGGGATGTTTCTTCCTGTTGCTGCTGCTGACCAGTGGAAGGAAAGTGGAATGATCGTACAAAATGCAAAAAATTGTCTTTCTGCGCCTTTAGCAATTCAGGCGGCCCGGTCATCTTCACAAACCAGGTTCGGTCGGCAGTCCGCATCACGGACCCCAGAATCGCGCTGGCTTTTTCGGCGCCGGCTGGGCTTTGCACATCGACAATGATCGTGGGCACTCCATCAACGGCTTCTTCTTGCCAGCTTTGCGCGAGCTGTTCGCTCTCGAGAGCCGGTTGATGGACCTGTTCGCGCCAACGATTGACGTTCGAGTCCAAACCGCCTGCGTCGCCGGGAAAAGCGGTGATCGATACGTCAGCAGACTCACCGTTGGCGCCGGCAACCTCAAAGCTGCCCAGACGCATTTCGCTTAACGCCTTTTCCGTCCAACTATCGGGTTTAGTCCAGCTCGCCGGATTCGCGGGAGGCGGTGGCGCCAGGTTTCCCGAACCGGTCTGCATCGACACTTGGTTGTTCTCTTTGGGGATACGGTAGACAGAGATGTTTTCGTTGTTGCAGGCGGTTAGGGCCAACGAGAGGACTGTGCCCGTCAAGACAATGGCAACCGACCATATATTGGCGGACCGACGCGCCTGCATAACCCAACGCTCGGCCGGCCATAACGCACAGCCGCTACGCACGTATCGTATCAAACAGCCATACACTGCGGGAAACCTATGAAAAAACATCAAATACCAATCATGCCCTCGTTTGAGCTCGTACCGCAGTGAATTTGCTCATTTTTTGACGACGATCAAACCGGGAACAAGCGCCTTAGTGGGGACATCATATCAAAATGTCATCGAGGACGCCGAATCAAGACACACCGGATTCGGAGTCGTGTATTAGGACCTCTAATATTTGACTGAGGCATATGCAAGGCCAAGCATTTGGTGGGGCGAGGCTCCGATACGCCTCCATGTGATCGCGAAAACGGGACGTGTGACTAGGCCCTCCCCGGGCAAGGCAGGAAGGTTGCCAGGCCGTGCACCCAATCGCGTGCCATCCCTGCAACACTAACCGCGGCGACCGAACCTAAGAAAGCGAAGGGTCGCTCTCGAGAGAAACCGGATCAGCATGGTACGTTGTAGATCGCAAACGAACGGCTCGGCGCGCAGCGGTGCAGATCATTCTCCAGCGGGGTAAACATCCCACCCTGCGAAGAAGTTTAGGCCATTCGGGAGCCTCGCCCCACCATTTTTGGATCCGCTAGGCCTGGATTAACCGGCACACCAACATCCCCAACAGCAACCCGACTCCGACTTCCCACCAGGTATGCCGGCGAAGCTGTACCCGGGACCATCCCACCGCGACCGCAAAAAGCATCGTTACTAGCGACAAGCTCGCGCTCAACGGCCACAATGAACACGCGGTCAACATAGCAAACCCTGCGTGCATCGACGGTTTCAACCAGCGGTTCAGGAACAAGCCGCCTCCGATGAGGATCAATGCCGCAAGACAGCCAAGCGCGTAAACGTTGGGCTGACGGGTCACCAAGAGCACCAACTCGGTAAATAGTAAGAATGCTAAACCGACCAAAAAAAGATGAGGCCTATCTTTCCGCGCAGAAACATCCAGATCGCTCCATTCGCCGATCTTTACTTTTCGGAGGATGTAAAGAGAAGCCGGCAGTAGACAGCATAATATCACTGTCGACAGGCCGATCACAGACTCAACCGGACCGAAGAGATATGCGCCCACAAGAAGCGCCACAATCGGCGAGAAAACAAACGGATGGCCGGCAATCGAGATCCATTTAGCAACCTGTGCCTTTCGCAGAGCTAGTGCGAAGCCTCGCATAAAATCATGAGCTCCCCGCGAATCAGTCGCCTGGTTTTCAGCGTACCAGCGACGAGCATTCCTAACTCCGGTATCTACGGAGCGAACAGCACTGACAACCAGCCACCTGACCGTGACCCGAAGCGCTTCGATAAAAATGGTTCGGCGATGGTCCCGCTGCCCCGGGATCTGGTTTACGTATTGATTCAAATATGCGCCCTCCCAGCGTCGGACAGTTGCCGGACCGACGTCATCACAAACCGCCTCCGCGGATCACCATCATATGCGAGACGGTGCACCAAGCCCCGCTCGGTTTGCATGAGGGTGAATCCTTACGACGACCAGTTTGTCTGTGCTGCGGCGGCTCGATGAACAGCCTCCAGTTGGCGACAGTTGCGGGCAGCCATCCAGAAGAAGCCACCCAAAATACCAAAGACCATGACCAACATGAAAATAACACTAGCGGAAAAACCAAAGCTGATCCCGTCAACGCCTCCGTTACCGGCCACGCTGGAAGGTTCTTTACAACCTTCACAAGCCATAACCGCAGGCGCGTTCGCCAAAACCGCACCGATCACCGAAGCGAGGAAAAGCCTCATAGCGCCAACGTGTGCCAATTCGAGTGGTCGCGCAATCGATAAACCCAAAATCCGGCTTCGGAGCTTCGTCGCCCCGGTGCTCGAATCCGGCCAAGCGGAGAGATGGGGTGACGGAGTGATGGAGTGATGGAGTGATGGAGTGATGGAGTGATGGAGTGATGGAGTGATGGAGTGTTGGAGTGTTGGAGTGTTGGAGAGATGGAGTGTTGGAGAGATGGAGTGTTGGAGTGTTGGAGCGTTGGAGTGTTGGAGTGTTGGAGTGTTGGAGTGTTGGAGTGTTGGAGTGTTGGAGTGTTGGAGTGTTGGAGTGTTGG